>Ga0187841_100001_pt1 | contig 28264 bp, 28 predicted proteins | sample OCT_B_ViralDNA_FD_148972 | JGI IMG/M metagenome (GOLD analysis project Ga0187841, IMG submission 148972) | Extremophilic microbial mat communities from Yellowstone National Park, Wyoming, USA - OCT_B_ViralDNA | ecosystem: Environmental > Aquatic > Thermal springs > Hot (42-90C) | place: USA...
GGGGAGGTGTCAAGCCACCCCCTGGAGGAACTGGCTCGCGTAGTACTCCCTTAGCCTCCCCATCATCCGCCTAAGAAGCTTGTGGGCCACGGCCACCAGGGCCTGCTCGTTGCGCTTTCCCCGCGAGAGGAGGCGATGGTAGAAGGCCCCCATCTCCGGGTCGTGCCGCACCGCCACCAAGGCCCCCATGAAAAGCTTCCTTCGCAGAAGGGAAGGTCCCTTTCGGGAAAGCCGACTCCTCTCCACGCTCTTCCCCGACTCCTCCCGCTCAGGGATTAAGTGCCCGCACTTTGGTTTCGCAACATGGGGTGCCCAAGTCGGGGCTTTGGAAGGCCTTTTCTGGGGCCCCCACCGCGGCTTTTGCCGCGGTGGGGTACTTAGTCTTGGTCTTGGGGAGTTTCCAGGACCCTCACGCCTTCTACACCCTCCCGTGCCAGGAGCTCCCGGGCCAGCTGCGAAGGTCCACAGCGCTCCACGGTTTTAAAGAAGGCTTGGGCCCTGGCCCGCTCCTCAGGGGCTGCGCTCCGTAGCCGGGAAAGGTTTTTCTCCAGAAAGCCTCCCTGCTCCAGGGAGGCTAGGGCGGCCTCCCGGGCGTACCGGTCGGAGCCGCAGAGGAGACGGAGAAGCGCGGCCTCCCCAGCGACCCCCAGCTTGGTGAGGGCCTTGATGGCGTTGGCCCGGACCACGTAGGAGGGGTCGTGGGCCGCTTCTTCCAGCCAGGACGCGGCTTGAGGAAGGCGGAAAAAGCCGAGAACCCTGCAGGCCTCGGCCCGGACACGCCATTCCTCGTCCTTCAAACGCTCCCCTACGACGGGGAGCAGGCGTTCCCCAAGCCCTCTGGGGATTCGCCGGAGGGCTTCCTGGCGGACCTTGGGGTCCGAGGAGCGCAGGTCATTTTCCAGGGAAGCCACCTCGGCCTCGTCCTCTAGGGCGAGCAGCGCTGGGGGTTCAACCTTGGCGGCTTTCTCTAGAAGCCCTTGAGAAGTCCCGATCCACGCTTCGGGGAACTCGTGGGCGGTTTTGTCCCAGACCAGCTGCCCCCGCCGCTTGTAGCGGAGGAACTGCTTCAGGGCCAGGTAGACCGCCAAGAAGTTGACCACGTTCGCCCAGAAGGCGCGGGGTACGGAGGTAAGGGCGGGCCACAGCCCGTAGATGCGCCCCACGGCCAGCCCCCGGTGGAAGAGCCTCCAGAGCAAAAGACCCGTGGCGCCTAGGATGAGGCCCCACAGGGGCGAGCCCGGGGCTGCCAGGGGGGGCAGGGCGGAGGCTTGATCCCGCCGCAACCCCTCGTAGTAGAGGGCCCAGGCCACCCAGCCATACCCAAGGAAGCCCAAGAAGGCGCTCAAGAGCACCTTGCGGTCATGCAGGAGGTTCCAGCGCACGCTCCAAGGTCCCGGCCAGCCCAGAGCTGCCCAGGACTGGAGAGCGATGCCGAGGATCCAGCGGGCTTTCTGCCGGATGGCCTGGGGGAGGGACCTGGGGAAGAGGGCCTGGGTAGCGATCCAGCGCCAGAGCCCAGGATGCTTCTCCTGGGGATGCCAAAGGGGAAGGGATTGCGTGACAAATGCGGTTTTGAAACCCTCCAAGCGCAACCTTAGCCCGATGAGGTAGTCCTCCGTGAAGCTCTCCGTGGAGAAGACCTCCCCTTTGCCCCTGAGCGCGAGGAGGTCCAGGGCCCGGCGGCTGAATCCCGTTCCTACTCCGGCGGAAGGGACGAAGCCCTTGGCGCGCTCCCGAGCCAAGAGCTCCTTGGTGTGACGCTCGGCGAACTCGTCGGCGTAGGTCCAGTGGGTGAAGTTCCAAAGGGAAACGGGCGCGGGGAATACCGGGAGCTGCACCATGTCCAGCCGGGGGATCAGGTAGTTGAAAAGCAACAGGGAAAGGGGATGGACCACATCTTCGGCGTCGTGGATAACGATGATCTCAAACCGCTTTCCCGTCCGCCCTTCGTGCTCCCGGAGGGCGCGCATCAGGGCGTTGAGGTTGTGGGCCTTGGTGGTGGGCCCAGGGTCTGGCCCAACCACCCTATGCACCTGGGGAAAGTCCGCCGCCACCAGGTCCACCTCCCGCTGCGTTGCGAGGTCGTTGGGTTAAGTTCCCACGAAGACCTCGTAGTTGCGGTAACGCACCGTCTGGCAGAGCTGCCTGAGGGTCTTGGCGATGACCGAGGCCTCCTGCCACGCCGGGATCAGGATGGCTATGGCCTGTTGCTCCCTGGCCTCGAGCCAGTCAAGGGAGAGGCGGGGGTAGCGCCGGGCCCGCCACCACCTCCGGGCCGAGGTGAGCCAGTAGTACAGGTCCCAAAAGACCTCATCCGCCCCGATGAGCAGGTAGGCCACGAGTAAGAGAAAGCCTGTGACGAGGAGCGCTAGGTGGAGGGTGTGGAGGGTTTCCATATGCTCACCTTCAAGGCTAGTGGGGGAGTCTTAAGCCTCACTTAACAAACCCTCAGGCCAGGGTGCCTCGCCGATCCTTGGGTCCGGGCTTCCCTGCACGCCAAAAGGGGCTTCAGTACGCGGTCAAGTCGTGATTTTTGTAGGTTTTTCTTCCGCGGCCCAAAGTGGGCCGATGTCCAGGTAACGCCGGAAAGTCCAGTCCTCCGTGGGCCTCAGCATCACCACCGTGGCCAGGTTCACCAGGCTCCCCTCGCCGGGGAAGACCCCAACCACCCTGGTCCGCTTGTACCACGCAAAGAGCTCGGCCGGGAAAGTCCCCTCCCGGTCCCGGGGTACCCGGAGCTGGGCGATCCTGCCCGCCGGCGTGATGAGGTCCCGGGTGGAGTAGCCGTTCCGCTCCCCGCGGCGGCTTGGGGTGCGCTCACGGTAACCTGCAGCCAGGTGCTCGGTCATTTCTTCTTCCAACACCTGCTCGATAACGGCCTTGACCCCTTCTCGGATGCGCCGGCTGATCTCCTCCTTGGTTAACCCCTTGAGCTCCTCTCGATCCATTTAGCCCTCCATGCTTAACCCACAAAATACGCAACACTACCAGGTGGGCAGAAAGGAGGCTCAAGGGGTTCTCGGAGGCAAGGGAGGTGTTGGAGAAGATGCTTCAGGAGCGTTATGCCCCCCGTACACAAACGCTTACACATACATCTTGACACGACCATTCTAGGGGTCCATATCCACCCGAAAAGAAAAAGCCCTTTTGGAAGATAAAGCGAAAATCCCTGTTTCTTGACGTCCCCCTTATGGACCTCTAAAATGCGAGTTACCAAACCGGGCTGAGCCTACACCTACCATCCCCGAAAGCCTTGCCGGTTTGGAGGTGAGAGGATGGAAGGCTTTGGGGTTCGCTTGCAGTTCATGGCAGTCCCAACTGCTTTTAGGCCTTCTTGTTCCCAGGATAAACCAAGCTTCGGCTCCCAAGGCCGCTACGAGAAGATGCCAGTAGCATTGGGGTTGCGGTAATGCGCTTACAGGGCGGAAAAACGCTGTCAGTGAGGAGAGAAATCCTTTTTGAAGCCCTGGAGGATCCTGCGTTGTTAGCTAAGGCAGTTCCCGGGGTCAAGGAGCTGATTCCCGAAGGGGAAGGACGGTACCGGGCAGTTTTGGAACTCGCCATAGGACCTTTAAAGGGTAGCTTCCGAGGTAGGGTGCTGCTCAAGGACCGCAGGCCTCCTGAAAGCCTGACCTTGGGCCTGGAGGTGCAAAGCCCTCTGGGACGGGCGGAGGGGGAGGGCCGGGTGGAGCTTCTGCCGCAGGGAGAGGCTACCCACGTGCGCTACGAAGGGGAGGCCCGGCTCATGGGCACCTTGGCGGGCCTTGGGGCGAGGCTTTTGCAGGGAGTGGCCCAGAGTCTGGCGGAGCAGTTTTTCCAAAATGTCGAGAAGGAGCTGAGGAGGCGATATGGAGAGGGTAGCGATTCGGGTCAAGGTGAACGGGATTGAGTACCAGCACGAGGTGGAACCCAGGACCCTCCTGGTCCACTACCTCCGGGAGACCCTGGGCCTCACCGGAACCCATGTAGGTTGTGATACCTCCCAGTGCGGGGCTTGTACTGTCCTGTTGGAAGGCAAGGCGGTGAAGAGCTGTACCCTCTTTGCCGTCCAGGCGGACGAACGGGAGGTCCTGACCATTGAGGGGCTCTCCCAAGATGGCCTCCACCCCATCCAGGAGGGGTTCCGGGAGAAGCATGGGCTCCAGTGCGGCTTTTGCACCCCAGGGATGGTTTTGACGGCCTACGCCCTCCTAAAGGAGAACCCCAATCCCACGGAGGAAGAGATCCGCCACTATTTGGAGGGCAACCTCTGCCGGTGCACGGGCTATCAGGGCATTGTGGAAGCGATCCTTTGGGCTGCGGAGCGGATGCGTCCAGCCCAGGCCGCAGATTAGGAGGTGAGGCCTTATGGCTTATATCGGTCAGGCGGTGAAGCGGAAGGAGGACTACCGGTTCCTCACGGGACGGGGGAGCTACACGGATGACTTCACCCTTCCCGGGATGGTCCATGCAGCCTTTGTGCGCTCCCCCTACGCCCACGCTCGCATCCGGGCCGTCCGCACGGAGGCCGCCTCGAAGGCTCCGGGTGTTCTGGCGGTCCTTACGGGCGAGGACTTCGCCAAAGAAGGGGTAAGGCCCATGCCCGTGGGCTGGCTCCTGCCCACCCTCAAGATCCCCCCTCGTCCCGTAGTGGCAAAGGACGAAGTCCACCATGTGGGGGAGATCGTGGCCGTGGTGGTGGCCGAGACCCGGGCCCAGGCCGAGGACGCTGCCCTCCTGGTGGAGGTGGAGTATGAACCCTTGCCAGGGGTGGCTGACCTGAGGAAGGCTGTGGCCCCTGGAGCGCCCGAGATTCACCCCGAGGCCCCTGGCAACGTGGCCTTCACCTGGGAGATCGGGGACGAAAAGGCGGTGGAGGAGGCCTTCGCCAAAGCCCACAAAGTGGTGCGCCTAAGCCTAAGGCAACAGCGCCTAATCCCCAACGCCATTGAGCCCCGGGCCTCTCTGGCCGCTTACAACCCCGGTACCGGGGAGTACACCCTTTACACCACTAGCCAGAACCCCCACGTACACCGGCTCATGCACGCCGCCTTCATCCTGGGCATCCCCGAGCACAAGCTTCGGGTAGTGTCCCCAGACGTGGGAGGGGGTTTCGGTAGCAAGATCTTCCCCTACCCCGAGGAGGCCGCGGTTCTGGTGGCGGCCCGCCGGGTGGGCCGGCCAGTCAAGTGGACGGCCCGGCGCACGGAGAGCTTCCTCATGGACGCCCACGGCCGGGACCACGAGACCGAGGCCGAGATGGCCTTCGACGCCGAGGGACGGGTCCTGGGCCTCCGGGTGCGGACCCTGGCCAACATGGGGGCCTACCTCTCCCTCTTCGCCCCTGCCATCCCCACCTACCTCTACGGCACCCTCCTCTCCGGCCAGTACCGCATCCCTGCCATCCACTGCCACGTCACCGGGGTCTTCACCAACACCACCCCCGTGGACGCCTACCGGGGGGCGGGCCGGCCCGAGGCCTCGTACATCCTGGAGCGCCTCATGGACCTGGCGGCGGAGGAGTTTGGGGTGGATCCTGCGGACCTGAGGCGGAAGAACTTCATCCCCAAAGATGCCTTCCCCTACGCCACCCCCGTGGCCCTGGTCTATGACTCTGGCAACTACGAGGAGGCCTTTCAAAAGGCTTTGGAGCTCGCCGACTACTGGAACTTCCGCAAGGAGCAGGCCGAGCTTAGGGCCAAGGGGCGCTACCTAGGCATCGGGCTCGCCTGCTACATCGAGGCCTGTGGCATCGCCCCCTCCAAGGTGGTGGGGCAGCTTGGGGCCCAAGCGGGGCTTTGGGAGAGCGCCCTGGTGCGGGTGGCTCCCACGGGCAAGGTGGAGGTCTACACGGGCAGCCACAGCCACGGCCAGGGGCACGAGACCGCCTTCAGCCAGGTAGTGGCCGACCTCCTGGGTGTCTCCTTGGAGGATGTGGAGATCATCCACGGGGACACGGGCCGCATCCCCTTCGGCATGGGCACCTACGGCTCCCGGAGCGCACCTGTGGGGCTTTCCGCCGTGGTCCGGGCCGTGGAGAAGGTCCTGGAAAAGGCGAGGCGCATCGCCGCCCACCTCCTGGAGGTGGCTCCCGAGGACCTGGAATACCGAGAGGGTCGGTTCGAGGTCAAGGGGGTGCCAGGCAAGACCAAAAGCTTCCAGGAAGTGGCCTTGCAGGCCTACCTAGCCCACAACCTTCCCGAAGGCATGGAGCCTGGTCTGGAGGCCAACGCCTTCTTCGACCCCTCTAACTTCGTCTTCCCCTTTGGCACCCATGTGGCCGTGGTGGAGGTCTTCCCCGAGACCGGGGAGGTTAAGCTCCTTCGCTACGTGGCCGTGGACGACTGTGGCCCTCAGATCAACCCCCTTCTGGTCAAGGGACAGGTGGAAGGAGGTGTGGTCCAAGGCATCGCCCAGGCCCTCCTGGAGGAAGGGGTCTACGACGAGAACGGCCAGCTCCTCACCGCAAGCTACATGGAGTACGCCATGCCCCGGGCGGTCCATATCCCCCGGATCGAGCACGGCTACACGGTGACCCCCTCCCCGGTGAACCCCCTGGGGGTCAAGGGGATCGGGGAGGCGGGGACCATCGCCTCTGCCCAGGCGGTGGTCAACGCGGTGATGGACGCTCTCAAGCCCTTTGGCGTGCGGCACCTGGATATGCCCCTCACGCCAGAAAAGATTTGGCGGGCCATCCGGGAGAGGACCCCAGTGGCCGCCGACTGAGGAGGTCCCCATGTACCCTGCTAGCTTCCGTTACGTCCGCCCACAGAGCCTGGATGAGGCCATCCGCCTTCTGGAGGAGAACCCTGAGGCCAAGCTCCTGGCGGGGGGCCATTCCCTGATCCCGGCCATGAAGCTCCGCTTGGCCACGCCCTCCCTCCTCGTGGACATCGGCCGCCTTGACGAGCTCAAGGGGATCCGCGAGGAGGACGGGGCCTACTTCGTGGGGGCCCTCACCACCCACGCGGAGATCGAGCGCTCCTCTCTCCCCCTCCTTCCCTTAGTGGCCAAGGTGATTGGGGATCCCATGGTGCGGAACCTGGGCACCATTGGGGGAAGCCTGGCCCACGCCGACCCTGCGGCCGACTACCCGGCGGCGGTCCTGGCCCTGGAGGCCGAGATCCTGGCCAAGGGGTCTGGAGGGGAACGCTGGATCCCCGCCCGGGAGTTCTTCCAGGGCATGTTCCAGACTGCCCTAAGCCCCAGCGAGGTCCTCGTGGGGCTTAGGGTGCCCAAGCTTCCCGGGTACCGCTTCGCCTACGAGAAGTTCCTCCACCCGGCCTCGGGCTATGCGGTAGTGGGTGTGGCGGCAGCGGTCCTAAAGGAAGGCGAGGCCATCCAGGACGTGCGCTTGGGGGCCACGGGAGCAGCCTATACGCCCTTCCGCCTCGAGGAGGTGGAGGTGGCCTTGAAAGGGGGTAAAGGCCCCGAGGAAGCCACCCGGGACTATGTACCCCCTGTGCCCCTGGCCGGAGACCGCTTCGCCAGCGCCGAGTACCGCCTCCACCTCCTCAGGGTGCTGGCCCGCAGGGCGTTGGAGAAATCCCTGTCCGGCTAGGAGCTTCCAGGGCGGGCCTAGGATGGTAGCCTAAAGCCGTGGACCCTAGGCCCGCCTTTACCTTGGAAAGCCCCGAGGCGGTAGCCGCCCTCCTAGAGAGGGGGCGGTACGTGGCCGAGGAAGGGCTCGCCGTAGCCATCTTCTTGGCCCTGCGTTTGGGACGGCCCATCCTCCTGGAAGGGGAGCCGGGCGTGGGAAAGACGGAGGTGGCCCGGGTACTCGCCGAGGGCCTCGGTGTTCCCCTGGTGCGCCTCCAATGCTACGAGGGGCTGGAGCTGGAGCAGGCCCTTTACGAGTGGGACCACGCCCGTCAACTCCTGGAGATCCGCCTCCTAGAGTCCATGGGGGAAAAGGACCCGGCCCGACTCCGGGCGGGCGTCTACCGCGAGGAGTTTCTCCTCAAGCGGCCCATCCTGAAGGCCCTGGAGCTCGGGGAGGCGGTCCTCCTCATAGACGAGGTGGACCGCACCGATGAGGCCTTCGAGGCCTTCCTGCTGGAGGTGCTGGCCGATTTCCAGGTAACCATTCCTGAGATTGGCACGCTAAAGGCCAAGGCCCGGCCCCTGGTGGTCCTGACTTCTAACCGCACCCGGGAGCTCCACGATGCCCTGAGAAGGCGGTGTGTGTACTACTGGATTGACTACCCATCCCTAGAGAAGGAGCTCAGAATCGTGCGGGCCCGCCTTCCCGAACTCCCCGAGGCCATGGCCCGCAAGGTGGTGGCCCTGGTCCAGCGGACCCGCCAACTAGGCCTCCTCAAACCCCCTGGGGTGGCGGAAACCTTGGACCTAGCCGCCTCCCTCCTGGCCCTGGGGGCCGAGGACCTGACCTCTCAGGCCCTGGAGCCCGTCCTGGGGGCCTTCCTCAAGGCCCGGGAGGACGCCGAAAAGGTAAGGCGGGCCCTGGGGGAACTCCTCTCCTCCCTGGCATGACCGATCTGCGAGTTCTGGAAACCCCTCTCCTCCAGGGCCTCCTGGGGTTTGTGGAGGCGCTGCGTGCCGAGGGCCTATCCCCCGGACAGGACCAGGTCCAAGCCTGGCTTCAGGGTCTGCTTTCCGTCCCCTGGGAGGGAGATTCTTTCTATCTGGCCTCGAGGGCCCTCCTTGTGGGGCGCAAAGAGGACTACGCCGCTTTCGATCGGGCTTTCCGCCGCTACTTTGGCTGGCTTAGGCCCGAGTTCCTCCCCCAGCAGAAGGCCTTAGGAAGCCTTCCCCTATTGGGTCAGGCGGAGGCAGAAGGAGAAGGGGCCCTAAGGGGAGCCTACAGCCCTCTGGAGCGCCTCCTAAGGCGCTCTCTGGAGTCCCTTACCCCGGGCGAGGCCCTTGTGCTCGCCCGCTTCCTCCTGGCCTTAGCCTTCCCCCCGCCTAGGCACCCCGCCCGAAGGCGGCGCCGGACCCGGCAGGGGGAAAGGCTCTCTCTACCTGCCACCCTGCGCCGGGCCCTCAGGACGGGAGGGGAGGTCCTGGACCCCCGCTTCCTGAAGCCTAAGCGGCAGCTCTACCGCTACTACGCCCTCTTGGATGTCTCCGGCTCCATGGCACCATACGCCCGGATCCTTTTCCTCCTCCTCCAAGCCCTGAGGAGACGAGGGTTTCCTCTGGAGGCTTTTGCCTTTGGCACCCGCCTTACCCGGATCACCCCCCTTCTTCCACTCCCTCCCCAAGAGGCCCTCCCAGAGCTCGGCCGCTTGGCCGAAGACTTCGCAGGAGGGACCAGGCTCGGCCTGAGCCTCAGGGCCTTTCTGGAAGGGGAAGGACGCCAGTTGGGCCGGCGAAGCCTCCTCCTGGTCCTCAGCGACGGTCTGGATCAAGGCGAACCCGAAGAGGTGGGCCAAGCCTTGAAGGCGCTGAGAAGGCGGGTGCGACGGATCTACTGGCTTAATCCCTTGGCGGGCCTTCCCGGCTATTCTCCCCTAGCCCGGGGGATGCGGGCGGCCCTACCCTATTTGGACGACCTCCTTCCTGCGGGAACGGGGGAAGAGCTCCTCGCCTTCCTCCGCCGCCTCAAAAACCTTCCCTGAGAAGGGTAGCGGCTCCCCGGGCCAGCAGGCGGAGGGCATCCCGCTCTGCCAGGAGGGAGCCCGTGTAGGCCCCGGGACGGCCGTAGAGGAGGAGGGCGGTCCCTATTCGGAAAAGGGGGCTCCGCCGAAGGAGGGCCGGGTAGGGTGGGCCCCGCCGGGGAAGAGCAGGGTGGGGGAGGGTCCAGCCCAGGGTCCGCACCAGTAGGACGTAGGCCTCCCAGGTGTCCGCGTCCAGACTCCAGGGCCCTGGCCCCAGCTCCACCACCCGTGCCCCCAGGTTCAGAAGGAGGCCCTTGGCCCCACGGTCCCCTCCGATCCGCCAGACCTCCCTCCTGGCCTCCTCACCCAGGATCGCGGGGCTAAGGGCCTCTCCCTTCAAGCCGGACAGCACCCCAGGCTCCCGAAAAGCCCTCTGGAGGGCGGCCAGCTCCCCAGGTCCCACCCCCGCCTGGTCAGCGGCAAGAACGAGGACCGGCCCCTCGGGCAGGGCCCGGAGCCCGGCCTTTAGGCTCTCGGAAAGGCCGAGGGCCCAGCTCCTGCAAACAGCCAGGCGGATGCCCCTTACCCCCTCCAGGGCCCGGCGGTGGAGGAGAGGCTCGTGCCCTAGGACCACCACCACCTCCCCCGGAACGCTTTGCCTTAGGAGGAGGGCCATGCGCCGGAGGAGCGTGCCCTCAGGGGCGGGAAGGAGGAGCTTGGGGGCCCCCATACGGCTTGCGCCCCCGGCTGCCAGGAGGAGGCCGTGCAGCCTCATGCCCTATGGATTTTGCCAGGGCGCTTCCGGAGAAACCCTCCCTCGTAACCTCGGGAGACGGCCAGGATCTCGCTCAGGACCGAAAGGGCGATCTCCTCAGGCCCCTCGGCTCCGATGTCCAAGCCCACAGGATTGTAGATGCGGGCCATGGTTTCCGGGCTGAAGGAGAAGCCTTCTGCCTCTAGGGCATCCCGCAGTTTCTGGAAACGGTCCCTGGGACCTAGGACCCCAATATAGGGGGCTTCCGATCGGAGGGCATAGGCTAGGGTCTTTCGATCCCGCTCCAGATGGTGGTTCATGATGACTGCGTAGCTCCTGGGTCCGAGGAGGCCTTGCGGAATCTCTTCAGGATGGGCGAGGACAAGGCGGCATCCGGGGAAGTTCCCCTCGTGGACGTAGGCAGACCTCGGGTCCACCACCGTGACCCTAAAGCCGTAGCGCCGGGCAAGCTCCGCTAAGGGGATGGCATCGTGGCCGCCGCCGAAGAGGACGAGCTCAAGGGCCGGAGCGTGGGGATCCAGGAAGACCTGGGCTTCCCCCACCTCTACAAGCCTCGCCCGAGGGGTCTGGGTCTGAAGGAGCGCCTCCCCGAGGGCACGAACCTGGGCCTCCAGTTCCGGGGGTGCCGCTTGGCCCTCCCAGCGCTTCCCCCGGTATAGGAGGCGGCCCTGGCCTCCAGACAGGACGGTGGCCAAGAGGCTGGGCTCCTCTTCCTCCAGGCTCTCCAGGAAAGCCGAGAGGAGAGGATCTGAAAGGGGCTCCAGGTAGACCTCCACGCTACCCCCGCATCCGAGGCCAAGCCCCCACACGGTATCCTCCTCTAGGTCATAGGCCACCCTTAGGGGTTTTCCTGTCGCCATCACCTGAAGGGCCCTTTGGGCCACGTCGGGCTCGAGACAGCCCCCAGAGAGGCTGCAGACCGTGGTGGCGTCAGGGAGGACCAGCATTTTGGCCCCCTCCCTGCGGTAGGCAGAGCCTCGGACCCGGACTATGGTGGCCAAGACTCCCTGTCCGTTAGAGCGAGCTAAGGCTTCCAGTAGGGTCGATATTTCAGCTGGGCTCATGGCGGCTAAGGACCATTTTAACCTTTCCACCCACCCAGGGTGGTCATTTCAAGCATCAACCTGGGTTGCTACGACCCCGCGGCCAAGGCCCTCCGGATTCTGGGGACGGCCATCGCTCTCTCCATGGAGAAAAGCGACACACAGGATCTGTGGCGGTAAGGTCCCCAGTTACCATGTAAGCCTGGCACCGGCAACCTCCGAAGTCGATCTCCTTCCTGGGACAGCTACGGCAAGGCTCCTGCATCCAACCCGTGCCTCGGAAGAGGTTGAAGGCTTCGGAATAATACCAGATTTCTTCCAAGGATACCTCCGTTACCTTGGGGAAATCGAGGGGGAGGAGGAGAGCTGCGGGGCAGGGCAAGGCCCGACCGTCGGGGGACACTACCAAGTGGGTAGCTCCCCAACCTCCCATGCACAGCTTGGGATACTCGGCGTAGAAGTCAGGAACCACCCAAACCACCTCCATGACACCCGGGTTTCGGGCCCGCCAAGCCTGGACCTTAGCGTAGGCCGCCTCCAGGGATTTTCTCTCGGGAAGCAGGTGAGCGCGGTTAAGCCAGGCCCAACCGTAGTATTGGGTATTGGCCAACTCTATGGCTATAGCACCTAGATCCCGGGCCAAGTCCAGGTAAGTTTCTATCTCGTGAAGGTTTAGACGGTGTAGAACCACATTCAAAGTAAGGGGAAGGCCTTCCTCACGTACCCAGCGCGCAGCCTGGAGCTTGTGGTCCAGGAACTCACCTCCCGCCAACCGTCGTGCGAGTCCGGGCTCAAGAGCTTGGAAACTGAGCTGGACCGCAGCCAGCCCGGCTTCTTTGAGCGCCCGAAGCCGCTTTCGATCGAGCCCTACTCCGCTGGTGATGAGGACAGGGTAGAGGCCTACCTCCACCGCTCCTGCCACCAAGGCAACAAGGTCCTTGCGAGCCAGGGGCTCTCCTCCCGATAAGAGGAGTTGCAGAATCCCTAGGGTGGCTGCCTCCCGGAAAACTCGGAGCCAGGCCTCAGTGTTGAGTTCCGCCTCTTGGGGCACCAGGTTCAAGGGGTTAGAGCAGTAGAGGCAGTGAAGGGGACAGCGATGGGTAAGCTCGGCCACGAGGGCTAGAGGGGGATCTAAACCCGCCATACCCACCCCCTGCCCAGGGCTTCTTCCAGAAAGCCCCGGACGTCTTCCTCGAGGTCTGGTCCCGCCTCATATCGGACCCTAAGTGCTTCCACGATCTCCTCTACGGTTCTATCCTGACACAGCTCCAGGATCTCGGCCGCGGTTTCGTTTAGGAGGACAGCCCGTTCGGGGAGGAGCAGGACCATTCCCCCCCGGACAGGGTCGGGGCGGATCCGGGCTCCGGGAGCGAGGCGGTACCGCTCAGCCATAGGCGCGTTCCACTGCATCTAAAAGGGCCCAAAGGACTTGGCACTTGAAGCGCAGGGCTTCCAGGGCCTGGGACTGGGTCTCTGGAGTAGTAGCGTGGCTGAGGACGATGGAAAGGGCTTCCTCTGCTTCATCGGGGGCCCGACCCACGCGGCTTTCGAAGTAGCCTAAGCCCTCCCGAGAAACCCAAGGGTAGTGCCTCAAAAAGGCTTCCAAACGCTCCTCCATGATGCGGGGGGAGTAGAGCTCCGTTAGGGAAGACGCCACCCCCTCGAGCCAGGTGCGGTCGCGGACAAAGTTTACGTAAGCGTCTACAGCAAAGCGTACCCCGGGTAGGACCCCATCTCCCGAAAGAAGTGTATCGCGAGAAAGCCCCACCGCCTCTCCTAGGGCGAGCCAGCGCTCCAAACCCCCCTCTCCAGGACTCTGCCCGTCGTGGTAGAGGATCCGCCGCACCCAGCTTTTCCGGTACTCCCAGGGCAACTTTGCGAGAAGATAGGCGTCTTTTACTGGGATCATGCGCTGGTAGTAGAAGCGGTTAAGCACCCACCCTTGAATGGCCTCCTTGGAGAGCTCTCCTCTGTGCATGCGCTGGTTGAAGGGGTGGCGGTGGTGATAGTGAACCTCTAAAACTTCCAAAAAGGCTTGCTTGAGTTCATCGGAACTTAGAGTTTTTTTCATCATACTTCTAGCTCCATTCCGTCCTCGGCAACCTCTAGGCCCAAGGAAGCTACCCAGGCTCGTTCCTGCGAAGAAGGGTCTACCAAAGGGTTGGTGTTGTTGAGATGGAGATAGATCTTCCGCCCTGGGAAGCCTGAAAGCCAAGCAGCCGAGACTTGTACTGGCACGTGGCCCATGGACCAGGCATCCTGGGGCAAACCCGCCTCCAAGGGTTCTTCCTCGCGGAAGAAGGTTCCGTCCAAAAGAGTCAGGTCCGCAACTTCAAGCACAGATGCCAAGGGAGAAAGGTCCGCTACGGCAGGAGCTACCAAGGCCCGCCGCCCCTCTTCCTCTAGGAGTAGGGCAAACCTCTCCCCTTCTCTGGAATAGGCTGGGGGATGGCTGCCCAAGGGCAACCAGCGAACCCGGAGGAGGCCAAGCTGGACCTCGTCTTTTGGGGTGACGGAGTAGATCTCCACCTCTATGTAGGCTAGGAGCGTTCTAAGCAAACCGCAAGTCTCCAAAGCCTTAAGGATGGGCACTGGAGCCCAGAGCGCCCAAGGGGTACCTTGCCTCAGCTCTAGCAAGCCCAAGGTGTGGTCTAGCTCGGCGTCTGTTAGGAAAACTCCCCAGATGGGGGCCTCCCGCAACTGGCGGGGCCATGGGCCGTATCGGGCGAGCTGCAAGCGGATTTCCGTTGAAGCATTGATCAGATATGCTCTCCCTAGCTTGTCTTCGAGGAGCAACCCAGGTTGGCCTCGGGAGGGAATTCTCCCCTCCCGAGCCGCCCGGCAACCCTCACAGCCGCAGTTCCACTGAGGCAAACCCCCACCTGCGCCACTACCCAGGATGCGCAGGCGCATCCTAGGCCGTGTAAGCGTAGGCGGTGACCTCAGCCCTAAGCGCCACTTCCTTAAAGATCGGCTTCTTCCAAACCCGCTTCACAGCTTCACCTCCTTTCCTATCATTTATTCAGCTATTTACCACGAAAAGGCTTGGTTTGTCAAGCAGGTGTGCTGACTGAGCTTCCCCCTCATGTTCCGACAAGCTGAGGCGGAAGCACCCGGTGCCGCCAGGTCTGCAAGGCCTCGCCCAAGGCCTCTTTGGGGCCCCCACCCCAAATGAACCGCCCGCCATTGGGCCGGGGAAAGCGGCCAGGCGCCTTCAAGAGGAGGAAAAGGCCAGAATAGTCCCGCCACTTACGCCACCCGACCCCCCTTTTTCCCGCTGCCACCTCCCCCGCATGACCTCCCGAATCACCATCCCCAAAGCGAAAGCCTCGAGCGGTCCCCAAGGGCCTAGCCTAAGACCCCGTGCAGGCCTGCCCCAGCCCGTCTTGCCCCTATCTCCCCTCCTCTCTTCCGCAAACAGGGGTAAGATGCCCGGCCGCCAAACCAACCCACCGCCCAAGTCATCCCTCGAGGCCCCCTAAGACGAGCCCCCCTTGGCCATCCTCTCCAGCTCCTCCACGGTGGCCCGAGGCAGCCTGGAGGGGCTGAGCCGGGAGGTGGCGCGGGAGGGGGTGCGGGGGGTGGTGTTCCTGGACCACGCGCCCTTTCACCGGTCCCGGGGGTTTCGGGAGGCGGTGGAGAGGTGGCGGGCACGGGGGCTGGAGGTGGCCTACCTGCCGCGGTACAGCGCCCATTTGAACCCGGTGGAGACCATTTGGCGGCGGGTGAAGGGGTTTTTGATGCCCCGGCGGCACTACGGAAGCGTAAAGGAGCTGAGGGGGGCGGTGGTGGCTGCCATGGAGAGGCTCAGGGAAGGGCTGGGACAGGGGGTGTTGCAAAGTCTATGCATTGGCACTTAGCAGAGAGAGCTAGGGGGGAGTTCTTATTATCCCGACCTTTGCGAGGCAAGCCTAGACCCGGCTTCTCATCTTTTCCGGGCCTGGCCCTTGAGGTCCAGCCGGTGGATCACCTCTCGGGACAGCTCCCAAAGCCGCCGGTCATCTGGGTCCCGGGGGCGAGGCAGGAGAGAGCGAAGGTCTAGGACCTCGAGAACCCGGCCGGGGCGTGGACCCATGAGGGCCACTCGGTCCGACAGATAGATTGCCTCCAGGGGATTATGGGTCACGAAGACCACCGACATTCTTTGGCTCTCCCAGAGGACTTGTAGTTCTTCGCGCATGCGCTGAGCAGTGAGTTCGTCCAAGGCGGAAAAGGGCTCGTCCATGAGGAGAAGGTCTGGCTTTACCAAGAAGGCACGCACCACCGCCACCCGTTGCTGCATCCCCTGGGAAAGCTGGCCTGGGTACCGGTCCGCTTGGTCCTCCAGGCCCACCTGGGCCAGCCAGAAGCTGATCTGAGCCTCAGCCTCGGAACCCGGCCGGTCCAGAACGAAGCGGAGGTTCTCCCGTACCGTGAGCCAGGGAAGGAGGCGCGGTTCCTGGAAGACATACCCCACCCGGCCTCGAACCCAGACCTCCCCTTTATAGGCCCGGTCCAGCCCCCCGAGGAGGTTTAGGAGGGTGGTCTTGCCACAGCCTGAGGGGCCCAAAAGGGCTAGGAACTCCCCTTCCTCCACCTCCAGGTCCACCCCTTCTAGGGCCACCATCTCGCCTCCCTGGGGAAGAGGATAGACTTTAGTCAGGTCGCGACAGGCTGCCCGAAGCTTCAAAGCCCCTCCACAGGCCGGCGCCAGCGGCTCAGCCTATCGCTCAGGAGAAGGAGAACCTTGTCCACCAAGACCAAAACTATGGTCATAGCTAGACCGTAGGCTAGGATCCCCCGCATTTCGAACATCTGGAAGTAAAAGTTGATTTGGTAGCCCACCCCGCTTGTCCGGCCCAGGAGTTCGACCAGGACTACCATTTTCCAGGCCAAGGACAGGGTACCCCGAGCGGTTCCTAGGACATAGGGCACGAGCTGGGGCAGGACCACGCGCCTAAGGACCAGGCTCTTGGAGCGATGGAAGGCTCGGGCCATTTCTAGGAGCTTGACATCTAAGGCTTTCACCCCCTCTCGGACCTGAACTACCACCTGGGGAACCAGGATGGCCACCAGGGCAAGGACAGCTGCGGTCTCGTTTAGGCCCAAAAGAAGGTAAGCCACCACCACGGGGAGGATCCTAGGGATGCTCAAGCCTAGAGCCACCCAGGCCTCGAGGAGGCGGTCCGCCAAACGGTAGAGCCCGGTGAGGAGACCCAAGGTCACCCCCAGAGTCATGGCCAGGAGGAAGGCCAGCCCTACCCGCAGAAGGGTGATCCCCAGATGGTGCCAGAGGGATCCCCGGGCCTCCCGCAGGAGGAAATCTAGGGTTTCCCCGGGTCTGGGAAGGACCTGAGAGCCCAGGGCCCAGGAGAGAAGAAGCCAGGTCAGAAGGAGGCTCAGGAAAGAGAGCCCTTGGAGGAGGCCTCCGGAAAGGCCCTTTCCTTCACCTCTTGGCCGCACCCAGACCGCCATTAGGGACCCACAGTAAGGGCGAAGGCCCGGGGATCTAGGCGCCGCACTCCCACCACTTCCGGCCCCGCCACCTGGACCAGCTTCTGGACCAGGTTGATCAGCCCCACGACCACCCCGGCGTCCCAACGGGTAGGCAGGCCCTGAGCCCAGCGCTGGCGCACGTTGGGGAGGAGGCTCCGGTCAGGGAGGGCGTAAAGCCCCTTATCCAGAAGCTCGTTCCAAAAGGTTTCGTCAGCCTTCATCCGCTCCTGGGCCAACCTTAGGCCCTGGATGAAGAGCTTTATGGCCTCAGGGTCCGCATCCTCCCTAGCGACCACCAGGAGGAGGGGAAGGTCCGTAGGTAAGCCCAACTCTTTGAGCATTTGGACGTTGGAAACCAGCTCGCGGTACTCCCCGGTGGCCACCATGCGGGCGATGAAGTGCCAGAAGGGCAGGGCTGCATCCAGTTCGCCCCGCTTTAAGAGCTCGGCCATAAGGGGTGAGGCCACAGCCAGGACCCGGCTTTCCTTTTGCGGATCGAAACCATACCGAGCCACAGCCAGAACCCTAAGGATGAGGAGGCTCTTGTCGTCCAGACTGGAGGCCCCGATCCGTTTCCCTCTCAGGTCAGCCACGGTGCGGATGGGGCTTTCCGCCTTAACCACCACCCCCCCAGTGAGGCGGCTGAAGGGATAAACGGCCCTCACAGGCAAGCCAGTCTGCCGGGCTAGAACAACCCCGATGAAGTCGTCCACCACTACATGAACCTCCTTCGCCCTCAAGGCCACCTCGGCAGCCTGTTTGGTGGCGTAGGTCTTGGCCTCAACCCTAAGCCCCAAGCCTTGAGCGATCCCATACCGCTCCATGGCGTAAACCGCCCAGGCGAACGTGCCCCCCGCCTGCAAGCCCACTCGGACCACCTTGGCCTCTTGGGCCAAGGCCAGACCTAGACCTACAAAGGCCAAAAGCAGTAGCCGCATACTCTGCACCTCCTTTCACCCCTTTCGCATCTGTCCCATGGCCCAGGTTGCCCCTAGGGAAGCTAGGACGAAGCACAGGAGCATTACACCAAGGCTTAAGCCAAGGGGGAGTTGTGCGTAGCCTAGGGTTACGTAACGTAACAGGTCCAAGGCGTAGCTTATAGGATTGGCATAAACAAGGGCCTTAAGCCAAAGGGGGAGCTCCACCACCCAGCCCCCGCCGATAGTGTGAATCCCCAGCCGCTCCAGTTCGGCCCTCAGGGCCTCAGGAATGTCTAGGAACCCCACGCCCCCGACCACCCCTTTCAAGGGAAAGATGGAGCCGGAGAGGAAGTAGAGGGGCTGGATGACTCCGTTGGAGATGCTGCCAAAGCCCTCGAAGTTGCGCATTCTGGAGGCCAGAACTACGCCGAAGCCGGTAACCATGATCCCCAGGGTGAAGACGATAAGCCAAGCCAGGAGGAGACCCTTTAGGCTAAGGGAAACGCCCACCAGGGGGGCGAAGAGCAAGGGTATGGAGCCCTGGATAAGGGCTACCGTGGCCCCTCCTAGGAGCTTCCCTAAGGCCACGGCCAGCATGGGGGCTGGAGAGACCAGGACCGCTCGCAAAAGCCCCACCTCCCGGTCCCAAACCAGGACAATGGCCGACTGGAGACCAGCGAAGAGGACGTTGAGGACCATGACACCGGGAAAGACATACTGGGAGTAAGTGTACCCTTCGATATCCCGGAAGGAGGCGCCTAGACCGTAGCCTAGGATGAGGAGCCAAAGGACCGTCCGGGAAACTCCCCCGAAAGCCTGGGAGCGGTCGCGGAGGTAACGCAAGACTTCCCGCTTCCAGAAGATCCAAACCACTCCAACCGCCCAGGGTCGCGCTACCTCCCGGATCATCGGCTGTGTTCTCCTCCCCGCTTACGGTAGCTAAGAAAGCGCTCCTTAGGCGACACCTCCTCATCCCTAAGACCCCGGCCAGTGAGGGCCAAAAAGACCTCCTCTAGGCTTCCCTCCTCCTGGCCCAGGACCCGCCGCTTGAGCTCCTTGGGGCTCCCTAGGGCTACAAGCCGGCCTCGGTCCAAGATACCCACCCGGTCCGCCGCCTCTGCCTCTAAGAGATAGTGGGTGGTGAGGAAGACCGTAAGCCCCTCCTGCCGCAGGGCCTGAACCCTCTCCCAAAGCTGCCGCCGACCCTGGGGGTCTAGGCCCAGGCTGGGCTCGTCCAAGAAGAGGAGACGTGGCTTGTGCATGAGGGCCCGGGCCAGCTCCAGTCTCCGCTTCATTCCCCCGGAGAAGGTACGCACGGGCCGGTGGGCGGCTTCCTCTAAGGAGGCCCAGGCCAAGGCCTCGAGGATTGCCCCCCGAATGACCTTCAGGGGCAGGCCGTAAAGGAAGGCGTAGACCTCCAGGTTCTCCCAGGCGGTAAGGCGCTCATCTAAGACGGGGTCCTGGAAGACGATCCCGATGCTACGGCGTACCGCCTCCGCTTCCCGCACCACATGGCGCCCCAGGACATAGGCTTCCCCTTCGCTTGGGCTTAAGAGGGTAATCAGCATGTACAGGGTAGTGGTCTTCCCCGCCCCGTTGGGTCCCAGAAGGGCAAAGAACTCCCCCTCCTCTACCTCCAGGTCCAGCCCCGCCACCGCGACCAAGGAGCCAAACCGCCGGGAAAGCCCTGCGCACCGGATGGCAACCATGCCTTACCCTCCCAGGATACGCCCAGCTTCTCGGAGAAGGCCAGGAGCCCTGGCACAATCGGGTCTGGCCCAAAGCCCCTCGAGGGCCTCGGCCACTCGGGAATCCAGGACCTTCAGGGTGTCCGCCAAGTAAGCTTTGTACAGCCCAGAAGCTGCCAGGAATCGCTCCATCCTCAGGCGGGGGGGGACCCCCGGGCGGCAGGCTGCCTCCACCAGGGCCTGGATCCGAAGCCACACTGGCCCCACCTCCCGCGGCAGAAGGACCTGGCCGAACCCGCCTTCCAGGGCCGAGACCAGGTCCAGCGCTGCCCGCTCCGCGTCCTCGGGATCGACGAATCGGGCCGGAGGGGCAGGGGTGGGGTAAAGGGTCCGGAGGGCCTTGAGGGCTTGGGCACCGCGAGCCTGGGCTTCCTTGGGGAGCCTGGGTCTAAGAGCCGACCAGAGGTTTTCCAGACGCCTCAGGGCTAGGAAGCCCACTATGTAGGCTTCCTCCTCGCCCTTGTGAAAGTCCTCGTAGCTCTCTGCCACCCCATCGTCCCCCAGGGCCAGATGGACCAAAAGGCCAGCCAGGAGAAGGGCATCCTGCCTGGGGACGAGCCGGCTTTCCGCCTGCCCCACCAGAGCCCGGAGCTGGGGGACCACGGCAGCAAGGGCTTTCCCGTCGCCCCTTCGGCCCAGGGCCACAGCCTCGCCCAATCCCTTCTCCAACCTTTTGAGGAGAACGGGGTCCCGGGTTTCCAGGGTCCCGGCGAATAGGGCCAGGTATTGGGGAAGGCGTGGGGCCAAGGCAGGAGCCTGAGGTAGGGCCTCGAGGTGGATTTCCAAAAGGGTCGTGGCTCGGAGAAAGCGCAGGGGCTCCTCCCTTTCCAGAAGCACCTGGCCAAACCCACAGCTGAGGAGAAGGCTCCAGACTATAACAAAGCTCTTCTTCACTGCGCCACCCCGATGACCACAGAATGGGGGCCTCTTCCCACAGAAACGCTTCTTATCACGGCGAAGCTTTTGGGGTCGATGACAGAAACGCTGTCGGAGAGGCCGTTGGCCGTGTAGATCTTGCTGCCCTCCGGTGTAATGGCAATGCCCCAGGGGCGGCGGCCCATTCGCTCCCGGATCACCCGGACCACCCGGTTTTGGGTAGTATCAACGGCATAGACAGCGCTTGTACCGCCACCGGCCACGAAGAGCAAGCGCCCATCCGGCGAGAGGGCCATCTCCACGGGCCGAGAGTCTAAGCCCAAGGAGATAGTCTGGACCACCCTATGCTCCCGGGCGTCCACCACCGAAACCACGCCTCCGATCTCCCCCGAAACATAAGCCTTGGCCCCGTCTTGGGAGAACACCACGAACCGCGGCCGCTGGGCCACAAGGAAGTGCCGCAACACCCTGAGCTCCCGGGCGTCGATCACGGTGACCGTGTGGCTGGTTTCCCCAGTCACGTAGACCCAGCGTCCGTCCGGGCTCACCGCCACCCCCTCAGGTTCCACCCCGGTCTGGAAATCACCCAGTACCCTTCCCGTCCTCAGGTCGAAGCCCGTGGCCCGGGCCGCATTCTCGTTGGCAGCCCAAAGCTGGGTGCCGTCTGGGGAAAGGGCTACCCGTTCTGGGTTGGGACCCACCCGGTACTCGGCTAACACCCGGTTGCTGGCCACATCGATGGCCACCACCTTGTCCTCCTTGGTCTCCACCCGAGGGTTGAAGTCGCTTAGGGCCACATAAATGGTGCGCCCGTCCGGGCTCACCGCCATCCCGCGGGGCCGCACCTCACCCGGCCGGCCCGAAATGGATATGGTGCCGATGACGCTGTCGCTGGTCACGTCGATGACCGTGATGCTGGCCCCGTACTCGTTGGAAACGTAGGCCCGGTAACGGGCCGCAGGTTGCACCAAGGCGATTGGCCCCAGGCTTGAAGCGCAGAGGACGAAAACCAAGAGGGCGACTCTATAGATTCTTCCCATGTCATCCTCCTCCTCCTAGACGGCACCTGCTGTCCCGCTTCAGGTCCCCCAGTTGGTCCAAGCGCTCCACGGGGTCCGTACCCGGGCGGTAGATGGCAGGCAACTCTCCCACCAGGCTCGCTAGGTCCCAGGCTTCTTTGGCCGAGGCCAGCTTGACCAGGTATAGAGCCTGGCGCAACTGCTGGTCCCAGGGACGAAAGGAAACACCGATACCCTTGTGTACGTCAAACACGGCTTGGGGGTCCAGGAGGTGGGCCCGGATCCGCCTCCCCTCTTTGCTCTGGGTGAAGGCCACCGCCTCGAAGAGGATCTTTACCGCCTGATAGGCGGCCCAGGCCGGAGGATCCATAGGTAAACCAAACTTTTCCAGATAACGGGCGTTGAGCTCCCGTGCCCCGTAAGCATCCAGTTTGGCCTCCCACAAGACGACCCGGTACCCAGCTCCAGATCTTGGAGCCCGGGCCAGAGCTTGGCGGAAAAAGGCCCGTGTCTGGGCCTCCGGGTAGGGGAAGCCCGTAACCTGGGCATCCAGGCCTACCCTTTCGTACTGGCCTAGGAAGGCGAGCTGGGCTTCCGGAGGGAGAAGCAAGAGGACTACCTGAGGCTGGGCCCGGCGGATGGCCTGAAGCACCTCCTGAAAGGCCCTTTCCTGAACCTCTTTCTCCCCCACGATCCTAGCCCCAAAGTGCCGCTCCAAGAGGGCCTTACGCGCCCGGGCCCGCAGATCCCCCCCCTCAGGGCCCCCGTAGACCAAAAACCAGGTACGCAGCCCGGCCCGGACAAACCATGTGGCCAGGGCGTCTAGGTACATGGCGGCGCTGGCCTCCAGGTGGAACATGTAGGGATTGCAGGCCTCGTTCCGCAGGCGGTCGCTGGGGTCGCCGATATTGAGGAAGGGAATGCGGCGAGCCTGGGCTACCCGGGCCAGGGCCGGAGCCTGGCCTGAGAAGCCACCCACCAGGGCGGAAGCCCCTTGGGCCACCAGGCTATCAGCGGCTTGGGCCGCAGCGGTGGCGGTTTGAGCGCTCCGGATTAGGACCTGAAAGCGCCCCCCAAGAAGTCGGGCGTTCAGATCATACTCTTTTTCCCCCATCCTGAGGCCGTTGCGGACCGCCTCTAGGGCTGGGCTAGCTCCCGGAGGCAGAACGGCCCCTACCCTGACCTCCCCAATCTGGGCAAAGGATTGAGAAAGGGCGAGAAGGCCCGAAACGAGGAGAACCCTCACGGCGATCCCTCACCGTCCAAGGGAATGGGCTCCTCATCCAAAAGGAGGACGATATCCTCGGGACGAGTGGCCCCCTGGTTGATCTTTAGGGGGTACAGGGCAGCCTCAAGCTGCCCCCCGGCATCGAAGGCAAGGGGGCGGCCCTTGGCCAAGTCTAACCCCCTGCGGATCAAAGCATCCCTTATCCTCTTTGGATCGGTGTTGCCGACAGCCAAAGCCCCTTCCAAAACCGCGGCCACCCCCACATAGCCAGCCCAAGCGGGAGGATCCATCAGCCTGCCGAAGCGCCCCAAAAAGCGGGTATTGAGCTCCCGGGCGCCGCCCCTGTGCAGGGCCGGATCCCAGAGGGCCAGACGGTACTGGGCCAAAGCAGGGGCCACGTCCCTGGCCAAAACGTAGAACACCCGGGTTTGGGCCGCCATGGTAGGCAAGCCCAGAACAGGACGGGAATAGCCACGCTGCTGGGCTGTAGCAAGGGCAACGAGCTGTTCTTCTGGCCCAAGGAGTAGGATCAGGGCATCCCATCCTTCCCCTTGCGCCTCTGCCAAGGCGCTCTCGTAGAGGGGATCTTCCGACCCCGCCAGCCAAGCCCCTCCTGCACCCGGCCAAACCCCTTGGGCCCAAACCTGAAGGTCAGGCTGACGGCCGAGGAGAAAGGGGCGCTGGACCCCCAATCTCCTCGTGAGGGCCCTTAGGCCAAGGAGATAGGAGCCCAGTTCGGCCTCTACGTGAAGGGCGAGGGGGTTTCCCTTACGCAGAGGAGGGCTTGCATCCCCTAGGTTTACGAAGAGCACGCCCAACTGGCTGGCTAGGCGGCCAAGGGCCTCGGCCTGGCCCTGCCCTATCCCGCCCAAAAGGACCACCACCTCTTCCAGGGCCACCAGGCGTTGAACCGCCCGCTCCAGAACCTCTTGGTTCGGTGTTGAAACCACCAAGAGCTGAAGGTCCAGCCCTCCCCTCTCGGCTACCTCTGCCAGAGTTTCCTGGGCCAGCAGGGCACCCCATGCGGTCATCTGGCCCGCCACTTCGTGAGCCCCAGCCCGCCCCGGCGATTGACCCAAGGGGAGGGGGACAAGGAGGGCGAGGCGCAGGGGCTGAACCCTCCGTCCTGCCCGGACTCCTCCCAGAGCGAGGGCGAGGCCGAGAAGCCCTCTCCGCGTGATGGCCCATTTATAGGCTCGGCTTTGGAAGGGGAAGGAGGGGGACGCCATAGGAAACCAGTATCTCTTGGATCTCTTCCCAGCGCCGGACGATGGCCCGGTTCAGCAGGTCCCGCAGGCCTTCATCGCCTTTCCTAACGCCCACGGTTATGGAGAAGACCATGGGAAGAAAAGGGGGGTCGATTTCGGGGGACACAAGAACCACCTTAAGGGGTACGGGGGATCTCTTGGCAAAATAGCCCCCTACCGGACCCCACACGATGGCTACATCGATATCCCCTCTCACAACGGCCTCTACGGGTTCAGAAAGGGGGTTTGGCTTGGCGTAGTCCCCAAAGACGCTGAAACCGACCAAGTTTGGCAACAATCCCCTATTGGCCAACGCCTGGGCTGGAGGATTGACCCCCCCCGGAACAACGTGGACCCCGATACGCAGACCTCGAAGGACTGGGTCATCCAGGCTGGCTAAGTCTAAGTTCCTGTCGGCCCGGTAGACGAAGACAAAGGCTGTGCGGTAGTAGGCTATGGTGTTCAGGAAAAGGGGGTGGCCGTCCGCCACCCCGATTACCACTTCGCACTCCCCTTCCCGGATGACCTCCCGTAAGAGGGGGCGCTGGGGATACCAGTAGTAAACGAGGCGGGCCCCGATCTCTTCTGCAAGGAGGCGGGCGATCTTGTTCTCAAACCCCTCTTCCTGGCGGTTGGAGTAAGGGAGGTGGTTGGGATCTGCGCAGACTCGGAGCTCCCACCCCTGGGCCATCGCCCAGAGCCCCATTGCCCAAACCAAACTCAGGAGTAAACGCCCTACCATGTGACTTTTTCCTGCGGCCCCCTGTAAAGAGAGCGAAGAAAAGCGATTATTTTCCAGATCTCATCATCGGTTAAGGACCCGAACGCAGGCATGCCCTTGGGGCGCCCCATCTTGATGCTTTCGAACACGCAGGCATCCGTGCCTCCGTAAAGCCACGCAGCATCCACGAGGTTGGGCCCCATGCCGCCTGCGGCTGTACTGCTGTGGCACCCGTTGCAGTTGTATTTGAAATACAGCTGTCTCCCTTCCTGGATGGCCTTAGGGTCGCCTGTGTAAGGGTTGAGTTTAACTGGCTCTGGAGTGCACTTTATCTCCTTCGCGGTTTGGGCTTGCGATAGGGCAAGCCCCGCTGCCAAAAGGGCAAGCACAATCAACAAGCTCAGCAAGCCACGGTTCCATCTTTTGTTCCTTCTGATCCCCTTTCGATTAAGCATGATCCCTCCTTCGGTTTGGAGGGGGAAGGAGAATGAGGCCCCTTCCCCCTCTTAACCTAGACGTGTAGCCCCTCTACCGCTCCACAGCGAACACGTACAGCGTGCCGCCCTGACGGGAGTAGCGGCCGAGGTCCCCCACCGCACCCACTACGCCAAAGACACCGTAAGGATCGTCTGGAGGCGCATCTTGGATCACCACCAATCCGGGCACTCCTCCGATGCCGGAGAAAACGGCCACGTACTGCCTCCCGTCAGGACCCGTGTAGGTCATGGGGTTGCCGATGACCCCGGAGCCAAGCTTGGCTTGCCAGAGCACCTGGCCACTGCGGGCGTCTACCGCCTTGAAGTACCCGTCCAGGGTGCCGTAGAAGACCAGGTCACCAGCGGTAGCCAGGACCCCGCTCCAGTTCATGAAGCGCTCCCGAATCTCGAAGACTTTCTGCATGCGGACCGGATCCCAGGCGATTAGCTCACCCGTATGGCCACCCGGACCGGGCCGCATGAGGGTCACAGCGCCTACGTAAGGGGTCCCGGCCACATACGACACCTCGGTGCCCGTCCAGTCCATGCACACGTTGAGGGTAGGCACGTAGAAGAGTCCCGTCCTGGGGCTGTAGGCTGCGGGAGGCCAGTTCTTCGCACCCAGGAGGGAAGGGCAAACGTCCTTGGTGGTCTTGCCTTGGCCGGTCCCCTTCTCCGGATTGCGAATCGGCAGGCCTGTGCTGAGGTCTATACCGGAAGCCCAGTTGACGGTGGCGTAAGGCTTGGCCGCCAGAATCTGGCCGTTCGTCCGATCAATGACGTAGGAAAAGCCATTACGGTCAAACCGCACAAGAACTTTGCGAACTTGGCCACCTATGGGCAGGTCCACAAGGATGCTCTCACTGACCCCGTCGTAGTCCCACTCATCGTGGGGGGTCATGGGCACAGCCCAAACCATCTCCCCCGTGTCGGCATCACGGGCAATTACGCTCGTGGCCCAGAGGTTGGCCCAGCGGGTTTGGGTTTGGTTGGTGATGGCGGCCTCCCCTCGCCTCAGGTTGGCGTTCCAGACCCCGGGGTTGCTGGTGCCGTAGTAGATGAGGTTCAGTTCCGGGTCGTAGGTGAACCATCCCCAGACAGTAGCCCCTCCTAGCTTCCACTGGTCCCCTGGCCAAGTGGTGGCCCCCAGGTCCTTGCCCCGTAGCCAGGCGTAGTAGGGCTTAAACCTAGGCCCAATGCCCACCTCGGCGTCGGGACCTGTGTTGTAGTAGAGCCACACCCGCTGACCGGTGTTGATGTTGTAGGCAGCCACGCGACCCCTCACGCCAAACTCGCCCCCCGAGATGCCCACGATCACCTTGTCCTTGACCACGAGAGGAGCGGCCGTTATGGTTTCACCCTTGCTGGGATCGGCGTGCTGCACCTTCCAAATGACCTTGCCTGTGGATGCGTCCAGAGCGTAAACCCACCCGTCCAGGGTGTTGAAGAATATCTTGCCCTCGGCGTAGGCCACGCCTCTGTTCACCACATCGCAACAGGCCACACCGGCCGCCTGGGGATTGGCCTCCGGGGTAAACCGCCACTTAATGGAGCCATCCGTAGGATCCAGGGCGTAAACGGTATGAGGGAAGGGCGTAATCAGATACATTGTGTTGCCAACAACGAGGGGCTGGCCCTCGTGACCCCGGAGGACCCCCGTGGAGAAGGACCACACCAAGCGCAAACGCTGAACATTGGTGGTGTTGATCTGGTTCAAGGAGCTGTAGCGCCAGCCCGCATAGTTTTTGCTTGGAAGAGCCCACTGCCCCAAGCTATCCTGCAAGCTTAGCAGCTCAGAGTTAGCCCAGCCCGAGGACAAGAGGGGCAAAAAGGCGGCCAGAATCCCTAACAACCACGAACAAGGCCTAGATCCTTTCATTTTCTCACCCCCAAACCGGGAGGGTTTTTGGGGATGGCGGGTTGTGAACTTGCCCCGGTTTGGTAACCCTTATTCTGGGGATCCATAAAGGAGATGTCAAGAAATGGGGGGATTTTTGTTATGTGCAAAAGGGCGGGTTTTCCAGTTGTCCCACATTCCGCACCCCCCTCACTCCAGGAGGTAATATCGCTGTGCCCCCAGTAGGCGCACCGCGGTCTCGCGATGGGGGGCCAGGTTCAGCACCATGGGCCTGCCCTCCAGCTCCACCAGGCGCACCCAGAGGAAGAGCCCGAACACCCAGCGCAGGGTGGGTCTTTGGGTAGGCCTGCCCTTCTGGTCCGGGAGGCTGGACCCCGTCTCGGCCAGACCCCGCCGCAGCGCCCACTCCCCCAGGGCGTAGACCAAAAGGGCCAGGGCCATCACCCGCTCCGGCCGCTTCAGGAAGGCGCTGCCGGTGAAGCACAGGCGGTCTTTGAGAAACCGGAAGCCCCGCTCCACCCTCCGCCCCAGCACCTCCCCGGCCGGCAGGGCCTCCCGGTCTAGGACGTCCGTGGCCAAGAGGAAGCGTCCCAGGCCCCGCCTCGCCCGCTCCAGCTTCCCCTCGTCCACCTCCAAGCGGGCCAGGAGGCGGTAGCTCACCGAGAGGGGCGCCTCCCCCTTCCGGGGACGCCCCACCCGTCCCCGGCGCCGCTCTTCCTGCACCCCCAGGTAGACCAGGCGGTGGTAGGGAAGCTTCCCACTGGCCTCCTCCAGGGCCCGCCGGGCGTCCGCCTCGCAGGCGAACCTCCGGGAAAGGAGCCTCCCCAGCGCCTTCTCAGCCTCCCCCTCCGCCCGCGCCACCCGCCGCCGGAGGCCCTCTTCCTCCTCCCGGGCCCGGGCCTCGCTCTCCACCAACAGCCAGCGCTGCCTCACCCCCCCGTAGTCCGCCTCCACCTCCAGCCCCCGGTACCCCGGGAGCAGAGGGGTCCAAGCTTCTCGCGGAAACTCCCCTTCCAGCAGGGCCCGGGCCTCCTTAAGGGTAGCGGGCACCCGCAGGATCCAGGAGAACCCCTCCAGGGCCCGGAGGTTCTCCCGGCTGTACCCCGCCCCGTCCAGCACCACCACCGCCCCCAGGTCCAGGGCCTGGCGGTAGCGGGCTAACAGAGGTACCAGGGCCTCCCGGTCCGACCGGTTTCCGTCCCCGGGGGCGAAGAGCAGGGGAATCCCCCCGGTGTCGGCGCAGACCAGGTTCATCACCCACTGCTTGAGGTCGGGTCGGTGGTCCCGGCTGTAGCCGTAGGTGACGCGGATGGCCCCCACCTCTTCCCCCAGGCCCTCG
>Ga0187841_100003_pt1 | contig 24511 bp, 24 predicted proteins | sample OCT_B_ViralDNA_FD_148972 | JGI IMG/M metagenome (GOLD analysis project Ga0187841, IMG submission 148972) | Extremophilic microbial mat communities from Yellowstone National Park, Wyoming, USA - OCT_B_ViralDNA | ecosystem: Environmental > Aquatic > Thermal springs > Hot (42-90C) | place: USA...
AGTAGCATGGAAGCCGTGGAAGCCTTGGAGTCCAAACGGAAGCGGGGCCGCCCCCCCGCCTTTAAGCCGGAGCGCTTCCGAGACCTGCCCTGCGTGGCCAAGCTCCTCTGGTTCTACATCCGGGACCAGGGCGAGGGCAGGTACTCCATCCGGGAGCTGGCCGAGAGCCTGGACCTCACCACCGCCGCCGTCCAGCGCAACCTGAAGGCCCTGGTGGAGCGGGGCCTCCTGGAGGTCCTGGAGCCCCCCGCCGGGTCCAGGCCGGGCACCTACCGGGCCTCCTCAGGGGGCAGGGATTAGTCAGAGACCCTTGTTCTGGCTTCGGTGTCGCGGAGTGGCTTCAAGCCTTTTTTGGTGGGCACTCAGCCGGGCTCCCGAAGAGACGTGGTTTTAAACTGAGGTTGGAAGTCCGCTCTAGGAGGAAAAATGAAGAAATTTTTCTTGCGGGTGTTGGTCTTTCACGATGAGCTAAAGAACCTCAAGCTGGAGGGGCAAGGTCCTAAATTCTCTGTTCACTCGCTCCTCGCCGTGCCTCTGCTCGTTAAGGAGGATAATGCGCTTTTCCCCCTCAGAGCGTATCCTCTCTTCAAGCTCCCAAAAGCTATAGAAGACCTTTGCGAAAAACTCAACTTTCAGAGCGAACTTCACTTCAGGGATATAGAGAACAATGCGCGGTGGAGTAACAGAGACCAAGCATCTTTAGATGCTTTGAGAGTTGTCATTAGCGCTCTCAGACACAAAGGGAGAAAGGGCGACCCCGAGAGCTTTGAGCACCCCGATATCCCCCCTCTTTTTTGCCGATGGGGGGTCCTTGTTTATCCCCAGGAGACAAATTATTTGTCCATGTCCCAGGAAAAGGAAAAAGAGAAAGCGCTTATCCATTTTGAAGCTTTCCTCCGCATCGCTCTGAAAGGCCTCCTCCACTATGGGTTCTGGGGCATAGATGGTTATCAATTTAGAGTTGAACTTTGTGGGGTCGTGCTGGACGGGAGAGACCATCTCTATAGAGAAATAAGTCGGGAGCGGGTTTTGGGGAGACTGAAGGGGGAATTAAGAGAGAACGTATACATTGCTGACGAAGCTTACATAGACTACGTTGACTCGGATCATCGCAAGTCCGGCAAGCCTCTTCTATCCCGCATGATTCAGGTCAACGATCTCCTTCTGGGTGCGGCCAGGCTTTTCCTCGAGAAGCTCTTTGAGAAAGAAGACCCAGAAGATGTGTGGCGGTTTTTTGACGAGGTTCAAGAGAAACACACCTTGAGGCCGGAGTTTCGTACCAAAATCACGGGTGGGAAAAGGGCCCTGGTCGCTTGGCCCGTGGTGGCTCTTATCGGAAAGATCTTGGAGCGCAGGGAGCGGGGTTCCTTAAAAACAAGTGGGCACCACAGGGCCTTCACCATTTCTTTGGTCTTCAGCGAGAGGGGCGAGTTGAAATTCTACCCCCACCAGGACTTGGTGGCTCTTAAGAGCCTGAGCCGCGAGGCTCCTCCAGAAGACGCGGAGCTGTACTCTACTTTTTTTGATGTTTAGGTGGGGGGTTCGCCCCTCTCTTCCGCTTTAGAGGTGGGAGAGCCATGGTTGGGGAGGGTGCCTCGTTAGCTTATGTAAGCGGGAACGGAAGCAAGGAGGAATTGAGCCCTACACCACCTCCCACCTCCGCCTGGGGTCCAGGAGCAGGGTCTCCCCCCGCCACACCACCGCCTCCCGGTCCGCCAGGAGGTCGCGGGCCCTCGAGGCCGTCATGTGAAGCCGGGCCCGGGCCTCCTCGCTGGCCTCCCCCCAAAGCCTCGTGGCCACCTCCCGCCAGGTGAGAGGCCCCTCCGCCAGGGCCAGGAGGAGCTCAAAGGCCAGCCCCGAGCCCGCCAGGGGCACTTCCCGCCGGGCCACCACCAGCTTGCGCTCCTCCCGGAAGAGCTTGGCCTTGGGCCGCTCGGGGGACCGCCGGGTGGCGGGAAGCTCCAGGCCCTCCGCCTCCGCCAGGGCGAAGAGCCTCGGGAACCCCAGGGCCTCCTCCATCAGGGGGTACGGCCCCAGGCTCAGGGCCTCCTGGAGGAGGGCCAGGGCCCCGTCCTTCTTCCCTTCCCGCCGGGCCAGCTCCGCTAGGACCACCAGCGCCCGGGCCCGCCCCGGGGCGTGGGTGTCCAGAAGCCCCAAAGCCTCCCCCACCGCCCTCCGGGCCTCCCTCCGCCAGTCCAGGGCCAGGTAGCAGGCGGAGAGTTCCGCCAGGACCGCCCCCCGCCGTATCCCCTCCCCCGAGAGTTCCAGGGCCGCCTCCAGCCTCTCCCTCCCCTGGGCAGGCCTGCCCGAGAGGCGCAGGGCCGTCCCCAGGGCCCTCAGGGCCACCACCCGGTCATCGGGGTCCAGCCGCCCCTCCGCCGCCTGCCGGGCCCGGAAGAGGGCCTCCCTCAGCTCCCCCCTGGCCCGGTGGACGCTGGAGAGGAGCACCAGAACCCGGTTGCGGATGTCCAGCTTCCGGCTTCGGGCCAGGGCGAGGGCCTCCTCCCCCCGCCTCAGGGCCCAGCCCAGCCTTCCCTGGTGCAGGTGGGCTACCCCCAGCCCGTGAAGGGCCCAGGCCTCTCCCCTGTGGTCCAGCTCTGCCCGGAAGTGGTCCAGGGCCGTGAGAAGGGCCTCCTCCGCCTCCTCCCACATCCCCAGCCGGAAGAGGAGGGCTCCCAGGTCCTGCCACACCCAGCCCGCTTCCCGCCGGGCCCTCCGGGCCGCCCGCCGGACGAAGTAGACCCCGTCCCGGTCCCCCAGGTGCAGGCGGGCCCAGCCCTTCAGCCTCAGCCACTCGGGGTTATCCGGCTGGGGGTCCCGGTCCAGGGCTTCCTCCGCCTCCCGGTAGCGCCCCATCTGCAGGAAGAACCGGACTCCCTCGAGGTTCACCCGCCCCTCGGGGCCCACCAGAGGCCGCCTCCTCCGGGGCCTAAAAGAGCCATCCTGGACGGGTTTTGCATCACTTCTGCGGACTTCCTCCTTTGCCCTCCCCATGGTGCCGTGTGGATTTTACTCCTTGAGAAGCCCTTTTAGCCTCCCTTTCTTTTTGTAAAAACTCAGTTCTAGCGTTGGTGAACTCCTATTGACCCCCTTGACTCCTCCTCTCTCGCTTGGTATGAACCTTCCAAATGGTCCTTGGGAACGGCCCTCGCCAGCTTTTCTCGCCCCTTTCTTGCCCTCCCTCTCTGGTGGCCGTGTATAATGCCGGGCAATGGGATGACCGGGCCCCCTGGGGGCCCAAGGCGGCAGGGCCGCGTGAGGACCAAATAAGAGGACCCCCGCTGGGATTGGGAGGGGGCTGGGAGTGGGAGGAACTGGGAGGAAGCTGGGAGGAAAGAGCTTTCTCACCGCAGAATACCCCCTCCCAGCGGGAAAGGCAAGAGGCCTCGGGTTGAGGCGCGGGGGAGTGCCGTCCCCAACGCGCGAATAGGGAGGGGTTTATGCCCCAAAGCGAGTTTGAAGGGAAGGAGTATCAAAAACCGGAGATTTCGGCGGAAGGCCGGGCCTTCCTGGAGGCCCGGGCCCGGAGGAAGCGCGCCCGGGGCGAGGACCTGCCCCCCATCTACCAGGTCCTCCTTGGGCAGGTGCACGGCTCCCCGGAGCCCCAGGCGGTGGAGACTTCCCCGCCCGAGCCCGGGGCGGCCTCGGAGCCCCGGGGCTCTCTCCAGGCGGAGCCCGGGGACCGGGGGCCCAAAGCCCTCAAGGCCCTCCTGGACTCCCTGCCTCCCACCCGGGAGGAGCTCCAGGCCCACCCTCCCCCGCCGGAGCGGGTGGGGAACCCCCTGGAGCTGGCGGACCACCTCCTGGCCCGGGCCGAGGCCGAGGGGACCCTGCCCCCCCTCACGGAGCCGGAGCGGCGGGTGTACCGCTTCCTCCTGGCCCTGGGGCTGGAGCGCCTGGCCCGGACCCTGGGCCCGGGGCGGCCCCTGCCCAGGAACCTGAGCCAGGTGGTGGCCTTCGTGCCCAACGACGCCCTGAGGTGGGCCCTGGGCCTGGCCAACTCCAGCTTCTACCGGGTGATTGGGTCCCTGAAGGCGAAGGGGCTCATCGCCGGGGGCGCCTGGCGGACCCGGGCCACCCTCCGGGTCAAGGGGGCCTACCGCTCCGGGGTCTACGCCGCCGGGAGCCTGTACGCCGTGCGCCTGCCCCACCGGACCCGGCGCCCCCGGCTGGAGCGGGAGGACTACGCCCACCCCTGGCGGGACCTGGAGGGGGATGTGGCGGCGGGGAAGACCGCCTGGGGACTGGTGGGAGAGTCATCTAGTCCTCCTAAGGAGGACCTCGAGGCCCTTGCCCTCCTCTTGGTCTTTTCGTTACCCCCGTCAGCGAAGCCAAAGGCGTTAGCCATAGACTCTCCCACCGCCCTCCTCCGGGCCAAGGGCGGCCGCCGCCAGCGGGTGGAGGCCCTGGCCCGGGCCCTGGCCGAGGAGTTCCGGGACCCGGGAAGCGTCCGCTTCTACGCCCACCTCCTCTGGGGCGCCCTCCGCCTGGAGGACTACGGCCTCCGCCAGGGGGCCCTCGAGGTCCTGGCCTGGGCCATAGGCCGGGTGCGGGAGGCGGTGGCCACCGCCGAGTTCTCCCGCCGGAAGGTCCTCCGCCCCGGCGCCCTCCTCGCCAGCCTCCTCAAAAGGGAGGGCCTCCTGGACCAGATACGCCAGGCCCCCCAGTGGCGGGTGGCGTAGGCCCTTAGCCTAGAGAAGCCCCTTTCTTAAGATTTCCCCAGGCGAGCGGGGTGGGGGGTTGAGGGTACCCCTTGACACAAGGTCCTTAGCGTGCTATTAATGTGAGCGTGAGCCCTACAGGGCCGGAAAGGAGTGAAAAACGATGAGCAAGATGAACAAGGTGCTAAGAACCATTATCCTAGCTTGCGTTTTGCTATTTGCACCTAGTTGTAACATTTACATTTGCCCAAAAGTTATGTTTATTTTTTGAGTTAAAAAATGTTAGCGAATAAATTGCTGATTAAGAAGTTGATTTGAAAATGCGATTAGAACACCCCTTGAGGAGAACCCGGCCTGGGGAGGAAAACCCGACCTGGGTTCTCCTCAAGGGGTCTAGCTTTGCCTAGCTCACCCCCTCAGCACCCGCTTGTACCAGACCTTGAGGGCCTCGAGGTCCCACGCCACCACCGCCCGGCTCCCGTCGGGGTAGAGGCGCACCTCGTAGCGCTTGGGGAACTGGGGCAGGAGGGCCTCCACCCTGGGCCACCAGAGGTCCAGGGCCTGGGGCCTCAGGACCAGGTAGAAGGGCCCCTCCCCCACCAGGCCCATCACCTGCCCCTTGGGGAGGGGCGGGGGCTGGCCCAGGCCCTGGGGCTCTTCAGGCTCCTCCGGGGCCCGCCAGACCCGGACGGTGTCCCGCCGGGGCCGGGCCTCCTTGGGCTTGGGTTTGGCCTCGGGCTCAGGTCTGGGCTCAGGCTTGGGCTCGGGCTCCGGCTGGGGCTCGGGCCTCGCCTCCTGGGCCTTCGGGCCCCGGCCCTCTTCTAGATAAGGGTTCCGGTCCCCCTCTATGGCCTCAGGGGCGGGCCTCTTCCCCTTGCGGTAAAGGTCCCACTTCCCCAGGGGGTAGGCCCGCTCCACCACCAGCCAGCCCCCCCGCAGGCCCCCTTCCAGGCGGTACGCCTTCTTGGGCTCCAGGAAGGCGGTGAAGCCCCGGGCCCGGGGCAGGACCAGCCGGAAGGCCTCCCCCACCTTGGGCTGGATGAGGACCACCAGCTTCCGCCGGTCGGCGTGGAGGAGGAGGCCGTGGACCTGAAGCTCAGGCCCCTCCATGGGCCGCTTGAGCTTGAGGGCCACCAGGACCTCGCTGAGCCTTCCCTCCTCGTCCGTGCGGGGCCAGAGGGTGAAGACCCCCTCCCCCTGGTGGTCTTCCGGTTCCCGGAGGGCGTGCCCCGCCAGACTCACCCGGCACCCCCGGGGCAGGCGGGGGCTGGTGAAGCTCTCCCCCAAAAGCCTCCCCTCTAGGAAGAGGGTGGCCTGGTGGGGGATGTGGGGCCCCTTCCGCTCCTCGGGGCCCTTCTCCCCCTCCGCCCGCTGGGCAGTCTCCTCCATCAGAGCCCGAACCTCCTCAGGACCTCCCGGGCCCGGTCCACCACGCCCTTACCCGTCCCCTCGCCCTTCCTCTCGCCCTCCTCCAGGGAGCGCAGGAAGGCCAGCAGGCTCTCCCGGGTGATGCGGGCCGAGCGGGGGGTGGGGTGCACCTTCTTGAGCTTCCCCTCCTGAACCAACCGCCAGACCGTGGTCCGCGAAATCCCCAGGGCCCGCTGAACATCCTCGTAGGTGAGGAGGAGCTTGCCCTCCAGGGGGTCTTGGGCCTCGCCCTCCCGCATGCCTCTATGTTACGAGAAGGAACCCGGCGGCACGGCAACACTCTGGAACTTACAGACATACAGACTCCATAACTCTGGAAGTCTGTGTGTCTCCCTGTTTGCCGCAACCTTCGCCTTTTTGCCGCAACCTTCCGGCGCTCCCTTTCCCCGCCTCCTCCCGCCCCGAAAGGGGGCTTTCTCCGTTCCCGACGGCGCTCCTCCCCGGTCGGGGCCGCTTTCCCTCACTTCGCCAAACGGATCTTTGCCGCATGGTAGACTCCGGCCAAGCCCCCCTGGGGGCCCTCGAGGGCACTTCTCCCCTGGTTGGGGTACCATGGAACCATGCCCAAGGCCAAGCACCAGCCCACCGCGAAAGCCCTCCTGTCCAGGCCCGAGTGGCGCCGCCTGGCGGACCAGGTGCAGCTGGAGCCCCCCGAGGCCCCTAAGCCCCGCTTCCAGCCCTGGCGGGGCAAGGGGAAAGGAGTCTCCCTGGATGCCGTCCTCGAGGACCTCCGCCGGTGAGCTCCTCTTCCTAGACACCAGCGTCCTGGTGCGCCTCTACTACCTGGAGCGCGACGACCCCTTTGCCTGGGCGGTGAACCTGGCCCAGCGTCCGGATGCGCTCCTCGCCGCTTCTCACCTGGCCTATGTGGAAACCTTGGCCGCCTTCCACGCCCTGCGCCGGGGGAGGGCCATCACCTCACGGCGCCAGGCTTCCCTGAGCGCCGCCTTCCGGGCCGACTGGCCCTCCTTCCTCCGGGTGCCCCTAAGCCCCCCCGTGGTCCGACTCGCCGGCGCCTTGGCCGAGGAGCATCCCCTGAGGGGAGCGGACGCCCTCCAGCTCGCCTCCTTCGCCTGGCTCTGGGAGAAAGAGGGGCAGGGGCGTTTCTTCACCCTGGACCGCAGGCTCTACCGGGTGGCCCGTGGACTGGTGCCCACCGTGCCCGTCCCCGCTTTTGAGGAGGACCGAGCATGAGAACCGCGCAGGACCCCCACGCCGAGCTCTTCGCCCGCTTCCGCAGGTACCTGGAGATGGAGGAGGGGCGCTCCCCCCGCACCGCCCGGGAGTACCTCATGGACGCCAGCCTCTTCTCCCGCTGGTTCCGGGAGCGCCACGGCAGGCCCCCCCGCTGGGAGGAGGTGGGGAGCCAGCACGTCCGGGCCTTCCTGGCCTCCCGCGAGGTGAGCCCCCACCGAGTGGGCCGGGTCCTGGCCAGCCTCAGGAAGCTCTTCCGCTACCTGTCCGAGGTGGAGGGCCTGCCCATCCTCAAGGACCCCACCGAGGGGGTCAAGCGCCCCAAGCTCCCCAAGAGGCTCCCCGTCTACCTCACCCCGCCCGAGGTGGCCCGCCTCCTGGAGGCCGCCTACAGAAACCGCTCCCCCAAGGTGGGCCTCCGGGACTGGGCCCTCCTGGCCTTCCTCTACGGCACCGGCCTCCGCCTCTCTGAGGCCCTGGGGCTCACCTACGCCGACATCACCTACCAGGACGGCATCCCCCACGCCCTCCGGGTCCGGGGCAAGGGGGACAAGGAGCGGGTGGTGGTCCTCTCCCCCACGGCCCAGCGGGCCCTCTACCAGTGGCTCAAGCACCGGAACCTGGAGGGCCACCCCACGAGCCCCTACATCTGGAGCCACACCTCGGGCAAGCACCGGGGCCAGCCCTTCTCCCCCCGCACCGTGGAGGCCATGGTGAAGCGGGTGGCCAAGCGGGCGGGCCTCCGGGACTGGCACCGCATCACCCCCCACAAGCTCCGGCACTCCTACGCCAGCGCCCTGGTGGAGGCGGGACGGGGCATTGACGAGGTGAAGGAGCTCCTGGGCCACAGCTCCATCAGCACCACCCAGGTCTACGTGCACGTCTCCCGCAAGCGCCTGGAGGAGGCCGCCCGGGCGCTGCCGGACGTGGTATCCTTGCCCCAAGACCGGAGCTAGCCTATGCAGCCACAGCCAGGCCGGGTTTACCAGCGAAAGGACCTCCATGCCTATTTCGGAGGACAACGCCAGGGAGGGATTGTCACCCCCAAAGCCCATCCGGTCATCCTCCTTTTTTCTAGCCCTAAGGGCGAAGCCTACGGCTACCGGGATGGCTGGCTTAAAGACTTGGACCGCTACCTTTACTCCGGGGAAGGCACCAAAGGGGATATGACCTTAGACAGGGGGAACCGGGCGGTCTTGGAGCATGCCGCTCAAGGGAAGCAGCTCCTCCTTTTTGTTCGCGAAGAGGAGCGGGGGCCGTACCTCTACGTGGGAGAATTCGCCTACACAGGCCACTTCTGGTCTTGGAACACCGATGTCCACGGTACTCTAAGGAAAGTCCTTACCTTTGTCCTTGAACCTATAAACGCAGTTCGGGAAGGGCCAGAGACCAAGCTTACCCCGGAGCAGGAGCTTCTTTTGCAACAGGGACGCCTGGCGGGCAAGCCCCTCGTGCGCGAAGCCATCGTCAAGCGGTATGGCCGAAGCTCCTTTGTGGCCGAACAGACCCTCTCCAGAGCCCAGGGGCGCTGTGAGCTTTGTGGTTCCCCGGCCCCCTTCGTGGACCTCAATGAGGAGCCCTTCCTCGAGGTCCACCATATCATTCCCCTCTCCGAAGGGGGAACCGACGACCTAAAAAACACTGCCGCCCTTTGCCCCAACTGCCATCGGGCTGTGCATTACGCCAAGGACGCGTCTGAGCTTCAACGGAGGCTCAAGGCTTTGAGGGGAGCTTAAGGGCCCTTTAAGCTGCCAAGATATCCCATTGCACCTTGAGGAACGACTCCTCTCGCCAACGGCGTTGACCTTTTCGCCTCCGAAGACCGCTGGCCGTCCGTGTCATAAGAAATCCTTCCGAAGCCTTCCCTCAAGTAAAAGCACACGCCTAGCCAAGCGCCTATCGGAAAGGCCGAGGCTCTATCTCCCTCTGCTTAGAGGAAGGAAGCAGGAGGACTTCATATCAGTTCGCGTTTCAAAAACCAGGACTCTCAAACCATTTGTGAAGGTTATTGTACCTCTTTTGGTAAATGAGGTGATGCATTTTCTTCTTTCAACTTCTCCAACAGCAAGTCCACCGCCCACCTTATGAGGGTGTTCTCGGTGATCCTCTCCCCTTTACCTTTGCGCTCCCGGTTCAGCCTCCGGGCCAGGGCGGTGAGGGCGTCCAGCTGGTCGGGGCGGAGCCTGCACTCCTTGCGGACATAGGTGAGGTAGGGGGGGAGGGGGCGCTCTCCCGGCGGCGAGGCCTGGGCGGGTGGGGCCTCCCCGGGCTTCTCCTCGCGGGTAGGGGCCTCCTCCAGGGCCTCAGCCTCCTCCCGCACCAGCTCCGCCAGGCGCTTCCGCTTCACGCCTCCCTCCTCTCAGGGAGCAGGGAGAGCTCCCGCTTGAGCTCCTCCGCCACCCGGCGGTAGTCCGCCTCCGCCTCCCGGGCGTTGGGGCCCCGCCAGCGGGTGATGGGCTTCCCGTCCAGGGCCGCCCTTTCGTGGGCCTTGTAGGCCCGCACGAAGGCGTGGAATGCGGGCACCCCGGCCTCCATGAGGGCGGTCTGGGCCTCGAGGGCCTCCCCCAGGCTCCTGGGGTCCACCCGGGTGAGGAGGACCCGGTGGGCCACCCCCAAGGGGCGGATGGCCCTTCGCACCGTCTCCACCAGGGCCTCGAGGTCCAAGGGGGCCGGGGGCGTGGGCAGGACGGCGTAGTCCGCCGCCTTGAGGACCGCTTCCAGGGCCTCGGAGCGGAGGGCGGGGGGCGTGTCCACCACCACCGCCCCGTAGCCCTCCACCCGCTTGAGGCGGGAGAGGAGGCGGGGGTCGGTCTCCTGGGCCAGGTCAAAGGGCATCTCCCCCCGGCCCGCCCACCAGGAGGCGGAGGCCTGGGGGTCGGCGTCCACCAGGAGGACGGGGGTCTCCTCGGCCAGGAGGGCGGCCAGGTTGACGGCGGTGGTGGTCTTCCCCACCCCGCCCTTGCCGTTGACCACGGCCACCACCCTCACCTCCGCACCTCCCCCAGGGCCTTCTCCAGCCTCTCCTCGCTCCCCGCGAGCCTGGCCGCTTCCTCCCAGGGGATGCGCCAGAGCCGGCCCACCTTCTGGGCCTGGAGCTTCCCCGAGCGGATCCACCCCCGCACCGTCTCCGGGTGGACCCGGAGGGCGGAGGCCACCTCCTCGGGGGCGAGGAAGACAGGCTTGCCCACGGAGGCCAGAATAACCAATGTAGTCAAAGAAACGCAAGATGGTCATTTGGCACAGGGAGCAGGAACCGGGAGGGGTAAGCTGAAACCATGAGGGGCAAAACGACGGCCTTGTTGGGGCTTGTAGGCCTCCTGCTTTCGGGTTGCATCTTCTTCTCGGACGAACCCGCCCTCAAGCGAAGCGACACCTTCCCCGGCGTGGGGAAGTGGAGTTGCCAGGACTCCAGCGGGAGCAAGACAACCGTGGAGATCAAAAGGGACAGGAGCGGCTACTGGGTGGACGGCGAACCAGCGTGGTTTAAGGCCCTAGAGAAGGGCTTTTACCTCTTTCAGATCTATACGAAGCCCACCAAGGAGATCCAAGGCAAACGCTACACCTACGCCTGGGTGGAGCTGGAGGGGAACCGCCTTTTCTTCTATATGGCCTCCATGGACGGGCTCGCCGCCGCCCCCAGCAAGGCGCTCCGAGCAGGGGTACAGCTGGAGGCCTCTTCCGAAGATGTCCCCATATACGCGGTGAAGGGGAAGCCGGACCAAGTTCTCCGCTTCTTCACCTCCTTCAGGAAGAGCGAACTCATGGTGATCATGGCCTGCACCAAGGGCTGAGGGAGGCGAGGACATGGACATCGCTTGGGAAGGTGGGCGGGTAGGCGCACACGAGCGTAACACAGGGGCCCGGGCGCCTTAGGCCCCGCCCTCCCTCCCGGGTTACCCTCCCCAGATCCAGCGGAGAAGCCGCCGGAGAAGCCCCTTGGACCTAGGGGGCCGGCTAGGTCCCGGCTTGGGAGCCTGGACCTGGGGCGCGATGGGTCCGCCGTTCCTGGCCCACTCCAGGGCCTCTTTGGCCCTGCTGTCCACCCACCGCATCTCCGGGGTGGTGCACCGGTGCTTGTGGCGGAAGGTAACCTTCAGAAGACCCTTGAGCCTCGCCACGCCTTCCAGCGCTCGGTTAAGGTCCTTCCGCCCGTTGCGCTTCCCGTCGCGGAGGTGCTCCACCACGGATTCGTTGTCGCAGAAGAGGGTGACCTGAGTCCCGGGCCCCAGGGTCAGGAGCACCACCTCCAGGGCCAGCTTGACCGCCATGACCTCCGCCAGGGTGGAATCAGCCACGGGGAGGGACAAAGAGGCGGAGAACTTCCCGCCCCCCTTGGTCTGCACCAGGCCGAGAACCGCCAGGCCGCCAACCCCCTTCTCGGGGTCCACCGAAGCGTCTGTGTAAACCACCACCGGGTTGCTCACCTTCTTTCCTCCTTTCTCCTGCCCGCGAAAGAAAAGAACGGGGCGGCCGGCTTCCCGGCCGCCCTTCTCGCCTAAGCGCTCCGCCTACTCGCCCTCGGCCAAGCCCAGGAAGGCCTCCAGGGCCACCAGCTCGTAGAGGTCGTCGCTCTCTTCCAGAGCGTGGTGGAGGCCAAGGAGGTTAAGCTTGGGGTCAAGGCGCCTCTTCAGGCCCTTTTTCCGGCGCTTAAGCGCCTCCTGGACCAGGGCGAAGGCCCAAGGCGGGATGTCCAGGTCGGGGTCCTTCAGGGCCTCGAGGTGGTCCCACAGCCCGCTCCACGCTGAAAGGAGCTGGTCCAGCGCCGGGTGGCTCGCCAAGAGGCCCCCTTCCAGGAAGCGGCGGAAGCCCTTCATCTCCTCGTAGGCCTGGCCCGGGAAGTCCAGGGTGTAGAGCTCCAGCCAGCCCTCCACCGCCCGCGTCAGGTCGGCCTTGGTGAGCCTCACCGCCCTGGGTTCGGAGGCGGCGTCCTCCCGCGCTTGACCGCTAAGGAGAGGCTCCTCATCGGGGAGGGGAAGAAGGGCGAGGAGGAGGCGGAGGAGGTGGAGCTTCGCCCTAACCCGGCCCTCCTGGAACATCCCGGCCTCCCTCTCCAGCTCCCTGATGGCTCCCGCCAAACTTCCCCACCAGGGCCCGCTCGCCGATAGAGCCTCCAAGACCTCGGGGAGATCCAGGTCCAGGGGCAAGTCCTCCCCGGCGTGGACCCCCTCCGGGGCCTCGCCCGGCTCGGGGTCCTGGTTCAGCACCCCGTCCGCCCAGTCCAGCCAGTACCGACGCTCCTCCAGCTCCTCCCGGTAGTCCTCGTCCTCTCCCATCCAGTCGTCGTTCCAAGGCATGCTTTACCTCCTTTCTCTCTTACCTCTCACCTAACCCATGGGCGAAGCCCTCCTTTTTCTGGGCGAAGCCCCCTTTTTCGCCTTCACCTTCACCTTCACCTTCTTTTTCACCCTACCTTCACCTGGGCGAAGCCCCCCTTTCACTTACTCGGCTGGGCGGGGGCGGGTTCCCCGCCCCGCCCGTCTTTGGTTTTTCCGCCTCCACCCTCAAGGGCAAGGGCGCTCGCCGAAAGGCGAGCTATATCCCGTTACCTTGGGAGTCCCCTTGGGCGGGTTCACGGTTAAGATACCCTTGGGTTTTCTAAAGGGGGGTTTAAGGGGGGAGTGAAATGTGAAAAAGTGGCTACAGGACGAGCGTTTCAAATCTTTTCATTTTTGTTGTGAAAAAAGGAGCTTTACTCTATTTTCTTAAAATAAAGTCTCCCATTCTCGGCGGACACAAGCTTCTTCCGCGACTTCCACACGCTGATGAGGTCATCGGGATCGGAGTGCCCCTCCTCTGCGAGGAAGCGGTAAAGCTCCTCCTCCGAGAAGGTCCGGTTGCCAAAGTGCTCCTGCGCCTTCTGGATGTAGTAGTTCTTGGCCCCCTTGGAAGCCCTCTTGGATTTCTTGGCCTCCCTGGGGGCGGGCCCCACCCGGCGAATCCCCCTCACCCGCACCCGCAGGACCTCCTCCACCTCCCGCCACACGTCGCCCCGGCCCCGCTCGTAGAGGAGGAGGCCCCAGTCCTCCTCCCCATCCCGCCTCGGCTCTAAGCGGAGTATGTGGTCGGCGTTGGCGGCGATGGCCCCGGAGCCCCGGGGGCCGCCGTTCCCCTTGGCGGCGTGGTGGATGACCAAAAGGCCCACCAGGGGCTCCCGCTCCGGCGGGGAGATGGCCCGCTTGAGCCGGGCCATGACCGCGTCCATGACCTTGGCCTCGTTCTCGCTCTGCTGGGGAGGCACCAGCTTGATGAGAGAGTCCACCACCACCAGGGCGGGCCTGCCTCTCCTTTCGGCCAGAGTCTGGATGGCCTGAAGGGCGCGCTCAAGCTCCTCCACGTCGTTGAAGGGGAGGATGTTTTCGGTGATGTCCTCCGCCCCCAGGGCCTTGGCGTACTTCTTCAGGTGGGCGTACCGGGTTTCCGTGGCGTGGTAGAGGTAAAACCGCAGCTCCCTGGGGGCCCACACCCGCCAGGAGCCGGAGCGGGCCACGTCTTCCCGGGAAGAGGCCCCGCTTCTCTCTCCCCCCTCTTTCTCCTCGGCTTTTCCCCCCTTCGGCCAGCCCAAAAGGGCCACCGCCGCCCGGCTCTTGCCCACCTTGGCCTCGCCGTAGAGGAGGGCTACCTCCCCCGCGAGAAGGACACCGCTTAGGCTTCCCCCTTGCTGAACCTCTAAGATCGGCTTGGCGCTCTCCTCCTTGTCGCGACGGCTTCTAAGCTTTTGCAGGAAGGTCTGGGCTTCCTCGAGGGCCTTCCCACCGGGCGCCTTCTCCGCGGGGGGGTTGGAAGTGGGCTCCATCTTGGAACTCCATGATAACGGGAGAAAGAAACAGCTTAAGCTTAAAATTGGAATATGGGAGCCTTGTGGCAGGGAACGGTGGGAGACCTGGTGAGGGATCCCCACAAGGTGGCGGAGGACCTGGTCCGGGCGGCCCGCTCGCGCCTTTTCTCGAACCCCGAGGAGGAGAAGTCCTGGCGGGAAGGCCTCCCCTTGATAGCGAAGGCCCTCAAGGGACAGGGACTGGAGGAACTGGGGGCGGCCCTAGAGCTGATGATCCCCGTCTCCCTTTACCGGGTGGACCTGGTCCTCGCGGGGAAGGGGCGGACAACGGGTAAGAAGGCGATCCTGGTAGTGGAGCTAAAGCTCTGGGAGAAGCCTCAGGAAGACCTCCACCCCTCCCTGCAGGCCAGGGGCTACGCTGACTACCTCCGGGAGCTCCACTCCTTTGGCCAAGAGGGGGTGGTCTACGCCTGCGCCTACCTTCCCAAGATGGATCCCAGCCTGGGAACCTCCCTCAAGACCACCGCCCCCGAGGACGCCCCCGTCTTCCTTAAAGGAGAGGAGAAAGCTTTTGCCCGCCACATCCGGTGCCTCCTCCAGCCGCCCGGGGAGGAGGCCCTGGAAAGCGCCCTGAACGGGACCTTCTCCCCAAGCCGCTCCGTGGTGGACGAGGTAGGCCAGATCCTCCATGGAAAGGAGTGGGCCCTTCTGGGGGAGCAGAGGAAAGCCCTGGAAGAGATTTGGAGGGCGGTGGAGGAGCGGAAGAACCTGGTGGCCATCGTCCGGGGAAAGCCAGGAACCGGGAAGACGGTGGTGGCCATGCACCTCGTGGCCAGGGCCCTGAAGCATGGGAAAAGGACCGCCTACTCCATCGGGGGCAAGGCCATGAACCAGGTGCTCCGGGCCAAGCTCGGGGAAAAAGCGAAGTATCTCATCAAGTACAACCTCTACTTCCACGATCCCAAAAACCGCAAACCCCCCTTAGACCTCTTGGTGGTGGACGAGGCGCACCGGCTAAGGGAAAGGACGGGAGGCTACGGCTCACCGACCAACATCAAGCAACCCGAGGTGGAGGCCCTCATCGAAAGCGGCCACGTAGCGGTCTTCTTCCTCGACGACCACCAGTCCGTGCGCTCTGACGAGGTGGGCTCCACCCGTTTGATCCAGGAGGCCGCCCAAAGGATGGGAAGGCCCTGCCTCGTCTTCGACCTCGAGGCCCAGTTCCGGTGCGGGGGAGACAACCAGTACCTGGAGTGGGTGGACTGGCTCCTTGGCTACGGCCCTAAGCCGAGCGCGCCCCCATCTCGCGTCCGGATTCGCCTGGTGGGAAGCCCCAAAGAGCTGGAAGCGGGTATGAGGAAGGCCCTAAAGGAGGGCAAAACGGCCAGGATAGTGGCGGGGTTCTGCTGGCCCTGGAGCGACCCCTTACCCGATGGCCGCCTTGTGCCGGACGTAAAGATCGGGGGCTGGAAGAAGCCCTGGAATAGGAAGCCAAAGGGCGACCGCATCCCCCCCAGCAAGCATCCCTACACCCTGTGGGCGACCCGGCCCGAGGGCGCGGAGGAGGTGGGGTGCATCTACAGCGCTCAGGGGTTCGAGTTCGACTGGGTGGGGGTGATCTGGGGGGAAGACCTGGTCTACCGGAACGGGGAGTGGAAGGCGCAACCGGATAATAGCTGTGACCCCGACGTGAAAAGGTCCAAGGGGAACCTTCCTGAGCTCACCAAGCGGCTTCGTAACGTCTACCGCGTGCTCCTCACTCGGGCCAGGGAAGAGGTAGCGATCCTGTGCCTGGATGACAAGACCAGGGCGCATCTGGAGCAATTCTTTTTTGCGAACCCCCGCCCCCTCCGGTTAGATGACCTCCTGGAGGGCATCACCGAGGCGAACCGCCACGAGGAGGTGGACTGGGGGCCGGCTACGGGGCGTGAGGCATGAGCTTCGTGCCCGACCGTAAGGTTGCCCAGGCCCTGGAAGGCGGCCTTGAGGTGAAGCTCACCGAACGGCCCCGAGAGGGAGAGGTCAGGGCAGGGGCTTAGAGGAAGCGGGCTTCCGGTAGCGCCCAATCCCCTCGCGTGGTGCGGGGGGTTCTGGTTTTCTCTGTAGGGATAAGGCCCAGATGTCTAGGGCCTCGGTTGAAGGCTTGCCAGTTTCGTCTTGGGGAAGCTTCCCTGGGCTCGCCAAACTGGCAGACTACGTGAGTCCGGAAGTTACAGAGTCTGTAACTCCGGAAGTCTGGAACTTACAGAGTTTGGAACTCTGTAAGTCTGGCAGTCTGGAAGATGGACCTTCCACCGCTACCGGGGGACGCGAGTCTGGCCAGTATCGGGGACGGGCGGTTGCGCCTATCCCCCGCGGCCCGGGCCCTGGTGGAGCCCCTCAGGGGGAGGAAGTCGTGGTGGCCAGGAGGAGGGGCCTCGAGGCGGCCAACCGGAAGCGGCGGGGAAGGGCGGAGGAGGCCCTTTTAGAAGCCCTGAGGCGGCTTCAGGCGAGGGGGGAGCGGTGTCTTGCCATCCCTCCTTTCCAGGGCCTTCTAGGGGCTTTACAGGCGGCTGTAGGGGGCCTTACGGGAGAGGGTCAGACCCCGGACCCCGGTTTGGGGTCCCAGGCTACCCCGGCCGCATACCTTTCCACCCCCGGGAGGCCCCTCTCCCCCCGCCTCTCCTTGCCGGGTTTATGCGGGGATCTCCGGGGATCCACCGCAACTCCATGCGGGCCGGCCCCCGCTCCGGGCCCTTCCGGGGCCTTCCCCTGCGCGAAGGGGAACTTTCGCGAAAGTGGGGGACTATCGCCCCCTCCAGCCTTTCCCGTACCATGGAAGCGTAGGTGTTATAGGAGGCGGTCCTGATGAAAACCCTCAGGCTTTACGGAGCGGGATTATTAGTAGCGTTGCTGTTGGCGCTGGCCGCCTGCGGTACCAGCGGTGGAGGTAGCGGGGGTAGCGGTGGCGGTGGTGGTGGAACCACCCCCGACTTCACTATCTCCCTCAACCCCACCAGCCTCACAGTCCAGCGGGGGTCCAGGGGCACCACCCAACTGACCATCACCCCGCAGGGCGGCTTCACCGGAACAGTCTACCTCTCCCTGGGCGCTCCCAGCGGCGTGACCCTCTTTCCCACCAGCGTCAGCGTGCCCAGGTCCAGCCTCCGCGTGGCCCCGTACCTGAGCATCCAAGTGGATGGTGGCGTGGCCGCGCGCACCTACGACCTCCAGGTGCGGGCCACCAGCGGGAGCCTCACCAAGACGGCCAGCCTAAGCCTGACGGTGACCGTGCCGGGTGGGGAAGGTGGAGGTGGCGGGGTGGCCACTACTTGGACCTTACGCTTCCACGGGTTCAATGACCTCAACAGCGTGACCTATGGGAACGGCCTCTTCGTGGCGGTGGGGGACGGCGGCACCATCCTCACCTCCCAGGACGGGGCGAACTGGGCGCGACAGACCTCGCCGACTAGCAACCCTCTCTTCGGCGTGACCTATGGGAACGGCCTCTTCGTAGCGGTGGGGAGCGGCGGCACCATCCTCATCTCCCAGGACGGGGCGAACTGGGCGCGACAGACCTCGCCGACGAGCTACTGGCTCTACAGCGTGACCTACGGGAACGGCACCTTCGTGGCGGTGGGGGACATCGGTACCATCCTCACCTCCTCGGACGGGGTGAACTGGACGCAACAGACCCCGCCGATGGGCGACAGGTTTGTGGGCGTGACCTACGGCAACAACACCTTCGTGGCGGTGGGGGAGGGCGGTATCGTTCTCACCTCCCCGGACGGGGTGAACTGGACGCAGGGAGCTTGGTGGACGAGCTGCAGGCTCCGCGGCGTGACCTACGGGAACGGCACCTTCGTGGCGGTGGGGGACATCGGTACCATCCTCACCTCCTCGGACGGGGTGAACTGGACGCAACAGACCCCGCCGATGGGCGACAGGTTTGTGGGCGTGACCTACGGCAACAACACCTTCGTGGCGGTGGGGGACGGCGGCACCATCCTCACCTCCCAGGACGCGGTGACCTGGACGCAACAGACCTCGCCGACGAGCAACCGGCTCCGGAGCGTGACCTACGGCAACAACACCTTCGTGGCGGTGGGGGAATACGGCACCATCCTCACCTCCCAGGACGCGGTGACCTGGACGCGGCAGACCCCGCCGATGAGTAACGACCTCAACGGCGCGACCTACGGGAACGGCCTCTTCGTGGCGGTGGGGGACGGCGGCACCATCCTCACCTCCCAGGACGCGGTGACCTGGACGCAACAGACCTCGCCGACGAGCAACCGGCTCCGGAGCGTGACCTACGGCAACAACACCTTCGTGGCGGTGGGGGAATACGGCACCATCCTCACCTCCCAGGACGCGGTGACCTGGACGCGGCAGACCCCGCCGATGAGTAACGACCTCAACGGCGCGACCTACGGGAACGGCCTCTTCGTGGCGGTGGGGTATAAAGGCACCATCCTCACCTCCCAGGACGGGGTGAGCTGGACGGCGCGGGACTCGGGGACAAGCGACTGGCTCATCGGCGTGACCTACGGCAACAACACCTTTGTGGTGGTGGGGGAATACGGCACCATCCTCACCTCCCCGGACGGGGTGAACTGGACGTTGCGGGCCTCGGGGGGCAACCCCCTCTTCGGTGTGGCCTACGGGAACGGCACCTTCGTGGCGGTGGGGCAACGCACCATCCTTACCTCCCCCTGAACCGGAGATCCCCACGCCCCTACCCCGCCCCACCGCCCGTGGGGCGGGGTGCCTTTACCCGAGGCCCGGCGGGAGTGGATGCGCCGGTAGACTCAGCCGGTATGCGGCCTTTGGGGTAAAGCGGGGGCATGACCCCGTGGTTCTTCAGATAACGCCCTGGGCGGCCAGTTCGGTTTCACACATACACGAAGGCGCACTTTTGCGAAAATGGGGGCTAGCGCCCCCCAGGCCTTTCCGTACTATGGAAGCGTAGGTGTTATAGGAGGCGATCCCGATGAAGACCCTCAGGCTTTACGGAGCGGGATTATTGGTTGCGCTGTTGCTGACGCTGGCCGCCTGCGGTACCAATGGCGGTACCAACGGTGGAGGTGGCTCCCCCGACTTCACCCTTTTCCTCTATCCCACGAACCTTGCCATCTTGCAAGGAAACAGGGGAAGCACTACCTTGACCATCATCCCCCTGAACCTCTTCACTGGAACGGTCTCCCTCTCCTTAGTGGACGGGAGCGGGAATCCGGTTTCCGGCGTTACCCTCAACCCCACCAGTGTCAGCGTAGAGTCCAACCCCGTTAACCAGACCCTCACCATCAGCGCGGCCAACAACGCCCCCATAGGCACCTACGACCTCCGAGTCCGAGGGGTCATCAACGGCGTTATCAAGGAAGCTCCCCTCACCCTGGAGATCCATCCCCTTTCTGCCGCCAACCTCCGCATCGTCAAAGCGGAGTGGGGCCAGACGATCCTGAAGGAAAACCTACAGCTGATAGAGGGCAAACCTGCCCTCTTACGGGTCCACCTGGTAGCCACCCCTGTGCCCCTTTATCTAGACCAACCCCTGGCGGGTGCCGTCTATCAGGGAAGTACCCTCGTGGGCAACCTGAGCTTCACCTGCCCCAACCCCATCCCCGCGACCACCGTTCAGGGGGATCTCATCACCACCTGCAACGCTACCTTGCCCAGGGACTGGGTGGCTCCCGGCCTCCGGGTGGAGATTCAGGCGGACCCCAACAACCAGGTAGCGGAGACCGACGAGGGCGACAACGCCCTTACCCTTACCCCCTCTGTAGGGGCGGGCACCGTCCTCTACCTCACGGTGGTGCCCGTGATACACTACGCCTTCGGCCAAGAGAAAGTCCCCTCTATACCCAACTTTAGCCCGACCGTCTGGAGCATCTGGCCCTTGAAGGAAATTTCCTACACCATCCGGGCCCCTTACACCTTCTCCGATACCCTCGATACCAAATACGGCTGGGTTCGCCTCTTGGGCCAACTTCTGGCCTTGCGTCAGGCAGACGGAAGCGGGTCCTACTACTACGGCTTCGCAAGGGTGGACTATCCTACCGCTGTCGCCGGGGTTGGTTATCTCCACCACCCCGTGGCTGTGGGGTGGGACGGTGCTTTTGCTTCCCAAGTCATGGCCCACGAACTCGGGCACAACTTCGGCTTGAGGCACGCCCCTTGCTACGTCGACACTGACTTAGATCCCAATTATCCCTACCCGGGCGCGAAAATCGGCACCTGGGGCTACGACCTGGTCAACCGCGAGCTGAAAGACCCGGATCTGTACTACGACCTCATGAGCTACTGCGGTCCCATGTGGGTTTCCGACTACAACTACGAGAAGGTCCGGGCTTTCCTGGAGAACAACCCCCCTAGTCCCCAGTCCCTTCCCCAAGAGGGCCTCTTCATATCGGGCTGGATCTGGAGGGACGAGGTGGTCTTCAACCCGCCCCTCAGGCTGAGGGCGACCCCGGAAGGGAAGCCCTCCCCTTACCGCATCCTGGCCGATGGGGTGGAGAGCCCGGCGTACGTGTTGGAAGACTCCGAAGGGGCCCTCCACTTCCAGGCGAAGCTTCCCCTCGGTAGCTGGAACCGGCTGGCCCTTTACCGGGACGGGGTTCTCCTCAAGGAGGTTGTGGCTCCCCTTAGGCCCCAGGCCGAGCCTAAGGTGGACCTGAAGGAGGTGGGGGACTTCGTGGAGGTGCGCTGGACGGGCTACCCCTACCTCTCCTTGGCCCACCTGGCCGTGGACGGGGGCCGCACCACCCTAGGCCTCTTCGCCCAAGGCGGTGAGGCCCGCTTTCCCATCCAGGGCCTCCCCAGAGGAGGACAGTTTGAGGTCCAGCTTTCCGATGGACTAAACGTCCAGGTCCTTCTCTTTCCCCGGTAGGAGGCCACCCACCCTTAGCGCTCTCGGTGGAGTTTGGGTAATATGAAGTCCTCCCGCTTCCTTCCTCTAAGCAGGGGGAGCTAGAGCCGCGGCCTTTCCGATAGGCGCTTGGCTAGGCGTGTGCTTTTACTTGAGGGAAGGCTCCGGAAGGATTTCTTAATAATAGGGCGAAGGCTTCGCTCGTGACCGCAGACTGGCTGTCCATGACCAGGGCGCTGGGGGAAGCGGGTCTCCCTTCTCGCTCCCGGTCCCGGCGGACCAGGGCTTGAACCGCTTTCTCCCAAACCCCTTCCTTCTGCCACTTGCGAAAGTAGTGGTAGACGGTGGACCAGTGGGGCAGGTCAGGAACGTACGCCTGCGGCGTGACGGGGCATGGCTCGCCAGGGGATGCCGTTCTTCAGGACGTAACGTGCTTCCCCTTTAGGGGAACACCTTCTGGATGGCGTTCATGATCTCTCTTCTGGGCACCTTGGCGGGCCGGCCGCCGGGCTTGGGGGCGGGGATGAGGGGCTCCAGGAGGGCCCACTCCTCGTCGGTTAGGTCGCTGGGTAACATCGTCTAAGGGTCACCCTTCAAGGATACCACCCTTTTACGACAGCCTCTTAGCCGGTATGCGGCCTTCGGGGTAAAGCGGGGGCATGGCCCTGTGGTTCCCCGGATAACGCCCTGGGTGGTCGGCTTGGTTGTAGGAGCGTCACACCTGCACAAAAGCGCACTTTCGCGAAGGTGGGGGCTAGCGCCCCATCCAGCTCTTCCCGTACCATGGAAGCGTAGGTGTTATAGGAGGCGGTCCTGATGAAGACCCTCAGGCTTTACGGAGTGGGATTATTAGTAGCGTTGCTGTTGGCGCTGGCCGCCTGCGGTACCAGCGGTGGAGGTAGCGGTGGTGGCGGCGGTGGTGGAGGAGGAGGTGGCGGCGGCGGGGGTGGGGCCACGCCCAGCTTCACTATCTCCCTCAACCCCACGAGCCTCACGGTCCAGCAGGGGTCTAGCGGCCAGACCACCCTCACAGTGACCCCCCAGAACGGCTTCACCGGGACGGTGAGCCTGAGCCTGGTGGACGGGAGCGGGAACCCGGTCCCCGACATCACCCTCGACCCCACCAACGTCAACGTGACCGGGTCCAGTCCCGTGACCCGGGACCTGACTGTCAACGTGGGTAGCGGCGTGGCCACAGGCACCTACAACCTTCAGGTGAGGGCCACCAGCGGGAGCCTCACCAAGACGGCCGGCCTGAGCCTGACGGTGAGCGCGCCGGGCGGGGGAGGCGGTGGGGGTGGCTCCAGCACCGCGGTGACGGTGAAGCAGCTGGGGAGCGGCCCCTCGGCCGTCTACTACCGGGTGGGAAGCGGGAACTGGCAGCCCCTCACCCTCTCGGGGGGGCAGGGTACCTTCACCGCCACCGGCGAGTACGAGGTAGCCGCCCGGTGCGACGACAACAACGACTACAACTACGGTAACACCCTCAACCTCTTCAAGGCCTCCACGGGCTACCGAAACCAGGTCACCTTCTTCTGTGGAAACACTAGCGGACCCAGACCCAGTACCCGCGATGTAAGATTCACCATCACTCTCCCCTCCAGCGTGGGGGGTGTGAGCCTCCAGGGCGGGGACCTGTTCTTCTTGGGGTCCCGAGCGTTCACCCTCGGGGAGGGTGGGGGGGGCACCACCTCGACCGTGACCGTTTGGGGTCTGAAGACCAGGGCGGGTAGCGTGGTCAACACCCTGCATCGTCCTTCAGAGTCGCCTTCAGGCATCTCCTCCACGCCCTACGGCTACAAGGTTGTGAACCTAGGGGCGAGCGATACCAGCGTGACCGTGGACGGTAGCGGGTGGCAGGCCTTCACTTCCACGAGAAACCTCTCGGCTTCCATGCCCGTAGGCTTCCAGGGCAGCGCCTTCGTGTTCCACTTCAAGGATGCCTATTTGACTCCCGCTGTGATCGGAGTGGCAATTCCCTCAAGCGGCAGCTCGGTCACCGGTAAGTACGGCTTCCTCCCCTCGGGCGGGGTGTATCTGGGCTTCTACTTTGCCACCAATACCGGCTCTGGCTCCCCCACCGACACCCTTATAATGTTCCAAGACACGGGCGGCAACGACTGGGATGGAACCCCGCCTGCCCCCTGGACCTCCGGGCAGTTCTCGGTCAACGGAGACACCCTCACCTTTGCCAGGACGGATGCTAAAGCGTTCACCGTGGGCCTCTTCGGCCTCGCCCAGCGGACGGGAGGGATACCCCTCAGGCTCCGGATCTCCGTCCAGGCTGCCTCTAGCGGGAACACCACCTACCAGATTCCCATGGTTCCGGGGCTGGACTATGAGCTCATCAACAACCCCGGTACCGTCTACTTCTTCCTGCAGGCTTTGGTCTGGGACCGCGGTGTGGAGCTCCTGGATGCTCCCGACTTCCTTACCAACTCCGGCCTCACCGACTTCCTCGACTTCCTCACCGAGGCACAGGTAAGCGGGATCAACGTGGCCGTAGCCATGAAGAGTGGGAGCTACTCAGATAGTAGCTACACGTTACCCTAACCCAACCAAAACCCAAAACCCCCCGCCGGTGGGCGGGGGGAGTGAGGGTGGGCCCTTCGGGATAAGGGCATCCCTGAGGCCCGGAGATTCCACGGCCTGAAGGTCCTCAGGCCCTTTAGCCGCCGCCCGCCCTCCTCCCCTCGAGGAGGGAGCGGACTTCCCCGTCCTTCACCCGCCGAGGGTGGGGCAGTCCCCCGGGGGTTCCTTGCCAGACTACGGGAGTCCGGAAGTTACAGAGTCTGGAAGTCTGTAAGTTCGGAAGTCTGTAAGTGACAGAGTCTGTAACTCTGTAAGTCTGGAAGTCTGTAACTTTGGAACTTCCGGACTTACAGACTCTGTAAGTCTGTTAGTCTGTAAGTATGTTCGTGGGCCGGAAGGAGGAGGGGAGGGCGGTCCTCCTGTCGGTGCGGGCGGGGCGGGGGGTGGTCCTCGCCGCCCCCCCGGGCTACGGGAAGACGGCCCTCCTTAGGGAGCTCCTGCCCGCCCTCGAGGCCTGGGCCCCGGTGGTGTGGGCGGACCGCGTGGCCCCCTTCGGGACCTTCCTCAAGGACCTCTACCGGGGCCTGTGGGACGCCGGGATCCCGGTGGAAGGGGTGGGCCGGGGGCGGGACTTTGAGGCGGACTTCAAGGCCTGGCAGAGGCGGTGCCCGGGGAACGAGGAGAAGGCCAGGAGCCTGGTCAAGGCCCTGAGGCGCCCCGAGGGGGTGAACCCCGTGACCCTGGTGGTGGACGACGCCACGGGGGTCACCCCCTCCATGGTCCCCTGGCTGGTGGCCCTCTCCGAGGTGGCCACCCTGGTCCTGGCCGTCCACCCGGAGACCCTGAGGAAGGCGGGCACCAAGCGGCTCTGGATGCGCCTGGAACGGGTGGACCTCCCGCCCCTCTCCCCCAGGGAGACCCGGGAGCTGGCCGAGGCCCTGGTGGCGCGCTACGGGGTGGTGGCCGAGGACCTCGAGGCCTACCTCAACCGGGTGGTGAGCCTCTCCGGGGGGATACCCGGCGAGGTGGAGCGCCTGGTGCGGTATGTGAGCGCCGAGGACATCGTGCGCAACC
>Ga0187841_100004_pt1 | contig 21383 bp, 23 predicted proteins | sample OCT_B_ViralDNA_FD_148972 | JGI IMG/M metagenome (GOLD analysis project Ga0187841, IMG submission 148972) | Extremophilic microbial mat communities from Yellowstone National Park, Wyoming, USA - OCT_B_ViralDNA | ecosystem: Environmental > Aquatic > Thermal springs > Hot (42-90C) | place: USA...
CCGCTCTGGCCCGCAGGCTGCTTCGGGAGGTGCTAGAACAGTTCCGCCGGGAGGGCTTCTGGGTTGAGGGGTGGGCGTTCTATCGGAAAGAACACGCCCGGGGCCCCGGGTGGCGGGTACTAAAAGGAGCGGCTCTAGACCTTTGGGTCTCCGCCGAAGGAGCGATGGTCCTGGAGGTTGACCCCACCTACCGTATCCTCTGCGATATGACCCTCGAGGCCTGGCTCGCCCAAGGCCACCCCCCACCCAAGCGGGTTAAGAACGCCTACAATGACCGCACCTGGGAGCTCCTCGGGCTAGGGGAGGAAGACCCCCAAGGCATCCTGCTTCCAGGGGGCCTGAACCTTGTGGAGTACCACGCTTCCAAAGGACGGATTCGGGATGGCGGGTGGGGCCGGGTGGCGTGGGTGGCAAACCCCAAGGACGCCAAGGAGAAAATTCCCCACCTGACGAGCCTGCTCATCCCGGTGCTTACCCTCGAGGACCTCCACGAAGAAGGGGGATCTAACCTAGCCTTGTCCATCCCTTGGAACCAACGCCAGGAAGAAACGCTCAAGGTTGCCCTCTCGGTGGCGCGAAGGCTCGGGGTGGAACACCCCAAGCCCGTGGAGGCAAAGGCGTGGCGTATGCGCATGCCCGAGCTTCGGGCCCGAAGGAGGGTCGGCAAGCCGGCGGATGCGCTACGCGTGGGGCTTTACCGGGCTCAGGAAACCACCCTGGCCCTCCTCCGCCTGGATGGGGGGAGAGGATGGCCCGATTTCCTCCTTAAGGCCTTGGAAAACGCTTTTAGGGCAAGCCAGGCCCGGCTCCATGTCCGGGAAATCCATGCGGACCCTTCCCAGCCCCTCGCCTTTCGCGAAGCCCTGGAAGAGGCGAAAGAGGCGGGCGTTCAAGCCGTACTGGTTCTCACCCCACCCCTTTCTTGGGAAGAGCGCCACCGCCTTAAGGCCCTCTTCCTAAAGGAGGGGCTCCCGAGCCAGCTCCTCAACGTCCCCATTCAAAGAGAAGAGCGCCATCGCTTAGAAAACGCCCTTCTTGGGCTTCTCGCCAAGGCGGGGTTACAGGTGGTAGCGCTGGAAGGGGCCTACCCCGCGGACCTAACCGTGGGGTTTGATGCGGGAGGCAGGAAGTCCTTCCGCTTTGGGGGCGCCGCCTGTGCCGTGGGGAGCGATGGCGGGCATCTCCTCTGGAGCCTTCCTGAGGCGCAGGCGGGTGAACGCATCCCTGGAGAAGTGGTCTGGGACCTCCTGGAGGAGGCCCTTCTGGTCTTTAAGCGCAAGCGTGGAAGGCTTCCTTCCCGGGTTCTCCTCCTTCGCGACGGTCGCCTGCCAAAAGACGAGTTCACCCTGGCTCTGGCGAAGCTTCGCCAGTTAGGGATCGGCTTTGACCTGGTATCCGTGCGGAAATCTGGGGGTGGCAGGATTTACCCCACCCGTGGCCGCCTCTTGGATGGCCTCCTCGTGCCAGTAGAGGAGAGGACGTTTTTGCTCCTCACCGTACACCGGGAGTTCCGGGGCACGCCGAGGCCTCTCAAGCTGGTGCACGAGGAAGGGGAGACGCCCCTAGAGGCCTTGGCGGAACAGATCTACCACCTGACCCGACTTTACCCGGCAAGCGGTTTCGCCTTCCCTCGGCTCCCCGCACCCCTGCACCTGGCGGACCGCTTGGTTAAAGAAGTGGGCCGGCTCGGCGTGCGCCACCTAAAGGAGGTGGACCGGGAAAAGCTCTTCTTCGTGTAGGCCACACCCTGGCGGGCATACGGGGAGTGGGATCCTCCCCAACGAACAGGGAACCCCCACCGCTGGTCCCGGTGGGGGGGTTGTGCTCTACGGCGGGCTTAGGAAAACCGGATGACCTCTAGGGCTTCTTAGGGAGAGCGGCCTTAGAGGAAGTAAGGGCTTTCACCATTCCCAAGTTCCCATCCTTTCCAATGGCCACGTGCCTATTCTTGAGCAGGACACTAAGGGCGTAAACGTTCTTGCCCACCCGCACCCTTACCGAGGCAAGGCTGGTGGCCTTTCCCACCACGGGGTAGCGGTAAGTCTCCCCCGAAGGCAAGGAAAACACTACGTAAGCCGCCTTGCCCACCTCCTCCGCGCTCGGGAGCGTGCCCTTACCCGTCTGCCACAGCGCCATCCCCTTGGCGTCCTCCAGGACCAAGACCGTACCCGGAGGCAAGCTCCTGGGCGGGAAGACGCTCGCCACCTTAAGCCCGTTATGCCCACCCACCGAGGCCGCCATGGCCATGGCCGAAGCGAGAAGCAACCCCATTACCCTTTTCATCCTTTCACCTCCGGAGCATCCGCTCCAGGGACCATTAAAGGGGAGGACCCTGAAACGGCCCTGAAGCGCAGGCGCACGGCAAACCCCTGCTCGCGGCGCAAAAGAACCTCTGCGCCAAGCGCCTCCGCCACCTGGCGCACCACCCGTATCCCTAAACCCTCCGCCCTCCCAGGGGCAGGCCCCTGTCCCTCGTCCCCCACCTCCACGAAGGGCCTGCCCCCTTCTACCCCCACCCGCAGACGCACCGCCCCTTGGCCGTGGACCAGGGCGTTGTGCACCAGGTTGTTGAGGGCGCGCTCTAGGAGGCGCGGATCGGCTTGAACAGCGACGGGCTCCGTTTCCAGGAGAATTTCCCGGCCCCGGGCCACCGCTAGAGGTTGGAAGCGGTCAAACACCTCCCCGGCCAGGACCACCAGGTCCACCTCCTCCCACCTTAGGTCCTGCGCTTGGGCGCGCGAGAGGGCGAGGAGGTTCTCCGCCAGGGCCTCGAGGCGCTCCGCTTGGAGCTTAAGCCGCTTAAGGGTTTCCCGGTCCACCTCCCGCGCCCGCAATAGGGTCTCTAGCCCCACGCGGAAGGCAGCGATGGGCGTCTTCAGCTCGTGGCTTGCCAAAGCGAGAAAACGCGCCTCCCGCTCCCGTTCCGCCTTGAGGGCGGCGAGGAGGCGGGCAAAGCTTCGGGCGAGCCGGGCCACCTCGTCGTTCCCTGGGGGAGGGTCCACCACGGTAAACCGCTCGGCCCCCTGGGCCAGGCGGCGCAAGGGCCAAAGGGCTTGGCCCACAGAGAGGTAGGCGAGGATGCCCGTAAGGACGCCCAAGCCTAGCCAGATGGGGAGGCTTAGGCGAAGGAAAAGGGCGGATAGCCGGTCCACCACTCCCAGGGGTTGGGCCACCACCACCCGGTATCCTCCCTTCGCCAAGGCGTACACCCGCCATCCGGTCACAGTGGCCGGGCGGTCCCCCCCATAGGCGCGCAATAGGTCGGGGGCCGAGCCCAGCCCACCCTCCCAGCGGAGTTCCTCCCGCTCGTAAAGCCAAGCAACCCCGGGGAAATCCCCTCCTAGGGTCTCAGCCTCCATCTCCGGGGGAACCCGGCGGTCCGGTTCCGCCAAGGCAGCCTCCAGGAGAAGGCTTGCCTGGAGGCGTAGGGTCTGGTCCACCTCCCCCAGGGCCAGGCGGGAGAGGAGAAGTGCGGAGAGGAGAAGGCCCAACCCCAAACCCACCAGGGCCACGAGGGAAGCGGCAAGGGCGAGGCGAAGCCTGAGGCTCATCCTGGGGCGCGGTAGCCAAGGCCCCGCACGGTTTCCACGATCCCCTCTCCCAGCTTCTTGCGCAGGTTTTTCACGTAGACCTCCACCAGGTTGGAGTTGCTCTCGTACCCCGGACCCCAGATGCGCTCCAGGATCTCCTCCTTGGAGAAGATGCGGCCGGGGTTAAGGAAGAGGAGCTCGAGCACCTGGTACTCCTTGGCGGTGAGGCCCACGGGGGTACCGCCTTTCAGAACCCGCCTCGCCTCCACCTCCAAGACCACGTCGCCAACCTCCACCCTCCGCGGCCGGAGCTCCCCCCGGCGGAGAAGGGCACGGACCCGGGCCACAAGCTCGGGGAGGGCAAAAGGCTTGGTGAGGTAGTCCTCCCCCACCTCTAGGCCCGCGAGGCGGTCCTCGAGGGCGTCCTTGGCGGTGAGGAAGAGGATGGGGAGGGCGAAGCCGGACTCCCTCAAGGCGCGGGCCAGAGCGAAACCCGCCTCCTCGCCCTCAGGTAGGCGCACGTCCAAGACCAAGAGGTCAAAGGGCTCTTCCCAGACGAAAACCCAGGCTTCCTCCTGGTCCTTGGCCCAGCGCACGGGAAACCCCTGGGCCTCCAAGGCCCGGACCACGAGTTGGCCTAGGGTAAGGTCATCCTCCACGAGGAGAAGCCTGGGTCCCATCAGAGCTTCAGGGCCTGGCGGAGGGCGTAGACCTTAGCCGGGGTGAGGTTCTTGGCCCGCTCCGCCTTGACCTCCGCCGGGGTGTAGGGCTTAAAGCCCGCAGGGGGCTTGTTGCCGAAGCTACTAGCCACGTAATTCAGGATGGCGGCGACCTGGTCGTCCTTGAGCTGGGGCCCCCAGGCGGGCATGGCCCCGTTGTAGGCCTGCCCCTTGACCCGGATCTGGCCCTGGAGGCCAAAGAGGACCAGGTCCACCAGGTAGGTACGGCCATCCTTCTTGGCCAGGATCTCCTGTACGTGCCCCGCCAGCGGGGGGAAGGCGCCGGGCACCCCTTGGCCGTTCGCCTGGTGGCAGGTGGCGCAGTACTGGCCGTATAGGGCCTGGCCGCTTTGGGCGGCGGCGAGCCCAAGGGAAAGGCCCAGGGCGAGCATAAGAACCTTGCGCATGTTTCACCTCCTCCCCACCAGGCTACACCCAGACCTGAAGCCTGGCTGAACTGTAGCCCTCCAGGGGAAGGCGTGTTAGCCTAAGGGTGTGGCGCTTTTAGGCACACCTAAAAACCGCCCCTGGTGGTGGTATTTGGGCCCGGGGTTCCTGGTATCCGTGGGCTACATGGACCCGGGAAACTGGGCGACGAGCCTCGAGGCGGGTAGCCGCTACGGTTACCGCCTCCTCTTCGTGGTGACCCTGGCGAGCGCCGTGGCCTTCCTATTCCAGAGCTTGGCCGCCCGCTTAGGGGTGGCCACGGGAAAGGACCTGGCGGAGCACCTGAGGGAGCGGTACCCCGGAGGGTTCGGGCGCATCCTCTTTCTCACCGCCTTTGTGGCCATGGTGGCCACGGACCTAGCGGAGTTCATGGGCATGGCGGTGGCCCTGAACCTCCTCCTAGGGCTTCCCTTGGTCCTGGCCGCTTGGATCACGGTGCTGGACGTCTTCCTTATCCTTTACCTGGAGCGGTATGGCTTTCGGGCGGTGGAGCTTGCGGTGTCTGCCCTGGTGGGGGTTATCGGCCTGGCGTACATGGTGGAGCTCGGCCTCGCCCGGCCGGATCTGAGGGAACTCGTGCACAACCTTTTCTTGCCCAACCCTACCCTCCTGGAACCCGGGGCCCTCTACGTGGCCTTGGGCATCCTGGGGGCCACGGTCATGCCCCACAACCTCTTCCTGCACTCGGCCCAGGTGAAAACACGGATTGGGGAGCATGACCACAAGGTGTACCGGTATCTCCTGCTGGACACCGGCCTGGCCCTGGGAGGCGCCTGGCTGGTGAACGCGGCCATCCTGGTGCTTTCCGCGGCGGTGTTCCACGGGCGGGGCCTCGTCATCACCGATCTAGCCCAGGCCTACCACACCCTCACCCCCCTCCTGGGTTCCCTGGCGGCCACAGCCTTTGGGGTGGGGCTTTTGGCGAGCGGGCTTTCCAGCACCACCACCGGCACCCTGGCCGCCCAGGTGGTGGTGGAGGGCTTTTTACATAGCCGGAGTAACCCCGCCCGGCTCCGCCTCCTCGTGAGGCTCCTAGCGGTGCTCCCCGCCTCCCTCGCCCTCACCCTCCACGCTTCCCCCATGGGCCTCATCGTCCTCTCCCAGGTGATCCTCTCCCTGCAACTTCCCTTCACCCTTTTCCCCCTCCTCACCCTGGTGGGAAACCCCCGGCTGATGGGCCCCCTAAAGGTACCCGGGTGGGTCGGCCTCCTGGCCTGGGGGAGCGCCCTCTTGATCCTGGCCATGAACCTTTTCCTCCTGGCTCAGGCCCTAGCCTAGGCGCTTTCAGACGCCCTTCAGGTAGGGGTTAAAGCGTTTACGCATGCAACGATGGCTTCCCCTCGTGCTGGCGCTCTCCTTAGGACTGGCGGCACCCTTGGGGAAGGGTTTGGTCATAGCCGACGCAGGCAACCACCGCCTGGTGGAGCTCTCGCCGGAAGGAAAGCTGGTGCGCACCGTGCCCCTCCCGTCGTCATTTCGCTACACGGACGATGTCTTCTTGGCCCCTGGTGGGAAGGTGGCTTACATCACCGACCCCGAGGTGCACGCCGTGGCTGCCGTGCGCTACCCCGGGGGCGAGCTCCTTTGGGCCTACGGCAAGCCAGGGCGTCCAGGGCCGGGGCCTGGCCAGTTGGACAACCCCGATGACCTGGTCCTCCTGCCCTCGGGCCTCTTGGCGGCGGCCGACATCCGCAACTGCCGTGCCCTCCTCCTTACCGCTCAGGGAAAACTTTTCCGCACCTTTGGCCGAACCCGTGTCTCCCGCAACGGGGACGGGTACTTCATCAAACCCAACGGCGCTTTCCCCTTGGCAAGGACCGGCTCGTGGTCACGGAAATCCTGGGGCACGACGTGACCATCGTGGACCTTTACGGCCACCGCCTTCGCACCCTGCCCCTCCCTCTCCACTACCCCTCGGACGCCAACCTTACCCCCTAGGGTACCCTCTTCGTGGTGGACTGGTGGTCTCCTGGGGCGGTCCTGGAAGTGGACCTTAAGGGACGGGTCCTCTGGCGGTATGCGCCCACCGGTAAGGCCGAACGCTTGGACCACCCCTCCGTGGCGATTGGGCTTGCTAGCGGCCTCGTGGTCCTCACCGACGACCGGCGCCACCGGGTCCTGGTAGTGGACCCCAAGACCAACCGGGTGGTCTTCCAGTACGGCAAAACGGACACTCCTGGCTCTGGGCCCGGGGAGCGGCGCTTCCCCGACGGCCTAGACCTCGCGCATTAAGATTGGGCCTATGTGGCCCCTTGTTCTCCTCCTAGCCCCACTCCCGTGGGGGGAAAAGGACACCCCAGCCAAGCCCCTCCCTCACCAAGACCTGCGTGCCCTCCACCTAACCCTACCCGGGGTGGTGCGGGCCGTGTACCTGGATAACGGCTACGTGGAGGCCGCCCACGTGGTGCTGGAGGCCGAAACGAGAAGCCCCGAACGCCTCCTACGCCTGGCCCAACGGGGAGCGGAGGAGGCCTGGAGGGCGAGGCCCTCCCTGGACGAGGTGGACCTCTCCGTCTACGGGGCCCCCTACCGGGGACCCGAGGACCTTCCCCTCTTCACCGCCAGCGTACCCAAGCCCCTCGCCCCCGCCTTTTTCGCCCTGAAGGCGCCCGAGGGGTACGAGCGCCTCTGGCTGAACCCAGGAAAGACAACCCGCTATCCCTCCGAGCCCGTCCTGGAGGACCACCCCGCCTTGGACGGTCCCGAGGCCTTCCGCGCCAGGGAAAGGGCCAACCAGATCCTGCAAAGCCGCGTGGGCGTCAAGGGATCCCTCCTGTACCACGGGGACCCAACCCGGCCCTTCACTGCCCTCACCTTTGATGACGCCCCCCATCCCCTCTTCACCCCCCTCCTCCTGGACCTCCTGAAGCGGCTGGGGCTGAAGGCCACCTTCTTCGTCATCGGGCGCAACGCCGAGGCCTACCCCTACTTTGTGCGGGACATGGTAGCGGCAGGCCACGAACTCGGCAACCACACCTATCACCACGTGCGCCTGCCCAAGCTTCCCACGCAGGAGATCCGGCGGGAACTCCTGCTCTGCAACGAGGTCCTAAGGGCCATCACGGGCCAGGTGCCCAAATACTTCCGCCCGCCCGGGGGAAGGTACAGCCCGGCCGTGCTAAAGGTGGCGGAGGAGCTTGGCCTCACCACGGTGTTCTGGACGGATGACCCTGGGGACTATGCGGGTCTTCCCACAAGCATCCTGGAGCGCCGCCTCGAGGCCCACCTTCGACCTGGAGGGATCGTCCTCCTGCATGACAACGTGGTGGGAACCCTGGAGGTCCTGCCCCTCTTCGCCCGCAAGGCGAAGGCCCGGGGGCTCGCCCTGGGCACCGTGGGGGGCCTCCTTGCCAAGCGATGATGCGGGACATCCGCTTGGACGCCTTCCGGGGGCTCACCGTCCTCCTCATGCTCTTCGTGAACAACCTTCCCTCCGGAGCGCCCCCCTGGCTCGGCCACGGTCCCTTCGGCCGGAGCTACTTCGCGGCGGATCTGGTCTTCCCCTGGTACCTCCTCGCCATGGGGGCGGCCATACCCTTCAGCCGGGAGGGGGCCTTACGCCGAGGGGTTTCCCCCCTGGCCTATGAGCTCCGCCTCCTGCGCCGGGTAGCTCTCCTCTTCCTCCTCGGCCTAGGCCTCACGAGCCTTCAGGCCAAGCGGCCCGTTTTCGCCCTGGACGTGCTCCAGCTCCTCGCCCTCGCCTACTGGGTCGGGGCCTGGCTCTACGACCTCCCTCCCTTGCGGCGTACCCTCCTGGCCCTCCTCCTCCTCGGCATGTACGAGGCGGCCCTCCTCTTGGTGCCGGTGCCCGGGGTGGGTAAGGGGGTCTTTCGGGAAGACGCCAACCTCCTCCTCCACCTCAACCGCACGTACCTGGCCCCCTTGGGCCTCCGGGGCCTCCTTTCCGCCGTACCCACGGGGGCCTTCGTCCTTTTGGCCACCGGCCTCGGCGAGGCCTTACGCCAGGGGAAACCCCTCTGGCCCTGGGGCCTTTTGGGCTTGGTGGGGGGAGCCCTGACCGGAGTCCTCCTCCCCCCGGACAAGACGTACTGGACCCCTGCGTATCTCCTCTTGGCCCTGTTCCTGGGGGTAGCGGTGTTCGCGGTTCTAACCCGCCTGCCAAGGCTGCAGGCGGCCCTTCGTCCCTTTGGGACCAATCCCTTGTTGGCCTACGCCGTCCCCGTAGGCCTCAAGCTCACCTTCCTGGGCGGGCCCATGGCCGCCGCCCTCGGGTATTTGGGGTCCCGGTTCGGCGCCTGGGGCGGGTACGGGTTCACCTTGGGGTACGTCCTCCTTTGGGCCGTGGTCCTGTGGCTCTTGGACCGCAAAGGGGTCTATCTCCGCCTTTAGGCCGGGCGGGACGGGAGGTCTACATCCACCACCTTTACCCCTGCCTCCGTCCGCAGAGGGCTAGGAGTGGGGAGCAAATCAATTGCTAATAAGACCTACTCGCAGTAAGTGCGAGCCCACGATGACCTAAGGTCATGGACCCCCGCACCCTGCCCAAAGACGAACACCGGCTCGTCCTCCAGGTGGTCCAACCGGGCCTCCTTGGGCTCATGGACGGGTCCGTCTCCACACTCGCTCCCCTCTTCGCCGCCGCGGGGCTCACAGGCAACCCCCATAGCACCTTCCTGGTGGGGATGGCTGCCGCCCTGGGTGCGGCCCTCTCCATGGGCCTCGCCGAAGCCCTTTCGGACGATGGGAAGCTTTCGGGCCGCGGGCACCCCGTGTTCCGGGGAAGCGTCACCGGAGCGGGAACTTTTTTAGGAGGAACCTTCCACACCTTGCCCTTCCTCATACCCCACATGGGGGTGGCCTTGGCCCTGGCCTCCGCCGTGGTGGTTTTGGAGCTCCTGGCCATCGCCTGGATCCGCTACCGCTACATGGGTAGCCCCCTGGGGGCCACGGTGGTCCAGGTGCTGGTGGGTGGAACCCTGGTCTTCCTGGTGGGCCTCACCCTGGGGCGGCTAGGCTGAGGGTAAGCTCGGCGGGGAGGCGCCCCATGGCGGGGCGCCCTGGGCCCACCCCTCACGGGGAGGCTCGCCTGGGGGTCCCTATTCCAATCATTCGCCCAAACCCGCTTTGCCGCCCCCTTGCCGCATCATGGGAGTATGCACAATCCCTGGTTAGAAGCCCTAGGCGACCCTGTGACCGTGCTCTTCACCCTCATCCGCGTAGGGGTCGTCTACCTCACCCTTCTCCTCTTCCTTCGGTTGAGCGGGAAAAAGGTGCTGGGACAGATGACCCCCTTGGACCTCCTCACCCTGCTCCTCCTCTCCAACGTGGTGCAAAACGCCATGATCGGCCCCGACAATAGCCTGGTGGGCGGCCTCTTGGGGGCTGGCCTTCTCCTCCTCCTGGACCGGGCCCTTTCCCGTAGCCGCCTGCGGCGCTCCCTCATGGGGGAGCCCGTTCTCCTGGTCCACGAGGGAAAGCCCGTGTGGGCGCACCTCCGGCGCGAGGGGGTGGAGCTTGAGGAGCTCATGGCCGCCTTGAGGGAGCATGGGGTGGCCCGCCTCGAGGACGTCCTGGAAGCCGTCCTGGAGGTGGACGGCACCATCAGCGTGGTGCCCAAGGACCACCTCGAGCCCAAGCGGGTGCGGAAGGTACGTTCTAGCCGGAACCGCTAGGGGCTTTCGGGCCGGGAAAAGAGCTCGTTCCTGCGCACAAAGGCCTCCATAAAGCGCCCCAGGATCTCCATCTGGCTCCGGTGCGCCCTTAGGGCCTGGAACTTCCGCTCCGCTTCCTCGGTAGACAGGTCCAGGCGCCACCAGGGGAGGTGCCGGCCCCGGGGTGGGGGCTCCAGGTAAAGGCCAGGGTGGAGGCCCTTGGGGAGGGGCCACTCCAGACCGCCGTGGACGATGTAAAAGCGAAGGCGATCCAACGCGCTCCTTTCCCCCATGAGGCGGAGGGCCATGTAGGCCGTGGCCCGGTGGTCCACGTGGGCGTCCTCGGGGGCGGGGACGAGGACCAGGTCTGGCTTCGCCCGGAGCCACACCCGCTTGAGGTCCTCCTCCCAGGCCTCTCCCGTGTAGGGTGCTCCTGGACTCAACGTTCCCGGATAGGCCACGTGGTCCAGGCGGGTGGCGGGGGACCGGTAGGGTGCGTAGAAATTCTCCAGAAACAAGTGGAGAAGGCCGCGGTCAGGATAGCCGAGGAAGAAGAGGTGGTCCTCGGGCACCCCTAAGGTGCGGGCTGCCGCCTTGGCCTCCCCCATGCGCACGAGGGCGAGGCGCCGCAGGTCCTCGGGCGTGGGACGAAACCGCCGGTCCAGGAGGGCGGCGTCCCACTGGAACCCGTCTCCCAAGGTCATCCAGGCGATGTAGACCTCTCCCCCAGCCCGCAAGACCTTCTGCATCAACCCAGCCGCGGCCAGGCTCTCGTCGTCCGGGTGAGGGGCCAGCACCAGGAGCCTCACCTTGAGGGGATCAGGGTAAGGGGGAAGCCCCCCCACCTTGCCCCGGTAGTACCAGGCGTAGGCCTGTTGTAGGAGCCAAGGGGCGTTGATGAAGAGGGCAGCTAGTCCCGCAAGCACTAAAAGCCACCAGAGCCATTTAGATCCCATCCCCACCTCCTTGCGGGGAGAGGCAGATGCGGAACCTGGCCCCGCCCCAAGGACCCGCTTCCGCGCGGGCGGACCTCGGCCACCCGGCGGACCAGGGTGAGGCCAAGCCCGCTCCCACCCCCTGGCCCCAGACGGAAGAAGGGGCGGAACACCGCCTCCCGCATTCCCTCGGGGATACTGGGGCGATCGTCCACGAGGAGGCATGGCCCCGGGAGAAGGCGTACGGCGATGCAGGTGCGGGCGTGGCGCAGGGCGTTGGCGACGGGATGGCCCACCATGGCCTGGAACAGCGCAGCACGTCTGGAGTAAGGAAAGGGGGACGTGAAGCCCGGATGCCCACGCCTCCCGCCCAAGGGCATGCCCTCCATGGCCCTAAAGATAACCTTAGAGGGAGGGGACCTTGGCGTCCCCTCTTGTGGAAACAAGTCCCCACCCCCGTGTCGGCGGTCCCTTTTGGCCTTGGGGCCTTTTGGGATTTCTTTGAAAGGGCCTTCGCGTAGAATGCGCCAGGGTGCCGTCAACCCCGGCCTGGCACTTGGGGGAAGCGCCATGGTACCCATCCTTCGCGAGCGGCCCAACCGCTACGACCTCCTGGCCCTGGCCCTCACCCTGGGCCTTCTCGCCTTCTTCCTGAAGGCCTCCCAGGAGGCGGCGGCCCCCTTTGCCCCAACGCCCATCGACCTAGACCCCATCCATCTACCGGAGTACGCCCTGCGCACGGCCTTCCGCATGGGGCTCGCTCTCATCCTCTCCACCCTCTTCACCTTTCTCTATGCTCCCCTGGCGGCCAAGACCCGCCTCGAGCCCTTCCTGGTGGCCCTTTTGGACATCTTGCAATCGGTGCCCATCCTGGGCTTCCTGGCGGCGTCCGTGGGAGCCCTGGCCGGCCTTTTCCCGGGGCGGGCCCTGGGGTACGAGCTGGCGGCCGTGTTCGCCGTCTTCACCTCCCAAGCCTGGAACATGGCCTTCAGCTTTTACCAGGCCCTGAAGACGGTGCCGCGCGAGCTGGACGAGGCCGCCAGGCTTTTCCGCCTCACCCCTTGGCAGCGGTTTTGGCGGCTAGAGCTTCCCTTCGCCCTACCCGGTCTGGTGTGGAACGCCATGATGTCCATGTCCGGGGGCTGGTTCTTCGTGGTGGCCTCGGAGGCCATCGCCGTGGGCAAGACGGAGGTGGACCTGCCTGGGATCGGTTCCTATATGGCCTCCGCCCTGGCCCAGGGGAACCTGCAAGCCTTGGCCCTCGCCGCCGTGGCCATGCTCTGCGTCATCGTCCTCTACGACCAACTCCTCTTCCGCCCCCTCGTGGCCTGGAGCCAGCGCTTCAAGTACGAGGAAAGGGCCGCTCGCACCCGAACCGTGCGGGTCCTTTTGGAAAGAGGAGCAAACTGGGCTCTGGAGGCCCTCCTCCGCTACGAGCGCCGCCTCCGTCCCTCCCGCCCCCTTCGCCTCCCCACGTGGCCCCTTTACCCAGCCCTGGCCCTGTTGGCCCTCTGGGGCCTATTCGCCCTTTTCGCCACCCTGCGCCCCTTGAGCCTTGCCGAGGTCGCCCACGCCTTCGCCTTGGGGTTTTTTACCCTGTTGCGGGTACTGGGTGTCATGCTCCTCGCCAGCCTGGTCTGGGTTCCCGTGGGCATTCTCCTCGGCCAGAAGCCACGGCTCGCCGTGCGGGTCCAGGCCCTGTTGCAGTTTTTGGCCGCCTTCCCCGCCAACCTCCTCTACCCCTTCTTCGCCTATCTCCTTCTAAGGTTCCACCTCTCCTTAGAGGTCTTCTCCGCCTTCCTCATGGCCTTGGGCACCCAGTGGTATATCCTCTTCAACGTCATGGCCGGAAGCATGGCGGTCCCCGGGGACCTCAAGGAGGCCGCCCGGGGGTTTGGCCTACGGGGATGGGCGCTCTGGCGGCGCCTCCTCCTCCCCGCAAGCTTCCCCTACCTGGTCACGGGCCTCATCACGGCGAGCGGGGGCACGTGGAACGCCTCCATCGTGGCCGAGGTGGTCACGTGGCATGGGAAGACCCTCGAGGCCACGGGCCTAGGGAGCTACATCGCCCGCTGGACCCTGGCGGAGGGCCAAGGCCCGCACCTCCTCCTCGGCATCGCCGTCATGAGCCTCTACGTGGTGGCCCTGAACCGCTTCCTCTGGCGGCGGCTATACCGGCTGGCGGAGGAACGGTACCGCTTATAGGGGGATGGGGATGCTACTGGAAGCCCGGGACATAACCAAGGCCTTCAGCACGGGGGGAAAGCCCTTCCCCGTTTTGGAAGGGGTAAACCTCGCCGTGGGGGAAGGGGAGATCGTGGCCCTTTTGGGGCGATCGGGCGGGGGCAAGAGCACCCTCCTCCGCATCCTGGCTGGGCTCATCCCCCCAGACCGGGGAGAGGTGCGCTTCCAAGGCAAGAGGGTGGAGGGGCCAGCGGAGGGCATGGCCATGGTCTTCCAGTCCTTCGCCCTCTTCCCCTGGCTCTCGGTCCTGGAGAACGTGGCCTTGGGCCTCGAGGCCCGTGGGGTGCCCAAGGAGGCGAGGTTGCGGCGGGCCCGGGAAGCCATTGCCCTCGTGGGCTTACAGGGGTTTGAGGAGGCCCTGCCCAAGGAGCTTTCCGGGGGGATGAAGCAACGGGTAGGCCTGGCCCGGGCCCTGGTGGTGGAACCCTTGGTCCTCCTCCTGGACGAGGCCTTTTCCGCCCTGGACCCCCTCACCGCAGAGGGCCTACGGGGAGACCTCCTGGACCTATGGCAGGCGGGGCGGCTTCCCGCCCGGGCCATCCTCTTGGTCACCCACAACCTCGAGGAAGCGGTGGCCCTGGCGGACCGGGCCCTGGTCCTCCAGGGAAGCCCGGCAAGGATCGGCCGGGAAATCGCCATCCCCTTAGCCCACCCCCGGGACCCCCACCATCCCCGCTTCCGGGCGGTGGTGGAGGAGATCTACCAGGCCCTCACCCTGCGGGAGGAGGTGGAAAGGCGCCTGGAGGAAGAGATGGTGCGCCTGCCCTCGGCCTCCGTGGAGGCCCTGGCGAGCCTGGCGGAGGCCTTGGCCCGGCACGGGGGGCGGGCGGACCTGCCCGTGCTGGCGACGGAGGAGGGGCTGGAGGTGGACGACCTCTTCCCCCTCCTCGAGGCCTTGGAGCTTCTGGGCTTCGCCCGGGTGGAGCGGGGGGACGCCGAATTGACACCGGCGGGCACGGCCTGGGCCTCGGCCACCCCCGAGGAGCGGAAAATCATGTTTGGCGAGCACCTCCTGCGCCAGGTACCCCTTTTCGCCCGCCTCCACCAAGCCGTCTTGGAAAGGCACCGGGTTCCCGAGGAGCGGGTTTTGGCCCGGCTCCGCCAGCACCTGCCCGAGCCCGAGGCCAAGCGCGTCCTCGCCGTGGTGCGGGAATGGGGGCGGTACGCTGGGCTCCTCGGCTACGATGACCGGGCCAGGGTCTTTTTCGTTCCCGAGCAGATGGAGGAAGCCCCCGAACTCTAGCCCCATACCTCTGGGCGCTCGCCAGGTGTATAGTTCGTGTCTGTGATACCCATCCTTCGGGTTTTGCTCTACCTCCCCAGCGTCTCCGCAACCCTGGTGCGGGGCTCGCACCGCGAGGTAGCGGGGGCCCCGCCCTTCCTCCCCTGGTGGGAGGAGGCCTTCCGGCGGGCTTTCCCCGAGGATGTTCGGAGCGCCCTCAACCGCCAAGCCCATGCCCCGCCCCTGGAGTCCGCCCCGTGGGCCCTCCGGGTCATCAAGCGCCTCCTCCCCCGCTTCCGCCTCGAGGAGGGCTACGAGTTCGCCTACGCCGCCCTCAAAGGGGAAAGGCGGTGCCTGCTCCCGGCGGTCCTGGTGCAGGGCATGCTCTCCTCCATGGGGCTCACCTCGGGGGTCTACACGGTGTACGAGAGCCCTGAGGGGAAGCGGAGCAACCTGGGCCATGCGGTGGCGGTTCTGCGCCTGGGAAAAGGGGACTACCTGATGGACCCTTCCGAGCCCACCCCTTTCCCGAAGCACCGGGGCCCCTTCGTGGCCACCCCTAAGGGACTGCGCTTCGCCGAACCCCAGCACGCCCCGGATGGGGCCATCGTGGGCTACCGGACCAGGGAGGGCACCCTTACCCCAGATCCGGTAGCACCTCTCTCCTTCCCCTACCTCCGGAGCCAGTTCTACTACTACCGGGGCGAGCAGGCCAAGGGCGGGGTCTTCCGGGGGCCCAGCACCCCCGAAGGCCTCCCCCGTTCCGAAGCCATGCTCCGCAAAGCCGTGGCCCTGGCCCCGGAAAACCCCTTGGCCCAGTACGTCCTTGGCCCCACCCTGCGCAAGGAGGGGCGCCTCGAGGAGGCGAGGGTGACCCTTGAACGGGCACGCCGCCTTTACGAAACAGCCGGCTTCGTGCCCCCAGGGGTGGAGGCCGCTTTGAAAAGGTTATGAATATGAGCGCTCAAAGACACACGGACGAAGGCCGATACTCCTGGTGGCAGGTGCTCTGCCTCACCGGGGTGGACCTCTTCTCCTCCTTGGGCTACCAGCCCGGCATCGCCCTCCTGGCGGCGGGGTTCCTTTCCCCCCTCGCCAACATCGCCTTGGGCCTTTTCGCCCTCCTGGCGGTCTATCCGGTGTACCGGCGCCTGGCGAAGGAAAGCCCCCACGGGGAAGGTTCCGTGGGCCTTCTCACCCGGCTTCTACCCGGCTGGCGGGGCAAGATCTTGGTCCTGGTGGTTCTCGGCTTTATGGCCACGGACTTCGTCATCACCATCACCCTCTCCGCCGCCGACGCCGCCGTGCACCTCATCGGGAACCCCTTGGCCCCCACCTGGCTCCAAGGGAACCAGGTGGGCCTCACCCTCCTCCTCATCGCCCTCTTGGGTTTCGTCTTCTACCTGGGTTTCCGGGAAGCCATCGGCCTGGCGGTGCCCATCGCCTTGGGCTACCTGACCCTGAACGCCATCACCCTCGGGGTGGCCCTCAGCCACGTGGGTCCCGAGCACCTGGCCCACTGGTGGCAAGGGCTCCTCCAAGCGCACGCAGACCCCCTAAGCCTCGTCCTCGCCACTGCCCTCGCCTTCCCCAAGTTGGCCTTAGGCCTATCCGGCTACGAAACCGGCGTAGCGGTGATGCCCCTTATCCGGGGGGGACCCCAGGACACCCCGGAAAGTCCTTGGGGCCGGATCCGGGGGGCCCGGCACCTCCTCCTGGCGGCCGCCCTCGTGATGGCCTCCTTCCTGGTGGCAGCAGGCTTCGCCACGGCCCTCCTCATCCCCCCCGAGCTTTGGGGAAGCGAGGAGGTTTCCGGAAGGGCCATCAGCTTCTTGGCCCACCGTTACTTGGGCGAGGGATTCGGTAGCCTATACGACCTCTTCTCCATCGTGATCCTCTGGTTCGCCGGGGCCAGCGCCATGGCGGGCCTCCTCACCCTGGTGCCCCGCTACCTTCCCCGGTTCGGCATGGCCCCGGAATGGGCCCGCCAACGCCGTATCCTGGTCCTCTTTTTCACCGGGGTGGCCTTCGCCATCACCCTTCTCTTTCGCGCCCAGGTGGAGGCCCAGGCGGCGGCCTACGCCACCGGGGTCTTGGTGGTGATGACCTCCGCCGCCTTGGGGGTAGCCCTATCCGCCCAGAGGGAAGGGCGGCGAGAGGCCCGCTACTTCCAGGCCCTCCTCCCCGTTTTCGCCTATGTCCTGGTGGCCAACGTGGTGGAACGGCCCGATGGGGTGCGCATCGCCTCGTTCTTCATCGCCGCAACGCTTCTCCTCTCCTTTCTTTCCCGCGCCCTACGCTCCTTTGAGCTTCGGGTGGAAGCCTTCCAGCTGGACGAGATGGCGGAGCGCCTGGTGGCAAGCCTCGTGGAGCAGGAGGCGCCCCTCCGCCTGGTGGCCCACCGGCCCGAGCGGGGAGGGAGGTCCGTGTACTGGGACAAGGAGCGCCGCATCCGGGAGGCCACCCACATCCCCCCCCACGATCCCATTGTCTTCGTGGAGGTCTACGTGCAGGACCCCTCGGAGTTCAGCGCCGTGGCCCAGGTCTGGGGGGTGGACCACCGGGACGCCAAGGTCTTCCGCATCCTGGGTACCGCCGCCCCCAACACCCTAGCCGCCTTTCTCCTTTACCTAAGGGAAAGGACGGGAAAGCGCCCCCACATCTACTTTGAGTGGTCGGAGGAGAGCCCCTGGCAGGCCGCCTTGGACTTCCTCCTCTTTGGGGAAGGGGATGTGCCCACCCTCACCCACGAGGTCCTGCGCCGGGTGGAGGCCGACCCCCGGCGGCGGCCCGTGGTCCACGTGGGGGGCTAGCGGCGCCAGCGGGAAAGAAGCCCCGAGGCGAGGATGGTCATGGGCACGGCGAGGAAGATGCCCAGAAGGCCAAAGAGCTTGCCGAAGGCGAAGATGGCGAGGAGGACCAGGGCCGGGTGAAACCCCACGGCCCGCCCGTAGATAAGGGGGATGAGGACCTTCCCCTCGAGGAGGGCGATGCCCCCATAGCCCGCAAGGACGAGAAGGGCGCTTAGGGACCCCAAGGAGGAAAGGGCCACCAGACTTGCCAGGGACGCCGCCGTGATCCCCCCCACAAAGGGGATCACCTCCAGCACCCCTCCTAGGAACCCTAGGGCGAAGGGGCTAGGTACCCCCAGGGCGAAGAGCCAGCCCCCGAAAAGGAGGGCGAAGCTGAGGGCGATGAGGAACTGGGCGCGGGCCCAGTACCCTAGGCGGCGCCAGGTGTCCTCCAGCACCGCAGACCACCCGTCCCCCGGGAGGTAAGGGGCCGCCCGGGCCACCAGGTGGGGCTCGAGGCTAATCATCACCGCCAAAACCAAGGCCAAGACCAGGCCGGACACGGTTTCCCCTATCCGCAGGAGGAGGTCCCCGGCGAGGTGGAAGGAAGGAACCAGGGAGGAAAGGAGCCCGGAACCGGAAAGCCCAAGGTTCTCCTGGAGAAGGGCGAAGGCCTGGGGCAGGACCTCGCTAAGGTTGCGAAACTGCTGGGCCAAAAGGGGAGCTACCTGGTAAAGCCCGAAGGCTAAAATGCCCAAGACCCCTAAGTAGGTCAGCATCACCGCCGTGGGGTGGGGTAGGAAACGCCGGAAAACGCTCACCAGAGGGTCTAAAGCAGCCGCCAAGGTGAAGGCCAGGAAGACCCAAAGAAAAAGGGTGTAAAGCTTGGCCAAAGCCCAAAGGGCGAGGATGAGGAGGAAAAGGCCAAAGAGGAAACGGCCCACGGCCCAATCTTAACCAAGCTTGGTGTGACAGCTCTTCGGGCTCAAGACCGATGCTGTGACGACTCCCCGCTCTTCAGAGCGGGGCTACAAGCTAGGCTTCGCCTGACCTCGGTTCAGGACGCGAGCGCATCCCTCCCCGAAGGCCCCGTCCAGGCCTTCGCCAGGATGTTCCGCGCGGCGGCCACATCCCGGTGCAGGGAAGCCCCACAAGCAGGACAGGTGAACTCCCTGACCCACAAGGGTCGCCTCTCCCTATGGCCGCACACCGGGCTGTCCTGGCTGGTGTACTTAGGGTCTACCGTTATCACCCGCCTACCAGCCCCCTCCGCTTTTTAGGCGAGGATCCGCAAAAACTGAGCCCAACCGCCGTCATGTACGCCCTTGGCGCGTCTTTTGGCTCCCTTGGAGCGCGGAGAAGGCCCATCTAACCTGGCCGCTTCCCATTAAGTGGGCCTAGCCCTTTCAGGGCACGAGAAGCTTAAGGGGTACCCCGGGAAAACGCAGGAAGTCCCGGTCAAAACTCACCAAGCGGTACCCGCCCGCCAGGGCAAAGGCGGCCAGGTAAGCATCCGTCCAGAGCCTTGGCGTAACCCCCGAAAGGAACCCCTCGAGGACTTTCTCCAACTCTGGGGGTTCCTCCCTGAGGGGCACCCCGGAGGCCACCCGCAGCTCCCGGTAAACCCGCCACGCCTCCGCCACGGTCAAAGGCTTCCCGTCCATGGCCGTGGGGTTGGTGAGGAGCCGCAGTAGACCCAAGGCTGTGACCCGCACAAGGGCAGGGTCCTCCGCCTCCTCCCAGTAGCGGAGGGCCTGGGAATGGAAGGGATGCTCGGGAACGAGGAGCGCAAACCAGACATTGAGGTCAGGTATCTCCATAGCCCTCCAGGAGTTCCCAGAGCTCCGCGTGGCTCCTTACGGGTAGGCGCCTCCCCGCCTCGGCCACCTTTGGGAGGGGCCTGGGGCCTTTGGGGGCGCGGCCTAGCCCCTCCTCCAAAAGGTGAATGACCACCTCACGCAGGGTTTTGCCCTCCTGCGCAGCCTTAAGCTTGAGGCGGCGGTAGAGAGGTTCGGGGAGGTCCAGGGTGGTGCGCATACATCCATATTAGCACAATCCCCTACCCGCACGGGACTCGCCACCACCCCGCCGAGGGAACGTTCCCGCGCGGGCCATTTGCGCCCACCAGTCGGAGGACGCCCGGGGGGAAACCCGGCTCCCCCACTTGCAAGCGCTTTCAAGACGTGCTACCCTGGGTTCCAAACCATGACCCGCACCCACCCTACCATCGCCGAGGTGGCCCGCCGCGCTGGGGTTTCCCCCGCCACCGTTTCCCGCGTCCTCAACGGCACCGCCCGGGTGTCCCGGGAAAAGGTCCGGGCGGTACTCCAGGCCATAGAGGAACTGGGCTACACGCCAAGCCCCCTAGCCCAAAGCTTGGCCAAGGGGCGTTCGTACGCCGTGGGCATCCTCTTGCCCGATTTCGGGGAGCCCCTTCTATGGGCCCATCCTCGAGGCCATCACCCTGGAGCTGGAGGCCACCCCCTTCCGCCCCATCGCCGTACCCGGGCACTGGAGCCTGGTGCGGGAGCTGGAAGCCCTGGACTTCCTCCGGGGCCACCGGGTGGAGGCGGTGGTCCTCCTCGGTACCTCCTTGGAGGAGTCCGCCCTCAAGCCCCTGGGCGTCCCCGTCCTGGCCTTCGGCCAGGCCCTCACGGGGCCCCAGACCTGGTCCCTGGTCCTGGACAACCGGGAAGCCGCCCACCGGGCCACCCGGTACCTCCTGGAGAAGGGGCACCGCCACATTGCCCACATCTCCAGCCACCGCGGCGGCGCCGACGTGCGCGAGCGCCTCCAAGGCTACCGTAGGGCCATGCGGGAGGCGGGGCTTGCGCCCCGTGTGGTCTTTGGCAACCTCCAGGAGGATGGGGGCTACGAGGCGACCAAGGAGCTTTTCGCCCGTTTTCCGGACACCACCGCCATCTTCGCCGCCAACGACCAGACGGCTATCGGGGCCCGCCTCTACCTTTACGAAAAGGGGCTTCGGGTTCCCGAGGACGTCTCCCTGGTGGGCTTTGACGATATCCCCCTGGCCGCCTACCAGATCCCGCCCCTGACCACGGTGCGCCAGCCCGCACGGGAGATAGGCCACGCCCTGGCGCAAGCCCTCAAAGCCCTGCTGGAAGGGGAAGTGCCTACCCTCTTCCCCATCCCCCTCCAGCTGGTGGAAAGGTATTCGGTAAGGGAGGTGGGAACCTGAAGGAAAAGCCGGCCCTGCGGCCTTAGGCCTTCGGACCGTCCCAAGGGACGGGTTTTCCCAAAGAGGAGGTTTTTATGTGGAAGAAAGCGCTTTCAACCCTTCTCTTCGCCCTTTCCCTCGGTCTTGCCCAACGGACCCTCGAGGTCTGGATCATGCCCAACAGCGCCCAACCGGCAGAGGACTTCAAGGCCCTGGTGGCCCCCTTTGAGCGGGCCAACAACGTGCAGGTTAAGGTCACGGTCCTGGACTGGGGCGTGGCCTGGACCCGCATCACCGCCGCGGCCACGAGCGGCGTGGGCCCCGACATCACCCAGCTCGGCACCACCTGGGTGGGGGTTGTTCGCCGACTGGCAGAGCTTTGAGGCGGGGCTCGCCCGGCTCACCGCTTCCACCTTCACCGACCCCGAAACCAAGCAGCGCCTCGCTCCTTTCTGCACTCCAGGCAAAAACTCCTGGGACGTGCTCCACAACGCCGCCCCCTGGATCTGGGGCGCGGGGGGCGAGGTGGTGCGCCAGGTGCAGGGGAGGTGGCAGAGCGCCCTCAACACCCCCGAAAGCCTCCAGGGCCTCTTCTTCTTCCTATCCCTGGCCCAGAAAGGCTATGTCCCTGCCGAAAGCCTGGAGAAAAACACGGCCCAGATTGAGGCCGACTTCCAGGCGGGCAAATGCGCCGTTTTCGCCAG
>Ga0187841_100007_pt1 | contig 19410 bp, 19 predicted proteins | sample OCT_B_ViralDNA_FD_148972 | JGI IMG/M metagenome (GOLD analysis project Ga0187841, IMG submission 148972) | Extremophilic microbial mat communities from Yellowstone National Park, Wyoming, USA - OCT_B_ViralDNA | ecosystem: Environmental > Aquatic > Thermal springs > Hot (42-90C) | place: USA...
ACTCCACCGAGGCCTGGGGCAGGCGGAGGGCCTCTTCCTCCAGGCGGCGCTCCACCTCCTCCCGCTGGGTGAGGGTCTCGTAGATGGCCTCCACCAAGCTCCGGAACCGGGCGTCCCCCGGGTCCCGGGGGTGGGGCAGGGGGATGGGGATCTCCCGCCCCACCCGGGCCGGGCTTCCCTGGAGGACCAGGGCCCGGTCGGCCAGGGCCACCGCCTCCTCCATGTTGTGGGTGACCAGGAGGATGCCCCGGGTGGAAGTCCTTCTAGCCTGCCACAGGTCCAGCAGATCCTCCCGTAGCCCCTCGGCGGTCAGGGGGTCCAGGGCGGAGAAGGGCTCGTCCATGAAGAGGATCTCGGGCTCCACCACCAGGGCCCGGGCAAAGCCCACCCTCTGGCGCATGCCGCCGGAGAGCTCCTTGGGCAAGGCGTTCTCAAAGCCTTCCAGGCCCACGAGGGCGATGGCCTCCCGGGCCCTCCGCTCCCTCTCCGCCTTGGGGAGGCCCCGGGCCTCGAGGCCCAGGGCCACGTTCTCCAGGACCGTGAGCCAGGGGAAGAGGGCGAAGCTCTGGAAGACCATGGCCATGCCCTCCATGGGGCCTTCCACCCGCTGGCCCTTGAAGCGCACCTCGCCCTCGTCCGGGGGGATGAGGCCCGCCAGGATGCGCAAAAGCGTGCTCTTCCCCCCGCCCGAGCGCCCCAGAAGGGCCACGATCTCCCCCTCCCTCACCTCCAGGTCCACCCCCTGGAGGACGGGCTTGGCCACCTGGCCCGCGGTGTAGGTCTTGCCCACGTTGACCGCCTGCAAAAGCGCCATCGGCCCTCCTAAAACCGGAACCGCTCCTCGGCCCACCGGTAAAGCCGCCGCCAGAGAAGCCGGTTCAGGGTCACCACCATGAGGCTCATCACCACGATGCCCAGAAGAAGCCGCCCCTCGTCGCCGGCTTCGGTGGCCCGGGTGATGTAGGCCCCGAGACCCGTGGCCTCGAGGCGGTGCGGGCCCCACTGGACCACCTCGGCCACGATGGAGGCGTTCCAGGTGCCCCCGCTGGCCGTCACCAGCCCGGTGACCAGATAGGGGAAGACCCCGGGCAAAAGAAGCCGGCGCCAAAGCCGCGCCCCCGAGAGCCGGTAGGCCCTGGCCGCCTCCAGGAGGTCCGCTGGTAGGGCCGTAGCCCCGGCGGTCACGTTGAAGAGGATGTACCACTGGGTGCCCAGGGCCATGAGGAAGGCGGAGAAGACCTCCATGGACAGGCGGTAGCGCAGGAGGAGGTAAGCGGCGAAGGGGTAGAGGAGGTTGGCGGGGAAGGCCGCCAGGAACTGGAGGAGGGCCTGGACCCGCACCGCCACCCTCGGCCTCAGCCCCAGGAGTATGCCCACGGGCACCCAGACCGCCGTGGCTAGGAGGAGGATGCCCATCACCCGCAAAAAGGTGAAAAAGCCCAGGGCGATGGCTCTGAGCCACTCCCCCGGGCCCAGGGGTAGGAGGAGCCTCGCCGCCGCCTCGAGGCCCAAAAGCCCCAGCGCCGTAAGTAGGGCCGGCCCCAGCCAGGGGGGAAGCCCCAGGGCCCTGGGGGGGTGGAAGCGAAGGGCCCGCTCCAGAAGGGCCTCGGCCAGCCACTCCCCCAGGCGGCGGGTCGCCCGGCTCCGCCTGAGAAGGTCCAGGACCCAACTTCTGGCCGTGGCCTCCCCGGGCCGCTCCTCGTACTTAAAGCGCTCGCTCCAGGCCACCAGGGGGCGGAAGAGGAGCTGGTCGTAGAGGAGGATGGTGAGGAGCATGGCTAGGAGGGCGTAGGCCAGGGCCTCCATGTTCCCCTGGGCGAGGGCGCGGGCCAGGTAGGAGCCCACCCCGGGAAGGTCCACCTCGGTCTTGCCCACGCTGATGGCCTCGGAGGCCACCACGAAAAACCAGCCGCCGGACATGGACATCATGGCGTTCCAGACCAGGCCGGGCAGGGCGTAGGGGAGCTCCAGGCGCAGGAAACGCTGGGGGGGCGTGAGGCGGTAGAGCCTGGCCGCCTCCTCCAGCTCCCGGGGCAGGGTCTTCAGGGACTGGTAGAAGCTGAAGGCCATGTTCCAGGCCTGGGAGGTGAAGACGGCGAAGATGGCGGCCAGTTCAAAGCCCAGGGCTTTACCGGGAAAGAGGCCGGAAAGGGCGGCCACGCTGGCGGCCAGGAAGCCCAGGATGGGCACGGACTGCAGGATGTCCAAAACGGCGATGAGAAAGGGTTCCAGCCGGGTCTTGGCGGCCAAGGGGGCGTAGACCAGGGTGAAGAGGGTGGAGAGGAGGAGGGCGACGCCCATGCGGAAGGCGGTGCGGAGGGCGTACTCGGGCAGGTGCCTGGGGTCCAAGGAGATGGGCGTGGGGGTGTAAGGTCCCAGGGCCTCCCTCGAGGCCAGGAGGAAGCCGCCCAGAAGGGCCAGGGCTACGGCCCCGGCCAGAAGATCGTAGCGGTTGGGGCGGGCGAGGGGGTCTAAGGGGCGCATGGGGACCTCTCTCTGCCGCTTGGCCTGGAATCCAAGGCCTTTGGGGACGGCCGTCCCTGGCCCATCCTAGGCCCGCCCTTTCCCTGGGGTCAAGGCCAGGCGCCCGAGGCCTCGCCCGGTAGCTCCAGCAGAAAGAGGGCGCCCTCGCCTCGCCTCTTGTAGACCGCGCGCCCCCCGTGAAGCTCCGCCACCCTCCTGACCAGGGCCAGGCCCGCCAGGTAGTGCTGGACGCCCAGGTCCAGGGGGCGCTTCATGCGGTTTTTCAGGATGCGATGGGTGTCGTAAAGGGCGAGGAGGTAGGTCGCCAAGAGGAGGAGGTAGCCCAGCCGTTCGCCGAGGAGGAGGCCCAGTAGCCCCAGGTTGGCGGTCCAGAGGAGAAGCCCGAGAGCAGTCTCGTCTACCCCATGGGTAAGGGTAAACATGGAGACCAGGTTGTATCCCACGCCCAGAATGGAGAGGAGAAATACTCCCACCAGGCCTAAAAGGGCGTGGGCCAGAAGGCGGTCGGGATCGTAGAAACCGTAACGCTGGGTAAGGGCTTGCAGGAGGCCCAGAATGGGGGTCAGCGCCAGGTAGAGGACCACCCAGGCCAGCGCCGTGGCCACGCGGTTCCAGCGGGGGGCCGTGCGAAAGGTGCGGAGCATGTGGTAGGCGAAGAAAAGGAGGCCCAGCAGGGCGAGGCCTCCTCCCCAGGGAACCAGGGCCGGGTTCCAGGCGAAGCCTGTGACCAGGAGGGCCACGCCCAGGCCCCAGTGGAGCATGACGGGGTAGCCCCACCTATGCCGGTGGTCACGGGCACCAGCCGGTGCATGGCCCCTAGCAGGACCCCGACCCCAAACCCCAGGAGGAAGAGGTGGGCCATGGCCAGGCCTAGGGGATGCCGGGGGACGGCGAGGGCCTCCGGGTGGAGGGCGAAGAGCAGGGCGAAGGCCAGGAGAAACCCCTCGCCCAGGAAGAAGAAGCCCCTGGGGATGGAGAGGGGAATGGTGCGGTTCTTGCTGGTGACGATCACGTCTTCAGCCTGCCGGGCACCCCGGGCCTAGGCCATGACCTGAGTCGTCTCAACGCCCTGGGGGAAGGAGGGTGAGGCCGTCCCCTTCCCGAACCGGTGTCGCCAGGCCCTTGAGGTAGCGCACGTCTCTGCCGTTCAGCAACAGGGTCCAGCGGGGGCGGAGGCGCCAGAGGAGCCTGGCCTCGGTCCATAAGCCCACCTCCTCCTCGCCCGGGGCCCCCTCCAGGGCCACGTCCCGGAGGCCAGGGTTCACCGCCAGGACCTTGGCCAGGGCCTCGCCCGCCGTGGCGGCCCTGAGCTCCAGGGGTTCGGGCTGGGCCGGGTGGGCCAGGCCCAGGGCCTGAAACCGGACCCTGGCGCCCCCTTCCTGCAGGGCCATGGCCGCCTCGTAGCCCTTGCGCATGACCTCCTCCTGGGCCGAGAGGTAGACCAACCAGGGCCGCACGTCCCCCACCCTTTCCGCCACGTAGCGGGCCACCATGGCGAAGGACAGGCCCACGTACTCCGGGGGGATGTGGGCCCGCTTGGGGCCCAGCCCCCCGTGCCAGAGCCCCGCCCGGTACACCTCCCGGGCGAACTCCGCCGAGGTGTCCACCCCGATGGTGCGGGCAAGCCAGGCGCCGAAGAAGGCCCGGCGCACGTAGAGCTCTTCCTCGGGCACCCGGCCCTCCCAGCCCAGGGCCTTGGCCGTGCCCGGGTGGCGGCTCAGGTGGTCGTACACCCCGGCCACGAAGGCGGCCGCCCCTTCCAGAAGGCGCTCGGCCTCGAGGCGCATGGCCCGCCTGGCCTTCTCGTCCAGGCCTCCAAAGGCTAGGAGCTCGGCGAAGGTATCCTCCGGAAGGGGTGGCAGCTCCAAAAGGGCTTCCTCCAACCTGGTTTCGGTCATCTCCTCCTCCTTTCCCGCGCTTCGCGCATTTTCCTCAGCATATCGGCGGTGACCACCCGCTGGTTCATGGCGAAGGCGAAGACCAGCGTGGCCAGGAGCTGGAGGGCTCCTGAGAGGGCCAGCCAGGGCCTCAGGCCCTCGTGCCCGGTTAAGAAAAAGGGCTCCAGGGATAGCCGGAGGAGAAGGCCCGCGTTGAGAAGGGCGAAGGTGAGCCCCTCCAGGCGGTCCTGCTTGAGCCCCCGGGCCTGGGCATCATCCAGTAGGCCACGCCCATGACCATCTGCAGGAAGAACCCCACCAGGCCGGCGTGGACGTGGCTTGGGCGAAAGGGGCCTGCCAGGCCGGGGAAGAGGTAGAAGAGGGTTCCCAGAAAAGCGGCGTAGACCAGGTAGAAGAGGGCGGCCCGGACGAAGAGAAAGTGCCAGAAGCCCATCAGCCCCCTTTCCGAATCAAGAGCTTCACCTGCCCAGGGCCCAGGTCCTTAAGGGCGTAGGCGTGCCCTTCCTCCTCCAGGCGGGCCAGGAGGTGGATGGGGCGGCGCACGTGGTGGACGAGAAGCTTTTCCCCAGGCTTCAGGGTTGCCAGGGCCTCGAGGACCCGCATCATCGGGAGAGGGGGCTCCAGGTTCTCCTCAACGAAGACCTCGGCCTGGAAGTCCTCCCAGTCGGCCTCGGTGAGGGCGGCGGCGCGCCCTTCGCCCTCCTTCCCACCCCCCACTCCCTGGCGGTAGAAGTGGGCCCGGTAGTGCCCTTCCCCCACCCGCTCGCACCAGGCGAGAAAGCCCTGCCTGGTCAGGACCCGGTAGAGGGGGACGGGCTCAAAGAGCACCTCCAGGACGAGCCTTTTTCCGGGCTCCACCTCCTTGGCAGCGGCCATGATGCGCTGGAAGGGCTCCCCGCCGGCCTCGAGGACGGGCCGCACGTCCAGGTGGAACCCCACGGGGGCGGAGAGCCAGGCGGGGGGCGGGGTCCCGAGGAGGCTCTCCGCTCCTTCCCTGCCCCCCTTGGGGGCAGCCTCCACTCCCAGGGCCCGGTTGAGGCGCGCCACCAGCTCTTCCGGCTCCAGGCCCCCGATCCTCGCCGCCTGGGCCACGGTCACCAGGCGGGGCATGGTGCGGCGGAGGAGGGGGTTCTTGAGCCTCTGGAAGGCGGGGCTCGCCTCTAGGAAGACTTCCAGGAGCTTAGGCCAACGCCTCAGGACCTCCTCCACCTTCATCCCAGGGTGAACTACCCCCTCTTGGCGATCCTGACCCGCCATACTTCCGGACCCTCCTCCAAGTAGGTCCAGTCCACCTGACCGGGGCGCTCGGCCTGGAACTGGTAGTAAAGGGGCTTGGGGTCGTGGTCGTTCACCAGGACGAAGCCTTGGCCGGGCTCGAGGCGGTCAAAGAGGGCGAAGATCCTGGGGTGCCTCTCACGGGGTGGGATCTCGCGGACGTCCAGCTCCATGGCTCCTTTATGCCTGGCCCTTTGCCCCTTGGTCCATGACCTGCATCAAAAAGGGGGGGCGCATGCCCCCCTTCCGAGCTCCGATGCCCCTTTAGCAGGGCTTCTCCGCTCCCTTACGGGCGTAGTAGTACCAGTTTAGGAAGAGGTTGAGGGCGTAGAAGACCATGAGGCCGTAGAAGAAGGCCGTGAAGCCGCCGGTGGCCTTCTGGGTGTAGGCGGCCAGGGTGGAAAAGATAAAGGGGCCGTAGGCGGCGATGGCCGCCGTCCAGCCGATGACTCCTCCTGCCTGCCGGGGCGGGAAGATCATGGGCATCTGCTTGAAGGTGCTGGCGTTGCCCACCCCGCTAAAGAAGAAGACCAGGAGCATGGCCAGGATAAAGAGAGGGAACTGCTCCAGGGAGGTGGGGCGGGTGAAGAGGGTGACGAGGAGGGCGGACAAAAAGATGCCGATGGCGGATATCTGGGTCACGAAGGCCCCGCCGAGGCGATCGGAGATGGGGCCAGCGATCACCCGGGCCAGCGAGCCCACCAGGGGACCCAAGAAGGCGTATTTCAAGGGGTCGGGGGCTCCTTCAAACTTGCCGTAGACCTCCCGGATGAGGAGGGGAAAGATGGCGGAGAAGCCGGAGAAGGAGCCGAAGGTCATGATGTAGAGGCTGGTCATGACCCAGGTGTGCTTGTCCCGGAAGATGTCAAACTGCTCGCGGAAGTTGGCCCGGATGGGCACGCTTCGCAGATAGGCCCAGGCCAGCAAGACCCCCACCAGCACAAAGGGCACCCAGACGAAGGTGGCGTTCTGCAACCAGATGGGCTGCGCCACCCCCGGCTTCGGGGTGAAGGTCTGCGGGCCGCCTAGGAGGGAACCGAACAGCGCGAAGCCGATGATCCAGGGGGTGACGAACTGGACCACGGAGACCCCGAAGTTGCCGATCCCCGCCTGGAGGCCCAGGGCGGTCCCCTGGAGGCGCTTGGGGAAGAAGTAGCTGGTGGAGGGCATGAAGCCCGAGAAGTTCCCGCCTCCTATCCCCGCCAGGAAGGCCAGGAGGAGAAGGACCCAGTAGGGGGTGGCCGTGTTTTGCACGGCGAAGCTCCAGCCCAGGAGGGGGATGAGGAGGAGGAGGGTGGAGAAGGTCACCAGGCGCCTTGTGCCCAGGATCGGGGGCAGGAAGGTCCAGAGGATGCGCAGCGTACCCCCGGAAAGCCCGGGCATGGCGGTGAGCCAGAAGAGCTGGGTGGTGTTGAGCTCAAACCCCACCTTGGGCAGGCGCACCACCAGGGCGCTCACCACAAACCAGGTGATGAAGGAGAGGGTGAGGTTGAAGGTGGTGATCCAGAGGGTGCGCCAGGCCAAGGCGGCGTCCCAGCGCTTGGGGTCTTCCGGGTTCCACTCGGTGAGCCACTCGGAAGCCGGTTTAGAGGCGCGATTCACGGGCATGGGCGGTCTCCTTTCAGCTCAAACTCGTTCCTAAGGTGCTGAGCTTCCTGCTGCAAGAGCTGGAGCACGGTGAGGTGCATCCACACGAAGGCGATGGCGGTCAAGACGAAAAGGACGAAGAAGGTCATCTGGGGCAGGCCGGTCCAGGCCTGGGCGTAGGCGAAGAGGGGCGGGAGGAAGAAGCCTCCCAGAGCGCCCAACATGCCCACCAGGCCGCCCACGGCCCCCACGTCGTTGGGGAAGTAGGTGGGGATGTGCTTGTAGACGGCGGCCTTCCCCACCCCCATGCCCACGCCGATGAGGAAGACGAGAAGGGTGAAGAGCCAGACGTTCATGGTGAACTGCATGACCTCTTTGGGCCCGGCCTTGGTGTAGAGGACGATGTGGCCTTCGGGCATCATGAGCACCCCGGAGGCCAGGAGGATGATGCCGAAGGTCCAGTACATAAGCCGCCGGGCCCCGATGCGGTCGGAGAGGTAGCCTCCCAGGGGCCTGAGTAGGCTCGCCGGGAAGATGAAGAGGGCGGTGAGCAGCGCGGCCTCGTGCAGGGGGAGGCCGAAGACGTCCACGTAGTACTTGGGCAGCCAGGCCGAGAGGGCCACGTAGGCCCCGAAGACCACCACGTAGTAGAGGCTGAAGCGCCAGACTCGGATGTACCGCAAGGGTTTGAGCATGTCCAGGAGGGGACGCCCCTGGCCCGGGCGCTTGTCCACCCTGGGCGCCCCGAACCACATGGCAAAGCCCATGAGCACCAGGAGCACGGCGTAGAGGAAGGGGATGAAGCGCCAGCCTCCAGGGATGAGGCCGCCTAGATAGCCTGCGGCGGGGATGCTGGCGATGAGGGCGGGCCCGATGAACTTGGTGACGCTGGCCCCCACGTTTCCGGCGCCGAAGACGCCCAAGGCGAAGCCCTGCTGGTCCTTGGGGAACCAGGCGGAGTTCCAGGCGATGCCCACGCTGAAGCTGTTGCCGGCGAAGCCCACCAGGAAGGCGTAAAGGAGAAGCTCCTCGTAGCTTCCGGCCCGGGAGACCAAGTAGGCGGGGATGGCGGTGAACAGGAGCATCAGGGTGAAGACCAGTTTCCCCCCGTAGCGGTCGGTGAGGATGCCGGCGATGAGGCGCCACAAGGAGCCGTTCAGGATGGCCACCGCCGAGATCCAGGAGAGCTGCACGTCCGTGAGACCGAACTCTTTGCGGATGGGCACCCCCAGGACGCCGAACATCAGCCAGACGGCGAACATGAGGGTGAAGGCTATGGTGGAGAGCCAGAGAACCCGCAAGCGGTCGGGCTTTTCCCTGTCCAGCAGTTTGGGATCCGTCACCATGGTTCACCTCGCCAGCTTGCGCACCCAGATCACGATTTGCCAGGGCCGGAGGGCGTAGCCCAAGGGCACGGTGATGATGTGGACCAGGCGGCTGAAGGGGAAGACGGCCAGGAAGAGCCAGAAGTTGAATACGTGAAGCTGGGTCCAGAAGGGGAGGTCCCGGATCAGCTCGGGCCTGGGCTGAAGGGTGAGGATGGACCACAGGTAGGGGGTCATGACCGCCGGGAACCAGAAGCTCCCGTAGCGGTAGAGGACGGCGGTGAGGACTCCGGTAAGGGCCGAGACGAGGATCACCACCAGGACCAGGTAGTCCATGGGGGTGGAGGCCGACCGGACCCGGGCCACGGAGATGCGCCGGGCCAGAAGGAGGTAGGTGCCGAAAAGGGCCCAGATGCCCAAGGCCAGCCCGGTGATCTCCAGGAGGTAGAGCCTCACGGGCACGGCGTTCCAGAGGAGAAGGCCCTTGGGGAGGAGGAGGGCCACCAGGTGGCCCAGGAAGACGATCACCAGCCCCCAGTGCATGGCCACGGAGCCGAAGAAGAGGCGCTTCTGCTCCAGGAGCTGGCTGGACTGGGCTGAGACCGAGAAGGGCCTATAGACCATCCGGTAGGCGGTGACCGCCACCGCCAGGGTGAGGGCGATGTAGGGGAAGATGCCGAAGAGAAGGCTGTTCCAGTTCATCCTTCACCTCCTAACGAGCCCCGTCACCGCCTCCGAGGCCGCCTCGAGGACGAGGAGGTAGGGGCTCTTAGCGTCCAGGGTCTTCAGGGTCTTGTGCATGGTGGCGAGGGCCTGGGGCAGGATCTCCGCCAGCTCGGGAAGCGGGTTCTTGGCCCGGGCCAGGTAGCGGAGGACGTTGGCCAGGTGGTCGGGGAGTTCGCTTCCCGGGTCCACCCCCTCCTCCCGGAAGGCCCGGGTGAGGGCGGCCAGGAACTCGCCCCTTTGGTAGCTTTCCCCGTAGACGGCGAAGCCCACGTAGGGGGCGGTGGTGGGGGTGAGGTCCAGGGTGCGGGTGTAGAGCTCCTCCCACTCCTCCAAGGAGAGGTCCTCCACCTGGCGGAGGAAGCGCTCCAGCTTCTGCTTGGGCCCGCTCCGGGGGCACTCAATCCAGAGCCGCCAAAGGGTCTCCAGGCGGCCCGGAAGGGGGTAGTCCAGGGCCAGGGCCAGGGCTTCCAGAAGCTTCTCCATGCTGGCCTCCTACTCCCCCCTCAGGGGTGGCTGGATGTAGCCGAAGCCCACCTCGCCCTTGTGGGCCAGGGGGTCGTTCCAGACCTCGGCGGCCATCTCCCGGTGGTAGGGGGGTAGGACGAAGCGCTCCTCCACCGTGGGCAGGGTGGTGAGGCGGTAGATGGCCTCGGCCTCCTCTAGGGTGAGGCCCGCCTCCTTGAGGACCGCCAGGGCCTTCTCGGTGACGCCGCCCTCGAGGCTCTCCTGCCGCTTCAGGATCCGCACCGCCAGCATCTTTTTGAGGACGGGAACGATGAGGCCCTCGTTGCCGGCGGCGAAGAGGTTGGCCAGATAGCGGATGGGCATCCGGGCCTTCTCCAGGTCGGCGAAGACCTCAAAGTCTAGGTCGGTCTCCGGGAGGTCCAGCCGCACCAGGCTCCCGTCCGCCCGCGGGGACCTCAGGGTCTTTTCCAGGGTGGAGACCACCGGGGAGAGGGGCGGGACGTAGAACATCATGGCCAGGGTGCGGTACTCGGGGTGCAGGGGGAGGGCCAGGCGCCAGACCTTGACGAACTTGTAGATGGGGGAGTTCTGGGCGGCCTTGATCCAGCCATCGTCCAGACCCTCCGCTTTGGCAGCGGCGATGACCTCGGGGTCAAAGGGGTCCAGGATGATGGAGAGCTGGGACTCTACCAGCCGCTCGTCCGGCACCATGGCCGCTTCGGGGATGCGGTCGGCGTCGTAGAGGAGGACCCCCATGTAGCGGATCCGGCCCACGCAGGAGTGGGCGCAGGCCGGGGCCTGGCCCGTCTCCAGGCGGGGGAAGCAGAGGATGCACTTTTCGCTTTTGCCCGTGGCCCAGTTGTAGTAGACCTTCTTGTAGGGGCAGGCGGCCACGCACATGCGCCAGGCCTTGCACTTGTTTTCGTTGACCAGGACCACCCCGTCCTCGGCCCGCTTGTAAATGGCCCCGGAGGGGCAGGCGGCCACGCAAGAGGGGTTCAGGCAGTGGTTGCAGATGCGGGGCAGGTACTGGAAGACTACCCCCAGGGTTTCCTCCAGCTGGGCCCGGACCTCCGGGTCAAGTCCCTGCAGGTTGGGGTCGTTCTTGGCGTAGAGGGGGCTTCCCGACAGGTCATCGTCCCAGTTGGGGCCGGCCTCTGGGGTCATGGGCTCCCCGGTGATCATGGAAACGGGGACGGCCGTGGGCTGGTCCTCCCCTTCCGGGGCGGTGAAAAGGTCGCTGTAGCGGAAGGTGAAGGGCTCGTAGTAGTCGTCCAGGGAGGGAAGGGCGGGGTTGAAGAAGAGGCGCAGGAGGCCCTGGGTCCGGGAGTGAAGGCGGAGGTCCAGGTGGCCGTCCTTGTACTCCCAGCCGCCCTTAAACCGGGCCTGGTCCTCCCAGCCCGTGGGGTAGCCCGCGCCGGGCCGGGTCTCCACGTTGTTCCACCACATATACTCCGCGCCCTTGCGGTCAGTCCAGAGGTTTTTGCAGGCGATGGAGCACGTGTGGCAACCGATGCACTTGTCCAGGTGGAAGAGCATGGACATGTGGGCTCTAACCTTCATGGGCTACCTCCTTACCATTCGGGGGCCTTATCCAGCTTGCGCACGAAGACCCAGGTGTCCCGGTTCACCCCCACCGGGCCCCAGTAGTTGAAGGCGTAGGTGAACTGGGCGTAGCCGCCGGACATGAGCACGGGCTTGAGGCGGGCCCGGGTGATGGAGTTGTTCATCCCCGCCCGCTTACCCCTCAAAGGGCTCTTGGGGATGCCCACGGTGCGCTCGGTGGCGTGGTAGACGAAGACCGTGCCCCTAGGGATGCGGCTGGAGACGATGGCCCTCTGGACGAAGGCCCCGTTGTCGTTGAAGAGCTCCACCCAGTCGTTGTCCTGGATGCCCAGCTCGGCGGCGTCCTTGTCGTTGAGCCAGACGGGGTAGCCGCCCCGGGAAAGGGTCATCATGCGGTGGTTCTCGGAGTAGGTGGAGTGGATGGACCACTTGCCGTGGGGGGTGATGTAGTTCATCAGCTTCCCCTGGGCCTCCTTGGCGCTCTTCTCGGTTTCCTGGAGCATGGCCACATCGGGCCTGGGCTTGTAGGTGGGCAGGTGCTCGCCGAAGCGCAGGTAGTTGGGGTGGTCCAGGTAGAAGTGCTGGCGGCCTGTCAGGGTGCGCCAGGGGACGAGGCGCTCCACGTTGAGGGTGTAGGGGCTGTAGGCCCGGCCGTGGTTGGTGACGGCGCTCCAGGTGGGGGTGGTGAGCTGCCGGCGGGGCTGGGCCACGAGGTCCTTGAAAGAGATGCGCACGTGGCGGTTGCCCTCGGCCAGGTCCGTGAGCTTGACCCCGGTCTTCTTCTCCTCGTCCAGGAAAGCCCGGTAGGCCAGCTCCCCGTTGGACACGGGGTCCAGGAGGAGGATGGCCTCGGCCACCTGGCGGGCCTCCTCGAGGCTGGGCCGCTTCTGCCCGTCGTAGAGGCGGGGCTGCCTTTCTGAAAGCTCCCGGTAGAAGTCCTCCACGGGGATGGTGAGGCCGTGCATCCCCACCCCGTTCTTCTCCACCGCGGGCCCCAGGGTGACGAACTTCTCGTAGAGCCGGGTGTAGTCCCGCTCCACCACCCGGAACTTGGGCATGGTCTTACCGGGGATGGCCTCCACCTCCCCCTTCTTCCAGTCCCGGTCCTCCGTCTGGGCCAGCTCGTCGGGGGTGTCGTGCTGGAGGGGGATCATGACGATGTCCTTCACCGGCTGGGGCAGGTGGGTCTTGGCCAGCTCGGAGACCTTTTTGGCCAGGGCCTTGTAGATGTCCCAGTCCGGCTTGGACTCCCAGGAGGGGGGAACCGCCGCCTGGAGGGGGTTGATGAAGGTGTGGAGGTCGGTGGTGTTGAGGTCGTCCTTCTCGTACCAGGTGGCCGCCGGCAGGACGATGTCGGAGTAGAGGGCGCTGGTGTCCGTGCGGAAGTTGAGGTTCACCACCAGGTCCAGCTTCCCCTCAGGGGCGGGCTTGCGGTAGACCACCTCGCTGACCTGCTCCTCCGCCTGCTCTTCGGCGATGGCGCTGGTGTGGGTCCCCAGGTAGTGCTTGAGGAAGTACTCGTGCCCCTTGGCGCTGGTGCCGATGGCGTTCCCCCGCCAGATGAACCAGACCCGGGGCCAGTTCTCCGGAGCGTCGGGATCCTCTACGGCGAACTTAAGCTCGCCCCGCTTCAGGGCCTCCACCACGTACTGGACGATCTCGGCCTCGGTCTTGGCCCCCTTGGCCTCGGCCTCCTTCACCACCTCGAGGGGGTTCTTGTTGAACTGGGGGAAGAAGGGGAGCCAGCCCTTGCGCACCGCCCGCACCTGGTGGTCAATGGTGTGGTCGGAGAGCCCTTCAGGAGCCTTATCGTAAGCGGCGAAGCCCCGCTCGTAGCGCCACTGGTCGGAGTGGACGTAGTGGAAGCTGGGGGTGTTCTGCTGCCTAGGGGGGTAGCCCCAGTCGCCGGCGAAGGCGATGGGCCCCCAGGAGGCCTGGTTGGCCAGCTTCTCCTGGCCCACGTAGTGGGCGAGGCCCCCGCCGTTCACGCCCACGCTGCCCGTGAGCATGAGGGCCACGATCCCCGCCCGGTAGAGGAGGTTGTTGTGGTACCAGTGATTGATTCCGGCGCCGATGATGATGAGGTTTTTGCCCCCGGTCTTGGCCCCGTTCTCCGCCCAGGCCCGGGCGTAGCGGAGGAGGGTGTCCCGGTGGATTCCGGTCCACTTCTCCTGCCACAGGGGGGTGTAGGGGAGGTCGTCCTCGTAGCTTTGCGGGTAGTCCCCGGGCAGGCCTCGGCCCACGCCGAACTGGGCCATGAGGAGGTCAAAGACCGTGGCCACGGCCACCCGGCGGCCATCCTTGGTGGTGATGTACCGGACGGGGACCCCCCGCTTGAGCTTGCGGTCCGAGCCGAAGTCGTCAAACTCCACCAGGAGGACCTCGTCCTCCGCGCCCAGCAGGCTGAGGCGGGGGTTTAAGGGCTCCCCCGTCCTGGGGTCTTCCAGCTTCAGGTTCCACTGGCCCTTCGCCTTCTGCCAGCGGAAGCCAATGGTGCCCCCCGGCATCCTGGGGCCCTTCTCCTCGTCAAAGATGAGGAGCTTGAAATCCCCGTTCTCCTCCTCGGCGTATTCGTTGAGAACGTTGGCCCTTAGGTAGCGGCCCGGGCGGCCTTCCCGGATCTCCACCAGGAAGGGGGAATCTGTGTAGCGCTTGAGGTAGTCCTGGAAGTAGGGGATCTGGCGGTCGGCGTAGTACTCCTTGAGGATCACGTGGTTCACCGCCATCCAGAAGGCCCCATCCTGGCCCGGGTGGATGGGGATCCACCAGTCGGCGTACTTGGACACCTGGGAGAAATCGGGGCTGAAGACGGTGAGCTTGGCCCCGGCGTGGCGCACCTCGGCGATGAAGTGGGTGTCGGGGGTGCGGGTCATGTTGAGGTTGGAGCCCATGACGGCGATGAAGCGGGCGTTGTACCAGTCCGCGGACTCGTGGACGTCGGTCTGCTCCCCCCAGATCTCGGGAGAGGCGTTGGGGAGGTCGCAGTACCAGTCGTAGAAGCTCATGGGGACCCCGCCCAAGAGGGAGAGGAAGCGGCTCCCGGCGGCGTAGGAGATCTGGCTCATGGCGGGGATGGGGGAGAAGCCGATGACCCGGTCGGGGCCGTGGCGCTTCACCGTGGAGACCACCGCGGCGGCCATGAGCTCTAGGACCTCGTCCCAGGAGGCCCGGCGGAAGCCGCCCTTACCCCTGGCCTTCTGGTAGCGCTTGCGCTTGTGGGGGTCGTTCTGGATGGCCTCCCAAGCGGCTACGGGGTCAGGGTGTACCCTCTTGGCCTCCCGCCAGAGGTCCAGCAGGGCCCCCCGGGCGTAGGGGTACTTGACCCGGATGGGGCTGTAAAGGTACCAGCTGAAGCTGATCCCCCGCTGGCACCCCCGGGGCTCGTAGGGAGGGAGGCCGGCCTCGAGGCTGGGGTAGTCCGTGGCCTGCAGCTCCCAGGTGACCACCCCGTCCTTGACGAAGACCTCCCAGGAGCAGGAGCCCGTGCAGTTTACCATGTGGGTGGTCCTCACCCGCTTGTCGTGCTGGAAGCGGTTGCGGTAGAACTCCTCCCACTTCCTCTCCGTAGGGCTTTCTATCTCCTTGATCCAGTCCTTCATGCTTACCTCCTAAGCTGAGCGCGAATCCTTTCCGCCAGGCTCCGGGGCCGCATCTGCCAGAGGATGAGCTGGTAAAAGAGGAGGAGGGCAAAGAGTACCAGCCCCGCCACCAGGAACCGGCCCAGGTACAGGGAAGGGGGCCGCGGCGCCTCCTTTGAAACCTGCACCAGGAAGGCGGCCAAGGCCGCGGCCTCGGTTTCGGTGAGGGGCTTGTCCTTGTAGGCTTCCCGCATCACGGGGAAGGCGGGGTTCTTGAGGAGGGCGGCGAGCCCCGCCTCGCCCCCAAGCTGCTTGGCGGCGTCCGTGAGATCCTTGCCCATGGAGCCTCCGCCCAGGAAGCCCACCTTGGCCACGGTGTGGCAGGCCTGGCAGGGAGCCCCCCCGTTCTGCAGGGACCTCTGGCCCAGGTACAGGGCCCGCCCCAGGGCGGGATCCCCCTGCACCTGGGGGACGGCCTGGGCCTCCTGGCTGCCCCCGGACAGGCCCTTCAGGTAGAGGGCGATGGCCCTGGCCTCGGCCTCCGAGACCTGAGGCATCGGGGGCATGACCCCGTTGTAGGTGGTCCCCCCTACCTCCAAGGGCCCGGAGATCCCCTCTTTAATCGCCTTGAGCACGTGGGCCTCGTCCTGCACCCTGGGGTTTCCTGCCAGGGGAGGGATGGCCCCCGGGACCCCTTGGGCCTGGGGTCCGTGGCAGGCGGCGCAGTGTTGCCCGTAGAGGGCCTTGCCGTCCTGGGCCAGGGCCAGCCCCAAGAGGAGGCCTAGGGCGAGCGGTACCAGCCTTGCTCCTTTCATCCTCACCTCCGGCCTCCAGTCTGGGGCGTGGCCCTGGCGGGCACTGGCAGCCCTCGGGACATCTGTCCTAACAGATGCCCCCTAGTCTGAGGGCAGATGGAACCCTTGGCCCGGATCCGCTTGGATGGGAACGGCGTGGTGCGGGAGGTATGGTCGCACCCCTCCTTGGGATTGGATGGGGCGAACTTCCCCTGCGCCACGCTGGTCCAGGGCCAAGACCCCTTCGGCAGGCCCCTATGCGTCCGGTGCCCGGTCCAGCGGGAGCTCAGGCGGGGGGCCTATCGGGCCAGCACGCCTCTTCTGGTAAAGGGGCGGCGCCTCCGGTGCCAGGGGTACCGGGAGGATGGCGGGTATCTGGTGGAGCTTTACCCCGAGCGGTCGGCGGCCCCCGATCTCCTTGTGGAGCTTTCCCGGCTCACCCAGCACCTCCTTCGCCACCCCGAGCGCTTCGCTCAAGGGGTTCAGGACTTCCTGAGGGCCCTGAGGGAGGCCTTGGGCATGGAGGCGGCGGAGCTCTTCTTGGCGGATCCCCAGGGGCACCACCTGATCCTCACCGCCTACGAGGGCCTCCACCGCGAGGCCTTTCTGGAAAGGCCCTGGTTTCAGCTGGGGGAAGGGTATCCCGGCATCGTGGCTCTCAAGCGGGAGCCTCTCTTCACCCACGCCCTTCAGGAGGACCCCCGTTATTTGCGGCAGAAGGTCAAAGAGCTGGGGTACCAGACCTACGTCTGCTACCCCTTGGAGCTTCCCCACGGCCTGATCGGGGTTCTGAACCTGGCCTCCCGGGACCCCGGGGTGGACCACGAGGGCCTTCTTCAGGCCCTTGGCCTCATAGGCCCCTTGCTGGCCACTACCCTTTTCACCCTCCTGACCCGGTTGGGGGAGCAGGGCCTCGAGGCCGTAGGCCGCCATCTCCACCGGGGTGAGGTGTCCCAGGCCCTTCACACCCTTCTGCAGGAGGTCCGAAGCTTCGCGGGGGCCACCGGTGTGCGCCTGGTGGAGCGGGAGGGGCGCATCCTGGAGGTGGGTTGGACGCCCCCTTGCGCCATGCGGGACTGCCCTGCCTGGAAGGGAGAGGTGGTGGGCTTCAAGAACGGCCTGCGCGACTGCCCTGAGGCTGAGGGGCGGCCCCGGATCTGCCTGCCCCTTTGGGCCCACGGCCAGGTGGTGGCGGTGGAAACCCTCTTCCACGCCCGCCCTCCCAAACCGCCCACGGCCTCGGCGGCCCCTACCCTCTGGCTGGAGCGCCTGGCCGCTCCCCTCCTCTTCCCCAAAGGCGAGGCCAAGGAGGTCCCTGAGCTGGAGGTCTACGCCCTGGGGGAGTTTCGGGTGCGCCATAGGGGAAAGGAGCTTGGGCCTAAGGACTTTGGGCGGGCGGGGGCTTACCGGCTCCTCAAGCTTCTCCTGGTCCACAAGGACCGGGCCCTTTATGTGGATGATCTGGCGGAGGCCTTCTTTCCCGAAGAGCTCCCAGAGAAGGCCAGGCAGGAGGTCTACGCCCTGGTCTATCACCTGCGGAAGAGGCTGCCCGGGATCGTGGAGCGGGAAGGGGAGTACTACCGGCTGAGGCTCCCCGAGAGGCGCTTTCTGGACTTTGAGCGCTTTGAGGAGCTCATGCGCCGTGCCGACCTGGAGGAGGGTCTCGCCGCCTTCAAGACCCTGCGCCAGGCTCTGGAGCTCTACAAGGGCCCCCTCTTCGGGGACGATCCCTATGGGGAGTGGGCCGAGGCGGAGCGGGCCTACTTCCAGGAGCGGGCCCTCTCCGGCCTCCTGCGCCTTGGCGAGCTGGCCGAGGCCCTGGGGTACAAGGAGGTGGCCAGGGAGGCTTACGCCCGCGCCCTGAGGCTGGAGCCCTTTTTGGATGAGGCCCGGTCCAGGCTGGAAGCCCTCAAGGGGTGAGGATGGAGCTGGCCCAGGTGCCCCTCTTCCGCGAGCTTTCCCCGGAGGACCTCGAGGCCCTCCGCCGGGAAGCCAGGCCCTTGCAGCTGGATAGGGGAGAGGTGCTTTTCCTCGAGGGGGAGCCTGTGCGCGCCCTTTACGTGGTCCAGCGGGGGCTCATCAAGGTCTACAAGCTGGACCGCGAGGGGCGGAAGCAGGTGGTCCTGCACACGGAGGGGCCGGGCCGGGTCCTGGCCGAGGTGGCCCTCTTCCTGGACCGGCCCACGTACCCCGCCAGCGCCGAGGCCATGGAGGAGAGCGAGGTGCTGGCCATTCCCAAGGACCGCTTCTTCCAGCTTTTGGAGGCGAGGCCCCCTCTGGCCCGGGCTCTTCTCCGGTACCTGGCCCGACGGCAGGGGCAGCTCCTCCACCTCCTGGACCGCCTGGTTTTCCACGAGGTGCGGGAGAGGCTAGCGGAGTTTCTTCTGGAGCGGCTGGAAGCGGAGGGCCAGGGGTTTCGCCTGCCCACTAACCCAGAGCTGGCCGCCCTCTTGGGCACCGTCCCGGAGGCCGTTTCCCGCAACCTGGGGGAGCTTTACCGCCGGGGGCTCATCCGGCTCGTTGGGCGGCGCGTTGAGGTCCCGAATCCGGAAGCCCTCAGGGCCCTGGTGCGCTAGGCCTGACCTTCCTGCAGGACGTGGACGTTGGGCAGAGTCCTGGCCCACTCCCGGTTCTTACCTATATAGGCCCTCCACTCCTCTGGGACGTCCTCCTCGGGAAAGATGGCGTTCACCGGACAAGCCGGAACGCAGGCCCCGCAGTCAATGCACTCGTCGGGGTGGATGTAAAGCTGCTCCCCGGCGTCGTAGATGCACTCCACCGGGCAGACCTCCTGGCACGAGCGGTCCTTCACGCCGATGCAGGGCTCACAGATCACGTGGGGCATCCCTCACCTCCGCCTCCCAGGGTGGCGGTGGCGCGCTAGGCCGTCCATGACCGGGGTCAAGGGAAAAGGCGAAGGACCTCCAGCCCGGGAAAGCGCAGAAAGTCCTGGTCAAAGGTCACCAAGCGGTGGCCCCCCGCCAGGGCGAAGGCCGCCAGGTAGGCGTCCGTCCAGAGCCGGGGAGAAAGCCCTCCGCGGACCAGGTCGGCCAGGACCTCGTCCAGGCCCTGGGGCTCTTCCAAAAGAGGAACCCCCGAGCTCAGGCGTAGCTCCCGATACACCTCCCAGGCCTCCCTCACCCCCAAGGGCTTGCCGTCCATGGCCTTGGCGTTCGTCAGGAGGCGGAGGAGGCCCAAGGCCGTAACCCGGACCAGGAAGGGATCGGAAGCCTCCTCCCAGTAAGCCTGGGCCCGGGGGTGGAAGGGGTGCTCGGACACCAAGAGAGCGAACCAGACGTTAAGGTCCAGCAGGTCCACCCTCTTCCTCCAGCAGGCCCCAAAGCTCCTCGTGGGTGCGAACGGGGATGCGCCGCCCGGCCTCGGGGACCCGCGGTAGGGGCCGAGGCCCAGGAGACCCCCTCCGCCTCAGCCCCTCCTCCAGGTAGCGGATCACCAGCTCCCGGAGGGTCTTGCCCTCCCTGGCGGCCTGGAGCTTCAGCCGCCGGTACAGAGGGTCCGGCAGGTCCAAGGTGGTGCGCATACAGCCATATTAGCATCTCCTGAGCTGGGTTCCGCAAGGTGGAGAAGGTAAGCAGACTTGACCGATATGCGGCTCGTGGGGTAAAGGAGGGGCATGACCCTGCGTGAGGTTCTATCCCAGATCCCCGACCCCCGGGCCCGCAACCGGCAGTACCCTCTGTGGGGTCTTTTG
>Ga0187841_100013_pt1 | contig 15538 bp, 21 predicted proteins | sample OCT_B_ViralDNA_FD_148972 | JGI IMG/M metagenome (GOLD analysis project Ga0187841, IMG submission 148972) | Extremophilic microbial mat communities from Yellowstone National Park, Wyoming, USA - OCT_B_ViralDNA | ecosystem: Environmental > Aquatic > Thermal springs > Hot (42-90C) | place: USA...
GAACTCGGGCTTAGGCCCTGTCCCCAAGGGAAACTCGGAAACCAGGTCCATGCGCCCCGCCAAGGGGCGGTGTTCGGGCGGATAGACCCGGTCCAGGGCGCTCCCCAAAACGCCCAGGGTCCGCCCGCCCCCTTCCAAAGCCCCCAGGTGGGCCTCCCGGTCTATGCCCCGGGCCAGGCCCGAAACCACCCAAAGCCCCGCCTCCGCCAGCTCCCGGGCAAGCCTCCGGGCGAAGCCCAAGGCCCAGGGGGAGGCCTTGCGGGTACCCACGATGGCCACCGCCCGCTCCTCCGGAGGCAGCGCTCCCCGAAGGTACAGGTGGGTGGGGGGCTGGGGAAGCCTCCTTAAGCTTTCAGGAAAATCCTCCTCCCAAAGGCCGAGGATGCGTATCCCCAAACTCTCCGCCCGTCTTCTTTCCCCTTCTGCGCGCCTTTCCGCTTCCGGGTAAAGGCTTACCACCTCGGGAAAGCGCTCCCGGAGAAAGGCCAAAGGCTCTTCCTGGGTAAGGGCCTCCAGAAGTCGCTTGGGGCCAATCCCGGGGAGGAAGGCCAAGGCCAAGGGGTCCACGGCCTGGAGTATACTGAATAGCCTGGAAGGTCCGGCTTCTGGCCCCTTGGCCAAATCCAGGAAGCCGGGATCACCTAAACCATGAGCGAAAAGACGTATTCCGGTTTCATCGCCCTCGTGGGCAAGCCCAACGTGGGCAAGTCCACCCTGCTCAACAACCTCCTGGGGGTCAAGGTGGCCCCCATCAGCCCCAAACCCCAGACCACGAGGAAACGCCTCAGGGGGATCCTCACCGAGGGGAACCGCCAGATCGTCTTCGTGGACACCCCGGGCCTGCACCAGCCCATGGACGCCCTGGGGGAATTCATGGACCAGGAGGTCTACGAGGCCTTGGCGGACGTGAACGCCGTGGTCTGGGTGGTGGACCTGCGCCACCCCCCCACCCCGGAGGACGAGCTGGTGGCCAAGGCGCTCAAGCCCCTGGTGGGCAAGGTCCCCATCCTCCTCGTGGGAAACAAGCTGGACGCCGCCAAGTACCCCGAGGAGGCCCTTAAGGCCTACCACGCCCTTCTGCCCGAGGCCGAACCCCGGATGCTCTCCGCCTTGGACGAGAAGCAGGTGGCGGGGCTTAAAGCCGAACTCTTGGCCCTTTTGCCCGAGGGTCCCTTCTTCTACCCCGAGGACTTCGCCAAAAGCGACCAGGACTTCGGGGAATGGGTGGCGGAGATCATCCGGGAAGAGGCCATGAAGCGGCTTTGGCACGAGGTACCCTACGCCATCGCCGTGAAGACCGAGGAGGTGGCGGAGCGGGAAAACGGGGTTTTGTACATCAAAGCCCTCCTCTACGTGGAACGCCCCTCGCAAAAGGGCATCGTCATCGGGGAGGGGGGGCGGAAGCTCAAGGAAATCGGCCAGGCGGCCAGGAAGCAGCTGGAGGTCTTCCTGAACCGGAAGGTGTACCTGGACCTCGAGGTCAAGGTCTACCCCGACTGGCGCAAGGACCCCGAGGCCCTACGGGAACTCGGCTACCGCTCCTCCATAGGGTGAGCCCGGGGGTTTTCCCTTGGGCACGGGAAGGGTAGCATAACCCTATGCCCTGGCTCCTTCCCCGCGAAATCGCCCCCCTGCACCAGAAGGCCCTGGACCGCTACTTGGGAAGCCTCACGGAAAAGCTTTCCGACCCCGGCGTGGACCGGAACGCCCTGGTGCGGGAGGAGCTTGCCCGCCTCCTCTATGGCCGGCCCTACCCCGAGCTCCTGGAAGTGAACCCCTTGGCGGCCATGGCCTTGGACCCCGAGGGCATCACCTTTGAGGCGGAGTACTACGCCGCCACCGACCTGGAGAAGTTCCGAAAGGTGAAGCCCCTCCTCTGGTTCTGGAAGGTCCTGGACCTCACCCCCATCGGCCAGTCCGTCCATTCCGGGGTGGCCCTACGGCGGGCCTTGGCCCCCTTCATCTTCAAGCGGGTGGGGAAAAACCCCAAGTTCTTCCAGAACGTGGAGTTCTCCGTGGGCTACAACCTGGAGCTAGGGGACGACGTGGTGGTCCACCGCTACGTCTTCTTGGACGATATCGGGGGGATTAAGATCGGCGACCGGACCTCCCTTTCCGATTACGTCAACGTCTACAGCCACACCCACCACGTCCTGGCCTCCCCCGACGTGACCCTGAAGGAAACCCTCATCGGCAGCGGGGTGCGCATCACCTACCACGCCACCATCCTGGCCGGGGTGCGCATCGGAGACGACGCCATGGTGGGCACGGGGGCCGTGGTTACCCGGGACATCCCCCCCCACGCCATCGCCTTGGGCATCCCCGCCCGCCCCGTGCGCTACAAGGTGCGCCACGACTGCCCCTACTGCCGCAAGGGGGAGCCCCACCCCTCGGACCTCGTCCCGAGGCTTCCCGACCGCAAGGGCAACCCCGACTACCCCGACTTCCTCCCCCCCGGCTTCGGCACCCGGGAGGCCTAGATGTGGACCAAGGAGGAACTGGACCGCTACCACCGGCAGATGATCCTGCCCCAGGTGGGGCCGGAAGGGCAGGCCCGGCTTAGGGAGGCCTCCGTGGCCGTGGTGGGGGCCGGGGGCCTAGGCGTGCCCGTCCTCCAGTACCTGGTGGCGGCGGGCGTGGGCCGGGTGGGGATTGTGGAGATGGACCGGGTGGAGCTTTCCAACCTCCACCGCCAGGTGCTCTACGCCACGGAGGACGTGGGCAAGCCCAAGGCCCTGGCGGCCAAGGAGCGCCTCCAGGCCCTAAACCCTCTGGTCCGGATTGACGCCTACCCCGTCCGCCTCACCTCGGAAAACGCCCTGGAAATCCTCAAGGACTACCAGGTCCTGGTGGACGCTTCCGACAACTTCCCCACCCGCTACCTGGTGAACGACGCCGCCGTTCTCCTCAACAAGCCCCTGGTCTTCGGGGCCATCTACCAGTTTGACGGACAGGTGGCGGTCTTCCACCACCCCACGGAGGAAGGGACCATGGGGCCTTGTTACCGGTGCCTCTTCCCCAAACCCCCGCCACCCGGCTCCGTCCCCTCCTGCGCCGAGGCCGGGGTCTTCGGCGTGCTTCCGGGCGTGGTGGGGGCCCTGATGGGGGCGGAGGTCCTCAAGGTCCTCTTGGGCCTGGGTAAGCCCTTGGCGGGCCACCTCCTCCTCTACGATGCCCTGGAGGCCAGCTTCCGCAAGCTCAAGGTGCGCCGCAACCCCACCTGCCCCGTGTGCGGGGATAACCCCACGCAACGGGAACTCATAGACTACGAAGCCTTTTGTGGCCTGTAAAAGGGGCCTGGGGCCTTACGCCCCAAGCCCCCCAAGGACCTTAGCGCTCCTCCAAGGGGATATAGGGCCTGTCCAACTCCCCGATGTACTTGGCGTCGGGGCGGAGGAGGCGGTTGTCCAGCTCCTTGTACTCCAGGATGTGCCCCACCCAGCCGGCGATGCGGGCCACGGCAAAGATGGGGGTGAAGAACTCCAGACCAAAGCCTAGGTCGGAGTAGACCACCCCGGAGTAGAAGTCCACGTTGGGGTAGATGCCCCGGGGGTTGAGCACCTTCCCCGCTTCCTCTTCCACGATCTTGAGGATCTGGTACTCCTGGGAGTGGCCGTGCTTTTCCGCCACCAAACGGGCCAGGCGCTCCAAGACCCCGGCCCGCGGGTCAAAGGCCTTGTAGACCCGGTGGCCCATGCCCATGATGCGCTCCTTCTTGGCGAGCTTTTCCCGCACCCAATCCCGGGCCCTTTCCGGGGTACCGATCTCCCGGATCATCTTCATCACCGCCTCGTTGGCCCCGCCGTGCCTGGGGCCCTTGAGGGAGGCCACGGCGGCGGTGATGGCGGAGTAGAGGTCGGTTTCCGTGGAAAAGGCGGCGATGGCGGTGAAGGTGCTGGCGTTAAAGCCGTGCTCCGCATGCAGGATCAGGGCAGCGTCCATGAGCCTTTCCTGCTCCGGGGAAGGCTCCACCCCGTTCGCCATGTAGAGGAAGTTGGCGGCGTGGGAAAGGTCCTCCCGCGGGGGGATGGGGGCTTTCCCTTCCTTAAGCCGCTTGCTGGCGGCCACGATGGTGGCGAACTTGGCGATGAGGTCCAGGCCCTTTTGGTAGAGGGCTTCCTTGGAGATGTCGTTCTCTGCGGGATCCAGCATGCCCAGCTCGGAGACGGCGGTGCGCAGGAAGCTCATAGGGTGGGCCGAAACGGGATAGCGCCGGAAGGACTCCAGGAGATGCTCCGGCAGGGCGCGGCGGGAAGCCAAATCCCTTTTGAAGGCTTGTAGCTCTTCTCGCTTGGGTAGTCTGCCGTGGAGGAGGAGGAAGGTGGTTTCCTCAAACGTGCTCTTTTCGGCAAGCTCCTGGATGGGGATGCCGTAGTAGTAGAGCTTTCCCGCCTCCCCGTCAATGAAGCACATCCGGCTTTCCGTGAACAGCACACCTTCTAGACCCCGTGCCACTTCCATACTAGCCTCCTTTTACGCACCCCAAGGGTGCTTCGCCTCCCATCATACCCCCTCAGAGGGCATCCTCTTGCAGGATGAGCGTCTTGAGGTAGAGGCTTTCCGGCACGTGGAGGCTCCAGGGGTGGTCCTGGGGCTGGTAGGTGACGGTGTGCACCCGCAAGCGCACCCCCCGGTCTGCGGCAGCCCGACGGGCCACCTCCAGAAGGTCCTCCACCTTGAGGTAGTAGCTGCAGGCGGAAAGCCAGAGGTACCCCCCTGGGGCGAGGAGCCTCAGGGCCTCCCGCGCGAGGTCCACCAGGTGGCGCTTCATGGCGGGAAGCTCCTCCGGGCGCTTCACCAGGGTGGGCGGGTCCAGGAGGACATGGTGGAACGGGCCCTCCAGCGCCTTTAGCACCTCCAGGGCCTCGCCTTGGCGGATATCCACCCGAAGCCCCGCCCGCAGGGCCGCCCGGTCCAGGACAGAAAGAGCCGCCAGGTCCTTGTCCACCGCCAGGGCGTAGGCCCCTTTCCGCGCGGCCCGGAGGGCGAAGCCCCCCACGTAGCTAAACACGTCCAGAACCCGCTCCCCGGGCCGGACCAGGGCCTCAAAGAGGCGGCGGTTTTCCCGCTGGTCCAGGTAAAACCCGGTCTTCTGGGCCAGGGCCAAGGGGATGGGGAAAAGGAGACCGTCCTCCTCCACCTCCAAGACCTCCGGTACCTCCCCATGGACCACCCCCACCCGCTCGGGCAAACCCTCTTGCCGCCTCGCCTCCACGTCGCTCCGCTCGTAGACGCCCTTGGGCGAGGTGGCCTCGAGGAGAGCGGGCAACCACACCCCCCGCAAGGCCTCCATGCCCCGGGAACGCACCTGGAGGACCAATACCTCCCCAAAGCGGTCCACCACGAGCCCAGGAAGCCCGTCCGCTTCCCCATGGACCAGGCGGTAGAACACCCCAAGCCCTTCCCGCTTCCGCAAAGCCCTCTGGAAGCGGCCGATGAAAAAGCGGCGGTCCAAGGGCCCAGGGTCAAAGCGGAAGGCTCGGAAAGGCACCTTGGAGCGGGGATCGTAGTAGCCCACCGCCAGGAAACCCCCATCCGCCGCCACCGCTTCCGCTACCCCCGCCTCGGGAGGAGCCTCCTGGATCTCGTCCCGGTAGAGGTTGGGGTAGAAGTTCCTCAGTTTCCGCTCCTTGCCTGGCCGGACCACCACCCGCAACACGGCCTAAGGATACCCTGAAGGGCTAGGCATTCGAGCCGCGCCCGAGGGGGCGCGTAAACCCCTGGCGAAGCCAGCCTTCCCAACCCCCGTGCCAAGACCCCCCAAAGGCTTTCCCCCTAAGCCCAGGACAACGGGAACACACAGCCTTCCCCATTGCTTTTTTGAAAAGGGAATGTTGAACTAGGGTTATGAACCAGAAGCGCTGGCTAGCCCTCCTCCTCTTCCTAGGGGTTGTGGCCCTGGTGGTGGTGGGCCTCGGCCGCCTGGGCTTCCGGGAGGCGGGAAGGACGTGGCGGGAATCTACCCTATACGGCACAGGGGAAAAGGTCCTCCTCCTGGAGCTAAAGGGAAGCATCCCCACAGGCAAGGCCCTGGAGGACCTCCTCTCCCAGGTGCGCCAGGCCCGGGAGGACGAAAGCGTACGGGCCGTGGTGCTCCTGGTGGACAGCCCCGGAGGCGGGGTCACGGAAACCGAGGCCATCCACCGGAGCCTGAAGGCCCTGGCGGAGGCCAAGCCCCTCGTGGCGGCTTTGGGCAGCGTGGCGGCAAGCGGCGGCTATTACGCCGCCACCGCCGCCCAGGAAATCTTCAGCCCACCCACGGCCCTCACGGGCTCCATCGGGGTCATCTCCGTCATCCCCGAGGTGAGCGGCCTTCTGGAAAAGCTAGGGCTTAGGGTGGAGGTCTTAAAGGAGGGTGCCCTGAAGGACATGGCCTCCGGGCTCAAGCCCCTCACGCCGGAGGAAAAGGCCGTGCTAAAGGCCTACATGCGGGAGGCCTACGAGCTTTTCGTCCGCAGGGTGGCCGAGGGAAGGAACCTTCCCTTGGAAAGGGTGAGGGCTTTGGCCGATGGCCGCATCTACTCGGGCCAGCAAGCGGTGGCCCTGGGCCTCGTGGACCGGGAAGGCTACCTGGAGGACGCTGCCCAAAGGGCAGCGGAGCTCGCTGGCCTTAGCACCTTCCGGCTCGTGCGGTACGAGAAGCCCAAGAGCCTCCTCCAGGAGCTTATCGGCGAGGAAAACCCCCTTGGCCTGGGGGAAGCGGAAGCCCTCCTCGGCCTCCTCTCGCAAAGCCGCTTCCGCCTGGAGTACCGCTACTTGGGAGGTGGGCTATGGTAGTGGCGAGCCCCTGGCGGCGGCTTGTGGCTTCCTTGCTGGACAGCCTGGTCCTCGTGCCCCTCTCCCTCCTCCTCATGGCCCTAGCGGGGGTAAACCCCTTGGGCCCCACCACCCTGGCCCAGGACCTCCTCTTCCAATGGCTACCCGGTTGGGCCTACTACGTGGCCTTCACCGCCCTTTACGGGGCCACCCCCGGGAAGATGCTCTTGGGGATCAAAGTGGTGCGGCTGGACGGGAAACCGGTGGACTGGCTCACCGCCTTCATGCGGGAGGTGGTGGGCAAAACCCTTTCCACCCTGCCCCTTCTCCTCGGCTACCTCTGGGCCTTCTTCCACCCCAAGCGCCAAGCCTGGCACGACCTCATCGCCGACACCTTGGTGGTGCGGGTGGAAAACCCAAACCCCGGGCCCTAGGGCCCGGGGTCTCCGTGGTGGGCGATGGTGGACTTGAACCACCGACCTCACGCTTATCAGCACGCAAAGGGAAAGGGGGGTCTAAGCCCGCTTGCGTGTAGGAGGGCGTTTTGCGTTCCCAGTCTTTTCGGTAGATGCGGGGGTTTGCTGGGTGTTTAGGTGTAGCAAGGTGTCAAGGCTGAGGGCCCCGGCCCGGTGGTCCTCTTCTATGAGCTGCTGGTAGACCTTGACGGTGAAGGTAGGGTCAGCGTGGCGAAGGCGGGCCGCCACCACTTTGGGCGGGAGGCCCGCCCGGAGGGCCAGGGAGGTGTAGGTGTGCCGGAGGCCGTGGGGGGTGATGCGGGAGACCCCGGCCTTCTCCTGCAGGGCGTAGAAGGCCCGCTTGAAGTTGCCGTAGTCCAGGGGCGTGCCCCGGGTGGAGGGGAACATCAGGCCGTGGTCTACCCAGTCCGGGGAGGCCTCCTTCTCCCCTTCCAGGCGCTCCCGCCACTCCCGGAGGAGGTCTTGGGTAGCGGGGTCCAGGTAGAGGGTCCCGTTGGAGCCCGGGGTCTTGGTGGGCCCGAGGGTGCCGTCCCGGAGGAGGGTGTGGCGCACGTGCAGGGTCTCCCCTTCCCAGTCCTCCCAGCGGAGGGCCAGGGCCTCCCCGGGCCGGAGGCCGGTGGCCAGCATGAGGGCGAAGAGGGGGTAGAGGCGGTGGCCTTTGGCGGCCTCCAAAAACCTGGCCACCTCGTCCGGCCGCCACGCCCGGGCAGGGCGGACAAACCCGCTTCTGGGCGGGTCCACGGCCTCCATGGGGTTCTGGTCCAAGAGGCCGGCCCGCACGGCGTCCCGGAAGGCGGCCCGGAGGAACTGGTAGATGTGCCGGCGCACGGAGGGGGAGAGGTGGCCCAGGTCCGCCATGAGGCCCCGGAGGTGCAAGGGATTGAGGCGCTTGAGGGGCAGGTGGGCCAGGGGTTCCACGTGCTTGAGGTACACCCGGTAGTTGCGCACGGTGGTGGGCCGGAGGCCTTTGGTGGCCGCCCTCTGCTCTACCCAGGTGTGAAGGTAGTCCCCGAAGCGGATGGCCCCGGGGTCCGCCACCCAGGCGCTTCCCGCCTTGGGAAGGAGGCGGGCCAGCTTTTCCGCCACCTCCCGGCGGGTCCGGCCGTAGACCCAGGCCTTCTTCTGCTTGCCGTCCGGGGTGTAGCCCAGGGTTACGAAGCCCGCCCAGCGTCCGTCCTTGCGCTGGAAGATGCTTCCTTCCCCCTTACCCCGGCGGCGGCTCATTGGGGAACTGCGGCCTTGAACGTTTGCAAGTCAAGCTTGGTCTGGTCCAAGACCTCTTTCAGATCTTCTGGTAGCTCGCAGTCGTATCGCGCTCGGCGACCATTTCGGTAGAGGTTCACGTAGGCTTCGTAGGCTTCTTGCCTAAGTGAACCTTTCTTCACCATTTCCTTCAAGTGATTGTCAACCTCTCCGTGATTTTTGAAGGAGTAACCCTTTTCGGCCAGGTAGGCCCTTGCCAGGTGAGCGGCCGTGTAAAAGTAAGCGGTGATAGCCCAGTCTATGGCGATAGCCTCCAGCTTGGAGGCCACCCCTTCGTTGTGGCGGGCTTGTCTCCTATGTTGCTCCGGGCTAGGCATCTGGCTCTCGGGAAACAAGGACATAGAGGGGCAGGTCAAACTCAAGGGAAAGACGGGCAGATAAGCGGCCCAGTTCCCTATCCACCTTGTTGGGGTCTTTGGCGTAGGCGGTTAGGTGGTAGATGCCCTCTTCCTCAAAGGGCTCCTGGTCATACCTCGTGATGAGGCCTTCACGCTTGAGGTCTTCCAGGGCCTCAAAGGCAGCTGCCAGGGCCCGGGAAAGGTTTGGCGAGAGGAGGCTGACCTCGGAAGGGGGCATGGGATTATGCGATTTTACCATTTCAGGCGGTAGGTGTGGTGAGACAAGGGGGTGTTTGGGCTGTTGAACGGCGAGCACAACAAGGGTCTTGCTCACCTTCAAAGCCAGTCGCACCTTCCGAATAATTTTCTGCTCTGGCAGCTCCACACGGCCAAGGTTAGAAGTCTCTTTCACTTCGGCAAGAGGTTTTGAAGTGAAAACCGCCTGTTCCTGTTGGGGTATGTACTCGGTGAGGACGACCATCCTACACCTCCTCCCCTACCGACTGAAGGAAGTCCTTCAAGTTCTGGTAGAGAAACTTGGCCTGCTCCACCTCAAGCACAAACGAAGCGATCAGGGTGTTAACGGACTTGACGGAGTTGGTTCCAAAGGGGCCTACAGGTAGGGAAGTGCCGGAGTAGAAGGAGAGGAAGACGAATGGTGACCCGGCTTTTCTACCCACAGACACCGCGCTGACGTAGATAGGCGCGGCCTTGGACGGGTCAACAACCACTTCCATCTCGGACGCTTGCTGAAGCGCCCCTTCCGGTTGGGTGGGTTCGGGGGTTTTCTCCTCTGGCATGGGGACCTCCTTTCAGTTCCAGTCGGAGTGCCAAACCTTCAAACGCCTATCGCTATCCCATTTGAGAAGGTAGTAGGTGTTGAATCCTTGGTTGAGCACTTCTTTAGGGGGCTTGTCCCGGCATACAAGGATCTGGCGCCACCTTTTGCTCACGTGGACCTCGGCAAGGTCGTTGCGCTCTTGCACGGAAGTTATACGCATGGGCTCAAGCTCTTCGGTTTGCAAAACGCATCCGCGGCTTTGGCGTTCGCGGATGAAGGGCAGAACCTTGCGTTCTAGGAAGCTTGCGAAGGCCCACTCGTAGAGAGGGGCCCAGTCGTTGGTGTTAAGGGCTTGCCGATAGGCAAGGTCATACCCTCTAACTACAGCCTCTGGATGGGAATAGGTTTGGGGGCGTTTTGCCCCTACGGGGGAAGAGCTTTGCATCAAGAGCACGAAAAAGCCCAGCACTATGGCCGTGGCGATGAAAAGATATAGCGCCTGCGTGCGAGTGATGGTGAACAGATTTGCAAAAGTCTCGCCAAGGCGCTTCCACCAAGGGGGCGGTTTTGGGGCTTCCCAAAGACCCAGCTTCCGAAGAGCGGCATCGGACGATGCGGCCTGGTAAAGGAGTTTTAGCTCATTGGGGCCCCAAGTCATTACCCCGAGGGATTCGGCATTCTCTAGGGCTGGTTTGGTAAACCCGGAGGGGCAGATGAGGATGGCCTTATGGGCCCTGTGAAGGTCCTTTGCGGCATAGGTTAGTCTGACCAAGCTAGCATCTGCCGGGGTGGAAAGGTTTTTGCACTGGACGACGTAGTACCTGCCTTGGGGGCTTCGCACCTGCACATCAAGGCCGTTATCCGGGGCGTTGGTTTTGCTGGGGCGAGAAGCTTTCCATCCAGGCAAGCGAGCAAAAAGGGCCTCTACCAAAACTTCAAGTAGCTCCCCCCTGTCCGCCTGCACCAGGTAGGCGGGGTCTTCAAGAAGCTTCAGCAGGGGGTCCGCTTTCATTTCACTTCCTGGATGCTGATCTTGCGGTACACCTGCCCCACCACCCTGGCTTCGCTGGGTGTGAGAACGGGGCCTGCGGGGTTGTCCGAAATGAAGACCCACCCCTTGCCGGCCTTCTTGGCCCTCTTCACGGCCAGGCCGTCCCCCACGATCTCCACCAGGTACACGCGGCCGTCCCGGAGGTCCGTGAGGTTAGGGTCCACCAGGACGTAGTCCCCGTCCTTGATGCTCCTATCGTCCCCGGTGTCCATGCTGTCCCCGTCTACCCGGACCAGGATGGAGCCCGGGCGTACGAACTCCCGGGGCACGGGCAGGATCCCTTCCTGGGGCCAGGGACGACCCGCCGTGCTTGTGGCCACCACGGGAAGCCAAACAACGTCCTCACGGGGCTCCCCCGAGGGACGGTATACCAGAGGCACTTCCAGCCCCGTAGCCTCATAAAACTCTTCGGGGGTCCAGCGGAGGGCGCGAAGCAGGCCATCTAACTCGGATGCGGAAAGGTCTTCTGTGGGATGAACAAGGCCACGTTCTATACGGCTAACTGTGGTTTGATTAAGCACATCCCCAGAATCGCCAGCTACTTGTTCTTGGCTTAGCTTTAGTTGCTCCCTGCGGGTCCGTATGACCATAGCCCACTTGGGTAGCTCCAGGACCCGCGCGGAGGCTTTCCGAGGCATGCCCTCAAAGTAGCCCCAAGCGGTCAGCTTAGTCAAAGCAGATAGACTAGGCATATTGACTTTTTAGGCTACTTGCCTTAGGGTGTTAGTCAAGATGACTAAACGCTTCTTAACCGTAGGCAGGGTAGCTAAAGAGCTTGGGGTAGCGCCTGCAACAGTGCGCAAGCTGTGCCAGCAAGGCCTTATACCAGGTGCAAAGCGTATTGGGCGTTGGTGGCGCATTCCGGTGGAGTCCGTAGAGGCCGTAAAGCGGCATGGAACGGAGGCCCCCCATGCCTGACTGGGCGCTCATCCTAGCGGCCTACCTGCTGGGGGCCTTCCTCATGCTGGCCGCCCTGCTGGCCTACCTGCAGGCCAAGGGACTCCGGCCCAGTCCCGTGGTAGCGGCGGCTATCGGCTTCTTGGCCGGGGTGGCCGGGGCCATCCTGGCCGTCCTGGCGGCTTGGGGAGGTGGAAGGTGAAAGGAAGCTGGCTTTGGCGCTGGGGTTTGGACGCCATCGGGGGCGCTTTGGTGGGGCTCATCCTCCTCTGGGCCCTGGCCAACGTCCCCGTGGGGAGGTGAAGGGATGAGCGTGATGGTCATGCCCAAGTGGAAGGTGCGCATGCGCCAGCTGGCCAAGCGGGGCTACATCGTGATGCTTCGCCGGGAGATCGGCCCCCGGGACGGTGAGGTCTGGTACCGCGCGGAGGCCTCCGTGGTCCGGGAGGGTGTCTACCGGTCCGGCCGGCGGGTGGTGGCCCGGAGCCCTTGGACCTCGGAGCCCGATGAGGCCCTGGTGGCCTTGCAGGGGGAGCTGGGCATTGGGGAGGAGGAGCTATGGCGCGCCTGATGACGGTTCGGGAGGCGGCGGAGTACCTGGGGGTGCCCGTGGCCTATATCTACGAGGCCATGCGGGCCATGCCCGGGCGGCCCTCACACCTGCGGCACGTCCGCCTCGGGAAGCGGCGGTACACCACCCAGGAGTGGCTGGAGGAGTGGATCGGCCGGGTGGCTTCGGAGCCGGAGGCGCCGGCGCGGTCCATGCGCCTTGTGGGCGAGACGCCCCTGTTTGAGGGAGCAGAAGGCTAATAGGCCCCCCGGGGCTTGCCCCCGGGGGCTTCTTTTGGAGGACCCTATGGACTCAGGAATCCGCGCCAAGATTGAGGCCCTGAAGACCAAGAACCCCAAGCTGGCCCAGGCCCTGGAAGAGGCCTACCGGGCCATGAAGGAGCGCCAAGAAAGGGAGGCCCACGGTGAGAAGAGCGTCCAGGACGAGGAAAACCCCCCGCACCAGAAGGCCGCTACGCCCCCCGCCCCTCCTCCGGCGGATGATCCTACCCCCCTACCCCCGCAAGGCCCGGCGGAAGCCCCTAGGGAGGCGGAGCCGGTCCAGAAACTGACCACCTGGCGGGAGGTGCGGGAGTTTGAATGGCGGGACTACCTGAGCAAGGCGGAAGCCCTGCTGGCCAAGTGGGGCCACCTGGAGCGCCTGGGCCCCCTGGCCCCCCTGGTGCGCCTGCTGGTGGCCCTGGCCATCCGGGAAGGGGCCCGGCTGGACCCCTCCCGGGAGGCCCACGTCTTTCTGGCCCAGTGGGAGGTGGCCGAGATGCTGGGGGTGTCCGAGCGCACCGTGGAGCGGTGGCTGAACGACCCCCGCTACGAGCGATATCGCCAAGTGGCCCGGTGGTGGATCGCCTGGGAGACCTGGTACACCTCGGGCCAGGGCATCGGCCAGGAGCAGGCGGTGAAAGGGGGCACCCTCTGGCGGGTGCGGGTGCGCCCCCTGGTCCGGCCTGGGCGGCCCATGAAGGTCCTGGCCCCGTACCTGGCCCTTCCCTGGCGGGACCTGGGGGAGGATGCCCGGGAGGGCAGGACCCGGCGGGGGGTGAGCGCCCCAGACTCAATGTCGGGATATAAAGAGGGTCTTCTCTTAGGCAATGGCGTAACCCTCCGTACCGTAGTGGGCAAGCCGTTAGCCACCTGGGAAAGCAAAAAACTCCCGTTACTATATCCCGACACTGCCCGGGACATTCGGGAACTGCTCCGAGCGGCCTCCATCCCGGGGGGCAGGAACGGCCGCCAGAAGTGGGCCCAGGCCGTGGCGTCCGCCATCGCCCAGGCCCTGGGGGACCAGAAGAGCCTGCGGTGGTGGCTCAAGGTGGCCTGGGCGGCCCTCAAGGTCGTGGTCTTCGGGGGAGGGGAGGGGCCCATGCGGGTCCTCCTCCGGGTGGTCCTGATGGCCCAGGAGGCCACGCGGGACGGCGTCGCCAGGAGGCCGGGGGCCTACGCCCAGGCCCTCCTGCGGCGGGAAGGCTGGTTTGACCTGGTGCGGCCCTACGAGGGCTTCAAGGTGGGGGTGGCGGTATGAGGTTGGATAGGGTGAACCTGGCGGCCATACGGGACGTGCTGGTGTCCTTGGTGGACGAGGCCCTGAGCGAACCTGGGCGGGTGGCCCGCCTTTCCATTCCCACAAGCCCATCGGATGGGGTGCAGGTCTTCGTCAAGGCCCCGGAGGATGGGCCCGTCCTCCTGGCCATCCGGCGGCCCGGGGGCAAGGAGGATCCGAGGGAGATCCTGGCCCTGGCCCGGCACATGGGCTTGGTGCCCCTCGGGGAGCCCGAGCGGCGGTACGGGAAGGAGCGTAGGCCCCTGAAGGGGCCCCGGGCCTACTTGGTCCTGCGGTGCGAGCTGGACCCCCTTGTCTGGGAGGGGAGGTCCATGGACGAGGTAGCGTAGGAGGAGACCATGTCCCGGAATACGGCGCTGAGTCTGGTGATCCTGGCAGGCATCGTGGCCTACTTCGCCGCCATTTGGCCCCGGGGGACGGCCCCCGCGGCCGGGCAGGAAGGCCAAAGCGCCCCCCAGAGCCAGGTGGTCCTGCTCACCCCTCCTGAGGCCCAAGCGCCCGGGTGCGGCGGCCGGATCACGTGGGCAACGCGTAGCGGCGACGAGGTCAGGCTACGCTATGACGGGGAGGCCTCCACGGTGTGGGCGCGGTGGCCGGGCGGGGAGGTCAAAGCCCGTGTGGAAGACGCTTGCACGGGCGTGGAGTGCCGCCTGGCCCTTCCCCGGCCGGGCATAGGGGACGTCCGCGTGGGCCTAGATGCCTGCCAGGGGCTGGAAATGCCGGAGTGACACCTTTTGCTTTAGAATATGCCCATGCCAACCATCACTAGGCGGCCAGGTAGGCGTGTGGTCAGACTGATGACCCGGAAGCGCGATCCTGTTCTTCCGTCATCCCTTCCTATGGAGGATCTCCTTTACGTCCTTTTGGGCAACCGGGAGGCGGCCCGGTCCATCGTGGCGGAAACCGGGGGGGATTTGAGGCGCTTGGCAGGTATGGAGCTGGACGACCTTACCGTCCTCCCCGGAATCGGGGAAGGAGCGGCGGCCAAGATCGCCGCCCTATTTGAGATCGTGACCCGGATTATCCGCGGCCAGCGCTAAATGGCCGCCATGGCCGGGCACAGCGGCCGGCCGCTGTGCCCTTTTTTTGCCGCGAAGGAGCTTTGAGCCTGGAGGCGTGGCCCAGTACCAGCGGAAGCCCATAGATCCCCAGGCCCCCCTTCAACCCGGTCGGACCTACGAGCTGGTGCTTTCCCCCCGGTCTGGGGACCTGAGCCGGGTTACCCGGGCTGACCTGGAGCGCGCCCTTAGGGCCAAGTACGGGAACGTAAGGGTGCTGGACTGGGGAAAGCGGGGCGGGGACTGGGTGGTGCAGATCAGGGTAGAGCCCGCGGGGTCGTCAGGGTCTGCCAGCACGTCTTACCCCTGGGCCGTTGATGGCCTGATCCAGCCTGCCTTTCTTCCCGCCCTACCGGCGGTCCTCACCGCGGCGGCGGTGGTGGCCATCCTCTACCTGATCTGGCGCATCGTGGCGGAGTTGAAAGAAGCGGTGGAGCTGGTGCCCGCCCCAGCCCGGGCGGCGGCGGTGGCGGGGGCGGGTATCGGAGCGGGGGCCTTGGGCCTGGCCGCCCTAGGGGTGGTAGCCCTGGCCCTCTTGGGCGGAAGGAGGAGGAGACGGTATGCCTACTAGGAAGAAGAAGTCGGGGAAAAAGAAGTCGGGGAAAAAGAAGAAGGGCTACAAGAAGTAAGCCATAGGGGGTAGGCATGGGATTTCGCCTGACCTTGCCGGAAGAGGTCCTGGGCCAAAAGGCCGTGTTGGAGTCAGAGGGGCAGGCCCAGGAGGTCCACGCCGTGCCCCTGGACGAGGGGCGCTTGGACCCCGTTCTGGAAGAGGCCGTGGCCTCCCAGC
>Ga0187841_100014_pt1 | contig 15157 bp, 18 predicted proteins | sample OCT_B_ViralDNA_FD_148972 | JGI IMG/M metagenome (GOLD analysis project Ga0187841, IMG submission 148972) | Extremophilic microbial mat communities from Yellowstone National Park, Wyoming, USA - OCT_B_ViralDNA | ecosystem: Environmental > Aquatic > Thermal springs > Hot (42-90C) | place: USA...
CCCAGCGAGAGGGATGGTCCGTACCTGCTCCTGAGGGGCCTGGTTCGCCTGCTCAACTATGAAGTCACCCAAGAACTCTTGAAGCAGGCTAAGGGAGGGCGAGGAAGGAGTTTTGGGTAAAGCCCTGGTATGTGTAAGCGTTTGTGTACGGGGGGCATACCGCTCCTGAAGCATCTTCTCCAACACCTCCCTCGCCTCCGAGAACCCCTTGAGCCTTCGCTCCGCCCACCTCCCTTCTTGCCTCTCCAACTCCAGGTAAAGGAGCTTGTACACCGCCTCCTCGCTGGGAAACTTGTGGTCGCACACCTTCGTCCCCCGCCGGATCTCCCGAATGAACCTCTCCATCAGGTTGGTGCTCCGCAAGTACGGTCAAAGCGCCTTGGGGTATCCGTAGAACCGCAAAAAGGCCCCCGAGTCCCCAGCCCACAAGGTAGCCCCTCTGGGCCCTGGTGGAGCGGTGGGTGTCTTACCCCCGTACACTCTGTCCAGATGTCTCTCCGGGGGTAAGACGGGCGCGAGGGGGCGGAGTTCCCAAAGGCCCTGGGCCCGGCAGCATAAGGCATCCTGGTCCCTGGGGTACCTCCTCTACCGAAGGTGTGCCCCCCTATTAAACGCGGGCCCTACACATAACGAACAGTCTAAGGGAGTGCTACGCGGGCCAGTTCCTCCAGAGGGTGGCTTGACAGGCAAGACAGTATCAAAATCCTTATACGACCGGGGCCTGGCAGCCCGGGTAAACCTGATCCTCTTGGTCCACAACCTCATTCGGAGCCGGGTCTTGCTCAGGATGGCCGGGGTGGAGCTATGAGGTAGCACACGAAGGGATAATAAAGGGTAGGTACTTAGCGCCGTCTTCTCTTAGGAGGATGGCCCCCTCGTGCTTCCCTCTTCCCCTAGAAATAGGAGGAGATCTAAGGTAAATCCACGGTCAACGTTGCCCAGGACGTGGGTTCCATCGTGAGGTCCTAGGGCTCCTTCCCCGACCAGAAGCACGCCGTCTAACGCCACCTCTTCCGCCCTGGACGCAAAGCGACCAATAGGGAGGACAGCCCCCTCTCGGGCAAAGACCGGTATCCGTTCCAGGGGACACGTTTGCCGCAACAGGTAGGGGCCTTCGTAGGCATCCCCCGTCCAAAGGTCGTACCAGCGGCCAACCGGGAGGTAGATTTCCACCTCCCCTCCGGGCCTCACCACTGGCGCGACCAGAAGGTCCTCGCCCACGATAAACACCTCGTCAAAGGCGCGCGCCCACGGATCGTCTGGGAAAACCAAAGGGAGGGCCTTGACCAAGGGTAGTCCCCGATGGCGTTCCCTGTGGAGGCTTGCCTCCAAATAGGGAATAAGCCGCATCCGAAGCCCGAGCCACGCCCTTACAACACGCTCCACCCCTTCCCCGAAAAACCAAGGTTCTCGTGGGGAGGTTCCATGGAATCGCATATGGGAGAAAAAGGTCGCAGCTTGGACCCAACGCACGTAGAGCTCCCCGTCTGGTTTGCCGTAGAAGCCCCCGATATCGTGAGCGTAGTACGGGCCTCCCGAAAGCCCCCAGGAAAGTCCCCCGCGGAGGCTGGCCGCAAGCCCATCCCAGTCCGCCTGGGGATCCCCGCCCCAGACCACAGGGTAGCGGTGGCTCCCCGCATAGGCGCTTCGGGCAAACACCAGCCGCTCCGGGGTCGCCTCCCAAACCGCCCGGTTGTAGAGAAGGGGATAAGCGTTATGTAGGTGCTTGCCGCTATCCCCATTGGCCGCAAAAGCGTCTTCGGGCACCTGCTCGCCGAAGTCAGTCTTCATCACCTCCACCCCCAAGGCGAAGAGGGTTCGGTGGCGCTCCTGCCACCAGCGCACCACCTCCTCCTGGGTTAAGTCCAAGATGCCGGAAGGGGGCAGTGGGGTGAGCAGCTCGCCAAAGGGTTCGGGGTCCCAGCGGTACACGTAGGGGTGCCCCTGGGCATCCCGAAGGAAAAATCCTTTTCTTGCCAGCTCCGGAAACAGGGAGCTGTAGATGGACACGTAGGGGTACTCCCACAGGCAGAGACGGTACCCCAAGGACCGGACTTCCGCAACGAAGGCTGCGGGATCTGGGTACCGTGTCCGGTCCCACTCCAGGGTACACCGGGTCTCCACCTCCAGCCACGCCCGCCCGTCCAATACCAACACGTCTCCCGGGATCCGCCGCTTCCTGAGCTCCCGGGCCACCTCGAGGGCCTCCTCCGCCGTTCGGTAGTAACAACGGCTCCACCACACCCCGAGGCTCCAGCGGGGCACGGGGGCTGCTCGCCCGGTAAGGTCGGCGTAGGCCTGAAGGATCTCCCCCGACGAGCCCGCCATCAGGAAAAGGTCCAGCCCCTCGTCCTCAACCACAAGGATATAGCTCCGGTGGCTCCACTGGGGGTACCCCACCCCGTGGTGGCTCCGGGCCGTGGTATGGGCAAAAAGCCCCCATCCGCCCGGGCTCCAGAGGAAGGGAACGTTCTTATAGCTCCGCTCGGCGTTGACACCCAGCGCGTCCTCGTTCCAACAGGTGACGAGCTGGCCCCGGCGGTTCAGGGGCCCGAACTTCTCACCCAGGCCGTAGACCGGTTCACCGACGTTCAGGGCAAACGCAACGGACCAAACCCCTTCCCCGCGGGCCAGAAACGGCACCCGCAGGCCCCCGCTTATGTGCCCGTCCGTGGAAGAACGAAGGACCTCCCTCCCTTCCCAAACCAGACTGAGCCGGGGCGCTTCGAGGTCCAGGTCCACCTGGAGGTTCCCAACCCGGGCGCGCACCCCTCCCCCCTGGACGGCCACAGAGGAAAAGGCGAAGGGCCGAGGGGAGGCAAGGATGCCGTAGTCCCGGCCCTGGGGTGAGCCGATACGGAGGCGCACGGTCCGAGGCCCGTAAGCGGCAAGGGCCACAGGGATCCCATCGGCCAGGGCCAGGACCCCTTGGGGCCCCGCCTCCAGGACCCGGACCTCGTTCGGGCGCCAGCGCCTGAGGGCCAAGGGATCTAGCGCCATGCCGCCCCCGAAGACGCCCTCGAAAGGAGGTCCGCGGCCGCCCGCATCCTCTCAACGGATGCCTTCAACCGGGCCTCCACGGCCTCGAGGTCGGGATAGGCCGAAAGCGCGTCCAGCCAGAAGGCCCTCCCGGCCAAAAAGCCACGGGCTCCCTCTGCCAGGGCCTCGGCCAGGGCCTTCATGAAGGCCTCCGCCCCAAGGCCCCCCGAAAGGAGAACCCAAGGAGCCGGAAGCCTCTCGGTAAACTGGCCCAGGAACCCCGGCACGTAGGGAAGTTTGTAGAGGTCTACGCCCAGCCCGGGGTCTGCGAAGTCCTCGAGGATCCGCTCCCACAGGACCGCCCCTCCGGGAGGCTCCCCCTCGCTCTCCAGGGGGTAAGGCAGGACCTCCAGGATAAAGGGCCGGCCCCACCGCCGGCCCGCCTGGCCCACCCTTCGGGCCAGGGCCAGCTGGTGTGCCCGAACCTCCTCTGGGGCGTCCGGACGGTACCAGAGGAGGAGCTTGAACCCCTCCCCGCCCGCCCGCAGCGCGGCCGCCACGCCCCAGCGGGGGATCAGCCGACTGCGCCGATATCCTCGCCCTTCCGTGCGGAACCGGTGGTCCTCGAGGGCGAGCAAGAGCCCCACTTCCCTCGGAAGGTAGGCCAGCGCCTCTCTCCCGTAAAGCGGGTCCAAAAGCACCCCCGTCGCCCAGGGCGCCAGCGCCCGCACCGCCCGGGCTTTAAGCTCGGATACCTCCCGCCAGACGGCCTTCTCGTCCAGCTCAGGACGAACCCGGGCCACGAGCTGAAAAAGGGGGGGCCGCTGGTCCAAGGCCAGCAGGGCGAACCTCCCCCGTGCGTCGGAAATCCGCCGAAGGGCAAGCCTCTTTCCTACCCGTGCATCCACCGTTCCACCTCCGTCCAAGAGGGCACCTGGCCCCGGGCGACATAGAAACCCGCCACCGCGTTCGCCACCCGGAGGGCGCCCACCTCACCCCATCCCCTCGCCAAGGCCCAGGCAAAGGCCCCGTGGAAAACGTCCCCGGCCCCCGTGGTGTCCTTGGGCTTCAGGGGCAGGGCCTCCACGTGGCCGCCAGGCCAGGCCACGCCGCGCGCCCCTCGGGTAACGGCGACAAAGGCACCGGGGAAGAGCGCCTCGAGGGCCTCAAGCCCACCAAGCGCCCTCTCGGCCTCCTCCGAGGCCACCACGTGGGTCGCCAGGCGGGCCAGGTGGAGGGCGTCCGCCGCGGCCGAGTCCAGGTCCATCACCCGGGGTTTTCCCGCCTGCCGTGCCCGCACGAACGCCTCCTCCGCCCCTTCGGGCCAGCGCGCATCGGCCAGCACCACCGCCGCCCCGTCCACCTCCTCGGACCACCCTTCGGGGAGGGCCGTGCCCAGCTGGCCCCGGTAGGGAAAGATATACCGCTCCCCGTCGGGGACCACCACCACGGCGCTCACCGGAGTCTTCTCTCCCACGGCAAAGCGGGCGCGGACCCCTAGGGCGGCAAGCTCGGCCACCAGCCACCCGCCCCACGGATCCTCACCCCGACGGCTTAAGAGGGCCGCCTCCCCCCCCAGGCGGGCTACCGCAAGCGAGGCTACCGCCGCCGGGCCACCCACGGCTTCCCGGTACGCCGTGACCGGGGTCCGGCTCCCCTCCGGGGGCCAGGTGGCCACGTGAAAGCGCAGGTCCACGCAGGCCCAGCCTACCGCCAGGACACGCCCCACACCGCCTCCCGACCCGTAAGCACCAGGCCGAGCCCGCTCCAGCGGGCAAGCTCCAGCAAAGCGCTCCCGCAGTCTCCCCGTGCCAAGACCAGGTGGTGGGGCATGCCCGCGCCGAGCCAGCGGCCGAGAAAGGCCTCCGGCCCCAGGGGTTCCCCGGCCCACCGGATGTCCCGCAGCCAGCCCGAAGCACCCCAGTAGCCCCCCCTTCCGTCCAGCCGTCCCCCCAGAACGGCAAGGCCCGAGCCGGTGATCCGGAGCGCGCTGACGGGGCCGGGCCGCAACACCATGTGCCGCACCGCGGGCAGCCCCCGGTTGAAGTGGGGAAGGAGATGGACCTCGCCCGTAGCCCAGGACAGGGGGGCCTCCCCTCCGTGCCAGAGCAGCACCCCGTCCTCACGGACGGCCACCACATCGAGCAGGATCGGGTCCTCTCCCCCCACGGCCCTGAGGACCAACTGGCTCAAAAGCCCCATGAGATCCCCCTCGGGCGCCACCCAGAGGCCCTCGTCTGCGAGAAGAGCAAGCGAAGCCGAGGGGAAGACGCCAAGACGCTCGGGCACCTCGGGCCAGTCCCGGAAGGCCACCCCATCGTAGCCCCTTGCCAGGGCCTTCAGGGCGAGGGCTACCCGGGCGAGGCGGGCACCCGCCTCACCCAGGGAGGCAAGCCCTTTCCAGGACTCGAGGGCCCGGGACACCTCCTCCTGGGCCACCGCCTCGTAGGCGGCGAAGAAGGTCTCGAGGTCCCGCTCTTCCACACCGGCTCCGGTGGTCGGGCGCTCGGCGAAGCGGTCAAACCCCGGGGCCGGTCCGCCAAGCCACAAAAGGCGGGCCTCGCGAAGCACCTTCAGGCCCCGCACCGCCTTCGCCGTGGGCGCCAAGGCGTTGGCGAGGCCCCCGGGATCGGGAGGGCCGTAGAGCCACTTCGCAGGCCCCAAAGAGGGCAGGGAAAGGGCCAGGTTGAGCCCGCACAGGGCGTTTTGGGGCAAAACCCCCCCGATCCAGGCCTCCGGAAGGGCCCAGAACACCTTGGGAACCCCAAGCTCCAAGAGGGGCCTCAGGACATCGCCCGTGGCGAAGGTGACCAAGCCGAGGAGCAAAAGCTCGTACCCCTCGGCCTCTACCCGCCTGGCCACCTCCTGGGCCTCCTCGCCCGAACGGACGGGACCGAGGGGAGCAAAAGAGAGGCCAAGAACCCTTCCGGCCTCTTCCAAGACGTGGCCCATCGCCTCCTCGAGGCCAAGCCGTGAACCCCGGAAGAGGGGGCGCAGAACTGGGACGAAGGCCCCACGCAACGGCTCCACCGTCTCACCCCTTCAAGGCGCCCTGGGTCAGGCCCGAAACGATCCTTTCCTGAAAGAGGGCGATGACCAGAGCTACGGGAACCATGGCCACCACCAAGGCCGCCGAAATCAGCGGCCAGGGAAAGAGGTACTCTCCCTGGTAGAGGGTGATCCCCACCGGCAGGGTCCGGACCTCCTTGGCAGGGGCGAGGGTAAGGGCGAGAAGGAACTCATCCCAGGAGTTCACGAAGGCAAGAAGGGCTGCGGTGAACACGCCGGGGCCGGAAAGGGGGACGACCACGTGACGAAGGGCCCCCAGCCGGGTGCACCCGTCCACCAGGGCCGCGGCCTCGAGGTCGCGGGGTATAGTCTTAAAAAAGCTGTAAAGAACCAGGATCGCCACTGGAAGGCTCAGCGCCGCGTGCGGGATGATGAGGCCCAAATAAGTGTTCCTGAGCCCCAAGCCCGTGAAGATCTGGTAGAGAGGGACCAAAAGGGTGGCGGGGGGAAACATGGCCAGGGCCACCAGCAAAAGGAGGATCGTCCCCGCATGGGCCAGGCGTAACCGGGCCAGGCTGTAGGCCGCCATGGCAGCGACGGCCACGCAGAGGGCCGTGGAACCCGCAGCAACCACCAGGCTGTTCAGGAAGTAGCGGAGCAGCGGCGCCTCGCGGAAGGCGCGCTCGTAGTTGGCCAGGGTCGGCTGTTGGGGCCAGTAGGTGATGGGCACCCGCGTGAGTTCCGCCTCGGTTTTCAAGGAGGTGAACAGGATCCATACGGCGGGAAAAAGGCCGTTCACCACCACCACCATGCCTGCCAACCAGACCCCAAGGCGGGAAAAGGGGGAACGCCTCACTCGCCCTCGCCCCTTTCCAGGTACCTCAGGTACAGGACCGTCACGCTCATGCAAAGGACGAAAAGCACCACTGACATGGCCGATCCGTACCCGAAGTTCAGGTTCTCCACGCTCTGCGTCCGGATGTACATGGCCAGGGTTTCCGTAGCGGTCCCAGGCCCTCCCCCCGTCATGGCAAAGGGAATGTCAAAGGTCTGCAGCGCGGTGATGGTCCGAAAGATGAGGGCCACCAGGAGAGAGGGCAGGAGAAGGGGCAGGGTGATGCGGGCGAACACCTGCCCAGGACCGGCTCCATCCACCTGGGCCGCCTCATAGTACTCCCTGGGTATCGTCTGAAGCCCGGCGAGGAGCACCAGGGCCACAAAGGAACTCGTCTTCCAAACGATGGCCGCGCTGATGGCCCAGAGGGCCAGGTTCGGGTTCGTGAGCCAGTAGAGGGGCGGGTGACCGAGGCGGCGCAAGAGATCGTTGACGATCCCGTAATCGCTTTCAAAGAACCACCGGAAGACGAGGCCCGCGAACACCAGAGGCATGGCCCAGGGCAAAAGGAGCCCCAACCGAACAGGCCACTTCACGGTGAAGGGAAGGTTGGCCAGAAGGGCGAGAACAAGGCCCAACAGGGCGGCCCCCGGGACCGTGAGGAGGGTGACAAGCAAGGTCACGCGCAAAGCATTGAGAAACCGGTCGTCGCCAAAAAGCCTGTGGTAGTTCTCAAAACCCACGAAGCCGCCCTGGGTCCCGTAGGCCAGATGCAGCTCGCGGAGGCTGTCCCACACCAGCCTGGCCACCGGGTATACCGCCACAAGCCCGAGGAGGCCGAAGGCGGGCAACAGCAACCCCAACGCCAGGGTCCGCTCACTCAGGTCCCGAAAGGGCCTCCCCATCCTAACGCCCGTAGATGGCCTTCAGGCCCTGGACGATCTCCTTGGCCGCCTGTTCCGGGGTCTTGGTCCGGGCCAGCACGGCGTTCAGGCCCCGTCGCATGACGTCGGCGATCTCCGGGTAGCGGGGGTGTACGGGCCTGGCCCGGGCATTCAAGACCACGGGGAGGGCATCGGTGAACCAGGGGTTGGCCTTCAGAATGTCGGGGTCCTTATAGAGCTCGGGGAAGGCCGGCAAGTTGGACGCCTCGATGGCCAGAATTTTGGCCACCTCGGGGCTGGAGAGGTAGCGAAGGAGCTTGTAGGCCTGGGCCTTGTTGCGGGAGAAGGCCGAGATGGTCCACTGCCAGCCCCCCAGGCAGCTGGCGGAGCGGCCGCCTTCAAACTTGGGCATGGTGGTCACCCCGATTTTTCCCTTTACCGCGGAGTCCGGGTCGTTTTGGAAGTGGGCCCAGGCGTAGGCGAAAAGGGTGCCGAAGATCCACCGCCCTTGCTGCATCTCCCTGCGGATGGTGTCCTGGGCCTTTTCGGCCATGTTGGGAGGGCTCACCCGGTGCTTGTCCATAAGGTCCAGCCAGAACTGGAGGGACCTCCGGGCCAGGTCCTCCGTGAGGATCAGGCGGCCCTGGTCATCCGTAACGTCTCCGCCAGCCGCCCAGATGGGGAGCAGGAAGCTGCAGACCGTCCCCTCGGAGATGTTGCCCATGAAGCCGATCCCGTTGAGGTTGGGGTCCTTTTCCCCTTGGAGGATCACCTGGGCCTGGCGGATGGCCTCGTCCCAGGTGGCTGGGGGTTTGAAGCCGTACTTCTCCAGCAAGTCCTTCCGGTAGAAGAGGAACTGGGCGTCCGCGAACGAGGGCAGGGCCACCAGGGTACCGTCCACAATGTTGGCCCTAACGTAGGCGGGGAGGTATCGCTTCAGGAGGGCATCCCGACTGGCCTTGGGCAGGTAGCGATCCAAGGGCTCGGCCCAACCCGCCGCCTTGTACTGGGCGGGGCGGACGATGTCGATCAGGATCAGGTCAAGAGAGGGGTCCCGCGACGTGAGGACCGTGGTCAAGTACTGCTGTTGCTGGTCGGAGGTGGCCCCGCCAACCTCGATCTCCACCTTCACCCCGGGGTTTTGCCCCTCATAGATATCCAGGACCTTGCGCATCACGTCGGGGCGCTGTTGCCCGCCGATGAACACCCTGAGCCGCGTCTGCTGGGCCCAGGCAGTGGAAAGGACAAGCCCCAAAACCAGCACGCCTAAAAGAAACCTCCGCATCTCCCATCACCTCCTCGCCAAAGCGCCCCAAAGCTCCCGGGGCACCTGGATCCCGTTGCGTAAAGCCTCCGCGCGCGCCCAAGCCCGCCTCGAGCCGGGCACGCGCCCCCCCGCCGCCTCCAGGTAATGGCCCAGCTCGACCACCCGCTGGGCAATGCGGTCCGACAGCGGGCCGGGGTCCAACCCCACAAGAAGGAAGCCCGGGTGTACCCCGGCCTCGGGGGCCCGCCAGGGGAGGGGAATCTCCGGGCCAAGGACATCCCCGGCCAAGGCACCCGCCAACACCTCCACCAGGACGGCCAGAGCAAGCCCCTTGCCTCCACCTAGGGGAAGCAGGGCCCCCTCGAGGGCCGCCGCGGGGTCCGTGGTAGGTCGCCCCTCCCGGTCCACGGCCCACCCCTCGGGAATGGGCTCTCCCTTTTGGGCCTTCTCCAAGATCTTCCCGCGGGAGACCACGCTCAGGGCCAAGTCCACCACCAGGGGTTCAGGCGCCATCGGGGCTCCCAGGGCGATGGGGTTGGTTCCCAAGACCGGCCCCGGGGCCAGGGCGGGCGGGGTGTTGGCAAAAGCCAGGCCCACCAGGCCCGCCTGGGCCAGGCGCCGGACATAGGGCCCAAGGGGCCCCACGTGCCCGGCCCGACGCACCGCCACCGCAGCGATGCCCTGCTCCTTGGCCACGGGGACAAGGGCCGACACCGCTCTGAGGGCCGCCCACGGCCCCGGGGCCCCATCGGCCTCCAGGAGCAGTAGGCCCGGCCGGACCTGGGAGAGGTGCATCTCGGGCCTGGGGTTCAGCCCTCCCCGCTCCAGCTGGGCGGTGTAGAGGGGAAGCCGGGCCAGGCCGTGGCTCCGCAGGCCCTCCAGCTCCGCCTCCACGAGGACCTCCGCAAAGGCTTTTGCCCCCTCCTCGGGGAGGCCGAGGCGGAGGAAGTGGGCCTCGAGGGTGCGGTGGAGCTCCTCCGGACTAAGCCGCACGGAGCACCTCCAAGATGCCCCGCACCACCCGCTCCCCCACCCGGGCCTGGGACTCCCGGGTGAGCCCGGCGATGTGGGGCGTGAGCAGGCAGTTCTCGAGCTCCCGCAAGGGGTGGTCTGGGGGGAGGGGCTCGGGGTCCGTCACGTCCAAAACGGCACCAGCGAGGTGACCGGACCGTAAGGCCTCGTAAAGGGCGTGGTGGTCCACCAGCTCCCCCCGGGCCGTGTTGATGAGATAGGCCCCGGGGCGCATGCGGGCGAGGACCTCCCGGCCGACGAGGCCGCGGGTCTCCGGCGTGAGGGGGGCGTGGAGGGAAAGAAACTGGGCCTCGGCGAGGACCTCCTCCAGGGGAAGGAACTCTACCCCCGCCACCTCCAAGGCCGCCTCCCAGGGCCTGCGCAGGGGATCGTACCCCACCACCCGCATCCCCAGGGTCTTGGCCCGGTGGGCCACCCTCAGGCCCACCTCCCCCAGGCCCACAAGCCCCAGGGTCTTGCCCGCGAGTTCAAAACCGCCCAGGGCCAGGCGGTCTTCCCCTTGGGCCGCTCGAGGGAGGCCCCGGGCCAGGTGGAAAAGGGCCGCCAACACGTACTCCGCGACGCCAGGGGCGTTCGCCCCGGGAGCGTGGACCAGGGCCACGCCCCTCGCCCCGAGGGCCTCCTGGTCCACGTTGTCCAAGCCCGTGCCCAAACGGCCCACCACCCGGAGGCGCGGCGCCGCCTCCAGGAGGGCACCGTCCACCCGGATCCGGTTGCGGACGATCAGGGCAGTGGCCCCGGCAAGGGCCTGCCGCAAGGCCTCCGGGGCGCGCCAGAGATTCGGCTCGTAGCAGAAGGGGTAGCCACCCCCCTCCAAAAGCTCCAGGCCCCTCGGGTCCAGCTCCTCTGCCACTAGGATCACCGCCCCCTCCTAGGCGCTGGGATAGAGCCGGGTAAGGACAAACTCCTTGTGGCCCAAAAGCTCCGCTGCGGTAAGCCTGCCCCGCACCGCGCGCTCAAAGATGTCCAGGATCCTGGAAGCGGCCTCGTCAAGCCCGATCTCCCCCACGAGAAGGTCCGGAAGGGGAACATCCACGTGCTCCGCCATGGTCTCGCAGGTCTTGGGGTTGGGGGAAATCTTGATCACGGGCACAAGAGGGTGGCCCACCACGTTTCCCTGCCCCGTGGTGAAGAAGTGGAGCACACTTCCCCCCGCCACCGCCAAGGTGATCATCTCCGCGGCGGCGCTGGAGGAGTCCATGAACACCAGCCCCTCCCCGGGCCCCACGGGCTCCGCCGGTCTCAGTACCTTCCGGACAGGCCGGGTACCCGTCTTCTGGATGTTGCCGAGGGCCTTCTCCTCAATGGTGGTGAGGCCTCCGCGGATGTTGCCCTCGGTGGGCTGGGAGCCTAGAAGGTCCACCCCCTTGGCCTCGATCATGGCCACGTAGTCCCGGTAGGTCCTGAGGAAGGCCTCCCGGACCTCGGGAGTGGCGCACCTTTCGGCGATGAGGTGCTCCGCCCCGGTGAGCTCGCTGGTTTCCCCGAAGATCACCGTGGCCCCCGCGTCCACCAGCCGGTCTACTACCCGCCCCAGGGCTGGGTTCCCCGCAAGGCCCAGGGTGGGGTCGCTCTCCCCGCACTTGATGGAGAGGACAAGCTCCCGTACCTCCACAGGCTCCCGCTCCAGCTCGCTCGCCTCCTGCATCAGGCGGTAAGCCGCCCGGGAGGCCCGCTCTATGGTCCTTAGGTCCCCGTACCCCTCTATGGAAAAAGCCTCCACGGGCTTTCCCGTGCGGGCGATCTCGCCCGCCACCCGCTCCGTCCACTTGGGCTCAATGCCGATGACCACCGCCCCGTAGACGTTGGGGTTGGCCCCGTGACCCGAGAGGGTGCGGAAAGTGAGCTCCAGGTCCTCCCCGAACTGGAGGCGGCCATAAGGGTGGGGCAGGGCCACCACCCCGGGGATCAGGGCCGCCACGCCCTCCGCCGCCCGGTTGGACAGGTCGTCCACGGGGAGGACCACCACGTGGTTGCGCACCCCCACCCGCCCGTCAGGGCGCCGGTAACCGGTGAGCCTCATCGTCTACCCCCGAAGTCCCACCGCAGGCTGCGGAGGTTGTGGGTGTGCACGTGGGCCCCCGCTGGGATGGGCCGGGTCGCGCGGCCGATGGGCTCCCCGTACTCCCGTACCACCTCCCCCTCCGCAACGTCCGTCAGGGCGATCTTGTGCCCCAGGGGCACAGCCTCCCGCGCCTCGAGTCGCACGGGCGGACTCCCGTCCAGGAAGGCCACCTCCACCCCCTCCCCCGGACGCAGGTCCGCCACGGCCACGGCCACGTGATCCCCGAACCTGTGAGCCACCGCCTTCCGCACAGCCTTCCCCCTTGAGGCAAGATCTTAAATCTAAAATCTTGACCTGTCAAGTGGGTTCGGCCTAAAGTGAAGGCAGCATGGAGGAGCGAATCCACCGGGAAACCCTCTCCGCCCAAGCCTACCGCGCCCTCCGTCAGGCTATCCTGAGCCGCCGCTACCCCCCCGGTGCCAGGTTGGTGGTGCGCGAGCTGGCCGAGAGCCTGGGCCTCTCCCCCACCCCGATCAAGGAGGCGCTGGCCGCCCTGGCCCGGGAGGGGCTGGTGCGGTCCGTGCCCCACCGCGGATACCAGGTCCCCTCCCTTAGCGCAGGGGAGATCCAGGAAATTTACGAGCTCCGCGACGCCTTGGAAGGGCTCGCCGCCAGGCTGGCCGCCCAAAGGGGGGGCCCCGAGCTCGCGCAAAGCCTGGAAGAAACCCTGAATAGACAGCGGGAAGCGGCCCGAGCAGGGGATCTGGAAGCGTACGGCGACCTGGATCTCGCCTTCCACCGCCTTTTGTGGGAGGCTTCAGGCAACCAGCGGCTCCGCCGAATGGCGGAGAACCTGGACGGCCAGGTCCGCCTCCTGATCAGCACCTCTGCGGCCGTTCCCGGCCGCCTGCCCCAGGCCTTGGAGGAGCACCGAGTGATCCTCACGCGCATCGCCTCCGCCGACCCCGCGGGGGCGGAGACGGCCATGCGCGCCCATGTACAAAACGCCTGGGAGGCTCTAAAAGGCTTCCTTCGGGAAGGCTGAGTGCCTATGGGGGGCCTGGCGTATCTGGTCCAGGAGGCCCTCCGCTTTGAGGAGGCTGGCGAGGAGGGCGCCGGGGCGGAGGACCTTCCGGCGGGAGAACTCGGCGGTGGCCACCGCCTCCCGCACCCGGCCTATGGCCCAGGCCAGGACCTCGAGGGCCCCCTGGCGGAGGCCGTAGTCCCCCAGGCGGAGGGCGCCCCAGAGGAGGTGGGCGTAGAAGCGCACGCTTCCCGGGTCCCGGAACTCCTCGGCCAGGGCCTCCACCCGCTGGCGGCGGCCGCCCCTTCATCGGCCCGTCTCCCCCCACAGGCCCTCCCCGGACGAAAAAGCCGGTGAAGGGCCTCCCGGGCGGAGGTTCCTGAGGGGTTTGGTGTACCATGAGCTACATGGTGAAGACGACACACTCCACCACGCTCACCCTGGACGCCCAGGGAAGGGTTCTCCTTCCCCGCCCCTTGCGGAAAGCCCTGGGCCTGGAACCGGGAACCCGTCTGTTGGCCCTGGTAGAGGACGGGCGCCTGGTCCTCATCCCCTGGGAACGGGCGGAAGAGGAGCTCTGGGCGGAGCTCGCTGACCTCAAGGAGAGCCTCGCCGAGGAGCTCCTGAGGGAGAGGCGGCTGGAGGCCGAGCGGGATGGCTGAGAAGCCGCCTGCGTTTCTTCTGGACGCCTCTGCCCTCCTGGCTTACCTGCAGAAGGAGCCGGGCTTTGAGGCGGTGCGGGAAGCCCTCCGGGAAGGGGCGGGCATCAGCGCCGTGAACCTGGCCGAGGTGGTGGGCAAGCTCAAGACCAAGGGGAAGGACCCAGACCGCATCTTGAGGCGGCTTCTCGCCATGGGCCTAGAGGTCCCGCCCTTCACCCTGGAGGAGGCCCTGGAGGCGGGCGCCCTAGACCCCTTAACCCGGCCCCTGGGCCTTTCCCTGGGCGACCGGGCCTGCTTGGCCGCTGGGAAGGTGCGCCGCCTGCCTGTTCTCACCACCGACCGCAGCTGGCTCGGGGTGGTGCCAGGGGTCGAGGTGCGGATGGTGCGCTAGGCCCAGGGGGCCTCGAGGACCCTCACCCTGGGGAGGAGGGCCTTCAGGTAGGCCATGCGCTCGGGGACCGGAGCCCCCCAGATCTGGCCCACGAACCTCCGGGCGAAGGCCTCCCCCTTGGCCCGCACCCGGGCTCGGGAGTAGCCCCCGGCGTCGTACTCCACCACCATGGGGCCCTCGAGGGTGAACCAGACCCTATCGGACTCCTCCACGGGGTGGAGCGGTCTTCCCGGGGAAACTGGGCCTCGCGGTGAAGGAGGCGGTGGAGCTCTGGAAGGAGGACGTGCGGGAGAAAAGCCTCCTGGTGAGGGGGACCAGGCTCCGGGAGGTCCCCCTTTCCCCCTTCGCCCAGGAGGTCCTTGGGGACTGGCTTCCCCAGAGGGACTTCCTGGCCTCCCACCAGCCCCTCCCCTACCCCCACCTCCTTCTGAAGCCCGCCCCCGGGAAGGCCCGGGGGAAGCCCCTGGGGCTCCTGGAAGCCAAGTGGATCCTCAAGGAGTTCGCGGGCTTCGCCGGTCTCAAGCCCAAGGACAAGCAGAGGGCGGACCTGGTCCTCGCCCTGAGGTGGCGGGCCATCCGCCGCTTCCTCAAGGAGGGCCACCCCAGGGAGAAGGTGGCCTACTGGACGGGGATGAAGAGCCTGGCGGTGCCAGGGTGGGGGGAGGGATGAGGAAGGACGATTGTGGCTATCGGGGTCTTCCCGCATCAAGGGGTCCAGAAGCGGAGGGCGGGAAAGGCGCCTAGATCCCGGTAGTTCAGGGTCCAGACGGGCGCCTTAAGCCGCAGGGCAAGGAGGGCCACACTGGCGTCCTCCAGGGTGCCTTCCCAACCGGGAAGCTGGGCGAGGATGAGCCTGGCCTCCTCCAGGTCTTCCAGGGTGAAGGGGACCACCACCGCGCCCTCCATCATCTTTGCCAAGCCCTTCCGCGCCGCCTGCGGTCCCGCCTCGAAGAGAAGCCACTTGAACACCTCATATGAAGTCCTCCCGCTTCCTTCCTCTAAGCAGGGGGAGCTAAAGCCTCGGCCCTTCCGATAGGCGCTTGGCTAGGCGCGTGCTCTTACTTGAGGG
>Ga0187841_100015_pt1 | contig 15111 bp, 16 predicted proteins | sample OCT_B_ViralDNA_FD_148972 | JGI IMG/M metagenome (GOLD analysis project Ga0187841, IMG submission 148972) | Extremophilic microbial mat communities from Yellowstone National Park, Wyoming, USA - OCT_B_ViralDNA | ecosystem: Environmental > Aquatic > Thermal springs > Hot (42-90C) | place: USA...
TTGATGGCCTCAAGAGCTGCCTGAAACTTGACCTGTGGGGGTACCGCTTTGGGCTTCTTCATCTTGACCTCCCAGATGGGTTCATCCTACATCAAAATGAGCGTCTAGTCTAGAGGGTCCACATCCCCCCATCCCTTCCCTGAGCCTCTTGACACCGGGTTCGTGCTGCGGCAGGTAGGCCACCGCAAGCTTCCGCCACCTCCCGGCTCAGCCCCTCCAGGCCGCCTCGGGCCACCCTGGAGGAACTGGAGGGGATGGCCAAGGGGGTTCGTCTTGGCGGGCCTTGGGGGGTGGCTTGGGCGGTGGGCTGGTTTGGCGGCCCGGCATCTTACCCCTGTTCGCCGAAGAGAGGAGGGGAGACAGGGGTAAGACGAGCTGGGGCGGGCTTGTTGGGGAAAGCGACTGGGGAGGTCATGCGGGGGAGGCGGCGGCGGGAAAAGGGGGTCGGGGGGCCTAGGCGGCGGGGCTATTCTGGCCTCTTCCTTCCCCTGAGGTCACCTGGCCGCTTTCCCCTGGCCCAATGGTGGGAGGCCTTGCAGACCTGGTGGCGCCGGATGCTTCCGCCTCAGCCCGTCGGAACAGGAGAGGGAAGCTCAGCCTATGGGCTTAACCCTTGCCCTCCAAAAGGTCCATCACCCCCGCCAGGGCCTCCGCCAGCGAAACCACCCAGAGACCCCTCACCTTCCTCCCCATGAGGGGCCCAAAGTGGCGCCGGTCCCCGGTCACCAGGGCCTCGGCGCCGGCGCTCCAGGCAGCCGCCAGGATGGGGGCATCCTTAAGGGGTAGGCCTTCCGCCAGCGCTTTCCGCATCAACGCCATCGGGGCCTCGGGGACCATTTGCACCTGCTCCCGTACCCGCTGGAGGCAGTCCAGGGCCTCGGGCCGCTTGGCCTCCAGGTTGCGCCGGGCCTCCTCCAGGGCGTGGGGGGAGGTGAGGAGGAGGACCTCGGCCCTGGGCGCCAGCTTCAAAAGGGCTCGTGCCCTCCCCTCTTGCCAGCAAGCGGCGAAGAGGACGTTGGCGTCCAGGAAGAGGCGGTGGAGCCTAACGGGGGAGGGCGGCAAGGCGGGCGCGTTCCTCCTCGGTGAGGGTGTCCTCGGCCAGGAGTTCCTGGAGGCGCTCTTCCGTGTAGACCTCTAAGGGGTAGACCCCGGCGGGGCGCAGGAGAAGGCCCCCTTCGGGAGCGAGTTCCACCAGGAAGTAGGCCTCTCCCTCCACGCCCAAGGCCTTGAGGAGGCGCTTAGGGATGGAGAGTTGGCCCTTGCGGCTGAGCTTGGCCAGCTCCACGCTTCCAGTATACCCAAAAGTTGGGTTACTTTGTTACCCACTAGGCGGAAGCCAAAGTCCAGGCCCTCCTCGCCACCCTCCCCGAGGCCGAGGTCTTGATGGGCCTGCCCGGGGTGGGGCCCCAGGTGGCGGCGGCGGTGCTGGCCCTCCTGCCCCCGCACCTTTGGGGAAAGGCCAAGGCGGCGGCCTCCTACGCGGGGCTAATCCCTGAGCGGGAGGAGTCGGGAAAGAGCGTGGAGAGGAGTCGGCTCTCCCGGAAGGGGCCTCCCCTTCTGCGAAGGAAGCTTTTCATGGGGGCCTTGGTGGCGGTGCGGCACGACCCGGAGATGGGGGCCTTCTATCATCGCCTGCTCTCGCGGGGGAAGCGCAACGAGCAGGCCCTGGTGGCCGTGGCCCACAAGCTCCGCTTTGGGGCCCCTACCCCAAATGAACCGCAGGCGGATGATGGGGAGGCTCAGGGAGTACTACGCGGGCCAGTTGGCCCAGGGGGTGGCTTGACAGGCAAGACAGTATCAGTTCCTGACCCTCCTTGGCAAGATATGCTTCGCATGGCTCAGCCCATCCACCCTCTCTCCACCACCTTCCTTACCCCTTAGCCGCTAGGAGGGCGTAAGGACCCCAAAGACCCGGCGAGTCACGTGTCATACCACCCCATGCTGGCTTGCGCTAGCATGGGGGCCCCGGCAAAAGGTTCCTGGGGAAGTTACCAGGCATGGTGGGCCAAAGGAAACAGGAAACAAGGGTATCAGCGTATCTTGTAGCTCCGGTCCCCCAGAACCTCAGAGGGACTCGCCAGGAGCTCAGCTCCCCAGGTCTACCGGGCATTCCCAGGAATGAGGCCCAGCAGGTTTTGGGGCAAGATCAGCGCACCCCTCTTTTTTCTAGCGCCTCGGGTCCAGATAGTCGCGGAGCCCATCTCCCAAGAGGTTGAAGCCCAAAACGGCCAGTGAGAGGGTCAAGCCCGGTACCAGGGCGGGATAGGGAGAGAGGGGGAGGAAGCTTTGCGCCTCCTTCAGCATCCGCCCCAGGCTGGGGTCCGGGGGCTGGATGCCGAGGCCCAGGTAGGAGAGGGCAGCCTCGGCCAGGAGGGCCGCGGCGAAGGCCAGGCTGGCCTGGACCAGGAGGGGACCGAGAAGATTGGGGAGGAGGTGTCGGATAAGGACCCGGCCGGGCGTGGCCCCAAGGGCCAAGGCCGCCTCCACGAAGGGCACCGTCTTGAGGCCCAGGGTCAGGGCTCGCGCCATCCGGTAGAAGGCCGGGACCAGGGAAAGGCCCACGGCCAGCATCCCGCTCAAGGCCCCGGGCCCCATTAGAGCGGCAAAGAGGAGGGCCAAGAGCAGGCCGGGCAGCGCGTAGAGGGTCTCCATGAGGAGGTTTAAGACTGCGTCCCAGCCTTCCCCCAGGTACCCCGCCAGAAGGCCCAGGGGAACCCCCAGCAAGACCCCGACGGCCACGGCGATCCCCCCTACCAGGAGGGCGTTTTTGGCCCCGTGGAGGATGCGGGCCAAAAGGTCACGGCCCAAGGGGTCGGTGCCCAGGGGGTGCTCGGGCGAGGGGGGCTTCAAGCGGGCCAGGAAATCGGGGGCGTTGGGGTCCACGGGGTAGATGGAGGAAGCCAGGGCCATAAGGAGAAAGAGGCCCACCAAAAAGCTGCCGAAAAGGAGGCTGGGGCTACGCATAGGCCACCCGGGGGTCCAGAAGGCTATAAAGGAGGTCCGCCGCCAGGTTGAAGGCCACGATGAGGGCCGAAAGTACCAGAACCAGCCCCTGGAGCAGGGGGTAGTCGCGGGCCTCGAGGGCCGTCAGGGCCAGGCTCCCCATCCCCGGCAGGGCGAAGACCGCCTCCACGATGACCGCCCCCGTGAGGAGAAACCCCCCCTCGAGGCCCAAGACGGTGACCAGGGGGAGGCTTGCGGGCCTCAGGGCGTGCTTGAGGAGGACCCACCCCTCCGGCACCCCCTTGGCCCGGGCGGTGCGGATGTAGTCCTGGCCCATGACCTCTAGGAGGCTGGCCCGGGCCATGCGGAAGAGGATGGCTGCCCGGGCCAGGGCCAGGGTCAGGGCAGGGAGAAAGAGATGGCGGAGGGCCTCGAGGGGCCTATCCCACCCGGGAAACCCTCCTGCGGGAAAAAGGGGAAGGTGGACGGCCAGGGCGTAGAGGAGGACCACCCCCAGGAAGAAGGTGGGAAGGGACTGCAAGAGGGCCATGAGGCCGCCCAGGAGGAGGTCCAAAGCCCGGTGTCGCAGGGCGAGGAGGGCCAGGGGCAGGGCGAGGGAGAGGGCCCCAAGAAGCCCCAAGGCGGTGAGGGCCAGGGTAAGGGGGAGCCTCTCCAAAATGAGGGCCAAGACGGGCTTAGCGTAGCGGATGGACTCTCCCAGGTCCAGCTGGAGGAGGCCCCAAAGCCAGGCGAGGTAGCGCTCCAGGGGCGGGCGGTTCAGGCCCAGGGAGCGCTCCAGGGCAGCGCGGGCCTCGGGGCTGGCCTCGAGGCCCAGGATGGCTTGGACCGGGTCCCCGGGAAGGAGGAGCAGGAAGAGGAAGACCAGGCTCCCCGCCAGCCAGAGGGTGGCCAGGGCCAAGAGGAGGCGCCTCAAGGCGTAGGCCGCCATCTAGCGCGCCAGGTAGACCCGGGTCACGTTGAGGCTCGGCGTGGGCTGGTTGGTCCACCAGCCCATGACCTCCTTGCGCATGGCCGCCAGGTACGGGGCGTTCATCACCCAGAGGTTCACCGCGTCCTGGGCCAAAAGGCGCTGCATCTCCTTCATGGTCTCGCAGGCCTTCCTGGGATCAGGGGTGCGCAGGTACTGCTGGTAGAGCTCCCGGAACCTGGGGGAATCGTAGCGGAAGTAGTAGTTGGGGTTGGCATAGATGCCGATGTCATGGGGCTCGGAGTGGCCGATGATGGTCATCTGGTAGTCGGCCCCGCGGAAGACCCGGGAGAGCCAGGTGGCCCACTCCACCACCTCCAGCCGGGCCTGGACCCCGATCTGGGCCAGCTGGGCGGCGATGGCCTCCCCTAGCCGCCGCTCGTAGGGGTAAGGGGCGGCCAGGGTGAAGGTGAAGCGCAGGGGGTTGCCCGGCCCGTAGCCAGCCTCCTGAAGGAGGGCCCTGGCCTTGGCCGGGTCGTAGGGGTAGAAGCCGGAGAGGTCCTCGTAGCAGCTCTCCCCGGGGGAACGGTGGCTGCCGATGGGGGTACCGAATCCCAGCATGACCCCCTCCACCAGGGCCTTTTTGTCCACCGCGTACTGGATGGCCCGGCGCACCCGGAGGTCGTTGAAGGGGGGGCGGCTGTTGTTCATCCCCGCAGTGATCTCCGTGGTGGTGAAGCCCGTGACCACCTTGAAGTTGGGATCCCTCTGCAGGACCAGGGCGTTCTCCGGGCTCACCCCCAGGCCGATGACCTGGATGTCCCCGGCCCGAAGGGCGGCCAGCTGGGCGTTCTGGTCGGGCAGGAAGCGGAAGAACACCCGGTCCAGGTAGGGCAGGCCGGGCTCGTAGTACCCTTCAAAGCGCTCCAGCCTCACCCCCACGCCTCGCTCCCAGGCCACGAAGCGGAAGGGGCCGGTGCCGATGGGAGCCGTTTTCTGCTCCTCCACCCGCCCCTTAGGGCCGATCACCGAGTCGGGGCGGGCCAGGTTGAAGAGGAAGTCCTGGTTGGGCTGGCGCAGGCGGAAGACCACGGTGTAGGGGTCCTTGGCCTCCACAGCGATAATGTCCTGGTAGTACTCAGGATGGGTGTGGCCGGACCTGGGGTCCCTGGCCCTTTGGAACTTGAAGAGGACATCCTCGGCGGTAAAGGGGGCCCCGTTGTGGAAACGCACCCCCTTCCTTAGGTAAAAGGTCCAGGTGAGGCTAGAAGGGCTTCCCTGCCAGCGCTCGGCCAGGGCGGGGACGATCTCCCCCTTCTCGTTGATCTTGACCAGACCCTGGAGGACGTTGTCGTACATCATCCGGGCGATCTCCTGGCTGGTGGAGGCCGAGGGGTCCATAACCGGGGGCTCGGCCAAAACGGCCACCCGGAGCTCCCCGCCGCGGGTCTGGGCCAGGGCCATGGGCCCCAGCCCTAAAAGAAAGGCTGCCAATAAGAGCTTTCGCATCCTTGCCTCCTCTCCCTCTACCCTAGCACTCCCCAAAGGGAACAGGGCCTCAGTTCAGGTAAAGGACCGCCAGGGCGGCGTAGACCCGGGCGGCCAGAACCACCTCCTCCAGGTCCACCCATTCGTCCACCTGGTGGGGAAGGGCCTTATCCCCCGGCCCTAGGACCACCACGGGTAGCCCGGCCCAGGCCCTCAGGAAGGTGCCGTCCGTGGCTCCGGGAACCCCCCCATGCCGCACGGGAAGGCCTAGGAGCCTCAAGGCCTCCTCCGCCGCCTGCACCAGGGGGTCGGAGGGCGGGGTCTCCACGGAGGGGCGGTCCTCCAGGACCTCCACTCCCACTCCCGCCAGCTCCGAAAGCCGGGCGGTGAGCGCCCCATGGTCCACCCCGGGCGTGGTGCGCACGTCCAGAGCCACCTCGGCCTCAGCGGGAATCACGTTGAGCTGCCCCTCCCCGGCGCTGGCCAGGAACCGGGTAGGGGTCAGGTAAGGAAGGCCCAGGAAGGGGTGGGGAAACTCCTTTTGCAAATGGGCTTCCACCACCTTTAGCGCCAGGACAAACTGGGCCGCCTTGGGAATGGGGTTGTCGCCAGCATAGGGCATGGCCCCGTGGGCCATCCGTCCGGGGAAGCGGAGCCTTAGGCGCAAAGCCCCCTTCTGCCAGAGGCAGACCTCCATGGCCTCGGGCTCGGCCACCAAAGCTCCGCGGAAGCCATGGTGGAGCCCCGCCCGCACGAAGGCCTTCACCCCCAGCATCATCCCCTCCTCGTCGGCCAGGGCGGCCAGGCGCAGGGGGCGAGGGAGCCGGCCGAAGGCCCGCTTCACCGCCAGCATGGCTCCGACGAGGGCGGCCAGGCCCCCCTTCATGTCGCAGGCCCCCCGGCCGTAGAGCCTGCCCCCTTCCACCACGGCCCCGTAGGGCGGGTAGCGCCAGAGGCCCTCGTTCCCCGGGGTGACCACGTCGGTGTGCCCCTCGAGGATAAGCCCCCCTTCCCCCTCCCCTAGGTCGGCCACCAGGTTGGGGCGGCCCGGAGCGGCCTCCTGCCGCAAAGGTTTAAACCCCCTCTCCCCCAGGTAGGCCTCCAGGAAGGCCACCACCCCCTCCTCCCCGGGCCCCGGGTAGTGGCTAGGGATCCGCACCAGGGCTTTCAGGAGGTCCACCACCTCGGCAGGGTCCACCGCCTCCGCGGCCAGCAGGGCTTTATCCATGTCGGGGCCCATTTTAGGCTATGCTGAAAGCCAGGCGCAAGGGGGCAGGCATGGACTACAAAAGGCTTTTTGACCTGAGCGGCCAGGTGGCCCTGGTGGTGGGGGCGGCCTCGGGAATCGGCCGGGCCAGCGCCGAGGCCTTGGGCGCCTTCGGGGCCCGGGTGGCCCTAGCGGACCGGAACGAGGTAGGCTTGGCGGAAGCCCTGGAGTCCGTGCGGGCCCAAGGAGGTGAGGCGGAGGCCTTTGCCGTGGACATCGCCGAGAAAGGGGCGGGGGAGGCCCTGGTGGCCCGCACCCTGGAGCGGTTCGGCAGGCTGGACACCCTGGTCACCACCCCCGCCATCAACGTGCGGAAGCCTCTTCTGGACTACACCGACGAGGAGGTAGACCAGGTAGTGGACCTGAACCTCAAGGCCACCCTCCGCCTCCTCCGGGCAGGGGGGCGGGTTATGAGGGAAAGGGGCGCGGGAAGCCTCATCGCCTTCGCCTCCATCCGGGCTCTGGTGGTGGAACCGGGCCAGGGGGTCTACGCAGCCACCAAGGCGGGGATCCTCCAGATCGTGCGCACCCTGGCGGCCGAGCTGGGTCCCCATGGCGTCCGGGCCAACGCCGTCGCCCCCGGGCCCATAGAAACTCCCCTCACCGCCCCCATCAAGGCCAACCCTGACTGGTACCGGGCTTACGCCGCCAAGACCGCCTTGGGCCGCTGGGGAAGGCCCGAGGAGGTGGCCATGGCCGTGGTCTTCCTGGCCTCTCCCGCCAGCAGCTACGTGACCGGGACCCTGTTCCTGGTGGACGGCGGGTGGACCGCAGTGGACGGCCGCTTCACCCCGCCCCTCTAACGGCCGGCCCGGGAGAGCTGCCCGGCCCCTTGGGGAAACTTGGCCGACGAAAACCGGAAAGGCCCAGGGGCCCGCAAGGCCGCCCCCCCAAGGATGGGCCATTTTTTAGGACTTACTCCCCAAAAATCCCCGGGAGAGAGCGCGTAGCCCCAGAACGAGGATGGCCAAGCCCTCCAGGAGAAGAAGCCCAGCCAGGGCCCACCGGTAGCCAAGTCTCTCCACCGCCAGCCCCATCCCCGCCTGGATGAGGAAGATCCCCAAAACCCCGGCCAGGTTGACCCAGGCCATGGCCCGGCTCGAGGCCCCAGGAAAGACCCCGGCGACGAAGGCTAAGGCCAGGCCGTTGAACCCCCCTCCGAAGCCTAAGAGGGCATAGGAGAGGCTCAGCGCCTTCCCGCCCCACCAGGCCAGAAGCCCCAGAGCAAAGAGGCCCATCCCTAGGAGGAGGGCCCGTCCCGTTCCCATCTGGGCGGCAAGCCCTCCGCTGGCGAAGGCGCCCAGGACCGAGGCCAGGTTCAACAGGGCTAAAAGCGCCCCGACCTCATCAGGGGCAAGACCGGAGGCTGAAGCGTAGGCGCCTACCCAAAGGGTTTGCAGGGCAAAGAACCCCCCCACGTAGGTGAAGGCGACGAAGGCCAAGGGGAGCAGAGCCCCTAGGGGCAGGCTGCCCCCTGGAGCCGATCCGGCCCCTCCGCCGTCCCCAAGGATGCCCCGCAGGGACCGGGCCAGAAGAAGGCTCAAGAGCCCGAGAAGGGCGTACACCCCCCGCCAGCCCAAGGCCTCGGCCAGCCAGATCACGGGCCAGGTGGCAAGGAGCCCTCCAAGTCCCCCTAGGGCCACGGTGAGGCCGCTCAGGAAGCCCAACCGCTCGGGAGCCCAGATCTGGTAGGCCCGCAGGGCCCCTACCAGGGCCAGGGCCACGCCCACACCCATGGCCAGGCGCCCCACCGCCAGGAACAAGAGCCCAGGGGTCAGGGCCACCAGACCGCATCCCAGGGCCGCAAGGGCAAAGAGGCCTGAAAGGGTGGGACCAGGCCCCAGGCGTTCCAGAACCCGGCCTAGGGGCACCTGGGCCCCGGCGAAGCCCAGGAAGAAGAGGGCCGTAACAACCCCCAGGCCTCCCGGGGAAAGCCCTAGGTCCTTGGCCATGGGGTCGGCAAGGGGGGCGCTTGCGGAGCGGATCAGGTAGGAGAGGGCGTATCCCAAGGCAAAGGGAAGGAGGCGCGGGGCCAAGCCTCACCCTCCTAGGGCCTGCCGGAGAAGAGGCCAGTAGCTGAAGAAGAGGAGGCCGAGAAGGGAGGCCAACACGAAGGGCCAGACCTCCCGCCAGATTCTTTCAATGGGAAGGCCGCTTATGCGGGCGCTCACGAAGAGGTTTACGGCCACAGGGGGCGTGATCTGGCCGATAGCCAGGTTGACCGTCATGACCACGCCCATCCAAACCGGATCCCAGCCCAGGTGGGCCATCACGGGGATGAGGGCGGGGAGGGTGAGGTAGTAGATGCTCACCGCATCCAGAAGGGCCCCGAGGACAAGCCAAAGGAGGTTAAGGAGGGCCATGAGCTGCCAAGGGTTCGAGGCCAGGTCCAGAAAGGCCTTCCGCACCGAGTCCACAAGCCCGGTGGCGTCGGCCGTCCAGGCGAAGATGCCCGCCCAAGCCACGATGAGCATGACCACGGCGCTGGAAATCCCGGCCTCCACTAGGAGACGGTAGAGGCTCCTAAGGGAAAGGGTCTTGTAGACAAAGAGGCCCACGAAGAGCCCCCAGAAGACCCCGACCGCAGCCGCTTCCGTGGGCGTGAATACGCCACCATAGATTCCCCCCAGGATGATCACGGGGGTAAGGAGGCCCCAGGAGGCCTCCCGCAGGAGGGCCCCTAGGGGCCGATCCACTTTCTCGGGCCGGCCCCAGCCCCGGGCCCGCACCACCAGGTAGGCCCCGCCCATCAGGAGGAGGCCTAGGAGGATGCCCGGGAGAATCCCCGCCAGGAACTGCTGGGCCACCGAGGTACCAGCGATGGTGGCGTAGACGATGAAGGCGATGGAGGGGGGGATGATGATGGAAAGCTCGGCGGCCGCGGCTACTAGGGCTGCGGCGAAGCCTAGGCTATAGCCCTGCCTGACCATAAGGGGGTAAAGGATGGGCCCCAAAGCGGCCACCGTGGCCGGCCCCGAACCCGAGACGGCTCCCCAGAACATGCCCACCAGCACGGCGGCCAGGGCCGCTCCCGCCCGGTGGCGCCCTACCAGGGCCAGGACCAGGCGGACGATCCTTTCCGCGATCCCAGCCTTGTCCATCACCGCCCCTGCGAGGATGAAAAAGGGGATAGCCAAGAGAGGAAACTTGGCGATCCCCGCCTGGAAGTTGAAGGAGACCACCTGCAGGCCCAGGTGGCCCAAATGGATGATGAGGACGGCGGCCAACCCCAGAGCGATCCCGATAGGCACCCGGAGAAGGAGAAGGCCGAAGAAGAGGGCGAGGAGGAGGACTCCGAGGCTCACCGCGACCTCCAGGTCCTGTAAGCCCCCTCGAGGCCTCGCCAGGCCACCAAAAGGGCGAGGAAGGGAGTGGGCAGGGTGTAGAAGGCGTTGGGGATACCGAGGGCTGGGGAAATGGCCCCCAGGGCCAGGTCGTCCCTAGCCTGCCCCCAAGCGAGAAGGGCTAGAAGGAAGAAGAGAAAGGCGGTGGCGAGGAATCCCAAGGCAATGAAGACCCGGGGCCAGGGTGGGGGGAGGAACTCGGTGAAGGCCACAAAGCGGATGTGGGCCCCCTCCCGGCCTTCCCTGAGGCCCACAGCCACTCCGAGGAGGGTGGCCCAGACAAAAGCGTTCACGGTGAGCTCCTCGGTAAAGGCCAGGGGGTAGCGGAAGAGATAGCGGGTGAGCACGTTGAGAAAGGCCAGGCTCACCATGAAGAGGAGGAGGAGGGCCAGGAGGGCCTCCTCGAGGCGAGCCAGAACCCCGCGCATCCTTTCCCCCTAGCGGGCCCGTTTCTTGTCCGCCTCGGCCTGGACCACCAGGGTGCCCCCGATCTCGTTCATCCAGCGCTGGACCACCCCCGCTACCCGGTCGCGGAAGCGGCCGATCTCCAGGGGGGAAAGGACGGTGACCTGGACTCCTTGGTTCCGGAGGTAGGCGATGGGCTCGGGGATCTCCACCTTGACCCCTAGGGAGGCCAGGTACCGGGCAGAGGTGCCGTCGTCCATCCCTGCCCGGGCCAGGGCCGTTTGGTACCGGGCCGCCTCGAGGGCGGCCTCCTGAATAGCCTTTTGCACCTCGGCCGGGAAGGAGCGCCAGGTCTGGACGCTGGCGGCGAAGATCAGAGGATCTATGACATAGTTCCACACGGTTAGGTAGCGTTGCCCGAGTTCCCAGAGCTTATAGGGGATGATCACGCCCACGATGGGGTTCTCCTGGCCGTCCACTACCCCCTGCTGCAGAGCCGTCAGGGTCTCGGAGAAGTTGAGGGAGGTGGGGTTGGCCCCTAGGGCGCGGAAGGTATCTATGAAGATGGGGGCCCCCACCACCCGGATCTTGAGCCCGGCCAGGTCCTCGGGGGTGCGCACGGGCCGCTTGGAGTTGGTGAGCTGGCGGTAGCCGTTCTCCCCCCAGGCCAGGGGCTCGGCCCCAAGCTGGCGGAGGCGCTGGAAGATCATCCTCCCCGCCTGGCCCTCCTTCACCGCGTCCAGCTCCTTGTAGCTGGGGAAGAAGAAGGGCAGGTTGAAGAGGTTGAGCTCCTTCACCTGGGGGGACCAGTTGATGGTGGAACCGATGGCGAAGTCCGCCACCCCGGTCCGCAGCAGCTGGAACTCGTTGGTCTGCTGCCCGGCGAAGAGCTGCCCCGAGTAGTAGACCTTGATGTTGATCTTGCCTTCGGTCTTCTCCCGCACCAGGTCAGCAAACCGTTGGGCCCCCATGCCCCACGGCGTGTTGGGGGCCACCACCACGGAGAGCTTGTACTCGCTCTTGAACTGGGCCAAGGCCCACCCGAACACCACCAACAAGCCCAAAAGCCAACGCATCATCCCTTCACCTCCTCGTACCTTCCCAAAACCGCGCCCACGGGGTAGGTGCGCCCTACCTCCGCCAGCACCTCCTTGAGGACCCCGTCCGCTTCGGCCTCCACCGCTACCAGGGCCTTGTCGGTTTCCACCTGGAAAAGGGGCTCCCCCTTACGGAAAGCCTCCCCCACGCCCTTGAGGAACCCCTGGAAGGTGCCTTCCTCCATGGTGAGGCCGAGCTGGGGCATAAGGATGGGCTTTAGCGCCACGCCAACACCTCCTTGGCCGCCTTTAAGATGTCCTCCACCTGGGGGATAACCCGTTTCTCCAAAGGGGGGCTGAAGGGAATGGGTACATGGGCCGCTCCCACGCGGAGGACGGGGGCCTCGAGCCGGTCCCAAAGTCTCTCCGCCAAGGTGGCGGCGATCTCGGCCCCGGGTCCCAAAAAGCGCCAGGTTTCGTGGGCCACCACTACTCGGCCCGTCTTTGCCGCGGAGGCCAGGATTGTGTCCCAGTCCAGGGGATAGAGGGTCTTGAGGTCCACCACCTCTGCCGAGATTCCCTCCGCCTGGAGAAGGCGGGCAGCCTCCAGGCACTTGTGCAGGCTAAGGCTATAGCTTAGGAGCGTGAGGTCGCCACCCTCCTGCACCACCTCAGCCTTGCCCAAAGGGGTCAGAACCTCCCCCTCGGGCACAGGGCCTTTCCGGGTGTACAGTGCCTTGTGCTCAAGGTAGAGCACGGGATCTTCTGAGCGGATGGCGCTCTTGAGCAATCCCTTGGCGTCCTTGGGCGTGGCCGGGGCCACCACCTTGAACCCGGGGAGGTGGAGGAAGAGGGCCTCGAGGCTCTTGGAGTGGTGGGCGCCTGCCGAGCGCAAAGCCCCGTCGGGAGCGCGGATGACCAAGGGGACCGAAAGCTTCCCCCCAGACATGTACCGGAGGCTCGCCGCCTGGTTGACCAGCTCATCCATGGCCAGGAGGAGGAAGTCGGCGAAGTGGATGTCCAACACAGGCCTCATCCCCACCAAGGCGGCCCCAAGGGCGGCCCCCACCAACGTGGGCTCGCTGATGGGCGTATCCAGGACGCGGCCGGGAAAGCGTTCCGCCAGGCCGCGGAACTGGCCAAAGACCCCGCCCTGCTTGGCGATGTCCTCCCCCATGAGGAAGACCCCAGGGTCCCGGGCCATCTCCTCCTCCATAGCCTCCCGGGTGGCCTCGGCGAAGCTCACCTCCCTCATGCGCCCTCCCAGGGGTAGTCCCGCACCGGTTCGGCGAAGAGGTCCTCGAGGGCTTGGGCGGCGTCCGGCCAGGGGCTCGCCTCGGCAAAGCCTACGGCCTGGTCTAGGGTGGCCTCCTCCGCCGCCTCCAGGGCCTTCAGGGTCGGCTCGGGTACCCCCATGCCAAGAAGCCGTTCGCGGTAGAGGGCGAGGGGGTCGGGGAACCCTTGGGCCTCCTCCCGCTTCCGGTAGCGCTCCGGATCCCCCACGTAGTGGCCCTTGAACCGGTAGGTGCGGGCCTCCAAAAAGGCTGGCCCCCGCCCCGCCCTTACCCCCTCGAGGAGATCCCCCGCCGCCTCGTATACCGCTTCCACGTCCTGGCCGTTTACGGAGCGGTAGGGGATTCCGTAGGCCCTCACGAGAGACTCCGTCCCAAAGGCGTGGCTTTCAGCAAAGCCGGTCGTGGAGGCGTAGAAGTTGTTTTCCAGCACGAAGAAGACGGGAAGCTTCCAGAGGGCCGCCAGGTTCAGCCCCTCGTGAAACACCCCCCGGCCTGTGGCCCCGTCCCCGAAGAAACAAAAGACCACCCCTGCTCCGCCTCTAAGCCGGAGGCCGAGCCCGGCCCCCACGGCAATGGGGATGCCCCCGGCCACGATCCCGTTCGCGCCCAGCATGCCCCGGCCTGGGTCGAAGAGGTGCATGCTCCCGCCCTTCCCCCGGCAGACCCCGGTGGAGCGGCCAAAGAGCTCGGCCATCATGGACCCGGGCTCCACCCCCAGGGCCAGGGCGTGTCCATGGCCCCGGTGGGTGCTCGTCAGGTAGTCCCCTCGGCGGTAGTGGGCGAGGACCCCGGTGGCCACGGCCTCCTGGCCGATGTAGAGGTGGACGAAGCCCGGTATCTTGCCGGCGCGAAAGAGGGCCTCTACCCTCTCCTCAAAGCGCCGGATACGGTACAGGGTACGGTAGAGCTCAAGCCGGTCCATGAACCTCCTCCCCCGTCACCATCTGCCGCAGATCCTCCCGAGCCGTCCAGAGGGCGGTGAGCTTTTCCACCCCGTAGGCCAGGGTCATCTCTGCCAAGACCACGTCGTGGCGGACGTATTCCTCGGCCACGAGGACTAGGGCCGGGTCCCGGGTGCGCACGGCCCAGGCCTCGGACTCCGTGAGGTTTCCCACCATCACCTCCTCGTGATCCCGCACCACCACGAAGAGCCTGGCCCGAAGCCGCCCCTCCACCACCTTCGGGTCCACGAAGTGGTGGTAGTAGACCCGGCCCAGAGCAGGGTCTGCCCGCTCCCCAAAGAGGACGAGGCGTAGGTCCACACCCCGGGCCCGGGCGGCCTTCAGAGCCTCCTGTAGAGCGTCCAGCTGGTTCTGCCATAGGGAAAGGGTCAAGGCCTTCCCGGCCCCCTCCACCAGGGCCCGGGCCTCGGCTAGGGTGCGGGCGGCCCCCTTGACCCGCCATATAGCCTCCGCCGGCCGCTCGGGGGCGATCTGGATCAGGCTTTCCCTGGCCCGGGCGAAGCGCTCCCGGGCCTCGGCCTCGAGGCGGGCAAGGAGCTCCTCCTGGGACACGGCTCCGTAGAAGGTTCCTTCCCCTTCTTCCACCCTATAGGCTGCCCCACGGTCCACCAGGCGCCCCAAGACCTGGTACACCATGGAACGGGGCACCCCGCTCCGCTTAGCCGCCTCGTAGCCCTTCAGCCTCCCCCCATGCAAAAGGGCCAGGTAGACCCGGGCCTCGTAAGAGCTGAAGCCCAAAGCCTGCAGGTCCCGTAGGGCCGCCTCCCGCCGATCCACCATCGTAGTTAGCTCCCTAACGCCTTTAGGCCCAAGCTAAGCCTTGCGGGGTTTCCTGTCAAGCTTGTGTGCTGAGCTTCCCCGTCATGTTCTGACGAGCTGAGGCGGAAGCAGGCGGCGCCGCTAGGTCTGCAAGGCCTCGTCCATGGCCTCTTTGGGGCCCCCACCCCAAATGAACCGCCCGCCATTGGGCCGGGGAAAGCGGCCATGTGCCTTCAAAAGGGGGTTGGTCCTGCCCCGGGCCCGGGGCTTCACCGCCAGGCTGGAGCCCAAGAAGGCGTACCGCCTGGAAGGGGGCCTGCGGGGGGGCTGGCTGGTGGTGGAGCGGGCCTACCCCCTGGGGAAGTGGGACCTTCACCGCAAGGGGAAGAGGCCCGCCCCCGAGGCCATAGAGGGGGACCGGAACCCTTATCTAGAAGAGGGCCGGGGCCAGAAGGCCCAGGAAGCGAGGCCCGAGCCCCAGCCGGAGCCCGAACCCAAGCCCGAGCCTAGACCTGAGCCCGAGGCCAAACCCAAGCCCAAGGAGGCCCGGCCCCGACGGGACACCGTCCGGGTGTGGCGGGCCCCGGAGGAGCCCGCGGAACCCCAGGGCCTGGGCCAGCCCCCGCCCCTGCCCAAGGGGCAGGTGATGGGCCTGGTGGGGGAGGGGCCCTTCTACCTGGTCC
>Ga0187841_100018_pt1 | contig 14945 bp, 16 predicted proteins | sample OCT_B_ViralDNA_FD_148972 | JGI IMG/M metagenome (GOLD analysis project Ga0187841, IMG submission 148972) | Extremophilic microbial mat communities from Yellowstone National Park, Wyoming, USA - OCT_B_ViralDNA | ecosystem: Environmental > Aquatic > Thermal springs > Hot (42-90C) | place: USA...
ACTCCTGGGGGCCATCGCCTGGGCACGGCTGGAGGGCCGGGTGGGCCTCCATCGCGAGGTCTCTGCCGTCCTCTGGCACCCGGGCCTGGGCTTCCCCCTCTACCTGAGGACGCCTGACCCCAGGACCCCCTTGGCCCGGGCCAGGGCGGCCCTGGGAGACCTCCTCGCGGCCCGGCCCCGGGTGGGACCGGAGTGCGTGGTCTGCCCCCTGGCCCGGGAGGGGGGATGCCCAGAGGGCCGGGCCTACCTTGGAGGTGGGTCGTGAGCCCCCTTGACCCCCTGGGCCTCGGCGCCCCCCGGGGCGTCCCTCCCGCCGTCGGCTTCTTCTCCCTCTCCGACGTCCTCCTGGTGGCCCGCGGCGCGTGCCCGGCCCGGCTCCTGGCGGAGAGGAAGCGCACCTCCTCTTCCCGGCCCGGCAAGGGCCGCTCGGGCCCCTCCGAGGACCACGCCCGCCTCCTCGGGATGGCCTCCCGGCGCTTCCCCGGGCTCCACGTCGCGGGCAAGGCCTACCTGGAGCTCCCCTTCCCCCGGGCCCTGGTCCGCGCCCGGCCGGACCTCCTCCTCGTGGGCGGGGGCCTGGCGGTGGGCATCAAAAGGGCGAAGGTCCAAAACCTGGAGAGCATGCCCGCCCTGGGGCTCGTCCTGGCCGGCTTCGCCCAGAGGAACGGGCTCATGCCCCGCCTCTACCAGGCCCTACCCGGGGACACCCTCTGGGAGGTGCCCATCCCCCGCGGCTCCGAGGCCCGGGCGCTCCGCGCTCGACTGGCCCGGGGCGTGGCGGCCCTGTTGGAGAGGAGGCGGGTCCCGGGCCCCAGCTGCGGGGGCTGCCCCCTCCGCCACGGGTGCCCCGCCCCGGCCGTCTAGAAGGCCCCGGAGGGGGCGGGGGTCGGAGCGGATCCCCGCCCCCTTCCCACCCCAGCCTCCCTTGGGAACCCCAATGGCGGCGCCCACGGCCGGGAAGCGGGACCGGCTATGGGTTATACTGAAGCGAGGAGGTTATACCATGACCTACTCAGTAGGTCCCAAGGGGCAAGTGGTCATCGCCAAGGAGATCCGGGAGCGCCTGGGAATCGGCCCCGGCTGGCGGGTGGTCCAGCGCCTGGTGGGGGACCACGTGGAGCTCCACTTCCTCCCCCCGCCCCACAAGGCCTCCCTCAAAGGGCTGCTCCGGGACCGGATCCGGGCCCATGTTTCCGAGGAGGCCTGGCCGGAGGCCCGGGAGAGGGCCTGGCGGGCCTCATGGGACGAAGCGTGAAGGCCCTGGTGGACACGAGCCTTCTCGTGCGCTACCTCACCGGGGACCCGCCCCACCTGGCGGAAAAGGCCGCCCAGGTCCTGGACGGGGAGGAGACCCTGGGGATCACGGAGGTGGCCCTAGTGGAGACGGCCTACGTGCTGGAGTCGGTGTACGGCGTGCCCCGGAAGGAGGTGGTGGACGCCCTCCTGGCCCTCCTCCAGAAGGAGAACCTCAAGGCGGTGGGCGGGGACAAGGACCTCTGGATGCGGGCCCTCCTCCTCTGCCGCCCCTCGCGGAGGGTCTCCTTCGGGGACGCCCTGATCTGGGCGGCGGCCCTGGCCTCGGGGGTGAAGCGGGTCTACACTCTGGACGCCCGCTTTCCCGAAGAGGAAATCGCAGTGGGCCCACCGGAGGACCCGGGCTCAGGTTAAAATCCCCCTGAGATGGAAAAGACCAAGCTTTTCCTCCCCCTGGCCGCCCTCCTCCTCGCGGCCTGCGGCGACCTGAACCTTCCCGGCCTTCAGCCCAAGCCCTTCACGGGGGCCCTGGACCTCCCTTCCCCCCTCCAGACCGCACCCCCCGGGGGCCAGGTCCAGGTCCCGGTGCGGGTGGCGTTCAACGACTCCAGGGTGGCCTCCGTGACCCTCACCGTGCGCCTCGCCGACCCTTGCGCCAAGGGGACCTCCTACTGCCCCGGGTGGGACGCGAGCCGCTACCCCGGGGTGGCCCACCCTACGGGGAGCTACACCCTGACCCCCGCTAGCCCGAGCGCCACCTTGACCTTCAGGGTGGACTCGGGCGCTTTGTCCCAGGGGCCCTTCAAGTACGAGCTCGTCCTCTCGGGGCAGGATGCCTCGGGGAACCTGCGGGAGGAGGTGGTCCCCTTCTACCTGAAGGTCCTCGCCCCCGGGGAGCGCTCGGGGATGGAGGCCTGGAACTTCTGGCGGGACTACTTGGGCCTCCCCCGGGTGAGGGAGGACCCTGAGTGGAGCTTCTGGGCTTGGCTCCACAGCCGCTATGCCGTGATGAACTACCCCAACAGACTCTCCCACGACGAGGACCTCTCGCAACCCTTCGCCAGCCCCGAGGGGCGGGAGGCGGGGCGGAGGGGGAACGAGTGGGGGTCCTTCTCTAGGAGAAACGGCCAGCCCTACTGGCCTCCCGAGGAACTTGCCATAAAAAGGTGGATCGCCGCCCCCTTCCACCGCCTCAACATGATCGATCCCCGGGCGGTAAACGGAGGCTTCGGGGTGTACAAGGACGTGGGCCCCGTGCCGGGACGGGGGGACGGACGGGGGCGCACTTGGGCCAACCTGCCCAACCTCTACGGGGGGAGCCCTGGGACCCGCCCCCAGGTCTTTCCCGCTCCTGGCAAGACCACGCCTCTTAACCTTTACGACGGTGGGGAAAGCCCCGACCCCACTGCTCCCTGCTCCAACCCCTCCAGGCCCCAGGTCCGCCCCTTCCTGACCCAGGAGGGGCTCACCTGGGATGCCGGGGACGGAGTCGTCCGCGACCCCATCGGCCTCCCCATCACTCTCCAGACCTTTCCCTCTACCCCCGTGGACACCCAGGTCCTGGATGCCCGGCTCACCCGCCTCTCCGACGGGGCCCTGAACCCCCTTTGTGCCTACGGCAGCCTGCAGTACTGGGAGGGGCGGGAGTCTTGGTACCAGGCGGCTCAGCGTATCCTCCGGAGCGAAGGTGCGGTCATCGCCTTCCCCCACCAACCCCTCACCCCCGGGGAGGCCTACGAGGCCTACCTGAAGGTGCGCCTGGGGAGCGAGGTGCGGGAGTTCACCTGGCGCTTCTCCGTGGCGGGGGAGGGCGACCTCAGGCCCCTCCGGGTGGCGCCCTCCCTTGAGCTTCTGGAGGGGCGGTAGGGCTCAAGGGGAGAGGGGAGGGGTCAGGGGCCCTCCCCTTTGGCCTTTTCCCCTACCTCGCCCCCTTCACCACGGCCACGCACCGGGCGGCACCGAGGGGGGAGAGGAGGGCGCAGGCCTCCAGGGCCTCCTCCTTGGGCCGGGTGGCGAGGAGGGCGGAGGCGAGCCCCCGCCAGCAGAGTTCCTTGCCGTAGGTCGGCGCTCAGGGTGGCCCGGTCCCTGGACACCACCACCCGCTCTTCCCGGGCGGCCCACTCCAGGATTTCAGGGTCCGACCTCCCTCCAAGGCCCACATCCACCACCCGCACCACGTCCAGCCCAGGGTGGCGCCGCCTCAGACCCAGGAGTAGGGCCTTCTCCACGTTCTCGTCCAGTAGGAGCCTCACGCCCTACCCAGCCGGGCTAGAAGGGCCTTAGGAAGGTGGGCCCTGGCCCGCTCCTCCGCCTCCTGGGCCTCCCTCTTTACCCTCTCCCGGTAGGCGGCCACCTCCTCCGGGTGGCGCAGGGCCCAGGCCAGGATGGCGTACACGTCTGCGAGGTTCAGGCTGGGGTAGACCAGGACCATCTCCTCGGGGGAGAGGCCCCCCTCGTAGGCGTCCAGGAGGTCTTCTAGGTAGACCCGGGTGCCCTCTACCCGGAAGCCTCCGGCCTCGTCCGCCACCAGGGGGATGCGCTCAGTCAGGACCATGCGCCTCTCAGTGTACTCGGGGCAGTCCATGTAGGCCTCTCCTCCGTGTTATGCTCGTATACTCGGCCGCGTCCTGTGGGGGTTTCAGCGGATCCCTTCCCGGGCCTAGAGGTCGAGGTCCTGGGTCGTCCACCGCCTGCCGAGCAAGGTCGCGAGGGCGAAGGCTTCCACGACGGAGAAGGGGCCAGCTCCCTCGGCGTAGAGCCGCGCCAGATGGGTGGTCTTTGCACACCCTAAACGAAGTCGGGATCCTCTAATCGCTTCAAACCCTCGTGCCCGATGCGCCAGGTACGCCCCACCGCCTCAGGGGGCAGAAAGTATACCGCCAAAACGTCCTCTTCCTTGTTCACCAGGGCCTCGAGCTTGCCTTTGAGGTGGGCCCACTGTTCCCGGGTCAGGCGGGCCTCAAACACGGAGTACTGCCGCCTTTCGCCGAATCCCTTCAGCAGTTTCGCGAGCCGTGCTCGCCGCCGGTCGTCTGGCGTGTCGTAGGCGATGACCAGGTAGAACTCCCTCATCGCACCGAGAACGGTTCGTACTGGGGAAGCTCTCCCAGGAGGTGCTTGACCAGGATCCGCGCTTGGGCCAGGAGGATCTCGCGGTAGGCCAGGCGTTTTCCCAGAAGAGGGTGTCGAACCCGCTCGTTAAGCCGCTCTTCCCAAGCCCTCAAGAACTTGGGCCAGGCGTCTTTCCGTAGCCGGGGGAAACCTTCGCTGTCATCGAAATCCCCGATGGTCACCCGGCGGTTGTTGAGGAGGCTCAGGACCACCGAGTCGGCGAGGATGCTCCGGAACTCCTCCATCAGGTCCAAGGCTAAAGAGGGGCGGCCGTAGCGCACCTCATGGAGGTAGCCCACGTAGGGGTCAAGTCCGGCTACGAGGAGGGCGCTTTCGCACTCCTTGGCGAGGAGGGTGTAGGCCAAGGAAAGGAGGCTGTTGGCCGGGTCCCGGGGCGGCCGACGGCTCCGCTCCCCGAAGGCCAAGCCTTCCGGCAAGAGCCCTGCGAAGGCCCGGAAGTAGAGGTCGGCGGCCCGGCCTTCCACGCCCCTTAGGGCCTCCTCGTCTGGGGCACGCTCCGTCTCCAGGAGAGCTTCCCTCAGTCCCTCCCAGCCCTCAGCCCCGTTGCGCCTTAAGAAAACGAGGCTGTTCCTGATCTTTCCTATGACGAAGCGCCGGGCCAGGGTGAGCTTCCAACTGGGCTCCAGGTGAGCCCGAAACTGGGCCACCCGGGCGGGAGCGTTCTTGGCAGGGGTGCGGCTCAGGCCGGCGTAGTAGGTCCCGGTGGAGGAGAGGTAATGAATCCCAATGCCCTCCTGGGCGCAGTGCTTAAGGAGAGCCGGGGTCACCACCGCGTTTCCCAGGATCACGATTCCTTCCACCGCGATAAGGGGTTTTTGCAGGAGTACCTCGCGCCCGGCTCGCCGGGACACCTTGAGCGTGCCTCCTTCCTTAGACAGATAGGCTTCGCTTTCCAAAACGTAGACTACGCCCACCGGGCCACCCCCTTCCGCCATAGCTCGGGCTGGCAGGCCTCTCTCACGCTGCACCCCTCGCACTTTGCAGGGGGCACCTCTACCCCCGGGGGGCGGGGGTTGTGGAGGAGGGAGCGCATCCGGTTTACGGCTTTCTCCACGGCCAGGAACAGCTCTGGGGTGAAGACCACTTCCCGGCGGAGATGGCTCTTGTGGTAGTAGACAAATCCCCTCTCGGCCTTGATGCCCCGCGACTCCCAAAGGCAAAGGGCCTGAGCTGCGAGCTGTACGGAATCGGAGAGGTAAGCCTCCGCTTTGGCCCGGCCGAGCTTGTACTCCACGGGAGTGGCTCCTCCTTGCCGCCACTCCAGCCGGTCCACCACTCCCACGAGCCGCAGCTGGTCCGACCACACCCAAAGCCCGCTTTGCTCTCCGGGTTCCGTATGGACCCTTTCGTGGAGGTACTGCCCCCCGATCAGGTGGTGGTTGGTGTGAACTTCGCCTAGGACGTACTCCAGATAGAAACGTCGGGCGCAGTAGACCACAGTGTTCACCTTAGAGAGGGGCAGGTACTCGAGGTAGGCTTGTCCTTGCCTCATGCCTTACCCCTAAGCCAGGGCTGTCACGCCCTTGGGTGACGCCGATCGGTCGCCGAAAGGGGTGACAGGGGGACTATAGCCTGGGACCCATGGGGTGGATGTTGCGCCTCCGGTGGGTTTTGGACCTTCTTACGCTTGGGTTTGCTGCCCAGAGCAGGGGTGGGTACAACGCCAGCGGTGCCTGGGAGGGGGTGGTCATGAACCGGAGGTCCCCCTGCGATTCCGCGTCCATAGGCTTCGTTCCGCGCCGTCAAGGCGGGGCCCTTCCCGGAGCACACGATGCCTTCCAGGATGCCCGATGGATCTATGTTGGAGAGGTTAGGGGTAGACGCTCAGACCGGGAGACCGATGGGCACCTGGGCTCTTCCAGCGGCTATACCCTTGGGAGGTGCACCTTTCAGGGGGATGCGTTCTCTAGGGCCTACGCCATCACCTCCTCTCCTTCAGGAACGCTTTCCGCAACCCTCTTTCTTCCACGGACCCACACCCGGAGGTCGGCCCTTCTTCAGGGTGCTCTGGAGGCACTGGGCCGGAGGCTAAGGGCGTTGGGCGGAGAGCCGCACTCGGTCCCTTTAACCGAACGGGGGGTTTGGGGATAAGATGATTCCAGCGATGGAAAGTCGCCTGCCGGATTTCCTCCGCCTCCTCAGGGAGCACCCTCGGGGGCTTCCCGTGCGGCAGATTGCCTCCACGCTTGGGGTGGCCCGGCAGAGCGTGTACCGCCTGAGGGACAAGGCCCAAAGCCTAGGGGTTTGGGTGGAAACCCACGGGGACAATCCCGAGGTGCCCCCGGGGTGGATGCGCCTCGAGGGCTCCCCCGAGATGGTTTTCCACCTCACCCTAGAGGAGGCGGAAGCCTTAAAGGCTGCGGTGGAGCGGGTAGAACGCCTTACCCCCCTGGCCAGGAGAGCCTTGGAGCGCTTGGCGCACGGAGGCCTGGTCCTGGGGGCTTCACCCCCAGACGAGCCCCTCATCTACACCCCCCTTGCCGACGAGTACCCGGACGGGCTCTTTGAGCGGGCAGTGCGGGCCATCCGCGAACGAAGGACCTGCGAGGTCACCTACAAGAACGCCAAGGGGCAGGTTAAGACCTACCGCTTTGATCCCTACGCCCTTATCGCCCGCGACCCCCACCTCTACCTGGTGGGGGCCAACCACAACTCCCGGAGGGCGGGGCACGACCCGGTGAAGGACCTGAGGTTGGACCAGGTCGTCGAGTTAAAGCTCACCACCCAGCGCTTCAAGAAGCCCGACTTTGACGTGAGAACCTACGCCCGAAGCCGCTTCCGCACCTTCTCCGGGGAAGGTTCCCCTGTGCGGGTTCGGGTGCGGTTCAGCCCCGAAAAGGCGGGTTACATCCGCCGCACCCGCCGCCACCCCACCCAGACGGTGGAGGATCTACCCGACGGAAGCGTGGTCTGGGAGGTAGAGGTTCCCCTTTCCGAGGACCTGATCCACTTTATCGTGGGCTACGGACCTCACGCCACCGTCCTGGAACCCGAGGAGCTCAGGCGGCGGGTGGTGGCGTGGGCCAGGGGGGCAGTGGAGGCCAACCGGTTGCCGGAGGACCGGGTGGAATCGTGATGGAGCGGATAACGGCGCAACACCCCACCCCGGCTGAGGCCAAGCGGCTTGTGGCCGACATCTGTTTCGGCGAGGCCCCTAGAGAAGCCCTGCTGACCTATCGCGAGGCGCTGGCTGACCCGGAGTTTGAGGCCTTCCTGGAACGGGTGGAACCACGGCTCATCCGCTATCTGCGCCAGGCCCCTGAGGACTCGCCGGTGCCTCACAAGCCCAGGGGTAAGGACCAGATGCTCTTTCTCCACCCCCTTCCCGGCGAGCCCCAGATCCGGGCCGCCTACGAGCTGGCCATGGAGGGTTTTCTAGAGCGCTTGGAGGCCCAGGGCTACCCGGTGGTGGAACGGGGAGTGGGGTGGGTGAAGGTCTACGTGAGCCCCAAGGCCCCGCCTCTGGACCTCGAGAACCTCAAGAAGAGCTGGAAGGCCTACGTGGAGGATGCTTTCAGCCTGGAGAGGCTTTCGGCCAGGTTTCTTCCCCTCCTGAACTCGGTGCAGCTTGCCGGACGGGGGATCAGCGCTCCCAAGGTGCCCGTGCCCACTCTGGGAGCGCGGGACTTCCTCGCCGCTTGGTACCTGGCCAACCTGCTTTCCGCCAAAAAGCGCCTGGAGTGGCGGGAGCAGGAGATGGAGCGCTTAAGGGAGAAGCTTGATGGCCTTGCCGAGGGTTCGGAAAGGTCCAAGGCGCTCCGGGAGTTGGAGAAGCGGAGGCAGGCTCAGGAAAAGGAGCTGGGTAAATACGGGGAGGCGCTCCAGAAAAAGTGGGAAGAGCTCTTGCGGGACCTGAGAAAACTAGTCCAGCAACGCCTTAGGCTGGAAGAGCAGCTGCAAAGGGCTAAACCCAGGGACAGGCCCCGCCTCGAGGCCAAGCTCAAGGCCCTGGAACCCCCCTTGGCCTTATGGGCCCTGAGGGGTTTGGCAAGAGCCAGACGCGACTGGCGTGCGCTGTGGGCGTGGCTGGACCCGGGGAGCCCCAAGGCGCCTTCGGCCATCCGGAGCCTTGCCCCTCTTCTGCCGCGCTTTAATCCCACGGCCAGCCAGCAGCTCAGCACCGCTGTGGGCAACAAGTTTACCAAGATCCTCGAGGAGCTCCTCCGCCTCCTGAGCCTTACGTCCCCGGAGGTGGAGATTCCGCCCTTGGTTTCGGAAAGGCCCTTCGCCCTGCCCATGAGGGCGCCGGGGGATAAGGCCGAGGTTTGCTACGGATGCGGGCGTCCCCTGGACCAGGCCAAGCTCAAGGCCAGCAAGCTGGTCTTCGCCAGCCCAAGCCAGCGCCTCCAAAGCGGCACCGGCCAGGAAGAACCCTGGATCTGTCCCGTTTGTGCCGCCCTCGCCCTCGCCTCCCCCATCAAGCCTGGGGAGGGAAGCGTTTTGGTCCGCATCGGAAGCTACGAGGCCCCGGAGGCGGCCAAGCACTTCGCTCGGCTCTGGGTCATGGGGACCCTTCACGTGGCGGCTGGGCGGTACCTTCTCCTCAACAGCCCCAGGTTGGAAAACAAGCCCCTAGCCCAGGCGTTGGGCCGCGTGGTCTATGCTCTCCAGGCCCTGGGGCAGGAGGTAAACCCCAAGGTCTTGGAGCGCTTCCCCTTCTACCTTCTGGAGGGGACGCAGGAGATTCCCCTTCCCCCCAGGGCGCTGTGGCTTTCCCACGTCCTGCAAGGGGCCTTTGGCGCCCGGCCCAGCGAGGACGGCACGCTCAACCGAGACCTGGGGGAGGCCCTGCGCTACGCTCTGAGAGACCTTCCTTGGCACGCCCTCTACACCCTGGCCCGGCGCTACGGCCGGGTGGCCGACCGGTTCCTCTTAGAGGAAGGTCTGCGCAGGTACGCGCTCCTTCTAGGAAACGCAAAAAGGGAGGTGGGTATGATGGAAACCGATCTGGCCCAACGCTTTCGGGACGTGGCGGGCCTCACCGGACTGCTCAGCGCCTGGGTGGGGTACGTGGAGAACCAGGTGGGCCGCAAGCCGAAGGAGGCCAAAAGGGCAGTGCTGAAGCTTCTGGACAACCTGGGGCGGCCCGGGGACTTCCTCTATGTGGCCGCCTATACCCTGGACAGCACCCAGGCCCGGCTCTACGAAGCCAGCGGCCCTTTCTTCTACCAGGAGGCCAAGCGGCTCCTCCGGGAGGCTGGGGCCGCGGTTCAGGAGGGCGAGGACGACCACGGCCGCTTCCTGGTGGTTTCCCAGGACGACCTTCACAGGGTCTACGGCGGTCTGGCAGCGCGTTATCCCGGCAAGGCGTGGGATAGCTTTATCTACGAGGTGCGCCTGAGCTTGGCCTCGAGGTTCCCCCAGTACATCCGCATGGAAAAGGAGGAGTAGGATGGCAAGCGGACTCAAGCCCCAGAAGGAGCCCCTTTACCACTGGGACATCTACGCCCTGCTCTACGCTCCCCAGGAGATCTATTTCGGGCACGAGACCCAAGTGAACGTGAACCTCATCGAGACGGTGGTTCTCCCCGACGGGAGCGAGCGGGTTTACCTTTCCCCCACCAAGCGCCGCGGGGTGGAGCGGCGGGCCCTCCTTTACGCCCCCGTGGAGAGAAACGGGGAGAGCCTCTACCTCACCGACCTCCTGGGCTGTGGCATCCCCAACACCTGCGGCCGGGAGTGCTGCCCCGTCTGCCGGGTCTATGGGGCCTTGGTCCCCGAAAGGCAAGGGAACGTAGACCGCACCACGTTTGCCGGCCGCCTCTCCCACGGGGGTGGGGTGGCCGTACCCGCCCTGGAGCCCTTGGAGAAGCAGCGGGCCATGCACCCCTCCCCCATCAGGCGGGAGTCGGGAAACGAGCCCCAGCCCTTCAGGCGGCAGTACGGGGTCCCGGGCCTGCTCTTCCCCGTGTACAACCACGTCCTTGCCGCAAGCGAGGGGGAGTTCCGGGCGGTGGCCTACGCCTTCCTGGAAAGCCTTCCCCGGCTTGGGGCGGGGAATCCCAAGGGGCTGGACCTCTACGAGGACACGGAGTTCGGCCCTTACCTGGTCCTGGACCGGTACACGGCTCCCTTGGGGCGGCGGGTGATCCTCCCGCCCACGCTCAAGGAGCCTGAGGAGGCTCTGGCGGAGTTCCGGCGCCGGGCGGGGGAGGCTCCGGAAGGGGAGGCCCTTTTCAAGCGCTACCGAGGGAAAGAGGCCTTGGACGAGCTCCGGCGCCTGGCCAGCGCTTTTGTGGTAGAGGACCTGAAGAACCCCTGTCCCGAACAGAACCCAACTGCGCCCCAAGAGTCTCGTGGGACAGGTCAATGAAAGCCGCGCAGACCCTTCCCGGCATGCACGCTTTAGCCCTCTGGATCCGGCCCACCTCGGCCCTCACCTTCCGGGTGCTTCCCGGGTCCATCCGGGACATCGCCACCTACCCCTTCGTCCCCCCCACTACCCTCTCAGGGTGGCTGAGGCGGCTCTTCTGGGCCCGTGAAGGCCTCCTTCCCCCCGACTGGAAGGAGGGGAACGCCCCCCGCTTCTACGTCCTCCCCCGCCGGTACGTCCCCCTAGGGGCGTACCCCGTGGGGGGATGGAGGGTTCACCGCACCCACCGGCACGGCCCCAAGAGCTTCAACCACAACGAGTTTTCCCGCCTGCGCCGGGAGGGCAAACCTCCCAAGGGAGGGGATCTCCAGCTCCACACCTGGGAGTACCTTCTGGCTGAGGCCTTCTTGGGGGCGGTTCTGGCCGAGAGCGAGGAGGACCTCGGCCGTCTCCGGGACCTGGTGGGCTACGGGGCCAAGCTGGGCAAAGAGGGGTTCGCTTACCTGGAGGCCGTGAGCGAAATCCTAGAGGTCCGCCTCGAGGAGGGTGAGCCCTTCACCCCCTTGCGGGCGGAAAGCTGGAACGGGGCGGTGGGCGGAGCCTATCCCGTCTACCGCTTCGCCTTTGGGGAGGCTCCTGACCCCGATCCCGCGAGCCCCGACCCGAGCCCGGTGACGGGGTACGAGGGAGCCTACTTTGTCCTTCCCCAAGGTCGGGGCCGGGTCCGAGGCTTCCTCCTGGAGGGAAGGCTTTTCACCTGGGATCTGGTGGAGTTCCTATGGGCGAGGGAATCGGCAGGGTCTTCTTCCTAGAGGATAGGGTGGGCTTCCAACCCCTTTCCAATCACCAGGGGCTTGTGGTACGGATTCTTGAGGCATGGAGGGAGGGGGACGGGCCCCTGATGCTTTCCCCCAAGACCAAGGAGCGCCTGGGCCTTGCGGCGAGCCATCACGACGACGGAAAACGCTTCACCTTCCGCATCGTCCCAAATGGGAGGGGCGGGCTCACCTACAGTTTCCGCGGCCATCGGTTCCGTGTGGCCCAGGAGGTCCAGGACCCGTACGCCCAGGCCCTTATCCGCGGCCACCACGACTACTCCACCCGCGAGGTGGTGGGCCAGGCTGCGGACTTTACCGCGGAGGGTTTGGCCCGCCGCTTTCCCGAGGACCTCTTCCTCCTCATGATGGCAGACCAACTGGAAGCGGAGCTTGCGGTGCGGCTTTGGGAGAAAGGTTCGGGGGAGGTCCGAGCCTTCGTGGAGTTTGACCTCCTCCCCGACGGCGAGGGCGGTTTCTTCCTGGACCCGTGGCCCTTCCGGGAGGAAGAGGTGACCCTGAACTTTCTGGCTTACTTCCACCCCTATCGGGGCGAGGAGGCCAAGGTTGTGGAGGGTTGGGGGCGGGCTCTGGTGGAGGCCCTGGAGGCGGGGAAGGTGCCCGAAGGTTTTCAGAGGGAAGAGCGCCGGGTACGCCTTAGGCCCTGGGCGGGCGGACAGCGGGAAGGGGACGACCCCGAGGCCTTCTACGGCCAGTTTGGCCTAAAGCCCACCCCCTTCCAAAAGCAGGTTTTTGAGGCTGCCGGAGGGGATCTGGCCCACCTCCTCCTCGCCCCCACGGGGACGGGCAAGACCGAGGCCGTGGCCTTTCCCGCTCTGGCCCGGGGGGAGCGGCTGGTCTTCGTCCTGCCCACGCGGAGCCTGGTGGACGATTTGGAGGAGCGTTTTTGCCGCTACCTCGAAGTCTTGGCTCAGAAGGAGCGGAGACCCAAGGCCTTGGTGGTGGACACCGGTCACCGACGGCTGCGCCTCCGCTTCCCTCCGGGTGGCACCCCAGAGGTCTCGGGGGAACGGCACCTTTACCATGCCGACGTGATCCTCACCACCTTGGACAAGCTCCTTTACCGTTACTTCGGCTACGCTGCGGGGACCAAGTCCTACACCTTTCCCCGGCGGATCCACGACCGGAGGACGCTTTTCGTCTTTGACGAGGTGCATCTCTACGAGGCCACCGCCTGGGTCAACTTCCGCCACCTGGTCGCCTCGCTGTACAAGGCTGGCGTGCGCTTCCTGGTCATGAGCGCCACCATGCCGGAGAACTACCAGAAGGAGCTCCTCCTCGAGGGCATCCTGAAGCATCCCCAGGTGGAACGTCCAAGCCGGGTTCTCCATTACCTGCCCCAGGGTGACGCTGTGGACCTCATCCAAAAACACGCCGGCAAGCGGATCTTGGTGGTCCACGAGGAGGTCAAGGGGGCAGTGGAGCTTTACCAGAAGCTTAGAGGAGAGGGGGTTTTCCTCTACCACGGCCGCCTGGCGGAGGGGCAGAGGAGGAGGGTTTTTTTGGAGGTTAAGCGCCGAGATGAGGAGGGGAAGCCCTATATCCTGGTCACCACCCCCGCCATAGAGGTGGGTGTTGACCTGGACGCCGAGGTCCTCGTCACGACCCTATGCCCCCCGGAAAACCTCCTCCAGCGCCTGGGGCGGGTAAACCGGAGGGGGAAGGGTCGGGGGGAGGCTTACGTGGTTGGCGACGAGTATCCCCAGTACCTGGGCGGCTTGCCGGAGGGGTACGTGGAACTCCTTAAGGAGTTGAGCGGTCGGGACTTGTCCCAAGGAGGAGAGGAGCGCCTCCGGGAGGCGATCCGCTATCCCAGGTACCTCGACCCCCGAGCAGAAACCCTCTTTGAGGCCCTTTGGGAGTATGTCTACGGACTGGACCTCACCCAAGAGCCCCTTCACCGTAAGGGTTTTGTGGCCACCCGAGGCTGGACGCCCAGCGTCCGCGTGCGCAAGGGAAAGGACGAGGTGGAGGTCCCCATAGACCGGCTTATAGGTGGGAGTGAGGATCTCGCCTCGGAACGCGTAGTGGTGGAGCGGCTTCTTACCGATGGGGAGGAGGGTCACCGACGCTGGGAAGAGGTGCCCTTGCGCTCAGGGGAGCTTTACGGGCGGGAGCTTGTGGTGGACTACCCGTACGAGTACGATCCTGAACTAGGCTTCGTAGAACTGCCCAAGGTTTTCCAGCGGATCCGCCACCCGGATCCCCAACGGGTCCAGCTTCTTTACGTGCCAGAAAGAGACCGCGGTGAGGCCTCGGGGGAGGTCCTGGACACGGATCGGCTCGTGGGAGAGAAAAAACGGGTCCTTTGGTACCTGGGGGAGTCGGCCTGGGCAGAGCCAGCCGAGGGCGGCGAGAAGGCCGAGGCCGAGGAAGCTGAGGAGGAGGCCTAATGCCTCAGGCCTTGGTCCTGGAGCTCGTCGGGGAAAAGCCTCCTCTCTACCCCGCTAAGTACGCCCATGGCCTCTTTTTTGCCCTCCTCTCCCGGATCAACCCCGAGCTGGCCCAAAGGCTGCACGGGGCCCCGCGCAAGCCCTTCTCCCTGGCACCCCTCCCCGAAAAGGAAACCCTCCTGCTCCGCTTCGCCACCTTGGACGATGGTCTCTTCGCTCCCTTCCTGCGGGGCCTCTTGGAGGTTGCTCCCGAAGGGCTTCCTCTTGGGGATAGCTCCCATCGGCTGGTGCGGGTCCTGGCGACTCCCGAGGGCCACCCCCTTGCCGGGGCCGCTTCCTGGGAAGAGCTCAGGGGAGCCCCTAGGCGGGAGAAGGCCGCCTTTCGCTTTCTTACCCCCACGGTCTTCGCCACCTCTAAGCCCGGTGGACGCAACCGCTACACCCCCTTGCCGGATCCCCGGCTTATCGTGGGCTCGCTCCTAGACAAGTGGCAAGCTCACAGCCCCTTTCCTTACAACCCCAAGGAAGAGGCTGCCCTAAGGGAGTTGTTTGCGCTGGACCTCGAGGTGGCCGGCTTCCGCCACCTCCGCTTCCACCGGGTGCAAGCGGGGAAGGGTTTTTTCCCTGGCTTTACCGGGGAGGTAACCCTTAGGCTTTGGAGCGAGAGCCTCGAGGTTCAGGAGGCCTTGGGGCGCCTACACGCGCTAGCCTTCTTCAGCGGGGTGGGGGCTAAGACCCCTTACGGTATGGGCCTGACGGTTAACCTCTAGCGAGCGCGAAGGCCACCCTGTGTATACCTCTGGGGTCCAACGCCGGTTTTGTGACGTGTGGGAGCGGGTTTGTGTGGCTTGTATGTTCCCCTTGCTCCTTCGGTCGCGCGCGCATTGCCTGGGAAGGGGCAAAACCTCATCTTGCGGCGAACTCCTTCCCTTCGTATTGATGCATACTCCCCTCGTGTGCGAAAATAGCCTCAAAACCCCCTATCGGGAACCGCTTCCTGACAGGGGCAGTTGCCTA
>Ga0187841_100019_pt1 | contig 14920 bp, 13 predicted proteins | sample OCT_B_ViralDNA_FD_148972 | JGI IMG/M metagenome (GOLD analysis project Ga0187841, IMG submission 148972) | Extremophilic microbial mat communities from Yellowstone National Park, Wyoming, USA - OCT_B_ViralDNA | ecosystem: Environmental > Aquatic > Thermal springs > Hot (42-90C) | place: USA...
CGGTCCAAGAGGGCGGCGAGCTCCATCAGGAAGCGGTCCTGCCGGGCCTTGTCCACGGGCAGGGCCCCGAAGGTGAAGCAGGCCGGGTTCACCGCCTGGCAGTGCCTCTCCAGGCGGAGCTTCCCCCCGAGGAAGTAGAGCCGCCACCCCCCCAGGTCTACCCGATACCCCGCCCGGAGGAGATCCCGGTACTGGAGGGATAGGCTCTCCCACAGGGCCCTGGCCTCCTCTCCTCTCGGGCTTAGGGTGTAGCGCCACCCCTTGGCCCCTCCCGCCCTCAGGGTCTGGCTTTGGGTGAGCCCCCAGTCCTGGGCCAGGACCGGGCCCCACCAGGCCAGGGCGAGGACCATCCAGCGGATCATGGGACTCATTTTGCTCATGGCTCAGCGAATGAGGGAGAGAAGGGCTAGGACCACCCCTATGGCGGTGAGGAGGAGCATGGTCTTGTTGAAGGCGGTGTTGATCTCGGCCTTCACCTCTTGGCGCAGGTTTTCAATGCGCCCTTCAAGCTTGGTCTCTACCGCCTGGATTCGCTCCTCCAACCTGGTCTCTACCGCCCGGATTTGCCCTTCCAGACTGGTCTTCACTTCTTGGATTTGCCCTTCCAGCTTGGTTTCTACCGCCTGGATTTGCCTCTCCAGCTTGATCTCAACTTCTTGGATCCGTCCTTCCAGCTTGGTCTCTACTGCCTGGATTCGCCCCTCCAGCTTGGCCTCAACTTCTTGGATTCGTCCTTCTAGCCTGGTCTCTAACGCTTGGATTTGCCTCTCCAGCTTAGTTTCTACTGCCTGGATTCGCCCTTCCAGCTTGGTCTCTACCGCTTGGATTTGCCTTTCCAGCTTGCTTTCTAACGCCTGGATCCGTCCTTCTAGCTTGGTCTCCATTCCCTGGACCTCTTCCCGCAGGCCGTCAATGCGCCGGGAGAGGTCGTTGATCAAGGGAGGGAGTATTTGGACCGTGGTCTCCACGATCCCCTCCAGCTTTTCCAGGCGCTCCAGCATCCGGTCCTCGGGCATACCTTCATCCTAATCCCTTTTCCTCCTCCGGCGGGAGAGGGCGTGTTATACTCCCTCCCATGAGTGCGCCGACTGGTTTCGGCACCGAAGGCCTCCGTGGGGTTATTGTTCGGGACTTCGCCTCGCTCACCCCGCTGGGCATGGACAACTTGGGCGGGGCGAAGTGCTTCTACGACAAGGCCTGGCTCATATTCCGGGCCTCGAGGACTGAGCCCGTGGTCCGGATCTATCCCGAAGCCTCAAGTTATTAGAGATACTTGACGAAGTAGCTTATGACGGCGACAAACGCACTTCTGGAAGCTTTAAAGGAAAAGATCTCCCGCCGCACCGCCGTAGTGGGGGTGGTGGGCTTAGGGTACGTGGGCCTTCCCTTCGCCGTAGAAAAAGCCAAGGTGGGTTTCCGCGTCCTGGGCGTGGAGCAGAACCCCTCGCGGGTGCAAAAGGTGAACCGTGGGGAGAGCTACATCGGGGACGTTAGGGTGGAGGAGCTGAAGGAGGTAGTGGCCAAGGGCCTCCTCTCCGCCGAAACCGGCTTTGAGCGGGTTCCGGAGATGGACGTCATCGTCATCGCCGTGCCCACGCCTCTCACCCGGAACCTCACCCCCGACCTCCAGTACGTGGAGCGGGTGACGAGGGAAATTGCCAAGCGCCTCCGCCCAGGCCAGCTCGTGAGCCTTGAGTCCACCACCTACCCCGGCACCACCGAGGAGGTCATGCTCCCCATCCTGGAAGAAAGCGGCCTCAAGGTGGAGGAGGACTTCTTCCTGGTCCACTCCCCCGAGCGGGTGGACCCCGGCAACAAGCGCTACACCACAAAGAACACCACCAAGGTGGTGGGCGGGATAGGCCCCAGATCCCTGGAGGCGGGCGTTCACTTTTACGGCCAGACCATTGAACGGGTGGTCCCGGTGTCCAGCGCCAAGGCGGCGGAGATGGTCAAGGTCTTTGAGAACACCTTTCGGGCGGTGAACATCGCCCTGGTGAACGAGCTGGCCATGCTCTGCGACCGCATGGGGCTCAACGTCTGGGAGGTGCTGGATGCCGCCTTCACCAAGCCCTTCGGCATCATGCCCTTCTACCCCGGCCCCGGCGTGGGGGGGCACTGCATCCCCATAGACCCCCACTACCTGGAGTGGAAGGCCAAGGAGTACAACTTCAACACCCACTTCATCGCCCTGGCAGGGGAGATCAACCGAAAGATGCCCGAGTTCACCGTGGAGAAGGCCCTCCGCCTCCTGGCCCAAGAGGGCATCCCGGTGCGGGGGGCGAAGGTGCTGGTCCTGGGCGTGGCCTACAAGCGGGACGTGGCCGACCACCGGGAGAGCCCGGCCATAGAGGTCATCCGGGGCCTAAAGCGCCTGGGGGCCGAGGTGGCCTACCACGACCCCCTGATCCCAAGCTTCCAGGACCGTGGCCTCCGCATGGAAAGCGTCCCCTTAAGCGAGGACCTCCTGGCTTCCCAGGACCTGGTGATCGTGGCCACGGACCACAGCAACTTTGACTATGATGGGCTGGTGCGCCGGGCCAAGAGGGTGTTGGACACCCGGGGCGCCACCCGGCACCTGCCCAGGGAGCTCACGGAAGGGAAGGTGGTCCTCCTGTGAGGCGCTTCGCCCTGACGGGACTCGCGGGCTACATCGCCGCCCGCCACCTGAAGGCCATAAAGGAGGTGGGGGGGAGCCTGGTGGCGGCCCTGGACCCGGCCACCAGCGTGGGGATACTGGATAGTTACTTTCCTGAGGCGGCCTTCTTCACCGAGCCGGAGTTGTTTGAAGCCTACCTCGAGGACCTGGCGGTTCGGGGCCAGGGGGTGGAATACTTGAGCGTCGCCTCCCCCAACTACCTGCATCTACCGCACATCCGTATGGCTTTCCGGCTGGGGGCGGACGCCATCTCCGAAAAGCCCCTGGTCCTCTGGCCGGAGGAGGTGGAGAACCTCAAGGCCTGGGAGGAGCGGACGGGGAGGCGGGTCTACACCATTCTCCAGCTCAGGGTCCACCCCTCCCTGGTGGCCCTTAGGGAGCGTCTTCTCAAGGAGGAGGGTCCCTTTGAGGTCCTCCTCACCTACGTCACCGGCCGGGGGGCCTGGTACCTGAAGACCTGGAAGGCAGAAGAGGCCAAGAGCGGGGGGCTCGCCACCAACATCGGCATCCACTTCTTTGACCTCCTTACCTGGTTTTTCGGCGAGGCCGAGCGGGTGGAGGTCCACGCCCGCACCCCCACCGTCAACGCCGGGTACCTGGAGCTAAAGCGGGCCCGGGTGCGCTGGTTCTTGTCCATAGATCCCTCCTTCGTGCCCGAGCCGTGGCGTTCCCAGGGCAAGCGCACGTACCGCTCCATCGCCATAGACGGGGAAGAGGTGGAGTTCTCCGAGGGCTTCACCGACCTCCACACCGAGGTCTACCGCAAGACCTTGGCGGGGGAGGGGTTTGGCCTCGCCGAGGCCGGCGAGGCCATCCGGGTAGCGGCGGAGGTGCGCACCCTTCCCCTCAAGGACCCCACGCCTGAGGTCCGCCATCCCTTTTTGAGGTGAGCCGTGGACTACTTCAAGCACGAGAGCGCCTACGTGGACGAAGGGGCCAAGGTGGGTAAGGGGACCCGCATCTGGCACTTTTGCCACGTCATGGCGGGCGCAGAGATCGGCGAGGGTTGCACCCTGGGGCAGAACGTCTTCGTGGCCAAAGGGGTTCGGATCGGCAACGGGGTGAAGATTCAGAACAACGTCTCCGTCTATGAGGGCGTGACCTTGGAGGACGGGGTCTTCGTGGGCCCCTCGGCGGTCTTCACCAACGTGCGCACCCCCCGCGCCTCCTTTCCCCGCAACCGCCCCGAGGATTTCCTGCCCACCGTGGTCAAAAGGGGAGCCACCATCGGGGCCAACGCCACCATCGTCTGCGGGGTGACCATCGGGGAGTGGGCTTTCGTGGCCGCTGGAGCCGTGGTTACCAAGGATGTCCCCCCTTACGCCTTGGTGGCCGGGGTCCCTGCCCGCAGGCTTGGCTGGGTGTGCGAGTGTGGGGAAAGGCTTGTGTTTGCGGGCGAGGAGGCTGCCTGCTGGGCTTGCGGCAGGCGCTACCGCCAGGCGGCGCCCGATCGGGTGGAGAAGGTGGGGTAGCCTGTGTGCGGCATCGCCGGCCTCGCTCTCCGCACCCCTGACCCCAGGGGGGTGGTCCTCCTAGAGGGCCTTTCCCGCGCCCTCGCCCACAGGGGACCCGACGACCGGGGCTATCTCCTCTGGGGCGAGGAGGGCCCTGTGGCCGTGCGGGATCCGGTCCCCGTGGAGAGCTTTCGCCTGGGGCTCGCCCATCGGCGCCTCTCCATACTGGACCTCACGGAGGCGGGGTGGCAGCCCATGCCCTCCCCGGACGGGCGCCTCTACGTGGTCTACAACGGGGAGGTCTACAACTTCCTGGAGCTTCGCGAAGCCCTCAAGGCGAGGGGCCACGTTTTCCGAAGCGCCTCGGACACCGAGGTCCTCCTCGCCGCCTGGCGGGAGTGGGGTGAGGGGAGCCTAATGCGCCTTGTGGGCATGTTCGCCTTCGCCCTTCTGGATGTGCAGGAGAAGGTCCTCTACCTGGTGCGGGACTTCTTCGGCATCAAACCCCTTTACTACGCCTTCCTTCCCGGAGGCCTCGCCTTCGCCTCCGAGATTCCCCCTCTCCTCTCCCTCCCATGGGTGAGGAGACGCGTGAACCCCGGGAGGCTCTACGCCTACCTGCGCTTCGGCCTCACCGACCACGGCGGGGAGACCCTTTTCGCCGAGGTCCGCCAGGTGCCTCCCGGCCACTACCTACGGGTGCCCCTGGAAGCGCCGGAGGGGGCGGAGCTCGTCCGCTACTGGCACCTCTTCCCGGAGGAAGGGGGGAATCTGAGCTTCAAAGAGGCGGCTGACAGGCTCAGGGAGCTCTTTCTGGAGAGCGTGCGCTTGCACTTGAGGAGCAACGTGCCCCTGGGCTTTGCCCTTTCTGGGGGAATAGACTCCTCGGCCATCGTGTGCGCCGTGCGCCATCTGGAGCCCCACCTAGAGCTTAACGCTTTCAGCTTCGTAGCTGAGGACGAGGCGGTTTCTGAGGAGCGGTACGTGGACCAGGTGGCGGAGGCCTGTAGTGTGCGGGTCCACAAGGTGCGCGTTACGCCTGAGGAACTCGTACAGGATCTGGGCGCTCTGCTCCGCATTCAGGGGGAGCCCTTCGGCAGCACCAGCATCTACGCCCAGTACCGGGTTTTCCGGAGGGCGAGGGAGGAGGGCATCAAGGTCATGCTGGACGGCCAGGGAGCCGATGAGCTGTTGGCGGGCTACGTGAGCTACGGAGCCGCCCGGGTGGCCTCCCTCCTGGCCTCGGGGAGGCCCCTCGAGGCCCTAGCCCTTCTTCGGAGGCTCTCCCGGCTACCCGGCAGGGAGGGAACCTGGAAGCGGGTTCTGGGGAGGCTTCTTCCCCCTGCCCTCCAGCCCCTCGCCCGCCGCCTGGGCGGGGAGGCCCTTCTTCCCCCATGGCTCAACGCTTCCTGGTTCGCCGAAAGGGGCGTGGTGCCGAAGCCGCCCTCCCGCCTCCTGGGCCCCCGTAGGGACCACCTCCGCCAGGAACTCCTGGAGGCCCTCACCGAGACGAGCCTACCCATGCTACTCCGGTACGAGGACCGAAACTCCATGGCCCACTCCATAGAGAGCCGAGTGCCCTTTCTCACCCCCGCCCTCGCCCGCTTCGTCCTCGGCTTGCCCGAGGCGTACATCCTGGCCCCCGATGGCACCAGCAAGGCTGTGTTCCGGGAGGCCATGCGGGGCCTGGTTCCCGAGGAGGTGCTTGCCAGGAGGGACAAGATCGGCTTCGTCACGCCTGAACTCCGCTGGCTTAGGGCCCTTGGCCCCTGGGTGGAGGCCCTGCTCCGGGGAGAGGTCCTGAGGTCTATCCCCGCCCTCCGCCCGGAGGAGGTGCTTAAGGAGTGGCGGGAGGTGGCCGAGGGGCGGAAGCGCTTTGACTTTCGGGTGTGGCGGTGGGTCAACCTGGTGGCCTGGTCCGAGGCCTTCGGGGTGGAGTATGATTGAGCCCGCCTGGGGGTGAGCTTTGAGGATACCCGTCTACGACCCGCTACCCGAGGTGGAGCTCCTCTGGCCTGAGCTGGAAGAGGCCTTCCGCCGGGTGATGCGCTCCGGGCGGTACATCCTGGGCCCCGAGGTGGAGGCCTTTGAGGAGGAGGTGGCCTCCTATTTGGGGGTGAAGCACGCCATCGGGGTGAACTCGGGAACGGATGCTTTGGTCATTGCCCTCCGCGCCCTGGGCGTGGGCCCGGGGGACGAGGTGATCACCACCCCCTTCACCTTCTTCGCCACCGCCGAGGCCATCAGCCTGGTGGGGGCGACCCCGGTCTTCGTGGACATAGACCCGAGGACCTTCAACATTAACCCCGACCTAATACCCTCCGCCATCACCCCCCGGACCAAGGCCATCCTCCCCGTCCACCTCTACGGCCTGCCCGCCGAGATGGACCCCATCCTGGAGATCGCCCGCTCCCACGGCCTCAAGGTGCTGGAGGACTGCGCCCAGGCCTTCGGGGCCACCTACAAGGGCAGGAAGGTGGGCACCCTGGGGGACGCCGGGGCCTTCTCCTTCTTCCCCACCAAGAACCTGGGGGGCTTTGGGGACGGGGGGCTCATCGCCACGAACAGCGATGAGGTGGCGGAGAGGGCCCGGATGCTGAGGGCCCACGGTTCCCGGCGGAAGTACTACAACGAGGCTGTAGGCTATAACTCCCGCCTGGATGCCCTTCAGGCGGCCCTCCTAAGGGTCAAGCTTCCTCGTGTGGATGCCTGGAACGAGGCCCGCCGCCAGGTGGCCTCGCGCTACAACGAACTTCTTTCGGACATCCCGGGGCTTGTTCTGCCGGAGGTCTCCCCAGGCCACGTTTTTCACCAGTACACGGTGCGGATTCCTGGGCGGCGGGATGAGGTGCAGCGGGCCCTCGAGGCCCAGGGCATAGGCACCATGGTCTACTACCCCGTTCCTCTCCACCGCCTTCCTGTTTACGCCCACATGAGGCTTTCCTTGCCCCAGGCTGAGCGGGCCAGCGAGGAGGTCCTTTCCCTCCCCATGGGACCCGCCCTGGATGCGGAAAACCTGAGCCGAGTGCGAGAGGCCTTGTGGGGCGCTCTGAAGGGCTTATGAGGGTCTTGCGCCGCCTGCGCCAAAGCACCTTCTTCCGGGGCGTGCTGGCCATCGCCGGGGGAACGGCCCTGGCGCAGGTAGCTGGCGTTCTTTTCCTTCCCCTTCTTACCTGCCTTTATAGTCCGGAGGCCTTAGGTCTTTGGGGCCTTTTTGTCAGCTTTTTGGGGGTGGCCTCGGTGGCGGCTACACTGCGCTACGAGGTGGCCATCGTGGCCGCTAGCTCTGAGGAGGAGGCCCTGGCCCTGACCCGGAGCACCCTAGCCCTGGCCGTTGTTATGGGCTTCCTAGGTGTTCTGGTTCTGGAGCTCATGCGCCGGGCGGACCTTTTGGGCTACGGAGCGCTTCCTTCCTGGGTTGCACCCCTGGGCTTCGCCGCCCTCACAGGAACGGCCTGGGGAATGGCTCTTCGCTACTATGCCGTGCGCCAGGGTGCTTTCGGGCTGGTGGGACGCTTTGCAGTGGCTCAAGGAGTGATCAGACCTGTGAGTCAGATTTTGCTGTCCCCTGCTGGTGTTGGAGGGCTTCTTTTGGGAGAGACTGTCGGCCGCTTCTTGGGTCTCACCGCCCTGTGGCGCGTCTTACCCCGGACTTCTGGTCCCTGGTGGCACCTGGATGTTCTTCTTAGGTTTCGCTCCTTTCCCTTGCTTCAGCTGCCTTCATCTTTCCTCGACATGCTCGCCTTGATGGCCCCAGTGCCTGTTTTTGTAGCCTTATATGGTCCTGCGGTGGGTGGCGCCTTGGCCTTGGCCCAGAGGGCTGTGGGCTTGCCAGTTTCCCTCGTGGGGGGAGCTGTGGCGGATGTCTTTTACGGTCGTGCTGCTGAGCTGGCGCGGGCGGATTCGCAACGGGTTAGGCCGTTTTTGGTGCAAACCTCGGCTAGGCTCTTGCTTATGGCTCTTCCATTTGGCCTGGTTCTTGGGATTGCGGCCCCTTTCCTGGCCACTTGGGTCTTTGGAGAACCCTGGGCGCTCGCCGGCGAGATGATGAGTATCATGGCACCTTGGATGGTGGCGCAGCTTGTGGTAAGCCCCGTAAGCCGGGTGGTGTTTCTTTCGCGATTTCCTTGGGCAAAGTTGGTGTATGATGCCTTGTCTGTTTTAGCAGTGGGGGCGCTTTTCATAGTCCGGCTGTCGCCGGAGGAAGCTTTGAAGCTTCTTACGTGGCTCAAAGTAGCCTTATACGCTTTATACTGGGTCATTTTGCTATGGCTTGCGGGGGACGAAGGTTTGTCTGCACCCAGGGTTGCTGGAGCGAAAGGTGAATAAAGCCTATGTTCCCGACCGTAATCTGTTGTGCTCAGGAAGGCGTGGGAGCTTGCCACGGAGGGGAAGCGCTCTTTTGGCTTCGGCGAGTACGATGGGTAAACTTGTGTGTGTGGCGCGGGTGTCTGAGGTGAACCACTCATGAAGGTCGTTTCAGTCGTGGGGGCGCGTCCCCAGTTCATCAAGGCCGCCGTGGTTTCCCGCGCCCTCAGGGAGGCGGGGCTTTTGGAGGTGTTGGTCCACACGGGGCAGCACTACGACCCCGGGCTCTCCGAGGTCTTCTTCCGCGAGCTGGACATCCCTCCTCCCGATTACCACCTGGGCATCGGCGGGGGCACCCACGGAGAGAACACGGGGCGCATCATAGAGGCCATAGAGCGGGTGCTTCTGGAGGAGCGCCCCGACTGGGTGCTGGTCTATGGGGACACGGATAGCACCCTGGCGGGGGCCATCGCGGCGGTGAAGCTCCATATCCCTGTGGCCCACGTGGAGGCGGGCCTCCGCTCCTTCAACCGGAGGATGCCCGAGGAGATCAACCGGGTTCTCACGGATCATGCCTCGGACCTCCTCTTCGCCCCCTCCGAAACCGCCGTGAGGAACCTTTTACGGGAAGGGATAGATGAGGATAGGATAAAGCTGGTGGGGGATGTCATGTACGATGCCGCTCTCTACTACGGGGCCAAGGCGGAGCGGGAAAGCCGCATCCTGGATAGGCTTGGTCTCAAGCCCAAGGAGTACCTCCTCGCCACGGTTCACCGGGCGGAAAACACGGACGACCCCGAGAGACTTGGGGCGATCCTCGAGGCCCTTGCTCTCCTGCACAAGGAAATCTCCGTGGTTTTTCCTGTTCATCCTAGGACCCAAAAGCGAGCCCGAGCCTTCGGCCTGGAGAAGTATCTGAAACAGGTGTTAGCCATTGAGCCTGTTGGGTTTCTAGATATGATCATGCTGGAAAAATACGCTCGCCTGATCTTTACGGATTCCGGTGGCGTGCAGAAGGAGGCTTACTTTTACCGTGTACCTTGCGTCATAGTGCGGGAAGAGACCGAGTGGGTAGAGCTTGTGGAGATAGGTTGGAACCGGTTGCAGCCTCCTCGGAGTGCGGAAGCGCTAGTCGAGGCTGTTAGACACAGCTTAAGTTCCCAAGGAAGAGAAGAGCACGCACACCTATATGGCTTGGGAGATGCAAGTCAAAGGATTGCGAGCATTCTTCTCCTAAGCGCTAAGCGTACTTAAGGCATATGCTATATCTGTTAGCTTCCGCATCGCAGGTTCTGACAGATTGGGCAGGGGAGGGCTGTAACTATGCCATCCGGCAATAAGCCTACAGTTGTTTTAGTTACCGGGCATTATTGGTACTCTAAGCGCCGAGCTGGTTTTCATTGGTTGGCAGATGCCTATCATCGCTTGGGCTGGCAGGTCTTGTTTTTTACCGCCAGCGTAAGTTGGCTCTCGTATCTGCGGCGGGATCACCGCACCCTTTACGGTAGCTTTTGGAAGCAAAGAAATAAGCTGTGGCAGGTAGGAGAGGATTTTTATAGCTATGTTTGGTTTACCCCTTTTCACCCAGCAAATTTGCGCTCTGGGCTGTTGAACGCCCTTAGTAAGCCGTTGTTTCGCACATACGGGGGCCTTCCACTAGGGCCAGTTGAGCCTTTCCTTAGAAAGGCTAATCTTTTTGTTTTTGAGAGCACCCCCGGGCTCTTATTGTTGAGACGTGTGAAAGCTGTCAATCCAAAAGCTCGCTATGTCTATAGGGTTTCAGACGATCTACGGCTCCTGAAAAATCACCCCCTTGTTTTAGAGGCAGAGGAGGACGGACTAGCTCATTTCGAGCTTATCAGTACGCCCAGCAAAGCGATTTTTGAGCGATTTAGGGACCTACATCCTAACGTAAGGCTTCATCCTCATGGGATCCGAAAGGACCTGTTTGACCGGGAGTACCCTAATCCTTATCAAGGTAGGCCAGGCCCGCATCTTGTCTTTGTCGGGACTTCGCATTTTGATGAGGACTTTATAAACCGTGCAAGCCGAATGTTCCCAAGTGCTCAATTTCACATAATCGGCCCCTTGCCCAGAGCCACAAATGTACATAATGTTTCCTACTATGGAGAGATGCCTTTTGAAAAAACGGTGCCTTTCATACTTCACGCAGATGTCGGTCTGGCAACGCGGAGTTGCTTACCAGGTGCTGAATCCTTAAGCGATAGCTTGAAAGTTATTCAATACACATATGCGAAGCTTCCGGTTTTGATGCCAAACTGCATACCCGCTACGCGGCCTAACATCGTAACATATGTGCCGGGAGATGACGAGAGTATAAGAAGTGCTGTGCTTAAGGCCTTATCTTTTGACCGCAGTCAGGTGGACCGATCCGGCATTTACTCATGGGAAGAGTTGGCGCTTGCTATAGCTGGAGGTGCTCCTTGAGGCTAAAGGTGCTGCTGAATCCTCTATTCGTGATTCCGTCGCTTTTTCTTGCTCAGGCGTTGTTTTGGCTTCTCTTTATGCCGGAGGTGCCTACAGTACCAGGGGTGGCACCGCGTTATGAAAGTGAAGTTGCCCTACTGAAATGGTTTGCTTTATTTACACCTTTTGTCATAGGTATCGCAACTGGCGTTATGGCTCCTTTACGCGGTACAAGGAGTACCCATAGCGCGGTCCCAGTACGCACACGGCGATATATGTGGAGACTCATTTCTGCAACTCTCCTCGTAGCCCTTCTGGGTGAGATGGTTTACATTCGTGATGTAATAGCAAATCCAGAGTTCGTTAAAAGAGGGTTTGAGGAGGGTAACCTTGCAATTGTTGGAGAAGAGGTAAGGGCGCAAAGAATCATAGGTATAAGCTCCTTGAACAACTTGTTCATACTGCCTGTTGCGCTCCTGGCACTAATCGCAATGGATCCGAGGGCGCCTGGTGGAGAAAGGAAACGAGCTACTAAATTGCTTTGGTTGGTTGGGTTATTCACGCTCTTCCATTCGTTATTTTTAGCTGCGCGTATGTTTATGGTTTACTTTGCGCTTGTTATTCTAGGCACCTATCTTCTGTTAAACAGTCATAGGCGCTTTGCACTCAAGGCCTTGCTCAGTTTATTCGTCCTCATGATTGGGGTGATTTGGGTGGGCGAGTTGTTGAGGGGTGGATTGGCCTATGCCCGTTCAACTTCTCAGGACCTGGTTAGTGTGGATGTCCAGAAGTACGTTTTTGAAAGGTTGATTCAAGCCTATATTGCGTCTGATTTCAATAACGCATTGGTGCTTTTGGACTGCGTTCCTTCTGGATCGCTCTTTTCCACAACGGCCCTGGCTAGCCTTCTTAAGATAGATGCTTCCTACAGCGACTGCCCCAACTGGAAAAGTTCATATGGTACTGTTAATGTTCTGGCCCTATGGTGGTTTGATTTTGGGTATTGGGCAGTCCTAGTTGCAAGCATAATTGGGTGGTTCATTGGCTTTTCATATAAGATGGCACTGTCGTTGCGAGCATTTGGCCTGAGCAGCGCCTTATACTTGATTGTTTATCCTGGGCTGTTTTCCATTCTTCGCATTAACTACTTCGGTTTGAGCATTTTCCTTTTACCGGCGGCTACTTGGTTTCTGGCTTTTGTGGTAAGCCAGGGTTTGGTTAGTTTGAGGCAGAGAGTGGTGGCAGAGTAAGGACCTTCGTGGTAGTGTCGCGCATTTTGTGGGTTAAGCGTGGGGGGCCAAATGGACCGGGAGGAGCTCAAGGGGTTGTCAAGTAGTATTATGGAATTAACGAGCGACGCCTTCTTTGCAGCAGATATGTGGAGGGGATAGTGGAAAAGGACAGTAGAGTGGTGGTTAACACGAGGGTGCTGACAGCACCTCTTACTGGTGTGCAACGCTATACTTCGGAGCTTCTCGGGCGATTTGGGGACAAGGTTCAGGCCGTGGCTCCCAAGAAAGGTCTTTTTGGTATACAGGGGCACTTATGGGAGCAGCTTATGCTCCCATATTATTCAAAAGGCAAGCTGCTTTTCAGCCCGGCAAATACTGGCCCATTATCGGTGGCCAAGCAGGTTGTTACTATTCACGACCTTTCCGTAATTGATCGCCCGGAAGGGTTTAACCCTAGCTTCAGGGCCTTCTACCGATTTTTGTTGCCTCGTTTGGCCCGACGGGTGCGCGCTGTAATTACTGTTTCTGCTTTTACCCGTGAGCGCCTGATTGAGTGGGCCAAGATTCTGCCTTCACGTGTATACGTTATTCCCAATGGGGTAGACCAACGTTTCTCGCCACAACAAATAGATTCTATTGAAAAACTTCGCAATGCGCTAAGGATCCCCTCTCCCTATTACATCCTGAGCCTCGGCTCAATCGAGCCGCGCAAAAACCTCCCCCGACTTTTTGCTGCGTGGGAGAGGATTCAGCGGGAACTGCCCGACGAGGTGTGGCTGGTGGTGGCTGGAGGAAAGGGAAAGAGCAGCGTATTTAAGGATGTGGGGATCCAAAGGCTTCCACCTCGGGTTCACTTGACTGGCCGTGTTGCCGATGAGTTACTGCCCACCTTGTACTCGGGGGCCTTGGCATTTGTCTATCCCTCTTTATACGAAGGTTTTGGCTTGCCTCCGCTGGAGGCAATGGCTTGTGGCACGCCTGTGTTGACTTCAAATGTAACATCCCTGCCCGAGGTAGTGGGGGATGCCGGTTTACTGGTTGATCCGTATAATGTGGAGGCTATTGCCCATGGGATTCGCCGTCTCGTTGAGGATAGCGCCTTGCGTGAGGAGTTGAAAAGGAAAGGGCTAGAACGAGCTAAGCAGTTCACTTGGGAACGGACAGCGGAGTTAACGTGGGCCGTGCTTGAGGAGGCGATGGAATCATGAAAAAGCGCTTATTGCCGCAATAACTGGCCACGATGGCACATATTCACGGAATAATGGCCGAGCGGAACATGGAGCGAGTTGCCAAAGGTGTCTTGAGGTATTAGATGCGGGTCGCCCTGGTACACGACTGGTTTACGGTCTACGCTGGTGCCGAGCGGGTTGTCGAGCAAATACTCCGGGTATTTCCCCAGGCGGATGTGTACGCCTTGGTGGACTTCCTTAAAGAGGAAGAGCGGGGGTTTTTACAAGGGAAGCGAGCGCAGGTCTCTTTTATCCAAAGGCTACCAAAAGCGCAACAACGTTATCGCACCTACTTACCTCTAATGCCTTTGGCTATCGAGCAGTTTGACCTGAGAGGGTACGACCTGGTGATCTCCAGTTCGCACGCAGTAGCCAAGGGTGTAATCACCGGACCGGACCAGCTTCACATATGTTATTGCCACTCCCCTATACGCTACGCTTGGGATTTGCAACACCAATACCTCAAAGAGTCTGGGTTAGAGAGGGGAGTGAAGTCGTGGATAGCCAGAGCGTTGCTGCACTACCTGCGCCTTTGGGATTCTCGCACCGCCAACGGCGTGGATTTGTTCATCGCCAACTCTCGTTACATAGCCAGGCGCATCCTCAAGGTTTACCGCCGCCAAGCGGAGGTCATCTACCCTCCGGTGGATGTGGAGGCTTTTACTTTGCGTCAGGACAAGGAAGATTTTTATTTGACCGCAAGTCGCATGGTGCCCTACAAGCGCATAGACTTAATCGTAGAGGCTTTTTCCCAGATGCCTGATAGGAGGCTGGTGGTGATTGGGGATGGGCCAGAGATGCCCAAGGTTCGGGCTAAAGCTGGACCAAATGTAACCCTTTTGGGCTACCAGCCTTTTGAAGTGCTGAGGGACTATATGCAACGAGCTAAGGCCTTCGTCTTTGCTGCCGAGGAGGACTTCGGTATTGCTCCGGTGGAGGCCCAGGCCTGCGGTACGCCGGTGATCGCCTTTGGTAAAGGGGGAGCTGCTGAAACGGTGGTGGCCGGGGAAACTGGAATCTTTTTCCAAGATCAAAACGTGCCTAGCCTAATCAAGGCCATAGAAGAGTTTGAAAAACTAAGGTTTGACCCACTACGAGTGCGGAAAAACGCTGAGCGCTTTTCCAGTGAGCGCTTCCGGCGAGAGTTTGCGGCCTTGATCGAGCGGGAATGGAGTAGCTTTAAAGAAAGACTGTAGTTGAGGTAGTTGTACATGAGTAGCAACTTTGCCGAACTGGGAATTAAGAGGCTGTCGTAAAAGGGTGGTATCCTTGAAGGGTGCCTCTTAGACGATGTTACCCCAGCGACCTAACCGACGAGGAGTGGGCCCTTCTGGAGCCCCTTATCCCCGCCCCCAAGCCCGGCGGCCGGCCCGCCAAGGTGTCCAGAAGAGAAATCCCTTCGTGTGCTACCTCATAGCTCCACCCCGGCCATCCTGAGCAAGACCCGGCTCCGAATGAGGTTGTGGACCAAAAGGATCAGGTTGACCCGGGCCGCCAGGCCCCAAAAGGACCGAGCTTCTATACGGTGAAGGCCCAAAGACCGCACCATCACGCTGAAGCGAACTTCAATCCAGTTCCTGACCCTCCCCATCCAACCTCTCCACCCCGTCT
>Ga0187841_100028_pt1 | contig 12730 bp, 14 predicted proteins | sample OCT_B_ViralDNA_FD_148972 | JGI IMG/M metagenome (GOLD analysis project Ga0187841, IMG submission 148972) | Extremophilic microbial mat communities from Yellowstone National Park, Wyoming, USA - OCT_B_ViralDNA | ecosystem: Environmental > Aquatic > Thermal springs > Hot (42-90C) | place: USA...
ATGTGGGAAGGTACTCGGGATGCGGGAATGGCGTGGAGAGCGGTGCGGAGAAGAGTTGGGAAAACGGGAAGGAGGGAAGGAAAGGTGGGGGAGGGGTGGGGAAGGGCTAACAAAGGAAAGGGGTAGGAAAAAGGGATAGGCGCTCAGCACACCCGGAGCACCAGGCCCGAGTCCTTACAAGGCCATGGCGTAGACGCTATCCCGAGCGAGGGCCTGGTCCGCCACCTCCTTCGCGTACCCTGGGGGAGGTGTTCCCCAGACCATGGCCCGCAGAACTCCCCGAAAAGGAGGGCATACCGGAACCAAAGAAGCCTCTCCTCCTAGGCGGGGATGAGGCTAGCGGTGGGGTCCAGGAAGAATTTCGCTTAGGGGGGAAGCGGGCTTACGGTTTCAGATTACGCTGGAGGAGGTTCCCACTCTCCAACCCTTCTCAGGTGAGCCTATCCGGAACCCAAAGCCTCAACCAGGGACCCATCCTGCGCCACGGACCGACGTCCCCAAAGGGTCCCCTCTAGATCCCGCCACGGGATCGCAGCCTTCGGCATCCAGGCGGACCAGGAGACCACATGCCCGCCATCCGGGAGTGTTTCCCCCTCTTCCTTTTCCCCTGGCAGGAGTTTGCCAGAGCTTGTGTTAAGGCGAGGCGGTATGCGAGGGTAAGCAGCGCCGTCTCCGAGCACCTTTGGCGGACTTCTGCCAGTTTCCGACCTTCCTCCTCGAGGCCCCCCTCTTCACCCGATGAGCCCCGCATTTCGCATTCGCGGAGGCCTCGAGGCCAGGGGGAAGCTCCAACCCCGCTACTTCAAGGAGTGTTGGGGAGCTGCAATCCCCCGGTTTTCAAACCGGGAAGGAACTCGCAGACGTGCTACCGGGCCTAGCCGCAGGCGCATCCGCGTCGCATAGGCTCCGATGGTACGCAAAGCCTTCAAATACCCCCTTTCTCCACCAAGTCGCAGAAAGAATACATTGAACGTACCCCCGGACGTTGTCGCCAAAGCTACGGAGGCCCCTCCTCGGTGGATTCAAGGGGAGCCCAGGACGGTTTTCTCCCAAACTGGCCCCCTCCGCCCCGGCGGAAGAGATCCATCTCCTGGTAGAGAGGATGGGGCAAGTGGTGGTTTGGGTTATAATTTTTCCGAGGTGGAGCCATGAGGGGTTTAGTCGCACTGTTCCTGTTGTTGCTCGGTTCCACTCCCGCTTGGGCCCTTTCTCCCCAAGAGGGCTGGGACCTCGTGGCCGCGGTGGAGAACGGCAACCACGAGGCCTATAGCCGCCTCGTGCAGGCCTACCAGGCGGGCGATTCCGAGGCTGGCGTGGCCCTGGGGATGCTTTACCTCAACGGGATCGCCTACCCGAGGGACCTAGAGAAAGCCCGCCAGTACTTCGAGTGGGCCCATGGTAGGGGGAGCGGTTGGGCCAGCTGGGCCCTAGCCGCTCTCTATATCAACGGCTTGGGCGTGCCGAGGGACCTACAGAAGGGCTTCCAGTACGCCAAGCAGAGCATGGATAGGGGCTACCCCGGTGGAAAGGCGGTGTATGGCCTCTTTCTCGGCGCCGGCCAGGGTGGTTTGAAGCAAGACCTAGACCGCGGGATCCGCCTCATCCAGGAGGCCGCGGAGTCGGGAGACCCGGTGGCCCTCAATGCGCTCGCCCGCTACCTCGCCTTTTTCGACCACCCAAAGCTTCCCAGGAACCCCCAGAAGGCGCGGGAGTACTGGGAGCAGGCCGCGGCGAAGGGCTATTACCTCGCCCGGAGCTTCCTGGCCTATGACCTCTTCTTCGGGTTGGGTGGCCCCCCGAACCAGAAGCGGGCCCTGGAACTCGCCAAGCCGTTTGTGGGCTTTGACCCCGTATCAACCACCGTCTGGGCTGCCGCTCTCTACTTCGGCCAGGGGGGTGTACCCCAAGACCGCCCCCGGGCCTGTGGGATGGCGAAGGAAAGGGCCGAGTTGTTTTCGGGCCTCGGCACCATCTACGGCCTCTGCATCCTGGAAGGGGTGGTGCCCGGGGAGCGGGCCCTGGGCTTCGCCTACCTCCTCGTTGGAGCACTTGACAGCCACCCCCTGGCCCAGTCCCTGGTCCCCGAATGGGAGAAACGGTTGAAGCCCGAGGAGGTTAACCGGGCGAAGGAGCTTCTCAAGAACCTGCCGTGACCTCCTGGCGGGCGAAACCCCGGGCCTGGCTCGGCTACCTTTACGGGTCCCTCTTCGGCCTTTCCCCCCTGGGGCTCACCCTGTCCCGCCTGATCCTGGGCGGTACTCTTTTTGCGGACTGGCTTTTCCTAGCCCGGTGGTACGAAGCCTTTTTCTCGGAGAGGGGGCTTTTCCGTAGGCACGAGGTCCTGGAGGTCTCCAAGGTGGACGTGCCCCTCTTCTTCGGCTCCGAGGCTTGGAACCTCCTCCTCTTTGGGGCCATCGGGGCTCTCTCCCTCCTCTTCGTCCTCGGCTACCGGCCGAGGCTCATGGCCCTCCTCCTCGCCCTCCTCCTCCTCGGGCTCCAGAGCCGGAACCCCTGGGTCTGGAACACGGGCCACGCCCTCATCCAACGGGGCCCTTCCGTGAAGGGCGCGCCCCGCCTCCCGGGGTGGCCTTAGGCGCCAGAAACCCGAGGGGTCGGGCTGGGCCAGCCCCTTGTCGCGCAGGAGGCGCCACACCGCCTCGGGGCTGTAGCCCTTGTGCTCCAGCAAGGGGTTGACCCCCGCCGGGGCGAACTCCTCTTCCCCGAGGAGCCCCCAGAGCCAAGCGTGGAGGGCCTCCGGGTCCAGGGGGGTGGGGGCATTCCAGTGCTTGGAGGCCTCGAGGGCGGTGGGGGAGAGGAGATGTTTGGGTCTCTCCGTATTCACCGCCCTCTTTGGAGATCCCGACAAGAAGGTGGGCTATATGCCCTTGGACGCCCGGGTCCGCTTCCAAGCGGTACAAAACGGCGAGGTAGATGTTGCCTTCCGAAACACCACCGTGACCGGTAGCTAGCGGCTTGGAAGTATGCCCAGCCCCTTTCGCTCCTCCGGCCGGCCTCGAGGCTCAGCCCTACTCCCCCAGGGTCACGGCGTGGTACAGGTCAAAGAGGAGAAGCCACCCCCCCGTGCAGAACGACAGCCCATCCTGCCCCCTGAAGCCGCGCCTCCCCCTTGGAGGCCAGCCACAATCCCCCCGCGATGTAGAGGAGGTCCAAGGCGGCGTTGAGGTAGAGGATGTCCCGGAGCCAAGCCCTGTCCGGCTCCGGTGACAGGAGCCCCACCAGGGCGATGCCCCCGTCCACGGAGGCCCAGAGGGCGTTGGTGAGCCAGAAGCCCCGCCAAACAGGGTCGGCGGCCACGAGCCCCCCAGGGCCCCGGCGAAGGACCAGGGCACGCTCCAAAGGAGAAGCCTCACGGAAAGGGCAGACCCTTGGTAGCCCTCGGGCATGGGCCCAAGGCGGCCCTCCAAGGGAGGTCTTTCCCCGAGCGGGCCGGGCGCCGTCCTGGTCGCCTGGGGTTCTTCGGAGGTGGCGGTCCAGTCCGCCCCCAAGGGTTCGCCCAACCCCTGGCCGCAGGCCAAGCCCGCCAGGAGTAGGAAGACCGCCAGGCGGAGGGGTCTTGCCATGCCCCAAGCTTCCCCTTTCCTCCCCGGCCAGACTGTGGGCCAGGGGAAACTTCCCGGCCTTCGGGACCCCGCAAACCCCTCGTCCAAAAGCCCCCCTCACCCCTGGCTCTCCAGGAGGTCCAGGACCAACCCCAAGGCTTCCCCGAGGGAAAGGACCCAGACCGTACCCACCTTTTTGCCCATAAGGTGCCCGAAATGACGTCGGTCACCGGTCACCAGGGCATCCGCTCCTGCGCTCCAGGCGGCCGCCAGGATGGGTGCATTCTCCAAGGGAAGGTCTTTCGCCAAGGCCCTTTGCACCAAGCCCCAAGGAGCCTCAGGAACCAGCCGCACGCTTTCTCGAAGGACCTGAAGGTACTCCAGGGCCTCCAGCCGTTTCGCCTCCAGGTTGCGCTGGGCCTCCTCCAAGGCGTGGGCGGAGGTGAGGAGCTCTAAGCCCACCTTGGGTGCCAGCTCCGAAAGGGCCCGCGCCCGTCCCGACTGCCAACAGGCGGCGAAGAGGACGTTGGCGTCCAGAAAAAGGCGGCGGAGCTTAGCGGGGGATGGCGGCAAGGCGGGCCCGCTCCTCTTCCGTAAGGGCATCCTCTGCCAGGAGCTCCTGGAGGCGCCCTTCCGCGTACACCTCCAGAGGGTAGACCCCGGCAGGGCGCAAGAGGAGCCCCCCTTCGGGGGCAAGCTCCACCAGGAAGTAAGCTTCCCCCTCCACGCCCATGGCCCTGAGGAGGCGCTTGGGAATGGAGAGTTGGCCCTTTCGGCTGAGCTTGGCCAGTTCCACCGTTCCAGTATATCGGACCCATGGTTTCTCGGTTTGCGGAAATTCCTTTTAGGGGTCTCCTTCCCGAAACCAAGCTTTCAGGCAAGACCGCCCACCCCCCCAAGGCCTAGGAGGGAGGGGGAGAGACCAGGATGGCCCTATCCCCTCCCACTGCCATAAACCGTCCCGCGCGGTAGGTCACATCTACGAGGCGATCAGTCTGGATCCTTTGGCGGTCCACCACCCGGGTCCACCGCTCGGCTTTCCGGTTCCCTCCCATCGGTGGAAACAAGGATGGCGCCAGGCTCCCCCAGAGCCACGTAATGGCCGTTGCCGTAGGCCACATCCCTCAGACTCGGCAACGCGGCGCGCCAGGTATCCCCGGCCCCCGGCAGGGGCTTCGCGGTTTCAAGGGACCGCCCGTTCCACCTGGCCGAAGGAAGAACCCCTTGACCCGCCTTAGGATTCGCCCTCGGCGAGCAACAGGGCCCGCACCGCCTCGAGGCCAGGGGGAAGGTGGTGGGCCCCGAGGATGCGAAGCCGTAGAGCGAGGTCCTGCAATTGCCCGCGCACTTCCCCGGAGGGGAGTGGGCCCATTCCAGGGGAGTAAGAGCAATAGGGGATGGGGAAGATAACAGGATTATTGGGGCTTTTGATGCCGATGGTTTTCCAAAGAAAGAGGACGAAGAAGTAGGCCCCTTGGGGGTACAAATTATTCGCGAAAGATTTCTTTCGCGAACATTTACAGGAGCGCCCAGGTTTTTTAGACAATCATCGGTGTTATTATGGCTATTAACGCCCTCTTTTGGCACTCGTGGAGCCTTTGGCCACGGGAGGATAGCGTTTCTTCACGGCTCACTAAAGCCGAGACAAGAGGTCGTGGGGGGTTCTTAAACGGGATGTCAGGGTGCTGGCTAGCCGACGGGTCGTCTCCGGGTCCCAACCTACGGAAGGCCCAATCCTCGGACCCCGCAGTCTCTTCCTTTAGGGAATCAACCCCCGCGCATCTGGAAAGCGCTGTCGCACAGAGCCTCGAGGCCCCTATCGCCTTGGCCATGTCATGGCTTCTAGGAGACGTACTTTTAACCTACAAACAAGCGAACGGCCACTCCGAACACAAGCCTGTACTTCACGCTCCGGCTTGTGTCCTTCACGTATGTATAGGGGCATTGGTTTCAATGCCTTTCCCCTACCGAAGCTCTAGCGACGAGCGGGAAGGCTAGCTAACAAGGGCCTACAGGCGTGCACAAGCGGCAGCGCACCCCTGAGCAGGAAGTCTCGGGAGGTGGTGAAACCCCCGTTAAGGGATTTGTAAGGCCCCTTTGGGAGAGTGAAGTATGGGGATGCTTGAATTCCCCATGCGGAGGTGAGCCGTGAAAAAAGCGTGGCTCCTGTTAGGCGTGGCTCTCATTCTTCTAGTGGCTGGTTGTGCTATGCAAGGTAGTCCCGATCAGGGAAATGGCGGCGGGGGCAACGGGGGAGGCGGCAACGGGGGAGGCGGCGTTCTTGCTTGCTCCCCTACTGCTGGGAATCCCGGCGAAACGTGGAAAGTTGCCTTCAGCTACGCTCCAGAAGCCATAATTTTTGCTGGGGGCTGCTACGTGGCGGTGGAAGGCTCTTCCGCCTTAATCTCACCGAATGGCCTCATGTGGCATGTAACCCAGTTGAACGCAAACGAGGAACTTTCCGACGTGGCGTTCGGGAGGGGGCTTCTCGTTGCGGTGGGGCGTGGCCTTTACACCTCCTCTGATGGGCTGAATTGGAACCGAACGTATCTCCCGTCAGCGCCGTCGTGGTTGTCCGGTGTCGCTTACGGGGAAGAGAGTGGGCTTTTTGTAGCTGTGGGGTCTGAGGGTGCGATTTACAGTTCCGTTGATGGAGAAAACTGGGAACGCCGTAGCTCCCCCACCACCTCTAACCTGGCTGATGTGGCCTACGGTGGCGGGAGCTTTGTTGCGGTGGGTCGGAATGGAGTCATCGTTTATTCGCAGGACGGGGTAAACTGGACGACTGCTCAGGCAAACGGCGCCGATGACCGCTTCTCCGTTGCGTTTGGAAACGGGAGGTTTGTGACAAACGGCCGAGGCGGTCTCTTCCTCTCTGAAGACGGGGGTGCTAGTTGGAGTAGGGCGAACGCTCCGGTGAACATCTTTTCCACAGTGGCGTTTGGCCGTGGCACTTTCGTCATAGGGGGCGGGACGCCAGGAACTGTGGTCCTATCGCCGGATGGAGAGAACTGGGAAACCATCCCTGTGCCCACGCAGGCAACGGTTGACTTCGTTGCGTACGTTAACGGCAAGTTTTTGGTGTTAACCCAATATGGGGATGTCTTGGTGTCAACAGATGGCCGCAACTGGGAAACTGCATTCAATCCAGGCCAGGATCCTATAGCGATCCGGCACGTCAACAATCGGTTCTATCTCCTCCTAGAGGGACCCCGTATTACCAGAATCGCCTCATCCCCAGACGGAATATCTTGGACCTTGCATGACCAATCCATTCCAGGTGTGATAACAGCTTTGGCTTACGGGTCGAACCGGTATGTGGCCGTCGGGAGGGACGGCGCCCTCTACTACTCCGAAGACGCACAGGAGTGGTTCCCCGGCCAGGTAGCTGGGGCATCCAGCGAGTGGGACCTGACGGACGTCGTTTATGCGGATAACCGCTTTGTGGCGGTGGGACTAGGAGGGCTAGTGCTGGTCTCGGAAGACGGAGAGCGTTGGGACGTAAAACAACCTTACGGCCCTACTGAAAATGACTTCTACGCCCTTGCCTATGGGGCAGGCACGCTCTTAGGCGCTTCTGAGGATGGATTTTTATGGATCTCCTCCGATAGGGGTGATACCTGGACGACGGTTGACACGGGCGCAGGGGAGAATTTAAACGCCATCATCTACACCAACCAGCGCTTCGTTGCCGTCGGCGACAGAGGAACGATTGTAGCGTCAGACCCGTCTAATGTGGAGACCTGGACCCTCGAGGAAAGCGGCCTTACAGGTTACTCAGTCTACGGCGACCTTTACAGTGTGGCCTACGATGAGCAGCGCGACGTTTACCTCGCGGTCTGAAGTGCTGCCCCAAATTTGGACCACCCCAAGAGAGAGGCCAAGGGGTGTAGTCTGAAGGGGTAGCGAGATGCGCAGGTGGTCAGCGAAGGAAAAGGCAAAAATTGTGTTGGAGGTCTTGTCGGGTCAAAGGACCGTGGCCGAAGCCTGCCGGGCTTATGGGGTGGCGGAGTCCCTCCTTTACCGCTGGCAGCGGGAGTTCCTGGAGAACGCCCACGCCGCCTTCACCTCCGGCTGCGCGGAGCAGGAGGCCCGCATCCGCGAGCTGGAACGCTTGGTCGGCCAGATGGCCCTGGAGCTGGAGGTCCTAAAAAAAGCCTCGGGGCTCTACCGGCAAAGGAAAGGCGGGAGCTGGTGAAGGCCCTCAAGGGAGCCTACCCCCTCCGCCTGCTTTCCCGGGTCCTCAGGGTGCCCCGGAGCACCCTCTACTACCGGCCCCAGGACCCCCCTCCCGAGGAGAGGGCCCTCCGGGAACGCTTGCGGGCCCTGGCGGCGGCCTGGCCCCGGTACGGCTACCGGCGCCTCACCGCCCTCTTGCGGGGGGAAGGTGTCCAGGTGGGGGAGAAGCGGGTGCGCTCCCTGATGCGCGAGGAGGGCTTGCTCCTTCCCCGCAAGGGGCCCTCCCCCAGGACCACCTCCCCAGGGGGCCTTCTCCCGGAAGGGGTGAAGAACCTCCTGCCGGGACTCGCGGTGACCCGCCCGCACCAGGTGTGGGTGGCGGACCTGAGCTACGTGGTCCTGGGGGAGGGGGTGGCCTATCTGGCGGTGGTGATGGACCTCCACACCCGCAAGATCCTGGGGGTGGCCCTGGGGCCGAGGCTGTCCCAGGGGCTTGCTCTTGCGGCCCTGGAGATGGCCCTGAGGGAGGGGTGTCCCGAGGTGCACCATTCGGACCGGGGGGTGCAGTACACCTCCAGGGCGTATGTGGAGCGGCTTTTGGGGCTAGGGGTGCGGCTCAGTTACGCGGGGACGGGGAGGCCTTGGGAGAACGGGCACGCGGAGCGGTTGATCCGGACGATCAAAGAGGAGTGGGTGGCCTTGCGGGAGTACAGGACCCTGGCGGAGGCGCGGGCCTCGGTGGAGCGGTTTGTCTTCCAGGTGTACAACCGTAAGCGTCCTCACTCGGCCTTGGATTACATGACGCCCGAGGCCTTTTCGGAGAGCCTGTTGAAAGGGGATGGGAGCCCTGACTAAACTGACCGGTAAGGTGGTCCAAATTTAGGGCCGCAGTACACCCCCCAAGCCAAGACGCCCGCATCCGCCATCCTCACTCTGGCTATCCGGGCCGCCATGGATTTGGCAAGCAAGCAAAACCAAGCCCGGGCCCTCGCCCGAGTCCTGAAGCTCCTCAGCTACATCCCCTCCCGGTCTGTGAGAAGGTCCGTGGCCTCGCGCCATGCTCTTCCCAGATAGGGTCTACCGGGGCTTCATCCCCTGGGAGCAGGTCTACTTCCACGGCCTGAAGCCCCACCTCCTGGTGGGCAGCGGGAAGTCCATCCACGAGGTGAACCTGACCCCGGCAAGCCTTCACGACCTGGCTTCTTCCCTTCCACTCCCCCTGGACCTTCCCGAGGGGGCGGAGCTCTACCTGGACGGGGGGTACGAGCACCATCTCCATGAGGATCTCTTCAGGGAAGCCCAGGGAATCGTTTCCATGGGGATCCGAAGGGAGAACAGGGGGCGCGATGTACCGACCGGGCCATGATGGGGGCGGGTGGCGGAGGCCGTGGGGAGCACCCTCCACGCCTCCTTTCCCAGGCGGATTCACGCCATAACCCAGGAGGGCTTCATCATGGAGGTGTGCTCCTTCGTCCTGGCTCACAACCTCGGCCTCACGGTGCAGGAAATGCTTGAGGGCTTACTATGGTTTTCATATGCGGAGATAAATGGGCACCTAGCCAAGATTTCCCGTTCCACACCCAAATGCGATGAAGATCGAAGGACGCATTCTCTCCAGCCAAGGTCTACGAAGAGGCCGCCTCCACTTCGGCGAGCGCATTGAGGCCCTGGAAGAGGCCCCCGTGGAGGGCCCCTATGTCCTCCCCGGCTTGCTGGACCTCCACGTCCACGGGGGCGGGGGCTTTGAGGTAATGGCCGGACGGGAGGGCGTGGAGGGCACGCTTCGCTTCCACCTGGAGCACGGCACCACGGGCCTCCTGGTCACCACGGTCACCGCCCCCCTGCCCGACCTGGAGCGCGCCCTTAGGGGCCTCGGGGAGGCGGGGGAAGGCCCCTTGGGGGAGGCCCTCCTGGGGGCTCACCTCGAGGGCCCCTTCTTGAGCCCCAAGCGCCTTGGGGCCCAGCCCCCCTACCCTCTCCTCCCCGACCTGGAGGTGGCCGCCCGCCTCCTCTCCCTGGCCCCCGTGCGGGCCGTCACCCTGGCCCCCGAACTCCCCGGGGCCCTCGACCTGGTGCGCTTCCTCGTGAAACGGGGCGTGCGGGTCCAGCTCGGCCACACGGACGCGGGCTACGAGGAAGCCCTGGAGGCCCTGAAGGCGGGCGCCACGGGCTTCACCCACCTCTTCAACGCCATGACGGGCCTCCACCACCGCTCCCCCGGGGTGGTGGGCCTCGCCCTGGAGCGGGGAGCCTGGGCCGAACTCATCCCCGATGGCCTCCACGTGCACCCCGCTGCCCTTGGCCTCGCCCTGAAGGCCATCCCCGGCCTCTACTTCGTCACGGACGCCGTGGCGGCGGCGGGGATGCCCGATGGGCCTTATCCTTTGGGGGCCCACACCGTGGAGAAGCGGGGGGATGGGGTCTGGCTCGGGGAGAGCCTGGCGGGGAGCACCCTCACCCTGGACCAGGCCCTGAGGAACCTGGTGGCCTGGGGCCTCCCCTTGGAGGAGGCAGCGAGGCGGCTCTCCCTCTACCCCGCCCGCTACCTGGGCCTCCCCGACCGGGGGGAGATCGCCCCCGGGAAGCGGGCCGACCTGGTGGTGCTGGACGAGGGCCTGCGGGTGCAGGCGGTCTACCTGGGAGGCAGGCGGGTGGCCTAGCGCCCCCGGGGGCAAACCCGCCCAAGCCGCCTAAAGGGGTGGCTCGTAGCGCCCATCCACCGCCGTCCAGCCCCCATCCACCAGGAAGAGGGTCCCGGTGACGTAGCTGGCGGCGGGGGAGGCCAGGTAGACCACGGCCATGGCCACCTCCTCGGGCCTGCCCCAACGGCCCAGGGCGGTCTTCTCGGCGTAGGCCCGGTACCACTCCGGGCTCGCCTTGATGGGGGCGGTGAGGGGGGTTTCGATGGGCCCCGGGGCGATGGCGTTGGCCCGCACCCCCTTAGGCCCAAGCTCCGCCGCCAAGGCCCGGACGAGTTGCAAAATCCCCGCCTTGGTGGCGGCGTAGACCCCTTGCCCGGGCTCCACCACCAGGGCGCGGATGGAGGCGAAGGCGATGAGGCTTCCCAAGCCCTGCTCCGCCATCACCCGCCCCCCGGCCCGGAGGAGGCGAAGCGTAGCCTTGAGGTTCAGGTCCACCACCCGGTCCACCTCCTCGTCCGTGTAGGCCAAAAGGGGCTTGCGCACGTTGATGGCCGGGGTGGTAACCAGGGTGTCCAAGCGGCCAAAGCGCTCCAGGGTCCAGGCCACGAGGCGGTCCGCCGCCTCCCTCTCGGCGATGTCCACGGGGAGGGCGTCGGCCTCGAGGCCCGCCCGCCTAAGGCCCTCCAAGACCTCAAGGAGCCCCGCCGCATCCCGGTCGGCTAGGGCCACCTTAGCCCCAAAGGCCGCTAAGGCCTCCGCCGAGGCCCGCCCGATCCCCGAGGCCGCCCCCACCACCAGGGCCACCTGGCCCGTCAGGTCCAAAAGGCGCCGGTAGTCCATAGGCTTTGCCCCCATCCTACCCCCGGCCCAAGCCCTTGCCAAGCCGCCCGCCAAGGGGGGATGATGGAGGGCAAAGGGGGCAAGCATGCTCAAGAACCTCATCGGGGGCGCATGGCGGGAGGTACACCGTCCCGGCCTTCCCGTCTACAACCCGGCCACGGGGGAGGTGCTGGAGGAGGTACCCCTCTCGGGCCCAGAGGAGGTGGACCAGGCGGTCCGGGCGGCGGAGGCAGCCTTTGTTGCCTGGAGCCGGACACCCCTCCTGGAGCGGGTGCGGCTCATGTTCCGCTTCAAGGAGCTCCTGGAGCGGCACTTTGAGGACCTCGCCCGCCTCGTGACCCTCCACCACGGCAAGACCCTGGAGGAGGCCCGGGGAGAGGTCCGCCGGGGCATTGAGGTGGTGGACCTCGCCCTCTCCGCCCCCACCCTCCTCCAGGGGAGGACTCTCAGGGAGGTAACGGGGGGCGTGGACCAGAACCTCTTCCACTATCCCTTGGGCGTGGTGGCGGGCATCCCCCCCTTCAACTTCCCCGTCATGATCCCCCTCTGGATGTTCCCCATCGCCGTGGTGGCGGGGAACACCTTCGTCCTGAAACCCTCCGAGCGCACCCCCTTGGGGGCGGTGCGGTTGGCGGAGCTCTTCCTAGAGGCGGGCTTCCCCGAGGGGGTCCTGAACCTGGTCCACGGGGGGAAGGAGGCCGCCGAGGCCCTGGCCCGCCACCCCGGGGTACGGGCGGTCCAGTTCGTGGGCTCGGAGCCCGTGGCCCGCAGGATCTACGCCCTGGCGGCAGAACACGGCAAGCGGGTCTCGGCGGCCGGGGGGGCCAAGAACCACCTGGTGGTCCTCCCGGACGCCGACCTGGACCTGGCGGTGCCCGCCATCCTCAACTCCGCCTTCGGGAACGCCGGGGAGAGGTGCCTGGCGGGGAGCGTGGCCGTGGGGGTAGGGGCGGTGGGGCCCGAACTCCTGGAGCGGGTGGTAGCGGCGGCCCGTGGGCTCAAGGTGGGCCCGGGGTGGGAAGAGGGGGTGCAGGTGGGCCCCCTCATCCGGGAGGAGCACCGCAGGCGCGTGGTGGGGTACATCCAAAGGGGCCTAGAGGAGGGGGCGACCCTGGCCCTGGACGGGCGGGGGGTGGAGGGTCCGGGGTTTTTCCTGGGGCCCACGGTGCTCTCGGGGGTCTCCCCGGGGATGGCGGTGGGGCGGGAGGAGATCTTCGGCCCGGTGCTCGCGGTCTCCTTTGTCAAGACCCTGGAGGAGGCCATCCAACAGGCCAACGCCGTTCCCTACGGGAACATGGCCTGCATCTTCACCCAAAGCGGCAAGGCAGCGCGGGCCTTCCGGGAGGGGGTGCAGGCGGGAATGGTGGGGGTGAACGTGGGGGTGGCCCAGCCCTTCGCCTTCTACCCCTTCTCCGGCTGGCGGGACTCCTTCTTCGGCGACCTGCACCCCCACGGGCCCGATGCCTTCCTCTTCTACACCCAAAGGAAGGTGGTGGTGGAAAGGTGGTA
>Ga0187841_100030_pt1 | contig 12572 bp, 8 predicted proteins | sample OCT_B_ViralDNA_FD_148972 | JGI IMG/M metagenome (GOLD analysis project Ga0187841, IMG submission 148972) | Extremophilic microbial mat communities from Yellowstone National Park, Wyoming, USA - OCT_B_ViralDNA | ecosystem: Environmental > Aquatic > Thermal springs > Hot (42-90C) | place: USA...
ACGCCTTCAGGGGGGGGAAGGGGAGGAAGGGCTTCGGTGCCCCATCGGGGAAGAAGCCCACCCGGTCGCTTCGCGGAAGGAGCCCGCCCAGTTCCCGCTCCCTTTCGCACCCCAAGCAGAGGCTTCCGGGCTCGTCCTTCCGGGCGGGCCTTAGGCCGCAGGCGGCGCAAGGCCTAAGGGCTTCCCTTACCGCTTCCGTGGGAGTGAGGGCGGAAAGGGGCCTGAGCTTGGCCTCCGCCAGGGCGCGGTGGGCCCGTTGGAGGGCGGCGGGGAAGCGGCGGAAGTCCTCGCCCTTTAGGGGCACCCAGGCCAGGTAGGGGAGGAGGCTTGCCCCGTTCTCCAAGGCCCACTTTTCCCAGGCCCCCCGGGCCTCCGCCAGCGCCTTTTGGGCTTCAGGGGTGTTGGGGAGGAGGAGGTAGAACTTGCCCCCCGCCCCCAGGATGCGGTTTAGGGGGGTGAGACCTACCCTGAAGAGGAGGCCCAGGGCCATGGCCTCCCCCGCCAGGCTCACCTCGAGGCTCCGCGCCCTAAGCCGTTTGGCGATGCCCCCCACCCCGGTCTCCGCCCCGGCGATGCGGTAGATGTGGCCCTGGATCCCCCCCATGTCCCCCACCGCCAGCAGGAACTTCTCCCCGTCCTGCCGGAGGGCTTCCACGGAGGGGTTCCCCCCATGGTAAAGCCAGAGGGCGTGGGCGATGGCGGCGGTGAGGCGGAGGTGATCGTAAAGGGAGACGTCGGGCTCGCTTTGCGTGTCGGCGGGGACCAGGGAGAGGGTTTCCTGGAGGGCCGCCGCCAGGCCCAGGAGGAGGCCTTCCGGGCTTAGGGCGGGGGCTTGCACCAGCCCTTTGAGCCGCTCCTCCAGGCGCTCCACCAGCCGGCGGTAGACGTCCTTGCCCGTGTTGGGGGTGCGGCTTGGGTAAGGGCTTCCCGGGGTGAGGCCGGTCCCCTGGCCGTGGACGGGGCTTAGGCCGAGGTCCTCTTCCCCTTCCTTCCCCTGCAGGCGGAGCCGGGAGAAGATGGGCTTTAGCGCCACCTCCGAGGGGGTGCCGCTCCCCTCCCCTTCCCGCTCCTGGGAGGCGTAGGTGTCCGCCAGGGCCACGCACCACTCCTCCGGGGTCTTGGGCTGGTAGAGGGGCCGGTCCCGCCGGCCCTCGTGGTGGCGGCTCGCCGTCTGGGCGAGCCAGCTGGTCCCTACCCCTGCCCTTTCCCAGAGAGGGGCATGGCGCAGGACGAAGCGGGCGGTGTGGGCGGTGTGGGTGCGGTCGGGCATTCCTTCGGGATGCTCCCCCCAGTGGGCCCGGGAGTAGAGCTTGCCCACATCGTGGACCAAGGCCGCCAGGGCCACGCTAAGGGCGTTGCGCATGCTGTGAGGAGTATATCCGGGGGGCTTCCCCGCGCGTGTGACGGATGCACAGGGCGGGGGCTCGGTAGAATCGGCCCGTGGTCTTGGCGGCGGTGGTCCTTCTCCTGGAGGGCGAGGCGCCCCCCGAGCCCCTGGGCCTACGGGGGTTTTTCTACCGCCTCCTGCGGGAGGTGGCCCCTGGGGTACACGACCAGGGGGAAAACCCCTTCGCCTTGGGGTTTGGGGGGAAAGAGGGGGCCTACTGGGCGCGGATAAGCCTCCTCGTGGAGGAGCTCTACGCCCGGCTCTCCCCTCTCCTCTTCGCCCTCGAGGGCCAGGAGGTGCGGCTGGGCTCCCCCTTCCGCCTGAAGGCGGTGCTCCAGGAGGGGCACCCCTGGGCAGGGATCACCACCTACCCGAGGCTTTTCCGAAACCCCGGGGGGCCAGACCTTCCCCTGCGTTTCCACGCCCCTACCTTCTTTCGGCGCAAGGGGGTGCACTACCCCGTGCCCGAGCCGAGGCTGGTGATGGAGAGCCTCCTGAGGCGCCTCGAGGCCTTCGGGCCCCTAAAGGCCCCGGAGGGGGTGCGGGAGGCCCTTTTGGAGAGGACCACGGTGCGCTGGCTAGAGGGGCGCACCCTTAAGGCGGAGACGGAGGTGGACGCCGCGGGCTTTGTGGGCCGGGTGGTCTACCACCTCCCCAGGGCCACGGAGGAGGAACGCCTTTGGCTTTGGGCCTTGGGCCGGTTCGCCTTCTTCGCCGGGGTGGGGGCCAAGACCGCCTTGGGCTATGGGCGGGCCAAGGTCTTCCCCTTGGGGGAGGGGGATGGGTAGGCTCCTCCTGGTCCTGGCCCTCGCCCTCGGGGTGGGGTGGCTTTGGGGGCGGCCCAAGCCCCCGCCCTCGGGGGTCCTGGCGCCCCACCCCCCGGCGCAAAGCCCCTTAGGGCCGGAGGACCCCCGCGTCCTGGTGAAGGGCGCCTACCGGCTGGAGCCCGTGGCCCGGTTTGCCCTGGAGGCCCGGCTTCTCAGCAAGCGCCGCTACCGCTTTGACCGGGGGGCGGCCATCGCCCCGTGGGATTTCGCCTTGGGCTGGGGCAGGATGTCGGACACCGCCGTCCTGAGCCGCATGCGCATCTGGCAGGCGGACCGCTTCTACTTCTACGCGGGTTCCGGAGAGCCCCCCATTCCCCTTGGGGAGATAGGGGAAAGCAGCGCTAACATGCACCTTATCCCCGCCAGTCCAGGGGTGGAAGGGCCCCTCGCCCGGGCACGGCCGGGCCAGGTGGTGCGCTTTGCGGGTTATCTGGTGAACGTGTACGGGCCGGATGGGTTTTTCTGGCGGACCTCCACCACCCGCCAGGACACGGGGGCAGGGGCGTGCGAGATCGTCTTCGTGACCGCCTTTGCCCGGCGCTAGGGGGCGGGGTGCCCCGGAGGCCGGGGAGAGGGGCCGGGGCCCGATGCCCGGCGGGGCTTGGGCCGCGGCCGCTTTTCCCTGGAATACGGGTTTTGGGCGGCGGCGGTTTTGGGCCAAAAGGCCTCTTTGGAAAGCGGCAAAGGCCGTGTTCCTGCACCTGGGGCTACCTAGTCCACTCGGGGTCCACGCTCCTAGGGCGGAGGCGGTGCCCCTTCGCCGGGCCTACCCCTTGGGCCTTTCCCGGAAAGGACGCTTTAGGGGCCGTGCGCCCTTGGCCGGTGCCGGGGGGCATCCCGGCCGGGTGAGGCGGCCCGCACCCGCCCCTTGCGCAAACGCGCACTTTCCTGGTAGCCTTCCCTCATGAAACGGGAAAGGCTGGTTCCCCTCACGGAGTGGGCCCGGAAGGAGGGGATTTCGGAGAGCCTGGCCCGGAAGTGGATCAAGGAGGGCCGGGTGGAGGCCATGCGCCTCGGGCACTATTGGTACATTCCCGAGGAGGTGGAGGGCCCCGAGCGGGGGACGCAGGTCTACACCCTCTTCACCCATGCGGGCGGGGCCGGGAAGACCTCTTTGGCCCGGGATCTGGGCTTTGAGCTGGCCTCGAGGGGGTACCGGGTCCTCCTCATTGACGCCGACCCCCAGGCCAACCTCACCGCCTGGCTAGGCGTGGACCCGAGCGGCGTCCAGGACGAGGAGACGCTCCTTCGGGTCATCCGCCAGGACCTGTTGCCGGCGCCCAGGGAGGTGGGCCGGAACCTCCACCTCATCCCCGCCTCCGTGAACCTGGCCGTGGGGGAGCTGGAGTTAGACCGGAAGCCCCTGGGGGCCCTGGCCCTGCGCACCGCTTTGGAGAGGGTGGAGGGCTACGACCTGGTCTTGGTGGACTCCCTCCCCTCCTTGGGTTCCTTGGCGGTGATGGCCGCCTTGGCGGGGGACGGCCTCCTGGTCCCCGTGGAAACCGGGGCCAAGGGGGTGCAGGCCCTGAGGGCGGTGATCGGAGTGGCCAAGGAGTACCGGGAGGCCCTGCGCAAGGTGGACCCCGAGGCGGTGGCTGGGCGGAGCCATATCATTCGCACCTTTATCCCCACCAAGTACGATGCCCGCACCGCGGGGGACAACCGGGTCCTGGAAACCATCCAAGAGTTGGAGGAGGTCGCCCCCGTGGCTCCCCGCATCGCCTATCGTCCGGGCCCCCACCGCCGGGCCACGGAGGAGGGGGTACCCATCCAGCTCACGGGGGACAAGGAGGCCGCGGAGGAGATCGCCCGGCTCGCTGACTTCCTGTTGGAACAGGTGTTCCGCTTTGAGGAGGTGGTGGCGTGAGCGCCATCCGGGCTTACCTCAAGGGCTTGGTGGAGGAGGCCAAGCGCCCCGCCTCCTCCGTGGCCCTCCTGGGCGAGCTCGTACCCCGCCCCCAGCCCCGGCGCCGCTTTGAGGAGGCTTCCCTCCAGGCCCTGGCGGAGTCCATCCGGGCCCACGGGGTCCTGGAGCCCCTCCTGGTTCGCCCCCTGGAGGGCGGGAAGTACGAGATCGTGGCGGGCGAAAGGCGGTACCGGGCGGCCCAGATGGCGGGCCTCACGGAGGTCCCGGTGGTGGTCCTGGAGGTGGACGAGAAGGCCGCCTCCGCCATCGCCCTCATGGAGAACCTCCAGCGGGAGGACCTGAACCCCTACGAGGAGACCCTTGGGGTCCTGGACCTCCTGGCCCTGGAGCTGGGGAAGAGCAGGGAAGAGGTGGTGAGCCTGCTCCACCGGATGCGGGACGAAGCCAGGGGGAAAGTTCCCCAAAACGTTTTGGGGAGCCCCGAGGTCCAGAAGGTGGAGGAGATCTTCCGCCTCCTAGGCCGCATGTCATGGCAGTCTTTTGTCCAGGCTCGCCTCCCCCTCCTGGGGCTCCCCGAGGACCTAAAGGAGGCCCTCGAGGCCGGTTCCATCCCCTACACCGCCGCCCTGGAGCTGAAAAAGGTGAAGGACGATGCCCTCCGGAGGGCCCTCCTGGAGGAGGCGAAGGCGGGGCTTTCCCTCCGGGACCTAAAGGCCAAGGTGCGGGAGGCCCTGAAGCGGGAGGAGGCCCCGAGGCCCTGGTACCGGGAGGTGGCGGCCAGGCTCACCCGCCTGGACCTCGAGGCTCTTCCCTCCGAAAAACGGAGGGCGGTGGAGAAGAAACTAAAGGAACTCCTGGAGCTTCTTGCGTGAGGAAATGCCCTACCCTCCGATAAGGGCCTTTTTGCTAGGGCCACAGGCGTTTTCGGCTGGGCGTGAGAAAGGGTAGGCGAACATGAGCGCAGTTGACTTCCACCTTGGTTCCCTAGTCCGCTACCGGGGCCGAAACTGGGTCGTGGTGGACCGGCAAGGGGAGTTTCTCCACCTGCGGCCCCTCGCCGCCTCGGAGGGGGGGCTTGTCCCGGTACACCGGGGTCTGATGGAGGCTCTTCGGGATCTTCTTCCCCACGAGGCCCTGACCCCTTCCCAGTTCCCCGCGCCCTCACCAGAGAAACCGGGCTCCTACCAGACCTTTTCCCTCTTCGCCCAAGGGGCACAGCTCCTCCTCCGCGACGGGGTGGCTCCCTTGAGGAGCTTGGGTAGGGTCGGTGTCCGACCCAGGCCGTACCAACTCGTCCCCCTGCTCATGGCGTTGCGCCTGGACCCCGTTCGCCTTCTCATCGCCGACGACGTGGGGGTAGGGAAGACGGTGGAGGCGGGCCTAATCGCCCGGGAACTCCTTGACCGGAAGCTCGCCCGAAGGCTAGCGGTCCTTGTACCGCCCCACCTGATCGAGCAGTGGGTGGAAGAGCTTAGGACCAAGTTCGCCCTCGATCCCGTTGTGGTTTCGTCGGGTAGCCTAGCCCGTCTGGAGCGGGAGGTCCCCCCAGGAGAGAACGTTTACGCCGTCCACCGGGTCATCGTGGCCAGCATCGACTTTGTGAAGCACGAGCGGCACCGACCCCTTTTTCTGGCGGGCGCTCCTGATCTCGTCATTGTGGACGAGGCGCATGGGGCGGTGGGGGGACCGGCGGCCGCATCGCAACAGCGCTATGAGCTTGTGCGGGCCCTGGCCGAGGATCCCACGCGCCACCTACTTCTCCTCACGGCCACGCCCCATAGCGGCATCCCCGAGGCTTTCAGCCGCCTCATGGGGCTCCTCGATCCCGAGTTCGGGGCACGGGAAGACCTCCTTTCGCACGAAGCGGGACGCGCCCGATTGGCGCAACACTTCGTCCAGCGCACCCGCAAAGACATCGCCGAACTCTGGGAGAAAATCCCCCTTTTCCCCGAGCGCCAGGTGATCTACCCCCACTACACCCTCACGCCGGAGTACCGCGCGCTTTACGAGAGGGCCTTCACTTACGCGCGTGCGATCGTCCGGGGGAGCGAGGGCTTGGGGGAGACGCAAAGGCGCCTTCGCTGGTGGGGAGCGCTGGCCCTACTCCGGAGCGTTATGTCTAGCCCCCGGAGCGCTCAGGCCGCCTTGGAACGGCGTTTGGGTAGGGAGGAGGTGGAGGCCTTGGAAGGATACGCTCCTTGGGTCTACGAGGGGACCGAGGCCCCTTCCGAGGACGAGGTGCCTTCCCCCCTCCTCCAGTTGGTGGAGAGTGCCCGAAAGGGTACCCTCCAGGAACTCCGGCGCCTGGCCAAGGCCATCACCCCCGAGCGGGACGCCAAACTCCAGGGGCTTTTGACCATCCTCGAAGACTTCCTGCGCCGCGGGCACCACCCCGTGGTCTGGTGCCATTTTGTGGATACCGCCGAATACGTGGGCGAAGCGGTTCGGGCGCGATTCCCCCAGGCCCACGTGGCGGTGGTCACGGGGCGGATGGAGCCCTCCTTGCGCCGGGAAGCGGTGGAGGCCCTTATGGAGCACGCTCCCCGGATCCTGGTGGCCACGGACTGCGTTTCGGAAGGGATTAACCTCCAACGGGGTTTCACCGCCGTCGTCCACTACGACCTGCCTTGGAACCCGAACCGCTTGGAGCAACGGGAGGGAAGGGTGGACCGGTTCGGGCAACGGGCCAAGGAGGTGGTGGTGGCGCGTTACCGGGGCAAAGACAACCCCGTGGACGAGAAGGTGGTGAACGTTCTCCTGCGCAAGGCCGAGGAGATCCGTCGGGCCCTCGGGGTGTATGTCCCGGTTCCCGATGAGGAGCGTTACGTGGTGGACCGGATGGTGCGGGAACTCTTCTATAGCGAGGCGCAACCCCTCCTCTTCGCCGAAGCCCTCGAGGCCGAGGAGCGGTGGGGGCGGGATGTGGAGCGGGAAGGCGTGAGCCGAAGCCGCTTCGCCCAAAGGACCTTGCGCCCCGAGGAGGTGCTGGCCTCCTTGGAGGAAACAGACGCCGTTTTGGGAAGCCCAGAGGCGGTGCGAGCGTTCGTCCTCCTAGCGGCTCGGTTTTTGAGCCTGGGGGTCAAGGAGGCGGAAGGGGTGGTTACCCTCCTGCCTCACGAGGACCTGCCCGAAGGCGTTCGGGAGGTCTTCTCGAACGGAAAGGGCAAGCTTCGTCCCCTACGCTTGGCCTTCGCCGACCCTGCCCCTGATGGGGTGCAGGTCGCCGGCCGTACCCATCCCTTGGTGGTGGCTTTGGCCCGCCACTTCTTCGAGAGGCCCTTGGTGACCAACGAGGGGCGTTACGCCGTTTGGCGGGTCGCGGGGATTCCCGAGGCCACCTACCTTTACCTCCTTCGCCCCAGGTACCGGATCCGGGAACGCCAGGCGGAAGTCCTGGGGGAGGAGGTGCGCCTCCTGGCCCTCCGGGGGGGTACCCTTCTGCCCGAGGAGGAGGCTAGGCGCCTCCTCGAGGCGGACCCCGCCGGGGATCTGGAGCCTGGTTCCAAAAAGAACTTCGCCTCCTTGGCCCTAGACCGATACGAGGAAGCCGCCCCCTTGGTGGAAGCCTTCCTGCGGGATCGTGCCAGGGCGGTGCGGGAGGCCCACCGCTCCGTGCGCAGAGCCTCGCGCCAAAGGGTGGGGGACGTGGTGGTGGAGCCTGTTCCGCCCCCTGATCTCTTGGCCTTCGCGGTCCTTCTCCCAGCGAGGTGAGCCGTGGTTTTGGAACCTCAGCTTTCGCCACAGAAGGAAAGCCAAACCCCCGTCATCTGGGTGGAAGGCGGCCTCTTTGGCCCCGATTTCTTGGCGGACCTGCGGGCGGGAAAAGTCCCCTTCCAAACCGCCAAGGACTTTCACCTGCCCCAGGGGCGCTCCCTCCAGGAGGAGATCTCGGCGACCTATCAGGAGGCAAAGGCCCTTTACGCCCTTTTTAGAAGCCGCCTCGAGGGGGCTCTGGGTACGGAGGCGGAAGGCGAACTCACCCGGGAGCGCTGGGTACGTCAATTTCTGGGGCTCTTGGGCTACCGCCTCCACTACCGGGGCTGGGTGGAGGCCGGGGGCAAGCGTTACGAGATCCTGTACGGGGCGGACGAGTCCCCGGAAAGCCCCCCGGTCCACGTGGTTCCCTGGAGCCAGGATCTTTCCCGGGCGGGGCGGCGGGGGCGTTCTCCCCACGGCCTCCTTCAGGACTACCTGAACGCCTCGGAACACCTGTGGGGCCTGGTGACCAATGGGCGCCAGCTCCGCCTCCTGCGCAAGACGCCCTTCGTGAGGAGGCAGGCCTACCTGGAGGTGGACCTCGAGGCCCTCCTGGAAGGGGACCGGCCCGAGGAGTTCGCCCTGGTATACCGCCTCCTCCACCGTTCCCGCCTGCCCAGGGAAGCGGCCACGGGCGAAGAGGCCCCTATTGAACGCTACTACCGGCTGGCCTTGGAACAGGGCGAACGGGCGAAGGCGCGTCTGAGGGAGGCGGTGGAGGGTTTCCTAATGGAACTCGGCACCGGCTTTCTCCGGGGTCCGCGGGGGAAGGAGCTGGCCCAAGACCCGAAGGCGCTCTACCACGACCTCTTGCGCCTCACCTACCGCATCCTCTTCCTCCTGGTGGCGGAGTCTCGTGGGGTTCTTGGGGGGAATGACCTCTACCGCCGGTCCTTCTCCCCTCGTCGCCTCTTGGACCTTTCCACCGACAAGGAGGCCTACACCGGGGATCACGACCTCTGGCTCAGCCTCAAGACCCTGTTCCACCTCCTGCGGGACCCGAGGCTTCTCGTGGGGGAGGAGCCCGCCGCCAAGGTCCTGGGTCTAGACGTCCTCAACGGCCACCTCTTCGAGCCCATCTCCCTGGAGGAGGACCCCTACAGCGTGGAGAACCGCTACCTCCTCCGGGCGTTCTACCACCTGGCCTTTTTCCACGACGGGAAGGAGGGGCTCAAGCGTATCAACTACGCCGCCTTGGACGTGGAGGAGCTGGGGGCGGTGTACGAGAGCCTTCTGGACCACGCCCCGGTGGTGAGGGAGGACCTGTCCTTCGCCTTCCAGGCGGGGATGGAACGCAAGAAGACGGGGAGCTACTACACCCCGGACGCCTTGGTGGACCTGGTCCTCCGGGAAGCCCTTGACCCCGTGGTGGAGGAGCGTTTGCGGAGGGCGGGGAACGATCCCAAGGCCCAAGAGGAAGCCCTCCTCTCCTTCAAGATCATTGACCCCGCCTCGGGGAGCGGCCACTTCCTCTTGGGGGCGGCCCGGAGGCTCGCCCGCCGCCTGGCCCAGGTGCGCACCGGGGAAGAGGAGCCTTCCCCGGAAGCCTACCGTCAAGCGGTGCGGGACGTGGTGGCCAACTGCCTCTACGCCGTGGACCTCAATCCCCTGGCGGTGGAACTCTGTCGGGTGGCTCTTTGGATGGAGAGCCACGTGCCGGGGAAGCCTCTCACCTTCCTTGACCACCGGGTGAAGTGCGGGAATTCCCTCGTGGGCGTCCTGAACCCAGAGGTCTTGCTAGAGGGCATCCCCGATGATGCCTTCGGTCCCAAGGAGGGGGACGATAAGAAGCTAGCCGCCTTCCTCAAAAAGGAAAACCGTCGCCAACGGGCCGGGGAGCAGACCCTCTTCGCGCCCCCAAGTAAGAGCTTCCTCGAGGAGGAGCGGGCCAACCTCGCCACGATCCTTCGGAACCTCGCCCAGCTCCCCGAGGACCGCCCCCAGGATGTGGCGGCCAAGGCGAACCTTTACGAAAAATTGAGGACGCAAGGCACCTGGGGGAAGCTCAAGCTCGCCTCTGACCTCTGGACAGCGGCCTTCTTCCAGAGGCTTGCAGGTGCCGGACCCTTCATCACCACGGGACTGGTTTGGGGAGCCTTGGAGGGCAGGGTAGACCCAGCGCTGGAGGCCCTAGCGGAGGAGCTGGCGGGCCGCCACCGCTTCTTCCACTGGTGGCTGGAGTTCCCCGAGGTCTTCTCCCAAGGGGGGTTTGACGTGGTGCTGGGGAACCCCCCCTGGACACGCCACCACGAAGAGGGGAACACGACCCTCTTCCTCAAAAGCTCAGGCCGTTTTCCCTTAGCGGGCGAAGGCACCAACACCTACCAGTTCTTCACCGAACTTGCCCATCACCTCTGCCGTCCTGGAGGGCTTGTTGGGCTTTTGGTGCCCACCGGTTTGGCGACGGACCTAGGTAGCATGGCTCTTTTCCGCAACCTGGTAGAGAAGGGCAGGTTGCGCATCTTCTACGACTTTGAAAACCGTAAAGGGTTTTTCCCCGAGGTAGATAGCCGCTTCCGGTTTGCCTTGGTGGTTTTTGAGGGACGAAACAACTCATCCCATCGGGGAGAAGGCAAAGGGGTGAAGATGGCCTTCTTCCTTAAGGGGCCAGAAGAGGTTGAGGACAAGAGGCGCTCTTTAACGCTATCTCGGACGGACATCGCCCTCTTCAACCCCAACACACTAACGCTTCCCCTCTTCCGCACCCCCCAAGATGCGGAACTCACCCGTCATCTTTACCAAAAAGCGGACGTTCTTTACCTCGAGGCGCCCAAGAAAGATCCCTGGAAGATTCGCCTGGGGTTGCTTATGCCCCTCGAGCGCCGCTCATCGTTCCTCTGCATGTCCCAGGACTTACAAGGAGCCGAGCGGTTTGGGCACCGTTTGGTCTTCAAAGGGAAGCGGTACGTGCCTTTCTGGGAAGCAAAGATGTTTCACCAGTACAACCACCGCTACGCCGACTACGCCTCTGGGGCGATCCAAGCGTTACCCGCCTGTACCCTTTCTGACCCCACATACTTGGTAGCACCGGCTTACTATCTCCCGGAAGACGTTTTGGAGAAGCGCCTTTCCCATCTTGAAAGCCCGGACTTACCTAGAAGACAATGGCTTATTGCCTTCCGCAACGTGGCCCGTGCCACTGATGAGCGCACGGTTATCTTTTCTATTCTTCCTCGCCTAGGGGTGGGGGGGAAGGCTCCTTTGCTCTTCTCCTCGGAACCGAGCTCCCGCATCCTTGCCCTCCTGGCTAACCTGAATAGCTTGGTCTTGGACTATGCCGCCCGACAGAAGGTGGGGAGCACGGATATTACCTTCCACTACCTCAAGCAGTTTCCCGTCCTCCCCCCCGAGCGCTACACCCCCGAGGACCTCCGCTTCATCGTCCCCCGCGTCCTGGAACTCGTCTACACCGCCTGGGACCTGGCCCCCTTGGCCCAGGACGTTTGGGAGGAGGCGGACGAGGGGCTTCGGGAAGCCATCCGGGAGTGGCTGAAGGGGGCCCGCATACACCCCCAAAGCCCCCCCGGGTGGCTAGAGACTCCCTACCCCTTCCCGCCCTTCGTCTGGGACGAGGAGCGGCGGGCGAGGCTACGGGCCGAGCTGGACGCCTACTACGCCCGGCTTTACGGCCTAAACCGCAAGCAACTCCGCTACATCCTAGACCCCCAGGACCTCACGGAAGGGGAACTGGCGAACATCCTTTCCGACCACGAGGAAGTGGAGGACCCCCTGGACGAAAAGGCCTACCGGAAGCGGCGGGAGGCTAGCCGCTTCCCTGGGGAAACCTTCCGGGTCCTAAGGGAAAAGGAGATAAAGCGCTATGGGGAGTACCGCACCCGCAGACTCGTGTTAGAGGCGTGGAACGAGCTTTCACACGGGGAGTGAGTGTATGCGCATGCCAATGCCTTCCAAAAGTGTGGCCGTTGGTAGAGGAGTTGGGGCTTGCGTCCATGATTCGGTTGCGTGGGGATGAGAAGGTGCGGGACCCTTTGCAGGTGCGAGCGTGGAGGGTTTGGGTTGGACCGGAAGCCGCACATGGCCACGATGTGGGCCCTGTTGGAGCTAGGGGGCTATGCCCTCAGGGTTTTCCTTTCCCTTTTTCCCACCCCCGAAGTGCAAGGCGGTTTACGGAGCAAGGGCGCTTCTTGAACCCTTGCAAGGGAGGATGTATAATTAGCTAGTGGAAATGGAACAGGTCCAGGTAAAAATAAAGGGTGAATTCAAAAAATTTTGGGAGAGCGAATCAAGAAACATTTATTTAAATAAACCAATTAGCTGTGAGGGTGAGCGAGTGCAAATTCGGTCAAACATAAGAGAATCACCAGATGGAGCCAAGGGTGTTTTCCTCCTCTTGCCTATAAATTGGGTTTGGGAGGCGCCGCCCGAGAATCCGATTCGTCTTGATGAGTGTTTGATGAAAGACCTCCATTTGAAGAACGAGAACTTAGATGAGATTTTGAAGATAGAGGCCGAACTGAAGAAAGAATATCAGAAAGGACGTCTCCGAAAGCGTCAGGCTAACATCCAACATGCTTTTGAGAAGTTCACAGAGCGGTTGTTAGGAGACTTGGGGTTAACTCAGAGTTTAACTTACGAGCGCCCATCTCTGCAACAGATTAGTGATTTTTGAAGTGCTGCCCCAAATTTGGACCACCCCAAGAGAGAGGCCAAGGGGTGTAGTCTGAAGGGGTAGCGAGATGCGCAGGTGGTCAGCGAAGGAAAAGGCAAAAATTGT
>Ga0187841_100031_pt1 | contig 12444 bp, 14 predicted proteins | sample OCT_B_ViralDNA_FD_148972 | JGI IMG/M metagenome (GOLD analysis project Ga0187841, IMG submission 148972) | Extremophilic microbial mat communities from Yellowstone National Park, Wyoming, USA - OCT_B_ViralDNA | ecosystem: Environmental > Aquatic > Thermal springs > Hot (42-90C) | place: USA...
TGACAGCCTAACGACAGCTTTGGCTTCAAACCCCACCCCCTGCTTGCTCACCGGGGCTCGGGCCCCCCTAGGGAGGGGCCTCTTTCCCTGACCGGTTGGGGGTCTGCAAAAAGGGAGAAGTGGGGGGTCAAAAAAATCATCGCATTTCTGCCACTTTCTCATGTTTGTTTGTGTGTAGAACGCTATTTCTAAGTGCCGGGTAAGAACCCGGCACTTACCCGGCACTTGCCTTGAGGAAGGGACTTTTTAGCGCCGGATACAACCCGGCACAACCCGGCACCTTCTAGATTGGACTAGAAACACCTTTTAGGCTTGGGGGCGGCTGGGCTCCTCCCCAATCATTTCCGCAAGGGTGAGGACGTGGCCCCTCCTCTCCTCCTCAAGGACATGCCGGTAAACCCGGAGGGTGATTTCGTAGGAGGCGTGGCCCAGGCGCTCACTCACCACTTCCAGGGGCACCCCTCGGGCAAGGAGGAGGCTACCGTAGGTGTGCCTAAGGTCATGCACTCTTACGGGAGGGATGCCCGCCTTTTCGCAAAGCCGCCTTAGGGCGTGGTTAGGGTAGTCCGGGTGAATGGGCTCCTCGCGGTCCTCCCCGGGGAATACCCATTCCTCTCTGGCCGCTTCCTCCCCAACGGCCTGGATTCTGGCCTGGTACCGGGCCTTGAGGGGGGGAATAAGGTCCTCAGGGATAGGGATGATGCGCCTTGAACGGGGGGTCTTGGGGCCTGAGAGGACTCCTCCACCCCCAAGCTTTACCCAGGACCGGCTAACCGAGAGCTCACCCCGCTCCAGGTCTATGTCCTTCCACTTCAGGCCCAGGGCTTCCCCTTTCCTCAGGCCCGTGGAGAGGAGGAGGCGGAAGAAGAGCTCAAGGGGGTGGCCCTGGGCGGCCTCCAGGAGGGCCCTCACTTCGGAGGGCTCAAGGGTCCTGCCCGCCTTCCTGGGATCCTCCTCCTTGGGGCTCACCTTGGGGGGCCTGAGGGAGGCCAGAGGGTTCCGGGCCAGGAGCTCAAGCCGCACCGCCTCCTCAAAGAGGGTCCTGAGGAGGATGAACACCTTCTTGAGGGTCCTTTCGGCGTAGCCTTCTTGGGCCAGCAAGGACAAGAGGTTTTGGATGTCAACGGGCTTGACTTCCTGAAGGCGCAAAAGGCCTAGGCCCGGCCCCTGCCCCCTGAGCTCGGGTATGGCAAGGCTGAGCTCCTGGAAGTAAAGCTGAATGGTCTTGGGCCTGAGCTCCACCTTCTTCATGTCAAGCCACTTCCTGGCCCACTCTTCCACGGTCATGGGGTGAGGGGGGACGTAAACCCCCTTGGCCCGCTCGGCCAAAATGGTGCTCACCCTCTCGGCCACTTCCCGCCGGGTCTTGCCGTAGATGTAGAGCCGCTTGGGCTTGCCGTCCAGGTCGTAGCCCAAGTGAATCTGGCCTACCCATCGGCCATCTTTGCGCCTATAGATGGAGCCCTCGTTGGGACCCCGGCGTTTCTTGCCCATGCTTACTCCCTTCTGGCAGGACCCTCGTCAATGTTCTTCCTAAGCCACTCCTCGTAGGTGAGCCCTTCGGCCTCAGCCTTGGCCTTGTTGATGAGGTATTGCCGCCAGATTTCCACTTGCTTACTTGCGCCCAAAAAAAGGTAGGTGGATAACTTGAAAAACTCTTCCCAGGATTCGGGCCTAACTTCGCCTTTGGCCGCTTTGGCAATGATTTCTTCCCGTGAGAGGGCCCAGGTTTCAAGGGAAGGTTCACCGGTAATGTAAAGGCTGACCGCACGCCTTACGAGTTCCGAAACCCCGATGCCCCTTTTTTCGGCCTCCTGGCGGACGATGGCCTGCATTTCAGGGTCCATATAAACCCCGAGGTAAGGGCTTTTACGAGCTTTGCTTTGGCCCATTTCCTCCCCCCACAGACAATACAGCACTATACACAATCCTTGGCACATCCCCCGAGGCCTTGACATATCACAACACTTTTGTTACCTTCCGGGTAGGGGGCAATATGGCCAAGAGGAGGTCGGGACAAACGGTTCACAGGTTGGCCCTTAGTCCCCAAGAGGCCGCTCAGGCCTTGGGTTTAGGGGTTTGGACTGTTCAAAAGCTTCTTAGGCAAGGGAAGCTTCCCTACAAGAAGGCGGGTAGAAGGGTCCTCATTCCCGTAAGCGCCCTGGAGGCCTTCCTCAACGGGGAGGAGGTGAAGGATGCCGCTTCCCGATAAGCCTCTCTTCACCGTCAAGGAGACCGCCGAATACCTAGGGATTCCCCAGGCCCAGGTCTACCAGCTTTGCCGCTCCATGGTCTGGCCTCGCCTCGCTTCCGTTCGCTTGGGGAGGCGCATTTACATACCCCGCCAGGCCATTGAGCGCTGGCTTGAGGAGGTGGCTAACCAGAACGCCCAGGGGGCTAACCTGGGCGTTCGGTACGGAAGAAGCGCTTTAGAGCGGTGAGGTGAGAACATGGTACGGAAGGAGCGCTTTGTCGGTCAAGTAGAAGGCTTGGAGGAGTGGCCCCTTTTGGGGCTCAAGGTCAGGCTCAAGTTGAGCGCCTTCCCCGACCTCGTGCGCTTTTTGCAGGAGCATGCCGCCAAAGAGGAAGAGGACGGGGAGAACGCCGCAAGGTTCCTGATTTACGCTGAGCTTTCTCCATCGGCTTTCGGGAAGGCCAATGCCTTCCTGAAGGAGGCGTTGGGCGAGAGGAGGCCGCCAGAAAGGAGGGGCCATGAAGTCTAGAGGCGTGGCCCCTCTCTTCCTTAGCCGGGAGTCTTGGGAGCGCCTTAGGCGGGCCATCCTCAGGCTAGAAGAGCGGGGCACCAGGGTAAGCCTCACCTTCGCCCTGGAGGACCCAGAAGTGGGTTTTCGCTATGTGGACATGGAGGGCCTTTTCGCCCTGGCCTCGGATGAGGCGGAAGCGGCACAAGGGGCCCCGGTCAAGGCTCCAGGCCAGGAGCCTCCCATAGGGACCCTTATCCTTGCCCTTCCTGCCCTGGCCGTGGCTTTGCTGGCAAGCCACTTGGAGGGTTCCCGTGCGGTCCGTTCTTGACCACATCCTCTTTGCCACCCGGGCCCGGCCCTCGGGCCCGGGGCGTTGGCAGGGCCTTTGCCCGGCCCACGAGGACCGCACCCCCTCCCTCTCCATCCGCCTCACTCCCGAGGGCACGGTCCTCCTCCATTGCTTTGCGGGTTGTCCCACGGAAAGCGTCTTGGCCGCCTTGGGCCTGGAGTGGAAGGACCTCTTTCCCGAGGAGAGGGAGTGGAGGCCCTACTCCCCTCGGGCCTTCACCCCCGTTTACCAGGCCAAGCCAAAGCCCGATGAGGCCCATAGGGCTAACCTTGAGCGCCTTTGGGCTCACGCTATCCCCCTTGACCGCAAGGGGGCTGAGGTGGGAAGGCGCTACTTGGAGGCCCGGGGCCTCAGCCCCGAGGCCGTCCTCCCCGGCCTGCAAAACCTGAGGCTTCACCCCGCCTTGGAGTACCGGGAGGGGGGGAAGGTCCTGGGGCTCCTCCCCGCCCTCTTGGCCCGGGTGGAGCACCCCCGGCACGGCCTAGTAGCCCTCCACCGCACCTATCTGGCCCCTGACGGTAAGGGAAAGGCCGCCGTGCCTAGCCCCAAGAAGCTCACCCGCCCGGTCTTTGATGGGGCCACCGTGGGGGCCGCCATTCGGCTTTACCCCCTAGAGGGAGAGGTCCTGGCCCTCACCGAGGGCGTAGAAACCGCCCTAGCCGTGAGGGAGGCCTCCGGGTACCCCGTCTGGGCCACGGTGAGCGCCGTGGGCCTTGAGCGGGTCCTGGTGCCCGAGGGAGTGGGGAGGGTCCTCATCGCCGCTGACCACGACCGGGCTGGGGTGGAAGCGGCTTACGCCTTGGGGGAGCGCCTGTTTCTTCAGGGCTTGCGGGTGAGCCTCATCTTCCCGGAGGAAGACGGCATGGACTGGCTAGATGTGCTGAAGGGCGCTAAGGAAGAGGGCCTTAGCGCCCGGTAAAGGGGTAGCGGCATGGACAAGAAGAGTCTAACCGATGACATCAAGCGCCTCCGTACCCTCCAAGACTTTCTCCCCGAGGAGCTTCCTGAGCCCACGCCCCTGGAAGAGCTCACCGAGGAGGAGCTTGCGCCCTTCCCGGGGGGAGTCTTGCCGGAAACCCTTGAGGCCTTCCTCAAGCCTTTTAGTGAGCGGTTGGGCGTTCGCTACGATGTGCCCGCCATGACCGCCCTGGGCCTGGCCTCGGGACTCTTGGCGGGAAGGTACAAGGTGAAGCCTGACCCCGACAATCCCGCATGGGAGGAGGGGACTAACCTTTGGGTTGCCATCATAGCCCCCACCGGAACTAAGAAGAGTGCCGTCCTCAACACCTTGGCCGAGCCCCTTTATGAGCTTGAGCAGGCCTTTCACGAGGAGTTTGAGGGGAAGCGCCGCATATGGGAGCTTGAGCGGGAGGCCTGGAAGGCCAAGAAGCCCGAGGAGCGGGGTCCTGAGCCCGAGGAGCCTAAACCTTGGCGGGTAGTGGTGGAAGACACCACCAAGGAGGCCCTGGTCCGGGTCCTTCAGACAAACCGGGGCCTGGTGGCCGTGTTTGACGAGCTCAAGGGCCTCTTTGCCTCCTGGCAAAGGGTAGACCGGGCCGCTGACAGGGCCTTCTGGCTGAAGGCTTACTCGGGGGGCTACCACCGGGAAGACCGCATGAGCAGGGAAACTTCCCCCCTGAGGGAGCCCACCCTGGCCGTGGTGGGCTTTATTCAGCCCGGGCCCTTCCGGCAAATCGTGCTCAAGGCCATGGAGGAAGGGGAGGAAGCCGATGGGCTTCTTCAGCGCTTCATCCTGGTCCAAGGGGGGCTTACGGCGTGGCCGAAGGAGCGCCCCAAGGTGGAAAGCCGGGCTTATCACGCCTACCAGGTCTTCATGAAGAGGCTTTGGCGCGAGCCCACAGCCCATCCTGTTGCCTTGACCTTTGACCCCGAGGCGCAAAAGCTTTGGTACGAGTGGGAGGACGAGGTAGAACTGGAGCAACGCAACCCGGACCTTCCCGAGGCTTGGAGGGGTTACCTAGGGAAGCGCCTCGGGCTCACCGCCCGGCTGGCGGGGGTCCTGAGCGTGCTTTGGGGAGAGGAGGGCCTAATCTCCGAGGACAGCCTCTTGCGGGCTATGTCCCTGGTGGAGTGGGCGGAGGCCCACGCCAAGCGGGTGTGGAGGAGGGCCCGCATAGGGGATGTGTCTACCCTAACCCGTGTGGCCCTAAAGCTTTTGGAGAGGGCCAAACAGGGGGGCCTTCCCAAGGAAATCACCGCCCGCTGGCTTGCAAAGCAGGGCTTTGCGGGGGTGGAAACCTCTAGGGAGGCCTCCAAGGTGTTGAGCGCCCTGGAAAGGGAGGGGTGGCTTTTGCGGGTCCCTAACCCCCGCACCGCCACTTGGGTGCTCAATCCCCGTTTGCTCACCAAGGCTCAGGCCTGAGGGCCTTTTCCGCACGGGCCGCCCCCAAGAGGGCGGCCTCCTCCTTTGTGGGGGCAGGGGTTGGCGAGGTGTCGGGCAAGTGTCAGGTTGAGGGCATGCGGAAGAAGTGCCCTTCAGGACGATGAAAACCGCCGTAAGTGTCGGGTGTGTCGGGTAAGTGTCGGGTAAGTTGGAGGAGGCTTTTTTGCCGTCCAGGACGGGGAAAACCCCGAATAAGTGTCGGGTAAAATGGCGTGTCGCCTCTGTATATTCCCCCCAAGGGGGTAGGCATGGACCGGCAAAAGGCGGTGGGGGTGGTCCTCCTTGGGCTCATAGGCCTGTACTTCGCCCTCCAGGGGAGGGAAGAGGCCTCCCCGCCCTCGGGGCCCGCCTCTTCCCCTAGGGAGGAGAGGGTAGGAGAGGAGGGCGGGGAGTGCCTGGCCCGGGTGCGGGTGGCGGCCTTGGGGTACCAAGAGGTGCGCTTGGAGGTAGAGGGTCAGGCATGGACCCTTCGCCTCTCTTGGCCTGGGGGAGGCCTCCAAGTGGAAACCCCCAGGGTGTGCTCGGGAGGGGAGTGCAAGGTACCCATTCCCCCAGGGGTGAGGCCCGTGGAGGTGAGGCTAGACGGTTGCCCTCCCCTTGTTTTGGGGGAGTAGGGGTAGGGCGATGAGGAAGGGGGCTCCTTCCTTGGACTTGGGCTTCGCACTCCGGGGCATGCCTTTGGTGTACTTGTGGGCAATGCGGCCGGCCGCAACGCCCGGGCAAGGCGGCCAAAAAGCGTTTGGAAAGGCTTGGCCGCTTCGCAGGCGGTCAAAGGGCTCTTGTACGCTGGGAGCATGGACCTTCCTGAGGAGTTGCGAAGGGTGCTCCTACGCTTTAAGGAGGCCTACGGGCCCGAGTGGGCTGGGCGGCTCAGGGACATCCTTGAGGAGGAAGTGAGGCGCAAAGAGGCCGGACAGGGCAGTCCCCGCAAGCCCGCAAGGGTGCGCCTGAGCCTGGACATAAGCGAGGAAGAGAAGGAGGAGTTGCGGAGGTTTCTGGAAGGCAGGGGGCGGCCCGGTTAGGTGGGCCCCCACTCTCCCGGCTTCCCTCCTCCCTTCCCTTCCTTCCTTGGGGAGTGGCCGCACCGGGGGGACCTTGCCAAAGAGGGCAAGGCGGCCTTTACCCCTTGGGTAAGCCCCTCCTACCCTGAGGCCATGGAGCCCTCGGGGAAGCACCGGGAGGGGGATGAGGCCCTTCCGAGGGGGGGCCTGGCCCCCTTCCGAGGGGAGGCCTCCAGGGGAAGGAGGGGAGGGGGCTTTGGAGCTTACTGAGCGGCAAAGGCAAGTGCTTGACTACCTGGCCCGGGCCGGGGAGGCCCGCATCTCCGAGGCCGCCAAGGCCCTCGGGGCGGGGGAGGCGGGCCTCAAGGACCTCCTCACCCGCCTCAAGGCCAGGGGCCTGGTGGAGAGCACCCCGAGGCGCACCTGGAAGCTCACGGGGGAGGGCCTCAGGACCCTCAAGGGCTTTGGGAAGAAGGCCTCCTCCCTCGGGGCCCTTCCCGCATGGGCTTCGCTTCTTGCCCTCTTGCCCACCCCCGAGTACCGAGCCCTCTTGCGCCTCACCCTGGCCGTGGCCTACCTGAGGCAGAAGGCCCCTTCTCTAGGCCCCATGCCCTGGCTAGGGGCCTACGGGCCTCCCGGCACGGGCAAGAGCACGGTAGGGGAGGTGGCCTTGGCCCTGGTGGGGGGGCGCTTCTTTGACGTGCGGGCCATGACCCCCGGGGAGGCCCTGGGGAGGAGGCGGCAAATCCCGGGAGGAGGGTGGGAAGTGGAGCCCCCCGCCACCCTGGCGGGGCCCATCACCGTCCTTGATGAGCTTGGGGAGGCCCCTTCTGAACTCCAAAGGGCCCTTTTCGCCCTGGTCAATGACCGCCCCCAAGTGGTTATAGAGGGGCAGGAACTGCCCCACAGGGCCGCCATCTACGCCACCTGGAACCCCGAGGGGCGGGAAGTGCCTTTGCCGGAAGGGGCCAAGAGGCGGGGCCTGGTCCTGAACACCGCCCTTTACGCCCGGACCCTCCACAAGGCTTTTGTGCGGGAGGGGGTAGGTGAGCGGATAAGGGAACTTCTTGAGGCCCTTCCCTCTCCCTGGCTTGACCTTGCCCAAGCGCCTTCCCCTTCCCCCGAGGGAGTAGACCCTGGCCCTTTACGTGAAGCCCTCTACGGCCTCTTGACCCCGAGGGGGCGTGGGGAAGTACCCCTGGGGGCCTTGAGGCCCCTTGCCGTGGCTTATAAGGCCCTCTTCTTTCCAGAAGATGCGGAAGGGGCCCTGGTGGAGGCCACCTATGACATGGCCCTGGTACTGGCTTCCCGCCCTGGCCTCCTGGTGCCGGGGTGGGAGAGGACCTTGCAGGCCCTGAGGGGAGGCCTCCCCCTTGAGGAGCCTTCCCGTCCTGAAGAGGGGCGGGGATACCGGGCCCTCATGGAGGAGCGGGGCCGGAGGAACCGCCTCAGCACCAGGCTCAAGCGCCTCCTCAGGGAGGCTTACCGCTACCGGGCCTTGACCCCGGAAGAGGAGGAGGAGCGGGCTGACCTTAGGGGGCGGGTAGAGGTGCTTGTGGGGGAGTTGGAGCGGGAAGCCTCCCCCCTTGAGGCCTTGGAGGCTGATGGGGAGGCCCTAGCCCAGGCCTTTGAGGCCTTCTTGGGCCGGGTAAAGCACCGCCTTGAGGTGGAAAAGGCCCGCCTTCTAGAGGAGGCCAAAAACCTGAAGGCTCAGGCCCAGGAGGCTTGGAACCTGGCCCAACGGATTAGGGCCTTGGCCTACAAGGACCCCGAGGAGGGTATGAGGGAACTGGAAAAGAGGGGCATGGTCAAGCGGGTCGCCCCCCAGGCCCTCCCCTCGGGGCCTCGGGAAGAAGGGGAGTCTGCCCTCCGGGTCTTGCAGGGCGTTCTGGGGGCCGCCCTGGTCGTGGCGGGCCGCCCGGAAGGGTGGAGGGTTTTGGCGGGGGTGGTCATGCCCCAAGTGGTGGAAGCGGGAAGGGGGATGGCCACGGCCTGGGAGTTTAGGGGGGAGGTAGTCAAGGACCCTTCCACCTTCCTCTCTCGCATGGCCCAGCACCTAGAGAAGTGGGCGGGAAAGCTTTCTCAGCAAGCTGACTCCCTGAGGCTGAGGGCCAAGGCCTGAAGTGCCGGGCAAGTGCCGGATTAGGGCCATGTGGAAGGAACGCCCTCCAGGACGAGGAAAACCGCCGAAAGTGCCGGGTGTGCCGGGTAAGTGCCGGGTAAGTTGGAGGAGGCTTTTTTGCCGTCCAGGACGGCGAAAACCCCGAATAAGTGCCGGGTAAAGTGGCGTGTCGCCTTTATATGTCCCCCTACCCTTAGGGTGGGGTCCTCCTAAGGGGGATATGGGTTGACAGCTAAGGCACAGCTAATACCCTCAAAAGACCGCCTACAGAACGGGATTAGCGGCCAAGAAAAAGCCCTATCTCAAGGGCCCTTTTTAGGGCTTCTCAAGCCAAGTAAGGGGTTTCCATTAGCTCGTAAGCGGTAGGCCGCCGGTTCAAATCCGGCCACCGGCTCCAATGGACCCTGCCCGGGGCCTTTCGCGGGCGGGGTTTGGCTTTTTCCCCCGTCTTGCCAAGAGGAGCAGGGTCCTGTACACTAGGCAAGTTGAGGGCCTTCAGGGCCAGCCCCTGGTCCTGAAGGCGGTGCCCTGTGCGGGCAAAATCGGGGAAGGCCTCCTTCCCCGGGCGGATCTTGAGAACACAGGGGCAAGTCCAAGAAGAAGGGAGTGGTGGCACTGCCGACGATCAACCAGCTGGTACGAAGGGGCCGCGAGAAGGTCCAGAAGAAGAGCAAGGTTCCGGCCTTGAAGGGCTCGCCCTTTCGCCGGGGGGTGTGCACCGTGGTCCGCACCGTGACCCCCAAGAAGCCCAACTCCGCTTTGCGGAAGGTGGCCAAGGTGCGCCTCACCTCCGGGTACGAGGTGACCGCCTACATCCCCGGCGAGGGGCACAACCTGCAGGAGCACTCCGTGGTCCTGGTCCGGGGCGGCCGTGTGAAGGACCTTCCGGGCGTGCGTTACCACATCGTCCGCGGCGTCTACGACGCCCAGGGCGTGAAGGACCGGAAGAAGAGCCGTTCCAAGTACGGCACCAAGAAGCCCAAGGAGACCAAGGGCGCGGCTCCTGCCAAGAAGAAGTAGGTGAGGTATGCGCAGAAGAAGAGCAGAAGTACGCCAGCTCCAGCCCGACCTGGTCTACGGGGATGTGGTGGTCTCGGCCTTCATCAACAAGATCATGCGGGACGGCAAGAAGAACCTGGCCGCCCGCATCTTCTACGAGGCCTGCCGCATCATCCAGGAGAAGACCGGTCAGGAGCCCCTCAAGGTCTTCAAGCAGGCGGTGGAGAACGTGAAGCCTCGGATGGAGGTCCGCTCCCGCCGCGTGGGTGGGGCCAACTACCAGGTGCCCATAGAGGTCTCCCCCCGCAGGCAGCAGTCCCTGGCCCTCCGCTGGCTGGTCCAGGCGGCCAACGCCCGCTCCGAGCGCGGGGCGGCGGTGCGCATCGCCCACGAGCTCATGGACGCCGCCGAGGGCAAGGGCGGGGCGGTGAAGAAGAAGGAGGACGTGGAGCGCATGGCCGAGGCCAACCGCGCCTACGCCCACTACCGGTGGTAAACCATGGCGGTTAAGGTAGAGTACGACCTAAAGAGGCTTCGCAACATCGGCATCGCCGCGCACATTGACGCCGGTAAGACCACCACCACCGAGCGCATCCTCTACTACACCGGCAAGATCCACAAGATCGGCGAGGTGCACGAGGGCGCGGCCACCATGGACTTCATGGAGCAGGAGCGGGAGCGGGGCATCACCATCACCGCCGCCGTGACCACCTGCTTCTGGAGGGACCACCGCATCAACATCATTGACACCCCCGGCCACGTGGACTTCACCATTGAGGTGGAGCGCTCCATGCGGGTGCTGGACGGGGCCATCGTGGTCTTTGACTCCAGCCAGGGGGTGGAGCCCCAGTCCGAGACCGTCTGGCGCCAGGCGGAGAAGTACAAGGTGCCCCGGATCGCCTTCGCCAACAAGATGGACAAGACCGGGGCCGACCTTGGGCTCGTCATCCGCACCATGCAGGAGCGCCTGGGGGCGAGGCCCGTGGTCATGCAGCTCCCCATCGGCCGCGAGGACACCTTCTCGGGGATCATAGACGTCCTCAGGATGAAGGCCTACACCTACGGCAACGACCTGGGTACCGACATCCGCGAGATCCCCATCCCCGAGGAGTACCTGGAGCAGGCCCGGGAGTACCACGAGAAGCTCATTGAGGCCGCCGCCGACTTTGACGAGAACGTGATGCTCAAGTACCTGGAGGGGGAAGCCCCCACCGAGGAGGAGCTGGTGGCGGCCATCCGCAAGGGCACCATAGACATCAAGATCACCCCCGTGTTTTTGGGCTCCGCCCTGAAGAACAAGGGCGTCCAGCTCCTCCTGGACGCCGTGGTGGACTACCTGCCCTCCCCCCTGGACATTCCCCCCATCAAGGGCACCACCCCCGATGGGGAAGAGGTGGAGATCCACCCCGACCCCAACGGCCCCTTGGCGGCCCTGGCCTTCAAGATCATGGCCGACCCCTACGTGGGCCGCCTCACCTTCATCCGGGTCTACTCCGGCACCCTCACCTCTGGCTCCTACGTCTACAACACCACCAAGGGCCGCAAGGAGCGGGTGGCCCGCCTCCTCCGCATGCACGCCAACCACCGCGAGGAGGTGGAGGAGCTGAAGGCGGGGGACCTGGGGGCCGTGGTGGGCCTCAAGGAGACCATCACCGGGGACACCCTGGTGGGCGAGGATGCGCCCCGGGTGATCCTCGAGTCCATTGAGATCCCCGAGCCCGTCATTGACGTGGCCATTGAGCCCAAGACCAAGGCGGACCAGGACAAGCTTTCCCAGGCCCTGGCCCGCCTGGCCGAGGAGGACCCCACCTTCCGCGTCTCCACCCACCCCGAGACTGGCCAGACCATCATCTCCGGGATGGGCGAGCTCCACCTGGAGATCATCGTGGATCGGCTCAAGCGGGAGTTCAAGGTGGACGCCAACGTGGGCAAGCCCCAGGTGGCCTACCGGGAGACCATCACCAAGCCCGTGGACGTGGAGGGCAAGTTCATCCGCCAGACCGGTGGCCGCGGCCAGTACGGCCACGTGAAGATCAAGGCCGAGCCCCTGCCCCGGGGCTCCGGCTTTGAGTTCGTCAACGCCATCGTGGGCGGGGTGATCCCCAAGGAGTACATCCCCGCGGTGCAGAAGGGGATTGAGGAGGCCATGCAGTCCGGCCCCCTGATCGGCTTCCCCGTGGTGGACGTGAAGGTCACCCTCTACGACGGGTCCTACCACGAGGTGGACTCCTCGGAGATGGCCTTCAAGATCGCCGGCTCCATGGCCATCAAGGAGGCGGTGCAGAAGGGGGACCCGGTGATCCTCGAGCCCATCATGCGGGTGGAGGTCACCACCCCCGAGGAGTACATGGGCGACGTCATCGGCGACCTGAACTCCCGCCGGGGCCAGATCCTGGGCATGGAGCCCAGGGGCAACGCCCAGGTGATCCGGGCCTACGTCCCCCTGGCGGAGATGTTCGGCTACGCCACCGACCTGCGCTCCAAGACCCAGGGCCGGGGCTCCTTCGTCATGTTCTTTGACCACTACCAGGAGGTCCCCAGGCAGATCCAGGAGAAGCTCATCAAGGGGCAGTAGGAAGGCTTTGGGGGTGGGTCTCCTGGGCCCACCCCACGCTTTGCGGAAAGGAGAACGAGGATGGCGAAGGGCGAGTTTATCCGGACGAAGCCTCACGTGAACGTGGGGACGATTGGGCACGTGGACCACGGGAAGACGACGTTGACGGCGGCCTTGACCTATGTGGCGGCGGCGGAGAACCCCAACGTGGAGGTGAAGGACTACGGGGAGATTGACAAGGCGCCGGAGGAGCGGGCGCGGGGGATCACGATCAACACGGCGCACGTGGAGTACGAGACGGCGAAGCGCT
>Ga0187841_100034_pt1 | contig 11738 bp, 10 predicted proteins | sample OCT_B_ViralDNA_FD_148972 | JGI IMG/M metagenome (GOLD analysis project Ga0187841, IMG submission 148972) | Extremophilic microbial mat communities from Yellowstone National Park, Wyoming, USA - OCT_B_ViralDNA | ecosystem: Environmental > Aquatic > Thermal springs > Hot (42-90C) | place: USA...
AGAGAGCCCCGTACTCCCGGCGGAGCCGCGCCACCCGGGCCCGGGCGATGGGGAGGCGGGGGTCTTCGGGAGGTAGCCTCTCCAGGAGGGCCTCCCAGACCTCCAGGTCCTCCCCCAGGCGCTCGGCCAGGAGGAAGAGGCTCTCTACCTCGCCCTGGGCCAGCACCGCCTGCTTCAGGGCCTCCTCCAGCTCCAGGCGGAGGGCCTCCACCCCGGGGGCCTGGCTTTGGGGAAGGAGGGGGCCCCGGTAGAGGGCCAGGGCCTCCTCCAGGTCGCCCCGGGAGAGGGCCCGGAGGAAGGCCGAGAGGTCCGAGGGGGGAGGGGTTTCCAGGCGGTAAGGGGAGGGGGAGACCCGGAGGCCCTTTTCCCGCAGGCGGTGGAGGAGGGCCTTCAAGGCCCCCAGGTTGGGCTCGCCGTAGAGGGCCTGGGCCAGGTCCTCCCCCCTCCACCCCTCTTTTCGGACGAGGAGGAGGACGAGGAGCTCCGCCTGGCGCAGGGGGAGGGGCTTGCCCCCAAGCCTCGGCTCCCCCAGGGCCTGGAAGTGGGCCGAAGGGCTTGCGGGCCAGAGAAACTCCTGCCCCCGCTTGGAGAGCTCTCCCAGGAGGGGGTGGGGCCTTCCCAGAAAGAGGAGGCCCCGCATGGCCTCCTCCGCCGCCTCCTCCAGGAGGAGGGGGAGGGCCCCAGCCACCCCTTCCCCGTCCCCCCGGTAAAGCCCCTGGGCCAGGGCGAGGAGGGCCTGGACGGGAGGCTCTTTGGCCCAGGGCCTCGCCGCCTGGAGGAAGGGGAGGGCCTCCTTCCCAAGGAGGCGCACCCCGGCAGGGGCGAGGTAGGGAAGGGCGGGAAGAGGGGCCTCCTCCAGGGCCTTCCGCAGGTAGGCCCGGGCGGTGGGCTCCTCTCCCTGGAGAAGGCGAAGGTGGGCCATGAGGAGGCGGGCGTAGAGCCCCGTGCCTCCCCTCAGGCTCAAAGGCTCCACCTGGCGGAGGAGGTCGGGGAGGGAAGGCTCCTCCGCCGCGAGAAGGCTGAGCCAGGCCCACTCCAGGAGGGCGGAGGGGGTGAACCCCCGGGCATGGGCTAAGGCGGCGTAGTCCAGGGCCTCCCTCAGGCGGCCGAGCCGCCTCAAGGCGCGGGCCAGGGCCAGGGCGAGGCGGCCTTGGGCCCGGGGGTCCTCGGTGCGCCGAAGGGCCTCCTCCAGGGCCAGGGCGCCCGCCCTCGGGGGGAGGGCCAGGCCCAGGTGGTAGAGGGTGAGGGGGGTCTGGGCCCTTCGGGCGGCCTCCAGGGCCAGGGCGCGGTAGGCCCGAAGGTTCCCCTTGCGGGCCTCCACGAAGCCCAAAAGGGCCAGGCGTTCCGCCTCCAGGGGGCCTTCCTGGGGGGTGAGGAGGAGGGCCTCCGCCTCCCGGTCCTTCCCCATCTCCAAGAGGGCGAGGGCTTGGGACAGGGGGTTGGCCATGAATCCATTCTAGACCACCGCCCCGCGCCCGTTCGCGAAAGCTAAGTTTCGCGAAGCGGCGTCCAACCCGGCCCCTAGAAGGGAAAGGCGCCCTCCCCCTTCCTCTTCCGGCGGTCGGGCCCCGCTACCTTCACCTCCCAGTCCACCCGGGAGAGGGCGGCCTCGGCGTTCTCTCCCAGCCGGCGCGCGGCCTCCTCGGGCGGGTAGTTGGCGGTGATGACGAGCCTCAGCCTGCCCCCGTGGGCGGCCTCCAGGAGGCCGAAGAGGACCTCGGCGGCGAAGGGGGTGAGGCGGGCCTTGCCCAGGTCGTCCAGGACCAGGGCGTCCACCTGGTCCAGAAGCCGCACCGCCCCCTCTTCCAAGGCCTCCCTGCGGGCCCGGTCGTAGAAGGCGCTCTCCCCCAGGAAGAGGGTCCGCTTCCCCTCCTGGGCCAGCCGGTGGCCCAGCCGCACGGCCAGGTGGGTCTTGCCCGTGCCCGGAGGCCCGTGAATGTAGAGGACCCGCCCCCTCTCGTACCAACCCTCGAGGGCCTCCAGCACCGCCTTGGGCCCCTCCCAGCTCCTCTCCAGGTAGGCCCGGTACTGGGGAGGCAGGCCCTCCCGGAAGGCCCGGGGCCACCACCACCGGGGCCAGAGGGCGAAGAGGGCCTTCCCGTAGGCCTCGGGCTCCCGGTAGACGCAGTCGCAATCGTGCTCGATCCGGTGGGGGGCCCGGAAGTCCCCGCCCCGGAAGGCGGGCGCTCCGCACAGGGGACAGGGGGGAAGCTCGGGGTCGTGGGCCGGGGGGCTGGCCCGGCCCTCGAGCTCCTCCAGGTAGCGCTTCAGGTCCATGATCTTCTCCTAGAAGTAGCCCAGCTCCTCTTCGGGGACCTCGGGGGTCTCCTCGGGTCGGGCGAGGAGGAGCTTGCGGGCGTAGGGGAAGGGCTTGTCGGCCTTCTTGGTGGCCTCGGTCAGGGCCCCTTCCACGGCCTCCGCCCCCCAGGCCTCCACCCAGGCCTTGATGTCGGGAAGCCAGGACACCAGGACGCTCCCCTCCTGGCCCCTCCCGTACTTGCGGGCGGCCAGGGCGGCCCCCACCAGGACCCCGGGGGCCTTGGCGGCCAGGGGCTGGGCCACCTTGGGGAGGGTCTGGCCGGCGAAGTGGAGGAGGCCCTTGAGGTGGGGGTGGGCCTGGGCCAGGGCGGCCACGGGGCTCTCGGGCTTGGGCTTTCCTCCTTTGGCCCGCTTAGGCTTTTCCTCCGAAGGGGAGGCCTCCTGGGGTCGGCGGAGGGGGGAGAAGAGGCCCTCGAGGGCCGGGCTCAGGCGGTACCTGCTCCCCTCCTTCTCTATCAAGCCCTGCCGCACCAGGGGGGAGACCGCTTCGTAGCCCTGGGTCTTGGACACCCCAAGGGCCTGGCAGAGTTCCTCGAAGCTCGCCTCCCCCTCCGCCAGGTAGAGGATCGCCCGGTACTGCTTTCGCTTCAGGTCTAGCTGGGACAGCTCGCGCAAGGTCATGGCTTCACCTCCCAATCTCAAGGGCGTTTCCCGCTTTCCCGAAAACCCGGTTTGGCTTTCCCGGCTCTCCGGAAAAGCCCTTTGTCAAGCCTATTTCCCCCCGAGGGGGGGCCAAGGACTTCGCGCCGGGTTGTTCCGCCCTCACGCCCCTATGGTAGGGACACGGGGGGTAGGCCGCTCTCCCGCCGTCTTACCCAGAAAGCGAGAGGCCAAGAACCTGGGTAAGACGGGCCAGGGGCTTCCCGCGCCCTACCCCGTCTTACCCAGAAAAGAGGGCTTGGGCGTTTCTGGGTAAGACCGCCTTCCCCCCTCGGCCTGGGTCCTCGGGGGCCGCCCCGCCGTCTTACCCAGAAAGAGGGCGGTCCTGGGTAAGACGCTCCTGACCGCCCGCTCCCAGGGCCCGGAGTAGCCCCTCCAGGGCCCCCATCTCTCCCCTGAGCCTCGCCTCCCACCGCGCGAGGGCCGCTTCGGGGGAGAGGAGAGGGCTCGTGGGCAAGCCGCTTCCCGGGAAGGCCAGGTAGAGCTTCCTGCCCATCACCTGAAGCCAAAAGGGACCGAGGACCTTCCGCGCCTCCAGTAGGGCTTGGCCTAGAGGGGTGTCTGCGCCGATGGAGCCCCAACTCCCCCAGGCCCGGAAGCGCCGGGCGAGTTCCCCTTCCAGGGCCACCTCGGGGCCGATCTCCCTCGTGGCCACCCTCCAGGCGGCGAACAGGTAGAGGTAGAGGGCGGGGAAGGCCAGGAGGAGGAGAGGGCTCGTCCCGGGCTTCAATACGGGGTGGCCCGCGAGGTGCCGGGCGAGGAGGGCGAGGAGGACCCCGGAAAGCCCCAAGAAGGCCAAGAGAAAGGGCCAGCGCTCCCTGGGGTAGGTGGGCCAGCCCCTGGGGGCCAGGTGGAGAAAGGGGAAGGGCCGGGGAAGCTCCACCTCGTAGAGGACCCCGGTGAAGCGGTAGCCCACGGCCCCGAAGCGCCTGGCCTCGTAGACCTGCACCTCAAGGCGGCGGAAGGGGCGGCCCAGGACCTCGCCCCGGTGCTCCCCGTGGGCCTTGGGTTCTCCTTCGGGGAGGAGGGGGACGGCGGGGAGTTCTGGTTTTGGGGAGAAGACCAGGCCCAACCTCCTCGCCGCTTCTTCTTCCAGGACCCGCCCCGCCTCTTGGGCCCTCACCCCCGCCTCCCGAAGGGCCAAAGGGAGGGTTTGAGGAGCCCCGCCCGCCTCAGGGGCTCGGCCCGGAGGACCAGGTACTCCCCCCGGTTGCCCTCGGTCCACCACCCGGGGAACTCCTTGGCGTAGGCCTTAGCGGTCTCCTCCCCAGGGGTCTTCACCCAAACTTCCTCCCCCTCGAGGCGGTAAGGGTGTTTGGAGAGGATCTTCCTCGCCATCTCCCTCACCTCGGCCAGGTAGCGGGCGCTCTCCTCCTCGGCGGTGTAGGTCCTCACCCACGGGGGCACCCGGCCCAGGAGCTCCCGGAAGGCCTCCGCCAGGACCGAGGTGGCGGCCTCCATCCAGTCTTCCTTCTCCCTCAGGGCTTCCCGAATCCTCGGGGCCACGGCCCGGAAGAAGCGGTCCCCCACGGCGAGGAGGAGGCGGTGGGCCTCGGCGTGCACCCGCTTGGCCCGGTCCTGGGGCAGGACGGCGTTGGTGTAGACCAGAAGGGCCCGCTTGCGCACCTCGTCCGGGGGCCTGTAGCTCTGGGAGGCGTTCAGGGAGAGGACCACGGGGGCCCTGGGGGGACCCAAGAACTCGTAGTCCCCCTTGATGAGCCCCTCCCCGGGGTTTCTGACCTGGAGGAGGCTCACGTCATCGTAGACCACGGGGAAGCGGGAAAGCCCCCTCAGGGCCTCCACCCTGTCCTTGGTGAAGTCCTTGCCCGGCTGCATCCCCACCTCCAGGCCCGCCACGCTCTTGAGGGCGAAGCGGAGGAAGCTGGTCTTGCCCGTGTTGCTCTTGCCGTAGACCACGGCCCAGAGGGGGTAGCCGTGGGGCGGGAGGCCCTCCAGGTGGGCCCGGTAGAGGAGGTCCGCCATGTAGGGCGAGGCGTAGAGCCAGGCCAGGAGGCGGAAGAAGGCCTCCGTCTGACTCAAGGCGTCGTCCCGCTCCAGGAAGTGGCGCTCGTAGCCGGAGAGGAAGGCCAGGATGGCCTCGGCGTCCTCCCGCACCCCGGGCTCTTCGAGGGAGAGGAAGGGGCGGAGGTCCCCCTTGAAGACCACGCCCTCCTCGGTCAGGTCCAGGAGGGGGGCCTCTTCTTCCTCTTGGGCCAGGGGGAGGCGCTTCGCCACCTCGAGGCCCCTCTTCCCCAGGGTGAGAAGCCGCACCTCTCCCTTCTTCTTCGCCTCCGCCGCCTGGGCGATGGCCTGGGCCGCCCTCCGCTTGGGGGCGGGGAGGTACTCCACCCGCATGACGGCCGGGACCTCCACCTCCCTCACGGCGAGGACCACCTCCCGCTTCGCCGCCCCCTCCAGGAGGGGAAGCTCGTGGGGCCTCGCCTCCCGGAGGAGGAGGTCGGGCCTCAAGGGGTCGCTCTCCGCCCGCACCGCCTCGTAGATGCCCTCTAAGTAGCGGAAGGCCTCCTCACCCTCCAGGAGGAAGGCCAACTCCAGCTGGGAAAGCCCCCCGGTCTCCAGGGCCCGCTCCGAGAGGTTGGGGCTCCCCAGGAGGGCCCAGCGCTTCCCGTCCCTCTCCTCCACCAGGAAGAGCTTGGCGTGGGAGGGCCTCCGGGAGAGGAGGAACCTCAGGCCCCCCCGCCGGGCCTTCTCCAAAAGCGCCCTCTCCTCCCCCTCCCACGCCACCCGGAAGCTCCTTGCGATCTCCTCCTGGACCAGGAACTGCACCTCCAGAAGGCGCTGGAAGGCGTTCTCGGGGGGAAGGGCCCCCTCGTAGCCGAAGACCACCTCCAGCTCCTCCACCCGCTGGCTCAGGCGGGCGAGGAGCCTGGCGGAAGCGGAGTAGGTGAGGACCCTGAGCCGCCTCGCTCCCTCCAGGTCCTTCAGGGAGAAGGGGGCGGGGCCTAGGAGCTCCGCCCGGAAGACCTGCAGGCCGAAAAGCTCGCCTACCAGCGGAAGCTCGCTCATGGCTCCCTCCGCGTCAAGTCGTCCCCCGAGGGGAGGCCTTCACTCGCACCCTCCCCATCTGGCTCTCAAGCTCCACCCAATCCCTCCCCAGGGCCAGGACATCTCCGTAGAGGGAGAGGGTGTCCCTTACGGTTAACTCGGCGTTCTTCCCGTGCCGCACGCTTCCTCCTCTTTGGGTCCCCTACCCCAAATGGTAGGGGGGAAGTGGACTCATAAGAAATCCTTCCGGAGTCTTCCCTCAAGTAAGAGCACGCGCCTAGCCAAGCGCCTATCGGAAGGGCCGAGGCTTTAGCTCCCCCTGCTTAGAGGAAGGAAGCGGGAGGACTTCATATCAGGCCCCCCGTCTTACCCAGAAAGGCCAGACCTGGGTAAGACGGGGAGGCTTCCCTTGGCATACCCGGGGGGACTCGAACCCCCAACCACCGGTTTTGGAGACCGGCGCTCTACCGACTGAGCTACGGGTACACGCGCCGGGGGCGGGAAGCCCCACCCCCGAAGGTCTAGAGGGCCCTCAGGACCCGGTAGGCCGCCTCCAGGGCCTGGGCCTTGGCCTTCTCGGGGTCCTTGGCGAGGCCCTTGGTCAGGATGACCCCCGGAGGGCCACAGAGGTCCTGGACCACATCCACCGCCCACTCCCTCTCCCGGGCCAGGGCCCGCACGTGCCCGCCCTCCACGCTTCCCACATAGGCCACCTCGTGCTGGGGCAGGAATGGGAAGAAGCGGCCGGCGTTCTGCCACAAGAAGCTCCCGATGAGTTCATCGCTCAGGTACTGGGCGGCAGTCCTGTTCCCTATCTGGGCCGCGTAGTCAAACCTGTCCACCACCGCCAGGTGGCCTTCAAAGCGGGCCGGGGTGTCCTCCTCGGCCCCCTGGAAGAAGTCCCAAAGCTCCACCTTCTGGGCTTCCTCCGAGGTGAGCAGGGCCAGGTGGGTGAGGGGTGTGATGGTCCCATCGCCCTCGTTGATTCCGTAGACCACAAGCATCCTTTTCCTCCTTTCTGGGGGAGGCCTGGCCTTCCGGGCCTCCGTCCTCCCCATGGGCGCTAGCCCCCTTTACCCCTTCATACAAAAGGGGAGATCCCCCCCTTAATCGAGCGATCGGGGCCTTTGGCTTTAAAGGTCTCCCTGAAGAAGGAGGGCGAGGGCCTCGAGGTCCTTTTCTTCTCCCTCTTCCTCTTTCCTTCAAGACGGCGAAGCGAGAGGTCTTCCCTCTTTCTCCTTCCCTCAAGACGGAGAAGCTCTCCCTGAGGCGGAAGAAGAAGCTCCCCTCTCTTTCCCTCTTTCCCTCTTTCTCTCCTCCCCTCCGGGTGAAAAAGGGGCCCCTCGGGGCTGGCCAGGCGGGCTGCGCGGATCTAGAACAACTGGGGGGCGAAGCCCCCCAGGCCAAAAGGCGGGCAAGGTCTTGTTCTAGATCCGCCGCGAAGCGGCGGCCCCCTCACCGCCGCCGGTCGTCATCGAAGGGGTCGAAGGGGTGGCGGTCGAAGGGGTCCTAGGGCCAGCGGCTCTCTTCCTCATCGGGCAACCACCACCAAGGGGGGTCCCGCCAGGGGGGCTCGACTCCCCGGTCCGGCTCCTCGGGGAAGGGGCCGAACATCCGCTCCAGGAGGCGGCTGGCGATGTAGGCCAAAACCCCCAGGACCACCACGAAGACGAGGGTGTCTCCTTGCATGGCTCACCTCTCTTTCCGCCATCATGGCACAGGCCCCATGGGCGGCTAGCCCCCCTCTTCACCTCCCCCTTTTCCCTCAGGCGTGAACTGGCGGGGCTCGGGTGGCGGCGTTCTCTCCCGCCTGGGCGCTCTGAACGGGCTTCCCTCCCTCGGGCTCGGGGGGCCTCTTCTCCCGCTCCTCTCCTTCCTCTCCCCGCCGCCCCAGCCTTTCTCGGTAGAGGGCCCGCTCCCAGGCGAAGAGGAGCCTGCGCCTGTTCCACCTGGCCCGGGCCGAGGCCTCGGCCTCCTCCAGGTCGGCCACCTCCCACCTCTCCGGGGGCCCGAAGAGGGCGGTGAGGCGCTTCAGGGCCCGCCGAACGGCGTCCCGGGAACGCCCCGTGGCCTCCACCAGGTCCCGCGGCCTGGGGGGCACCCCCTGGCCCACGGCCTGGAACACCTGGGCCGCCGTCAGGCCCAAGCCCGAGGGGGACCAGAGAGGTCTGGCCTCGGGGCCTTCCTCCCCGCCGGGCCAGGCGGTGGGGTCCAGGGTCCAGACCGTGCCGTGCTCCGCCTGCCCGGACCACACCCCCTCCAGGATTCCCGCCTCCTTCAGGGCCTTCACCGCCTTGAAGGCGGTCTGCAGGCTCAGAGAAGCTCCCTCGGCGATCTGGCGGTAGGAGAGCTGCACCTTGGGCCTGCCGTCCTGGGCCCAGCCGTGGGCGGTGTAGACCTGCCAGATCGCCCTCAGCGCCAGGTAGCGGCTCTGGCCCGCCCGCCCCCTGAAGAGGGGGTGCTTGGGGTCGGGGGGGAGGAGGCGGGGGCGGCCTTCCCCTTCCCGCCGGCCCCCCTTCTTGGCCCGCTCCCTGGCCCACGCCAGGACCCGCTCCACCTCGTCCGGGTCGGTGTCGGGGAGGCCCGCCTGGGCCGCCGCCTTCCGGAGGCCCTCGGCCACCTTCTCCTCGGGGCCCAGGGTGAAGGCCAGGGGGGCCAGGCGGGCCAGGGTGTTGTGGCGCTCCCCCTTGGGGGCCTGGGCGATCCGGCGGTAGATCCCCTCCAGCCTGAGCCGGGAAAGGGCGTTCCGGTCCGGGTCCAGGCGCTTGAGGCGGGGCAGGCGCTCCAGGGGGACGGGGGTGAGGTCGGGGTAGAGGAGGGGGTTGCCCCCGGAAGGGCTCAGGTAGCCGAAGTAGGGGAGGAAGAGGGCCTTGCCCCGCCCCGCCTCCGGGGAAGAGGGGAAGACCTCCGTCCTCCCCAGGCCCGCCTCCTGGGCCAGGGCGGCCAAGCGCCGGGCGATGGCGTGGGCCCGGCGCTGGCCCGTGGGCCTCTTGAAGAACAGGTAGACCCGGAAGCCCCTGGTAAGCCCGGTGGAGGCGTAGGCCGGGATGCCCTTCCCCCACAGGTCCTCCAGGAAGGCCTCCAGGGGGCCGGGCTCGGCCTCGTCCAGGTCCACGGCCACCCAGGAGACCTGGCCCCGTGAGCCCACCGCCGTCCCCGGCAGGCCCCCCGTGGCCCGAAGGCCCCGGAGGTGGTCCGCCACCTCGTCCAGGCCCGGCCGGCGGGGGGTGGAGAGGACTTCTTTGGAAAGTCCCTTCCCGACGTCGGGAATGATCTTTCCAGAGATTCCCCGGCCCCGTTGGAGGGGGAAGGCGTTGTGGAGGAGAGGAATAGGGGTTGCTTGCTCTGGTTGGGCTTCCGGCACCACGCTCTTCCCGTACATAGTACACGCCTATGTTAGGGAGAAGCGCCCGGATTCCTACGCGCAGGAGTTGTACTTAGTGCACAAAATATGGTGAATGGCTCCCCTGCAAGGGCCCTGAAGCTTTGGCTAAAGCCCTCCCCCGTCAAAAGGCTTTCCCCAGGCTATGGCCAGGATTGTTAGCATCGTCGGTCGGTAGGAGACCTCGGGAGCAGTCGTCAAACGACATGGCCTAGGGTCCTTTCCGGGTCCGCTTCCTTCGGGGTCTCCAGCGTTGGGGCCTCCTTCCTGAGTCATTTCCTGAGTCATAACGTTATGACACGCCTAGCCCTTCCCCTCTCTCTTCTCCCGCTCTTCCAGCTCTTCCAGCCGCTTCGCCCACCGTTCCCACTTGGCCCCGATGACGGGCTTTTTCTCCACGGGCTCCTCCTGGGCCTCCGCCTCCTCGGCCCGCTTCACCTGGTCCTCGTGGCCCCTACGGGTCCCCCGAAGGAGGAGGGGAGTCTCCAGGAGGGCCTTCACATCGGCATCGCTGTTGGCCGCCGCCTGCTCAAACCCCGCGGCGTAGAGGATGAGGCGGATCTGGCCCACCTCCCGCTGGGTCCTCCCCAGCTCCTCCTTCAGGTGCTGGAGGAGGCCCAGGATCGCGGGGATTTCGCTCACCTTCTCCATCACCCCCTCGAGGACCTTCAGGATCCTCTCCTGGACCTCCGGGGAGGGGACGGCGCGGCCCTCCAAGGCCCGGAAGGCGGCCTCGTAGGACGTGGCCTGACCCGAAGCCACCATGTCCCGTGCCTGGCGTAGGAGGTCCACCACCGGCTGGGGCACCGCCCGCGCCCGGCCCCGCTTCGGCAACCTGCCGAACACCCGCTCATAGGCGGCCAGGATCGCGTATACCCTTCTCTCAGAGAGGCCGAGGAGGGGGACTAGGTCCCTTATGCTTGTCCACGGCATACCGGTAGTGTAACAGAGTGTTGGGGGGTAGACAAGATTTGTGCCCAAAGGCCTTTAGTAAAGGGCTTTAGCTACCATCATGACGGCATCTGATGTAGGTGATGGAGGGCAAAGCGGGCCCATGGCCCCTTCAAGACGGCGATAACCTCCATTGAAATGTCGCCGGCAGACAGCAATCAAACCCCGGAATGTTCCCCCTCCCACCCCCCTTCTCCCCTCTCGTCAGTCCCACCGCCCCTTCTCCCCTCCCCTTCCCACCCTACTCCCCCCGGGGTATCTCCCCACGTTTCTGGGTAAGAGTTTCTGGGTAAGACACCCCCCTCACCCCGCTTCCCTTTTCCCCTTAGCCCTCGAGGCCCGCACCTGACCTCGAGGCCAGCCCGGCGGTCCGCCCTTCCGTGGGCCTGGGGGGAGAGGCCCCTGCCCCGCCCCTCAAGCCCCCCAGGCCTACCCGACCTGGATAAGACGTCCCACCTCCTTCGGAGGTGTCCCTCCGCCCCCTGTTCTGGTTGGAGAACCACCCGATCCCCTCCCCTGGCCGCCTTCTGGGTAAGACACCTCTCTAGCCCCGCCCGCCCATGAGCCCGAAGAAAAGCACCGGACCCGCTTTTTCCCCCTCTGGGCCTAGCTCCGTTCAGGGGGGAAGGCCTTGCGAGAAAACCCTTCCGCGGCGCGGGAGGAATATACCAACGGCTATGTTGAAGCCATGAGAACCCGAGTCGCCCGTTGGGGTCATAGCCTGGCCGTACGCATCCCCAAGCCCCTGGCCGAGGCCACGGGACTCCGGCCCGGGGAAGAGGTGATCCTGGAGGTGGGAGGGGAGGGGTTGGTCCTCCGCCCCCTCCGGTTGGATGACCTCCTGGAGGCCATCACCGAGGCGAACCGCCACGAGGAAGTGGACTGGGGGCCGGCTACGGGGCGTGAGGCATGAGCTTCGTGCCCGACCGAGGAGACCTGGTATGGCTGCCCATGACCACCTGGGCCACCGTGGGGCGGGTAACGGGGTGGGCAGCCTCCAGGCGTGGGGAGCCGGGATTCCAGAAGGGCTGGTGGGCTAGGGCTAGGCCGAGGCCTAGGAGAAGGGCGAGGGGGCGCATGCCCGGAGGCTGCCCCAACCCCCGGCCCCTTGTGTGGCCCTAGACCCTGGGGGCGTGGTGGAGGTCAAAGAGGAGGAGAAACCCCCCTTGGACCAGGATGGCCGCCCCGAACCCCCTGAGGTGGGCCTGCCTCCTGGAGAAGAGGAGGAGGCCCAGGGCCAGGTACCCCAGGTCCAGGCCGGCGTTGAGGAGGAGGAGGCGCCTCAGGGCTTCGCGCTCTGCCCCCTCCCCCAGCCACCCCAGGAAGGCGAGGCCCCCGTCCACCAGGCCCCAGGCCCCGGTCATGAACCAGAAGGCCCGGAAGAAGGGGGCCCGGGCCCACCAGAGGCCCAGAACCCCGC
>Ga0187841_100045_pt1 | contig 10760 bp, 8 predicted proteins | sample OCT_B_ViralDNA_FD_148972 | JGI IMG/M metagenome (GOLD analysis project Ga0187841, IMG submission 148972) | Extremophilic microbial mat communities from Yellowstone National Park, Wyoming, USA - OCT_B_ViralDNA | ecosystem: Environmental > Aquatic > Thermal springs > Hot (42-90C) | place: USA...
CTGGCCACGATGGGGGGCACCTGGTTAGGGTTTACCGCCTGGAGCTTGGGGGAGATGTCCTTGACCTTGAGGTCCCGCATCATCCGCTCAACCCCTCGTAGGCTTCCCCGGTCTTGCCAGCGCGTGGGGAGCTTGCCCTCTTTCCGCAAGGCCTCCCACACCTCCCCTACCGTCTCCTCAGAGAGGGCCAGGGCCTTTAGCCCCTCAAAGGTGATGGGCGTGGCCTGCTGCACCTGGATCCTCTGCTCCAGCTGGGCCTGCACCTGCACCGGGGCCACGCTGAGGGTGGCGGTGGAGGCGTAGGTGGGCTCGGCGATGAGGAAGCCGTAGATGAGGGCCAAGGCGGCCAGGATCAGGGGAAAGGCCCAGAGGTAGACCCGGTGCCGCCTGAGTACTTCCACGATGTCCCGCAGGGAAAGCTCGTCTTGGGGGGTCTCCACCATAAACGCCCGGATTATACAGGCCCATCAGGCCACGATGGTCTTCCCCGGGACATACGGCTTGTAGGTGGGAACTAGCCTCCGGAAAGCCTCCCGGATGCGGGCCCCATCCCGGCTCCTGGCCGCCTGGAGCAGATCCTCCAGGAGGTCCTCAAAGTCCTCGGGAACCCCGTTGATTCTGGCCACGAAGATCTTGGGATGCGGAGAGTCCACCACCCCGTCCTCGGCCGTAAGCAGCTCCTCAAAAAGCTTCTCCCCTGGCCGAAGGCCGGTGAAAATGATAGGGATGTCCCGCTCTGGCTCCAGACCAGCCAGGCAAATCAGGTCCCGCGCCAGGTCCACAATGCGTATGGGCTCGCCCATGTCCAGCACGTAAACCGTCCCCTTACCCCCGAGTCCCCCAGCCTGAAGCACCAGCTGAGCGGCCTCCGGTATAGTCATGAAGTACCGCTTGACCTCTGGATGGGTGACGGTGACAGGCTTACGGTTCCTTATCTGTTCCATGAAAATGGGCACCACACTGCCCCGGCTCCCCAGAACGTTGCCAAAGCGCACGGAGACCAGGTGCTGGTGGACCCCTGCCCGGGAAGCCCCCCAGGCTACCACCATCTCCGCCACTCGCTTGCTGGCCCCCATGACGGAAGTGGGGTTCACCGCCTTATCGGTGGAAATGTTTACCAGGCGCTCTACCCCATAGTCCAGGCAGAGCTGGACCACGTTTCGCGTTCCAACCACGTTGTTGAAGACCGCCTCATCGGGGTTGGCTTCCATCATGGGCACGTGCTTGTGGGCGGCGGCGTGGAAGACCACCTCCGGCTGATAGGTGCGGAAGAGGTAATCCATTCGCTCCCGGTCCCTAACGTCCGCCACCAGCACTTTGTAGAACAAGGAGGGAAAGCGGTCCTTCAGCTCCTCTTCCAGCAAGAAAAGGCTGTTTTCGCCCTTTCCCACCAGCAAAACTTGTTTTGGCGCAAACCTGGCCACCTGGCGCACGATCTCGCTTCCTATAGAGCCCCCGGCCCCCGTGACCATGACCACCCGGTCCTGGAGGTAGCTAGCGATAGAGGCCACGTCCAGCTTTACCGGCTCCCGGCGCAAGAGGTCCTCCAGGCGCACCTCCCGGATCTGTGAGGCCGTTATCTCTTTGGAAACCACTTCATAGAGGGCGGGCAGAATTCGGTACCTGACCCCCGCCCGCCTAGCCAGCTCCACCACCTTCCGCACCACGGAACCTGGGGCGGAGGGCATAGCGATAAGCACCTCTTCAGCGCCCAAGGCCCTCACAGCGGCGGGAAGCTGATCTAAAGGCCCCCAAACCTTGAGGCCCATCAGAGTCTGACCCCGCTTGTTGGGGTCGTCGTCCAAAAAACCCACGGGTAAGAGGCCCGCTTCCGGGTGGCGGAGGAGTTCCCGGGCAACCATGCTCCCAGCGTCCCCCGCGCCCACGATGAGCACCCGGGTGCCCTCCGCCCCACTCGCCCGGGTTCGCTCCCAGGAGCGCCGCACCAGAAAGCGGACCACGCCCATCAACAAGAAGGCCACACCGCCCTCAAGAAGGGGTACGCTCCGGGGCATCCCCAGGGTTTCGCCCAAAAGCAAGGTTCCCAAAAAGTGGAGGAGTGTTCCCAGGGCCACCGCCTGGCCCAGCCGCCAAAGGTCCCTGAATCCGAAGCGGCTCCAGGCCTGGACGTGAAGCCCGTAGGCCCAGACCAAAATGGACTTGAGGGGAAGGCTAAGGAGCAGATAGTAAAGGATGCTCTTCCAGTAAGGCGCTGGCCAGCTCTCGAGGCGAAGCCCAAAGGCCAGAAAACCCGCTAGCGCCCACAGGAAAACGTCTATGGCGAACTTTAACGGGGTCCGCATAACTGCCCTACAGTTTACTCCCGGGGACGGAAAGCCCTCCCTTTACCGGACCAGGGCCCGGATGGCCTCAATGACCCGGTCCTGGTCCTCGAGGCTTAGGGAGGAACCGGAGGGAAGACACAGCCCCCTGGCGAAAAGCTCCTCCGCCACCTCGCCTCCCACAGTTTCCGCCTCCCGAAAGACAGGTTGCAGGTGCATGGGCTTCCAAACGGGGCGCGTCTCTATGCCCTGTTCCTCTAGAGCCCGGCGGACCTCCTCAGGTGTCCTACCAAACGCCTCGGGGTCCAGGGTGATGACTGTGAGCCAGCGGGTGTGCCGCCCCCAGGGGGCCTCGGGCTGAAAGGTTAGGCCCGGCAGATCGGAAAGCCCCGCCACGTACCGCTCAAAGATCCGCCGCCGCGCCTGGACCCGATCCTCCAGGGTCCTCAGCTGGGCGCGGCCCACCGCCGCCAAAAGGTTGCTAAGGCGGTAGTTGTAACCCACCTCAGCGTGCTCGTACCAAGGAACAGGTTCCCGAGCCTGGGTGGCCAGCTTTCGGGCATGGGCAATAAGCTCCGCATCTGAGGAAACCAGCATGCCTCCCCCAGAGGTGGTGATGATCTTGTTTCCGTTGAAGGAGTAAATCCCCGCAACGCCCAATGTGCCCGGACTCCTACCCTTATAAGTGCTTCCCAAAGCCTCTGCGGCGTCTTCTATTAAGGCAACTCCATATGCCTCGCAAAGCTCCTGGATAGGGTCTATGTCGGCGCTCTGTCCATAAAGGTGGACTAGGATCACCGCCTTGGGGAGCCGCCCCACCTTAGCCCGCCTCTCCAGAAACTCGGCGAGAAGGTGGGGGTCCATGTTCCAGGAACGCCGCTCGCTATCCACAAAAATGGGGCGGGCACCGATGTAAAGTACCGGAAAGGCGCTGGCGGCGAAGGTGAGGGTGGAGACCACCACCTCGTCCCCGGGCTCCACACCCGCCGCCAGAAGCGCCAGGTGTATGGCCGCCGTGCCGGAGCTAAGAGCCAAGGCGTAGGGAGCGCCCACCACCTCAGCAAACTCCTTTTCAAAAGCCTCTACCTGGGGGCCCAAAGGGGCAATCCAGCCTGAGTCCAGAGCCTCCTTAAGGAAAGCCTCTTCTAGGCCGCTTAGATGGGGTGGAGAAAGGTAGATTCTACCCACTTTTTCCACTCCCTAGCCCTACTTGGAGAGAGGCTTGGCGGGCACTCCCACCACCGTCACGCCCGGGGGCACATCTTTAGTAACCACCGCCCCCGCACCCACCACTGCGTAAGCCCCTATCTCCAAGGGTTTGTCCTCCGTGCCGTTGATTATGACCGCGCCCGTGCCGATATACGCCCCTTCTTTGATAAAGACCCAGCCCGACACGTGAACGCCCGGAGCTAAAGTGGCATAATCCTCAAGAACAGCGTCATGACCGATGGTGCAATCCAGGTTCACGTGGACGTGCTGCCCAAGACGCACATTAACGGTGAGAATGTTCCCCACGGTAATAACGCTGCCTCTCCCCACTTCAACAAAGCGCGACATAGAGACCTGTGGGTGGACCAACGTGGCGAAGCCGAAACCTCTCTCCTGCACCTTTTCTACAAGCCGTTTGCGCGTAAGCGGATTTCCTACAGCCACCGTGAAAAGGGCACCAGGGTGCTGGGCCTGCGCCTCTTCAAGGGAAATAACAGGGATTCCATTAAGGACCCTCCCCCACCGGGAGGGGTCATCATCCACAAAGGCCAGAACCTTATACCCGGCCTCCTCGGCCAGCCAAGCGACTTCGCGGGCAAACCCTCCTGCTCCGTAAACCAAAAGCTCAGTTCCCATGTGTCTCCCCCTTTACCTGTCCCCTAAACTCCGGCATCGTGGCGTGGCCCGGCGCCGAAATGCCTTCCCGCTTCAGTACCTTGATGAGCGTCAGGAGAAGGATTTTAAGATCTAGCCAAACGCTCCAATTGTCCACATACCAGACGTCTAACTTGAACTTCTCCTCCCACGTGAGGGCGTTGCGCCCGTGAACCTGGGCCCAGCCGGTTATCCCCGGCTTGACCTCATGTCGGCGAAACTGCTCGGGTGTATACCGGTCCAGATATTGCATTAGGAGGGGCCGAGGGCCCACCAGGCTCATGTCCCCTTTCAGGACGTTAAAGAGCTCCGGAAGCTCATCCAGGCTCCAGGCCCGCAAGAAGGCTCCGAAAGGGGTAAGGCGCTTTTCGTCGGGGAGAAGGTTGCCCTGTTCGTCCCGCTCCTCCGTCATAGTACGGAACTTATACATCACAAAGGGCTTGCCCCCAAGGCCAGGCCGGACCTGACGGAAGAGAACCGGGCTACCCAGCTCCTGCCGGACCCGGAAAGCTAGATAAAGCATCAGGGGGCCAAAAATGAGGAGAGCCACACTAGCCCCCACCACATCCAAAAGCCGCTTCAACCAGGATGAGCGCCCCAGGCGCCTCAGCCTCTCCATCCCTCGCATTTTACAGGCCCAGCGCCTGGAGGAGCCGGGCGTTGACCTTAGCTGCATCAAAGCGTTCCTCGGCCAGCCTTCGGCTCTCCTTTCCCATTCGCTCTACCAAATGCGGCTCTTCCAGGAACTTCATCATCGCCTGGGCCAGGGCCTCAGGATCCCTAGGAGGCACCAGAAAGCCGTTCACCCCCGGGATGACAGTCTCCCGGCACCCGGGCGCGTCCGTGGTGATGACAGGCCGGGCCATGGCCATGGCCTCCTGGATGGAGCGGGGTACCCCCTCTCTATAATAAGAGGGGAGCACGTACACGCTTGTTTCCCTCAAGTAGGGACGGACGTCCTCCGTCCAGGGGATCCATTCCAGGATGCCCTCCTCTACCCATGAGCGCACCTCCGCCTCGGGGATGGCGCCGGGGTTAGTGTCCAGGGGGCCGATGAGAAGAAAACGCACCCCAGGGTGCTTGGCCTTTACCCGGCGGGCCGCCTCGGCGAACTCCCGCACCCCCTTCTCCCTTAGGAGCCTGGCGATGAGGGTAAAGGTGAGGGGCTCCAGGTGCGGGTGTGCGGGAGGCCACTCCTCCAGGGGTACCCCAATACCCCCAAGCAAAACCGCCTTCTCCGGCCGCACGAGGCCCTGGGCGACAAACTCCCTGAGGTCGTCCGGGTTGAGGAAGAACACCTTGTGGGCGAAGGCGAAACTGAGCTTGTAGAGGGCCTTAAGCACCGCCCTGACTATGCGCTTTTTAAAGGTCTCTTCCCCCGGGGTGAAGGCAAAGCCCAGCCCCTCCACCACCGCCGCCCTAACGGGTACGCTTGCAAGCCGGGCGGCAAGAAGAGCGTAGACATTGGGCTTAGGCTGGAAGGCAATCACGGCATCTGGCCTTCCCTTGCGCATGAGGCGATACAGGTGAAAGAGCGTTCTGAGGTCATTCAGGGGACTTATCCCTGTACGGTCAAGAGGATAGTCCAGAGGTTCCACACCAAGGTCTTCCAATGCCTGTCCAATTTTGGCCCGGCAGTCGGGGGCCAGGCAAACCACGTGAAATCCTTTTCCCCGCAAGTAAGACAAAAGCGGCCCCCTGAAGGCAATAACAGTTTCTGCAAAGGGATTTACAATCCACAGGTGAAGTTGTGATCTTGCCGAGCCGGTGGTTGAGTGCATTTCTAAAGTTTTCATGATAACTCCGCTCTACCCTTTAGATGGGGGTCCCTTTCCCACTTGCAGGACCCCCTCGAGGCCTTAAGAGCGATTCATAAATCTCCTCCCAAAGATCAAGGATTGCTTCCAACGAGTAGCGGGCTACCACCTGCTCCCGCCCTTCTAAGCCCATTTTAATCCGTTCTTCAGGAAGTAAGGCCATTAGCTTCTTCATTGCGTCGGCCAATGCATCGGGGTCACGAGGCGGAACTAAATATCCCGTCTTCCCGGGCATCACCACTTCAGGTATACCTCCCACATGGGTAGCCACCACGGGAAGACCAGAGGCCTGCGCCTCGAGGACCACCATGGGCATCCCCTCCCACACAGAAGACATGACGAAGGCATCCGCGGCGCTCATCAACGATGCCACATCCGTGCGCAATCCTGAAAATCGGACTCTGTCCGCCAAACTTAACCGCCCGGCCATCTGCTTCAACTCAGCTTCCAAAGTGCCTTGCCCCACAATGACCAACTGCGCTTCCGGATGCTCCACCGCAACCTGAGAAAAGGCCTGCAAAAGAGTAGGATAATCCTTCACCTCCTCCAACCGTCCAACCGCAAGCCAGCAAAAGGTCCCTTCAGGAATTCCCAACTCTTTCCGCACCGTTAAGCGAAGATGGGGTTGAGGGATGAAGCGTCTAACATCCACGGCATTGGGGACATAACGTAGCTTGTCTGCCCGTGCGGCTCCCCCCTCCAAGAACCGCCTATAGCCCTCCATGGAAACCTGGGTGGTGAGATCACAGAGAAAATCTGTATAGCGATAGGCGAGATGCGTGGATCTCTCCGTACGAAAGGAACGCCCGACTTCAACGGTGCTATGTGCCGTACAGATTACCCGAGGGACCGGGGCAAGAAGTCGGGCCAACCTCGCAAGGAGGTTCGCATGGATCATGTGGGCGTGGAGTATCGCAGGTCTAAACCTGCGCAGAATGCGGGCCAAGCGCCAAAGGGCCCTGGGGTCAGGCACTCCGCGAACCATGCCTAAGGTTTCCACAGGAATGCCTTCCGCCTCCAGCTCCTCCACAAAGTGCTCAGGCGGAATTATGGAAACCACCCGCACTTGCCAGCCTCGCTTTTTAAGCCCGGAAGCCAGCAGATACACCTGCGCTTCCGCGCCCCCACGACCAAGACCTGTTGTAAGCATGAGAACCCTTCGCTCCAATTTCTGACCCCCTTACTCCTCAAAGACTCCCACCAACGCCCTTGCGGGCCCTGTGCACCGCCGACACCACGAGAGGAGCCAAATATAGCAGGGAAAGGGCCACAACAGAATAATAAACAGCTTCTTGGAAACTCCAAAGAAAATCTATTCTGTTCAAGTTAAAAGCTTGTGGCATTGTCAGAGCGTAGATTACCCCCCAAGGGAGCGGATTTCTCTTCGCCACGTCCTTCAGCCAGCCGAAACCCCAACCCAGAAGAAAGAAAACCAGAGCCGGTGCCCAAACATTTGCTCCAAAGTTAATTATGGCTTCGGCTATAGGGTTGAAGCCAAACCCTACGGGCACAGAAAACTCTGGTGGCAAGTAGTTGCGAAAAACGTAATCCGCCAACTGCGTGCTCAATGGCTCCCATTTTTCGCCCGGAAAAACGCTTCGTGGCAACAAGTTGGGGATCGCGTAAAAGTAGCTGAGTCCGAATAGGGGCGCATTGACAAGAGATAGCCATTCGGGCTCAGTAAGGGTCATAACCAGCGAGAAATAAGGCCCCATGAACTCCCCCGACGAGGGTAAGAACCACGCCCAGGACAAGTTGGAAATAAACCAACTCCAAGCCTCGCCAAGCCTTAAAGTTCCTGAAAACAAGGGAACAAGCATCCATCTTGTAGCACCAAACAAAGAGAAAACGACATAAAGAACCAGTAGTGCTAAAAAAACTTTCATGTTAAGCTTTAAACTAAAACCAAAAAACATATAAGCAACGCCAGCAAAAATTAGCAGGGTATAGAGAATAAATCGCCGGTCACCTTGTATAAACAAAAACGCAATCCAAAATAAAACAAGAAGCCCCAAAAAAAGCCCTCGCCGCCTCCGTCCATAGCCTAGCCACCCCAAAGAAGCCACAGCAAGCCCTGCAAACACAAAAGGAGCGGACGGCAAACTGCCTCGGGCTTCTGCTAAGGAATAAAGACGCTCTGGACGGGGCATAAATATGGCCTGAATCCCACCTACTCGCATCATGTCCAGAATATTCAAGCTGAACCCAATCACAAAAGCGCTTACTCCCAAAATGTAGAACGCTGAGGATTGCAGCAAAACTCTTTGGCCACGCTCGCGTGGCTTTTCTGAAAGGGCGCTCCCTTTAATTGGTAAACGAGACACCCAAAGCCCAAAAGCGAACGCCGCCAAGCTTATACACAAGAGCAAAGCTACAAAGTCTAGTGGAATATCCCGCCCTGCAATGAGCAAATCCACTAAGCCGGGTGCTTTCTCTACATTGGACCCAAAGGCCATCTCTACTGTAGGGGCCAAGTTGTACGCAATAAATAATGAAGCAAATAAGGAAGGCAGGCTTATAATGGTCCACCCTTCCATACGGAGGATGACAGCCCAAGCCACCAAGCTGGCAATAACACCCAAACCAACTGCAAGCTGAGAAAGCCCCAAAACCCCTGCCAGGCCAGTCGCCAGGATCCCCGTAATCACGGGCAGGAAACCCAATAGCACCGATCTCTTAAACATACTTCCTCTCAGCGTCAACGATCAGGCGCCAATACCTTTCCACCCCTTCGTTCACTCCAAACCTTTTCAGAGCCGATTCGCGTGCGAGTCGCTTCTCTTCCTCGGAAGGGGGATTTACAACCGCCTCCATCATGGCCTTAGCCATCGCCTCCTCATCATCCACATTCACCAACCTACCCCACCGCCCTCCCTCCAAAATCTCGGCCGGACCGTAAGGACAGTCTGTGGCTACCACAGGGGTACCGAGGGCCAAAGCCTCTATAAGAACGGTGGGCAACGCTTCATGAATGGAACTGAGGACCAACGCGCTCGCTCTTGCGATATAGCGATAAGGATTTATCTCAAAGCCAGGCAAACTCACGTACTCACTCAATCCAAGCTTGTGAACCAGGTCTTCCAAATAGGGTCTTTCCGGGCCCTCTCCAAGAATAAGAAGGCGACTATCTAGATTTTTTAAAACTCTACTAAACGCTCTGACTAACATGCCGAAATTCTTTTCCTTGGCCAAGCGGCCAACCGCCAAAAATACTGGGGGAGCGCCCGGTTTAAACCAAGGATGCTCAAGAGGCTGCTGAGCCTTCGCAAAAATATCGTCTCCCACAACAGGATTATAGACGACCCGCACTTTCTCCCTCGGGAGGCCAAAGTCACGCACAAGCTCCTCAGCAACACCCTGGGAAACAGCCAAAATAGTGTCCGCAAACGGATAAACGCGCGGCATCAGCCAAAGCGTTAGCTTGGAACGGGTCGTTGCGTGGAGTTGCGAACTTGCTGTTGGTACAACGTGCTCAACTACAAAAACCCGGGTATCGCTGCCAGCGATTTTCTTGGCAAAAATTGCGATAACATTGGCGTGGCTTAAGGAAGAAATGATGACCTCGGGCCTTCGGCGCCTAAGATAAGTAACCAGGGGGGGAAGCGACATCAAAACCCTGCGGGCTTTAAGGTCCACCACATTAACGCCGGGCGGAACACTCCGAAGATGAGGCCCCTCGGCACTAGCCAGCACCAAGTCCACCTGAGCCCCCTTTTGAGCAAAGCCTTGGGCAAGAAGAAGGCTTACCCTCTCAGCTCCCCCACCCTGCAAAGAAGGTAAGTATATAGCAATCTTCATCACTTAGACCCCTTTATTGCCATTAACATTAGCGTATGGGCAGAATCCAGCCGCAACCTCCCGCTACCTAGTGGAGTTTCCCAAGTTTCCCCAGAATACCATGCCAAACACCTTTGACCCGCATACGAACACGGATAAAACGATCCGGTTCAAAAAGCAAATCCCCTACAAGCCATCGGAGATTCAGGAGGAAGTACATAACCACACTCATCAGGCGAGGCTTAGCGAGCTGAGTTCGACATGCAGTCCAGCCATAATTCCTCACACTGTAATACACTTTAATGGGTGAAAGAACACCCCTTTTTCTCCGGATAAAACCTAGAAGAGAAACCTCTTTAGCTTCACCATAGTTGTGGACTATGTGGGAGTCAGGAACACATAAAACCCTTAGTCCCGCCTCTCTAATTCTTAGAGCATACTCAACATCATCAAACTGTAAAAAAAACTCCTTGCGGGGGAGGCCAACTTTTTGCAAAACTTCTCTATGGATAAGGGGTCCCACAAAGGCAAACATTTCAATCCGAAACGGGCTCGCTTTCTCTTCCACAAAGGCACTTACATACCTTCCCTTCCAGTAGCCTACCCCATATAGTGACCCTCCAACGTCTCTTTGGAGAGGTACCAGCACTTCTGCCTGCGAGAAATAACGGCTTAGCAGGGCCAACGCATCTTTCTCTGGAAAAGCGTCGTCGTCCATAATCCACAACCACTCAAACCCCATCTCATAGCCCCGCTTCATCCCCTCGTGAAAGCCTCCCGCTCCTCCCTGGTTTTCGGGAAGGCGCAGCACCTCCACTTGAGGGAACTCGGCCTTGAGCATTTCCGGGGTCCCATCTGTGGAAGCGTTATCCACCACCAGAACGTGGTCCGGAGGACGGGTCTGGCTTAGGACAGCGTTCAGGCACTCCCGTAGGAGGTCCTTTCGGTTGTAGGTGACGATCACGGCGCAAACCTTCTCACTCACGGACGACCTCCTCGAAAAGCTTAAGAGCTCGGGCCA
>Ga0187841_100047_pt1 | contig 10652 bp, 13 predicted proteins | sample OCT_B_ViralDNA_FD_148972 | JGI IMG/M metagenome (GOLD analysis project Ga0187841, IMG submission 148972) | Extremophilic microbial mat communities from Yellowstone National Park, Wyoming, USA - OCT_B_ViralDNA | ecosystem: Environmental > Aquatic > Thermal springs > Hot (42-90C) | place: USA...
GGGGCTACTTCTAGGAGGAAAGCGTGGACCTGAAGCGCTACCTGGAGGAACTCAAGGGCCGGGCCAGCCCCCCGACCCACGACCCCGAGCTTCCCCCCTGCCCCCTGTGCGGAGCGCCCGCCTTACGGGGCGGGGACTTCCGGGCCCCCCACCGGATCGAGCACGATTGCGACTGCATCTACAGGGAGCCCGAGGCCTACGGGAAGGCCCTCTTCGCCCTCTGGCCCCGGTGGTGGTGGCCCCGGGTCTTCCGGGAGGGCCCGCGCAGTCAGACGAAGAAGAGGCTATCCGCCGGGAGGCGGGCGAGGCCCATGGCGCCCCACCGGCCGGCGGATTTGGCCAGCTTGTGGGCGAAGTGGAGGGGGACGGGAAGCCGGGGGTAGAGGCTGGCGCTGGCGGGGTGGAACTGGCTCAGGTGGAAGATCTGGCGCAAAAGGGCCTGGCTGGGCCCATCCCCCCGCTCGTGGACCAGGAGGAGGGGCCGGGGGCTCACGCGGAAGTCGCGCCTCTTGCCCCAGACCCGGTCGGCGGTGACCATGAGCCAGGTCCGCCTGTCTACCTGGAGAACGGTCCCGGAAAGGGAGGTCATAAGGTCTTTGGCTTCGCCTGGGGCCATACGCCAGAGGTGCCGCTTCCTCACGGTAAAGAGGTCGTGGGCCAGGTGCATCTTCGCTAGGCCCTCCCATAGGTCGGCGAACTCCTCCTCCCGGGCCAGGCCGTCCCGTAGGAGAAGGATTCTCTTGGGGAGGCGGCCCGTCTTGTCAGAGAAGATGGCCACGGTCTCCTCCACCGCCCGCCACAGCCAGGCCCGGTCCATGGACTCCCCGGGCTGGGCTTGGGGCAGAACCCACCCCAAAGGGGTCCCGTCGGCCAGGACGGCGAAGGAGGCCGCCCCATAGTGGACCCTTCCGTCACCGCTGCTGTCCAGGCCGATGACCAGGTCGGCGGGGTAGTCGCCCTCGAGGGCCACAGGCTGCCAGCCGGCCTTGACCAGGAGGCCCAGAAGGGCGTTGGCCACCCGGTAGGGGTCCTCCCCCCGGCGTAGGAGCTGGAGGGGAAGGCCGGCCCGGTGGGCCAGGTCCTTGAGGCGGTAGTAGTCGTCTTTCTCCAGAAAGCGCCCCAGCCTCGCGTCGCCCGGGGGCAGGACCACCAAGGCGGCGGCGATGCCCTCCGAGGCCAGGGCCCGGAAGAGGGCGCGGCGGTCCCCGTCCCCTTCGGGCAGGGGCCGGACGGCCAGCTTCGCCCCCAGGGCTTGGAGCCGGGCCAGGGCCTTTTCGGGAGGCGCCTCCCCGGGCCAGAGGAGGCAGGCGAGGCGGGGACTTCCCCGCCGGTAGACCCCCAGCGTCAAAGCCTCCATGGGCTTGTTCACCTTCCTGCCCTCGGCCGCCACCAGCCGCGCGGGGGGGAGAACCTGGGCCTCCACCCTCAGGGGCTCGGGGCTGTGCCCCGGCTCCGCCCCCAGGTGGGGGGCCAGGATCCGGGCCCACTCCTGGCCTTTGGTGAAGCGCTCCTCCAGGTGCCGCGTCTGGCCCAGGGCTTCGGGGGGCACCCCCAGCTGGGCCAGCTCCTCGAGGGTGAGGATGGGGACGAGCAGGGCCGAGAGGTGGGGGAGGACCGGTCCCCCCTTTCGGGACACCAGGACCACCCGGCCCGGGTCGTCCCCGGGGGCTAGGTGGCCCCGGCTCCGGTGGTAGTCCAGCAGGGTCTGCCCGCCCTGGATGAGGACCGCCTCCGGGGGCTCCTCCGAGAGGCCCTTGAGGGTCCAGGTCAGCACCTGGCCCTGGCTGGGGTAGCGGTTGGCCGCCTTGCCGGGAAGGGGATACCCTCGCCTCAGCCACGCCTCCAGGGACAGGTTGGCCTGGATGCGGGTCACCAGGTCCACGGCCAGCAGGACCTGCCCCTTCCTGCTCACCTGGACGTCCAGGGAAGCCCCCTGGTAGAGGCGCACGTCCTGGAAGGTGCGGGGGGCAGGCCGGTAGACCTGTTTGCCCTCCAGGAGGAGCCCCCTCTTTCCGGCCAGGAGCCTCAGGGCCTCCTCCAGCTTCCGCCGCAGGAGGCGGGTGGCCACCTCGCGATCCAAGGGCTCCTCCGGGCGAAGGGGGCGGCTCTCCAGGAAGGTGAGGGTGACGCCCTCGGTAGCGGAGAGGGCGTTGAAGGCGTAGAGGCGCCCCCCGAAGTAAACCCCACCTACCGCCCGGGCGGCTCGGTTCAGGACCCGGTAAACCTCCTGGGGGTCCTCCCGATTAGGGGGCGAGTCAAGGGAGAGGGCGTAGATGAAAAGGGTCCTTTCATCTGGCAACAAGGGCCTTATGGGATAGCGATTCAGACGAACTAAACGGGTTGGCACAAGGATCATTCTAGCCAATAGACCGGAAGATGTCCAAGGCCAGCCTCAAGCGCTCCCTGGAACCTGCGGGCTCCCGACCTGCCCGGGCGTGGTGAGGGGGTAGGGCCCCCCACGGACCTCGGGGGCGTTACGATGGGAGCATGGCCAAGAGACCGGAAAAGCCCGAGTGGCAGGTCTACGAGGAGAAGGTCCAGGGCCTCCTCCTCCGCCTCCCCCCGGAGAGCCACCGGCTGGCCCTGGGGCTCCTCCTGTTGGCGGCCTCCTCCCTACCCGACCCTGAGCCGGAATTGGTGGCGGCCCTGGTCTTGGAGCGGGCCGCGGAGAAGGCCCGCCTGAATCCCAAGGCCCGCCCCCTCCTCCAGGTGGTCCAGGCAGAGCCGGAGCTCCTCCTGGAGGCGGCCCGCTGGGCCCTGTGGCTCCTCCGGCTACCTCGGGAGCGTAAGTCGGTCTATCGCCGCTACAGCAAGACCGGCTGGGACGAGGGCAGGATGCTCAGCGACGCCCCCTCCGACAGGCAGCTGGCCTACCTGGAGGCCCTGGGCTACCGGGGCGCTCCTCCGTCCAACAAGCTGGAGGCCTCCCTCCTCATAGACGACCTGGTCGCCTGGCAGAGGAGCGCGCAGGCCTTCCTGAAGGGTAAGCCCGCCTTCCTGGTCCAGGGGCGGCTGGAGGCCTAGCCTGCTGGACCTCCAGGCCGCTGGCGAGGGTGAGGGGGGTGGGGATGTGGTAAAACAAAGACATGAAACGTTTTTTTGAGATGGCATCTCGCGTTGGGCTTTGGCTTTTTGCAGTCATTCTGCTTATTTTCTCCATTCATTTTGGTCTAAACCTTTTCTCTGTTTTTTCTGCTGTTTCTGCTCTAAACCCTTTCAGAGAACCTCCGCCTTCCTTACCTCACTTGGAATTGGAAAAGATCGTTAGCGCATATGTCGCCATCTTGGTGCCTTTCCTGTTTTTAGTCCAAATAGCCGATAAGCTAGTGGAAAAAACAAACGAAGCAAGTGCATTAGCTAGAGCTTCGCTAATTGCCATCTCCAGCCTAGTAGCAATATCCTTCATAGCAGTTCCACAAGTTGCTTCAACTAACCTTGCCAGTGTCGCTGACTTTCTCTCAACTCTTGCGGTAGTGATTATCCTTGTTTCCCCATATTTTTGGAGTGTTTGCCGAATTATTGAGCTCATTTTAAAGTATGAATCCAAAGAAAGCTAAGCCCAAAAGCTAGGCCCAGAGATTAACGAAGCGAACCTACTCCTTAAGGACAACCACCTCCACTACCACCTCCCCCGGCCTCAGGTCCTGGACCTTCACCTCGGCCACCCGGCCCGCCACGGGGGAGCGGACGAGCTGGGCCTCCTCGGCCCGGGCGAGCCGCCTCCGCAGGCGCTCCTCGGCCAGGCGGGCCTCCCGCAGGCTGGCCTCGAGGCGGGCCCTATCCCCGGCGCCAAGGCCAGGCCCTCGAGGAGGCCCCCCTCCACCCCGAAGCCCCGGAGGAGGCTGGCGGTGAGGGCGGCCCCGGCCGGGTGGGTCCCGGCAGCCTTGGTCCCCTCCTGTGTATGCCCTGGTATACACTTGGGCCGGGAGCCGCCCCGTGGAGTTTGACTGGGACGAGGCCAACACCGCCCACATCGCCCGGCACGGGGTGCGCCCCTGGGAGCCAGGGAAGAGGGCCGGGTCCTCTTCCTGATCTTTACCCGTAGGCGGGGCAAGATGCGGGCGATCACCGCCCGGGACGCCACCCTCGGGGAGAAAAGGCGGTACCGAAAGAGGGGGAAGTAGGCCATGAAGCTGAAGAAGGTCCACAGCCTGGAGGCCATACCCGAGTTCGCCGGCGAGGAGGAGGCCCGCTTCTGGGCGGAACACGGCCTGGGGGAGGCGCTTCTTGAGGCGATGAGCCCGCCCCCGGAGGGCCTCCTGCCCCCGCCCCGCCCCAGGAGCCGGGTCATCTCCCTGCGCCTGGACGAGGACCTCCTCGGGCGGCTCAAGGCCATGGCGAGGAGGAAGGGCAAGGGCTACCAGACCCTCCTCAAGGAGTTCGTACTGGAGAGGCTCTACGAAGAGGAGAAGCGGGAGGGGGTCATCTAGCGCCCAGGGCCTCCTCCAGGATCCTCGGGCCCCGGTAGAGGTCTTTGAGGAAGGTCCCGAAGGGGGCCACCCGGTCCGCCCACACCACCGGGGCCCAGGCCTCGAGGGCGGGCAGAAGCTCTCTAAGTAGGGCCGTCTTCCCGTAGCCCGGGGGGACGGCGAGGACCACCCCCCGCCCCGCCCGCACCGACGGGAGAACCGCCCTCCCCTCCTCCTTCCGGCCCACGAACATACTTCCAGACTAACAGACTTACAGACTCTGTAAGTCTGGAAGTTCCAAAGTTACAGACTTCCAGACTTACAGAGTTACAGAGTCTGTAACTTACAGACTTCCAGACTCTGTAACTTCCGGACTCGCGTAGTCTGTCGGGAACCCCCGGGACTGCCCCACCCTCGGCGGGTGAAGGACGGGGAAGTCCGCTCCCTCCCCGCGGGAAGGAGGGCGGGCGGCGGCCAAAGGGCCTGCGGGCCCTCAGGCCGTGGAATCTCCGGGCCTCAGGGATGCCCTTATCCCGAAGGGCCCACCCTTATCCCCCCCGCCCACCGGCGGGGGGTTTCGGCGTTATGCTGGGAGGCCATGGAGGGCCAGGAGAAGGGCAAGCCGTCCCTAGCGGAGCTCTACCACGCCGTGGTGCGTGCCGTAGGCACCCTCCTACCCCCGGGGGAGGAGCGCAAGCGCCCCGCGGTCCGCCTGGAAGGGGGCGGCCTGGAGGGAGAAATAAACCTCAAGCGCAAGCGCCTCTCCCCCGCCGCGGGGAAGAACCTGAGGAAGACCCTGAGCCGGCACCCCGAGGGCGCCGCCGTGGGCCTCACCCTCTGGCCCAAGACCCGGGAGGGGCGGCTGGACCTCGCGGCCTCCCAGGTGGGCCACCTCTACATTCGCCCCAAAACCGAGTTGGCGGGAACCTTCAGCGTCCTGGGTCTCCCCAAGAGCTGGGAGCCCGGTGAGGGGCGGCTGGTCCTGGAGGTGCGCCCCAACCGGGAGGGGATCCTCCCCAAGCCCTTCGCCCTAGAGCTCCTGGTACCCCCGGCCCTCCGCCCCAGTGTCCCCCCCGTGGGGGAAGAGGAGGCCCTGAGGGTCCAAGGCCGGGTGGTGGAGGGCCTCCTGGCGGTGGAGGAGGTGGAGAAGGTCCCCCGGCCCCCGGAGCGGGAGGGTGGGGCGGCGAAGGGGGACGGCCCGCCCCCAGGCCGCCGGCGGAGGGAGAGGGCGGGTCCCTCGGGCGGGGTGGGCTAGCGAGGGGGTGGGTTCCGTGGCGGGGGACCGGGACACCCTGGAGCTTTACCTGGAGGGCATGACCCTCCCCCCGGAGCGGCTGGAGGGGCTGGCCCGGGAGGTGGAGGGGGTCTTCCGCCGCTACCTGGAGGTGGAGCGGGTCTCCCTCCTCACCGGGGAGGACGAGGGGGGTCGGCGCTGGCTCCGGGTAGCGGCCGTCCTGAAGCCAAACGGGAGCTAAACTATCCCCGGCGGTTCATTTGGGGCTGAGGCCCCAAAGCGGACCAGGGCGGTTGGGGTCTTCCCCGGCGAGGGGAGCCTGGTGAATCTGGCCACGGTGGTGATGCTGAGGGCCACGGAGGACTGGGCTTTCCGGCGTTACCTGGACATGGGCCCGCTCTGGGCCGCGGAAGAGAAACCCTCAAAAATCGCGACTTGACCTACCCCCCCCCCCCCCCCCATTTGGGGGATGCCCGGTTCCCTTTCCTTAGGCAGAATGCTCCTAGGAGGGGTTATGGGGAGAGGGAAGGGAAAAGGCCTGACGTTGCTGGAACTCCTGGTGGTCCTCTCCGTCCTCCTCTTGCTGGGGGCCATCGGCTACAGCGCCTCTCTCCAGAGCTATCGCCTTAGGGCGGGCCTCGCCGAACTCAAGACTTTTCTGAGGTCCTCCCAGCTGGAGGCGATTCGGCGCGAGGCCACCTTGGCGGTGGTCCTAGAGGGGGGGAGGCTCTCGGTGTGCGAGGACACCGCTTGCGCCCGCGCCCTGAGGACCCTGGACCTGGGGCAGCTTTCCGGAGAGGTGTCGCTGGTCTCCCGGGGAAGCCCGAAGAGAGATTTCCGCATCAACGCCTTCGGGAGGCCCGATTCCCCTATTGGGCTTAAGCTCGCCATCGGGAACAAGGTGGGGGCTATTTGCTTCTCCCGGGGAGGCAGGATAGGGGAGGTGGTAGGACGTGACTGCGACTAAGGGCTTTAGCTTGTTGGAGGTTTTGGTGGCCGTCTTTATCTTCGGGCTTGCGGTCCTCGCCTACACAGCGCTCCAGGTTTCCAGCCTCCGTGGGGGAAGGCAAGGCCAGGAGCTTCAGTCCACCCTGAGGGGTATGGAGAACTTCCTCGAGCGGGTCCGCACCCGTCCTGGAGACCTCTCCTCCCTGTGCGCGGGGGAAACCCAGATCGGGAGGGTTCGGGGGAAGTGTTCCTATACCCCATGCGCCCTGTCCCCAGGGGGAGGGGTGGCCTGCGGGGGCAACTCCTCCTTGGCGACCCTCTACAAGGTGAGACTCGAAGCCGGGAATAGGGTCTTGGAGACCCTGGTGTACGCACCATGAAGCGGAGTGGTTTTACCCTGATCGAGCTCCTCATCGTTCTCTCCCTCTTGGGGGTACTCCTGGGAGCGCTGGCCCAGGTCCTCGCCAGCTCCAGGGTGGCGCAAGAGGAGGCCTCGAGGAGAGCGACCCTCAGCGATGCCCTCTCCCTCTTCGCCTCCATCCTCTCCCGGGAACTCTACCTCACTGGCTATGGGGTGGGGGAAGGGGCGATCTCCATAGACCTCGGCCAGGAACGGTTGAGGGGTGCCTATCTGTGCGAGTCTGAGATGGAGGCCTACTGCTTCCGGACGGGAAGGCACGAGTTCGCCTACTGGAGGGAAGGAGGGCGGATCTTCTGGAGCGCTTGCGACGGGAGCCCGGGGTGCGCTCTCCCCCAAGGGGAACCCGTCCTTGGAGGGGAAGGTGGGGTAGAGGTGGTCCACTACCGGCTGGCCTACCTGAGCGGGGGCACCTGGACGAGGGCGAACCTCACCTCCCTACCCCAGGGGGGCATCGAGTCCTTGGCGGTGTACGTTCTGGCTAGGGTTCCTTCCCGCAGGGAGGGCCAGTTCCGCCCGGGGCAGGGGGTTGATTGGCCCTCCGGCCTCGGCCTGTCCACCCTAGGCCTCGATGGCGGGACCCTGAGCGGACGCTGGGTGTGGGGGGAGCGCCTCGTCCTGGTACAGACCCCCAATCTCAAGAGGTGATGGGTATGAGACAGAAAGGCATCGCAGTGGTGGCGGCCCTCTCCTTGGTAGCGGTGATGGCCCTCTTGTCCCTGGCCATGGTCCAGTCCGCCTTGGCGAGCTTGCGGACCGGAGGAGACCTCCTCGCCAAGGCCCAGGCCCGCCAGCTGGCGGAGGCGGGTCTAGACCAAGGGATCGCCTTCTTGGCCTCCCTTCGCCTCGAGGACATCCCCCAGGACCAGGTCTCCCTTAGCGGCTCCCTCTCCACGGGGAGCTACCAGGTGGCCCTCCGCTGCGCCCAAGTGGCCCCAAGGCGCTTCAACTGCGAAGTTCGCTCCACGGGGGAGTCGGGTAGGGGGACGCACCGGGCCAAAGCCCTCGTGGAGGTGGGCTTGGAGGAGCGCTCCTACCTGAAGGAGGGGTGGTTCACCGGGGGCAAGGTGACCGTCAACGGGAGACTCAACCTCATGGCGAGTAGGCTCCACGGAGACGGGGGTTATACGCTGAACGGTCCGAGGCCCCAGCTTTGCGATGCCGCCGGGGGGAACTGCACCCAGGACCCCCAGGCCTTGAGGAACGCCGTGACCGCAGGTCTGGGCTACGGGGTCTGCAACGCTAGCGGGCTCTGCCCGCCCCAGACCGTCTGCCCCGTCTGGGGAAGGCCTCCCGCCAACGACAACCGCCCCTGCTACGACAGCCTGGCGGACAGGATGGCCACCGTCTCCACCAGTACCAGGATCCCTCCTCCCGATGTGGCCTCCCTCTACGCCTCCCTCACCGGGACCAGCCTGACCGACAACCCTTACGCCAGGCTTGCGCCCTCTTCTTGCGACCGGACTATCACGAGCCTCTCCGCTCTCGCCTCCATCTCCTCCGGGACGGTCTGCCTTAACTCTTCCCTCAACCTTTCTTCTTCTCTTGTGGTCCCCCCTGGCGTGAAGCTGGTCGTGAGGGGAGGGGTGGTCGTGAACTCGGGGGCCAGCGTGACGGTGAAGGGCGAGCTTTACGTTCAGGGGGACTGGAACGTGAACAGCGGCTCCCTCTCCGTGGAAGGAGGGCGGATGGTCGTGGGGGGCAATGTGGCCAGCACCCCCCAGCTCACCATCAAGGACGGGACGCTTCTCGTGGGCGGAAACTTCAACCTCAACTCCGGAAGGGGAACCCCCACCTTCCAGAACGCCCTCCTAGGGGTGAGGTACTCCGGAGCCTTCAACGTTTCCCTCCAGGCTGAAGACTCCAAACTCATCTTCGGGTCTAGCCTGACCTTCAACGGGAGCAACGCACCCAACCTCGTTGGCAACACCCTCTTGGCCACCACCAACGCCATGACCTTCAACGGGAGCCTCAAAAGTAACCTAAAAGGCTCTCCCCTTTTGGTCTCGAACGGGGACGTGACCTTTAACGGGAGCTATCAGAACACCGAGAGCGCCTCCTACATATGGGCGGGGGGGACGGTGCGGATGAACGGGAACACAGCGTACCGGGGTGGGATCGCTTCCGGGGGCGGGGTACAGACCAGTAGCCTCGCCGATGGCATCGTGGTCAACGGCGGGCTGACCCTCTTCCGGACCAACCTGGGGAACGACTTCCTCCCAAAGGTGGAGACGCTCGCCGTCAAGGTCACCTCCCGGCGCTAGCCCACATCGATTCGGGGCGCATTCTAGGAATCTAGAAATGCGCCCCGCCTAGAGATCAAAAGCCCACGGTCACGTAGGCCTTCATGTTGCGGAAGGTGAGCGCTGGTCCATTTGGGGCTGGGACCCCAAAGAGGCTCAAGCATCTAGGGGGAGGAGGCCTCCCGGACGCCCCCTCCGCCGGGGGCGCAGGTTCCCCACCTTCGCGAAAGTTCACCTTCGCGCATGGGGAGGCCCTTCCTAGGCCCGGAGCGGGGGCCGGTCCGCATAGAGTTGCGGCGGATCCCCGGGGATCCGCGCATAAACCCCGCAAGGAGAGGCGGGGGGAGGAAGGCCTCCCGGGGGTGGAAAGGTATGCGGCCGGGGTAGCCCGGGACCCCAAACCGGGGTCCGGGGTCTGACCCTCTCCCGTAAAGCCCCCTACAGCCGCCTGTAAAGCCCCTAGAAGGTCCTGGAAAGGGGGGTGGCGAAGACACCCTCCCCCCTCGCCTGAAGCCGCCTCAGGGCTTCTAAAAGGGCCTCCTCCGCCCTTCCCCGCCGCTTCCGGTTGGCCGCCTCGAGGCCCTTCCTCCTGGCCGCTTCCGCTTCCTCCCCCTGAGAGGCTCCACCAGGGCCCGGGCCGCGGGGGATAGCCGGCTCCGGTCCGGCCTGCCCGTCCCCGATACGGGCCAGACTCGGGTCCCCCAGTAGCGGTGGAAGGTCCATCTTCCAGACTGCCAGACTTACAGAGTTCCAGACTCTGTAAGTTCCAGACTTCCAGAGTTACAGACTCTGTAACTTACAGACTTCCAGACTCTGTAACTTCCGGACTCCCGTAGTCTGTCAGTTTGGCGGGCCCAGGGGAGCTTCCCCAAGACGAAACCGGCAAGCCTTCAACCGAGGCCCTGGACGTCTGGGCCTTATCCCTACAGAGAAAACCAGAACCCCCCGCACCACGCGAGGGGATTGGCGCTACCAGAAGCCCGCTTCCTCTAAGCCCCTGCCCTGACCTCTCCCTCTCGGGGCCGTTCGGTGAGCTTCACCTCAAGGCCGCTTTCCAGGGCCTGGGCTACCTTGCGGAGGGAAGATTAGCGCACGGAGTTGACGGGGATGGGGTTTCGGCTTACCTTAAGAAAGTAAGGAGGTAAGGCGGAAATGCCCCTCAGCGCCAAGGTCACCTCCAAAGGCCAGACCACAATCCCCAAAGAGGTGCGGGAGGCCCTGGGACTTAAGCCAGGGGATCTCATCCTCTGGGAGGTGGCGGAGGGCAGGGCCGTGGTGCGCCGGGTGGAGCCCATGGACCTGGCCTACCTGAAGGCCCTAGAGGAGACCCTCACCGAGTGGGCAAGCCCCGAGGACGAGGAGGCCTACCGTGGCCTTTGAGCGCTTCACCGTGGTGCGGG
>Ga0187841_100054_pt1 | contig 10309 bp, 12 predicted proteins | sample OCT_B_ViralDNA_FD_148972 | JGI IMG/M metagenome (GOLD analysis project Ga0187841, IMG submission 148972) | Extremophilic microbial mat communities from Yellowstone National Park, Wyoming, USA - OCT_B_ViralDNA | ecosystem: Environmental > Aquatic > Thermal springs > Hot (42-90C) | place: USA...
GAAATCAACGAGGAGGCGGAGAGGATCCGGGCCCTGGGGGGAAAGCCCCCTCTAAGGCGGAAGCCCGGGGCCACCAACCTCTTCCTGGAAACCGATGCCCGCCGCCTCCTCTTCTACGAAGGCGGGGCCTTTACCGATGGGGTGCGGCGCTACACGGCCAGGGAGCTTTGGGAAGTGGCACGGCAAGACCCCACCCGCCTCACCCCCGCCGCCGGGCTTAGGCCCGTCTTCCAGGACCTCGTCCTCCCCACGGCGGGGTTTGTGGTGGGGCCCAACGAGTTCCGCTACGTGGCGGAGCTCTCCCGGGTCTACGCCCTCCATGGCCTCCCCGTACCCGCCCTTTTCCTGAGGCTCCAGGCGGTGGCGCTGGAACCCCCCATCCGGCGCATCCTGGAGAACTACCGCCTTTCCCCCTGGGCCTTGGTGGAGAGGGGGGAGGAGGCCTTCTTGGGGGCGGTGCGGGGCGTTTGGGAGGGTTACCGCTCCTTGGAGGAGGAGCTTCGGGGGCTTCTCGCCCGCTTGGAGGCGTGGGAGGCCCAGGCCAGGGATTTGGAACCCACCTTAGAGCGTCCCTTCCGCCGCTTCCGGGTGCGGCTTGCAGGGGAGGGGGAGAGGCTTTTGCGCAAGCTCCTGAGGGCCCGCATGGGGAGGGATGCGGTCCTTATGGGCCATCTTGAGCGGCTTAAGCGCCACCTCCTGCCCCTGGGCCAGCCCCAGGAGCGGGTCTACCCCTTCGCCATGTACGCCCTGCGGCACCCGGAGGCCCTGGACCGGCTGCAGGAGGCTCCGTCCCAGGGCAAGGCCACCCTGGTCTTGGGGTAGGATAGGGGAGAAAGGCTATGGCGCGGTTTGGCCCCTTTATCCTCCTTCTTTTCCTGCCCCTTCTCGCCCTCCCCCCCGCATGGGGGCAGGGGAAAGACCTCCTCCTCCGGGTGCTCCTCCAGGAGGTCCCCCAGGGCCAAGGGGTGCGCCTAAGCCTCCCTTCCGGGGAGGTGCGCGCCATCGCCACGGGGGAGGGGGTGGTTTTGGGGGGGCGCCTCCAGCCCTCCTTTGACCTGGACGTGCCCTACTTCGCCCTCGAGGGCCGCCCCTACCGGGGTGGGGTGCGGCTCCTCGCCCAGGGGGGGAAGCTCCTGGTGGTCAACCTCGTCCTCCTGGAGGACTACCTCCTCGGCGTATTGCCCGGGGAGATGCCCGAGGGCTTCCCCCCGGAGGCCTTGAAGGCCCAGGCGGTCCTGGCCCGCACCTTCGCCGTGAACCGCCTGAACCCCAAGGCCCCTTATGACCTCTGCGCCAGCGAGCTCTGCCAGGTCTACCTGGGTTTCGCCGCCGAAAAGCCCAGGTACGCCCAGGCGGTGGCCGCCACCCGGGGCCAGGTCCTGAGCTTTGGGGGTAAGGCCATCTCCGCCCTTTACCACGCCGACTCTGGGGGCATGACCGCGGGGAGCGAGGAGGTGTTCCAGGTGGCCCTCCCCTACCTCCGCCCCCGGCCCGATCCCTACGCCAGGGGTCCCAAGAGCGCCTGGCGGGTGGCGGTACCCAAGGAAAGGGCGGAGAAGGCCCTTCGGTCCTTGGGCTACACCCCGAGGGGGGAGGAGGCCCCCCAGGTGCTGGAGCGTACCCCCTCGGGCCGGGCCTGGCGGGTGCGCCTTCTGGGGGTGGAGGTCCAGGGGCCCGAGGCGGGGCGGCTTCTCCGCCTCATGGGCTTGCCCTCGGCCCTGGCCGAGTTCCAGGGCTTTGAGGCGGTGGGCCGGGGGGCGGGGCACGGGGTGGGGCTTTCCCAGTGGGGGGCCAAGGGGATGGCGGAGGCGGGCTTTGACCACCGGGAGATCCTGGGCCATTACTTCCCCGGCACCTTCCTCTCCGAGCTCCTCCTGGCCGGGGTGCCCTAGGTGCTCCTCGCCACACCCCTAGGCCCCCTTTGGCTTGCCCTCTCCCCCTTGGGGGTGGTGCGCCTCGAGCCCGCCCTCTTCCCCCGGGGGCCGGAGGCGCAAGGCCCCCTGGCGGAGCGGGTGAGGGAAGCCCTCGCCGCCTATTTCGCCGGGGGGCGCCCGGATTTTCTGGACATCCCCCTGGACTACACCGGCCTCTCCCCGTCCCGGGTGCGCCTTTACGAGCGGGTGCGCCGCATCCCCTACGGGAAGACCACGAGCTACGGGGCGCTCGCCCGGGAGCTGGGGCTTTCCCCCCGGGCGGTGGGGGCGGCGCTCAGGGCTACTCCCTTCTTCCTCCTGGTGCCCGCCCACCGGGTCATCCACCAGGACGGGCGGCTTGGGGGCTTCGCCGGGCAGGAGGGGCTAAAGCTTTGGCTCCTCCGCTTTGAGGGGGCCCTTTAGATCTCGGCCCAGACCGCCACGGAAAAGGGGGGAAGCTCAGGGCCGCAAAGCCGGCCCCCCTTGGGAACGCAGAGGGCCCCCGAGAGGAGGTCCACCGCCTGGGCCCCCCGGGGTAGGGCCCCGTGCAGGGGGATGTCCTGGGGGAAGGGCCTGGGGGTGGCGTTCACCACCACCAGGTAGGGCCCCCGGGTGAAGGCCAGGTGCCCGTCCACGGCGTAAACCCTGCCGTAGGGGGCGGTGCGGAGCCCGGGGTGCTCCTTGCGCAGGTGGGCCAGCCGCCGCACGGTTTCCCAAAGCTCCTTCCGCCACCTCTCCTCGGCCCACACCATGCCCCCCCGGTTGTCCGGGTCCAGCCCCCCCTCCATGCCCACCTCCTCCCCGTAGTAGACCGTGGGGCTTCCCGGCAGGAGGAAGAGGAGGGAGAGGGCGAGCCTGGCCCGCTCCAGGCTTCCCCTGAGGAGGGTGAGGAGGCGGGGGGTGTCGTGGGAGGTGAGGAGGTTCATCTGGGCCCGCACCACCTCTGGGCGGTAGCGGGCGAAGAGGTTTTCCAAGCGGTGGCTAAAGGCCAGGGCCTGGAGGGGTTCTATCCGGCCGAAGCCGCACCTTCCCGCCAGCTCCTGGTCCAGCGCCTCTCCTCCCACGAAGCCCAGGACGGCCCGGGCCAAGGGGTAGTTCATGGTGGCGTCAAACATGTCCCCCTGGAGCCAAAAATCCGCCTCCTCCCAGATCTCCCCCACGATGTAGGCCTCGGGGTTCGCCCCCTTGACCCGCCTGCGGAAGGCCCGCCAGAACTCGGGGTCTGGGATCTCGTTGGGTACGTCCAGCCGCCAACCGTCGGCCCCGAAGCGGATCCAGTGCTCGGCCACGGCGAGGAGATACTCCCGCACCGCCGGGGTTTCCACCTTGAGCTTGGGAAGCTCGGGGTTGCCCCACCAGGCCTCGTAGTTGGGGTGGGGGCTATAGGCGTGGAGGGGAAACCCCTTGACGTGGTACCAGTCCCGGTAGGGGCTCTGCTCCCCGTTTTCCAGAAGGTGCTGGAAGGCGAAGAAGCCCCGTCCCGTGTGGTTGAAGACCCCGTCCAGGATGACCCGGATCCCGTGGGCGTGGGCCACCTCCAGGAGATGGCGAAAGGCGGCGTTCCCGCCCAGGAGGGGGTCCACCTGGAAGTAGTCCACCGTGTGGTAGCGGTGGTTGGCGGTGGAGGCGAAGATGGGGTTGAGGTAGAGGGCCTCCACCCCGAGCTCCGCCAGGTAGGGGATTTTCTCGGCTACCCCCCAGAGCGTCCCCCCCTTGAAGCCCCTTAAGGTGGGCGGGGCTTCCCAAGGCTCCAAGGGGCCTGCGGGGGCGGGCTTGCCGGGCGGTCCTGCCCGGAAGAAGCGGTCGGGGAAGATCTGATAGAAGAAGGCACCCTCGTACCAGGCCACGGGCCCAAGTGTACCATGGGTGAAAGGTGCCCATGTCACAAAAATCCTTGCCCCTAGCCTAGGCCTTTTGGTATCCTCCCGGGGTGAAGGCCATGCGGGGCCGCCTTTTTGTCATGACCGGGGCCAGCGGGGTGGGGAAGGGGACGGTGCGGGCCAAGGTGCTGGAGCGCACCCGCCTTTTCTACTCCATCTCCATGACCACCCGCTCCCCAAGGCCGGGGGAGCGGCATGGGGTGGACTACTACTTCGTGGACCGATCTACCTTTGAGGCCCTTCGGAAAGAGGATGGCTTTTTGGAGTACGCCGAGTACGTGGGCCACCTCTACGGCACCCCCAGGGCCCCGGTGGAGCGGGCCCTGGCCCGGGGGGAGGACGTCCTCTTGGAGATTGAGGTGCAGGGGGCCTTGCAGGTACGGGAGAAGGTGCCGGAAGCGGTCCTGATCTTCCTCCTCCCCCCTTCCCTCTCCGAGCTCAAGCGCCGCCTGGTCTACCGGGGGAAGGATAGCCCGGAGAAGATTGCGAAGCGCTTGGCGCAGGCGGAGTGGGAGATCCAAAACGCCCACCTCTTTGACTACGTGGTGGTGAACGATGTGCTGGAGGAGGCGGTGGCGGACTTTTTGGCCATCCTCACCGCCGAAAGGCGGCGTACCCCCCGGATGGCCTGGGCCCTTGAGAAGGCTTTGGAGCGGGACCCCGATTTGGAAAGCGAACTGGACGAGATTTTAAGGAGGGACTATGGCGGAACCGGGCATTGACAAGCTTCTCGGCATGGTGGATTCCAAGTACCGGCTCACCGTGGTGGTGGCCAAGCGGGCGCAGCAGCTTTTGCGCCACCGCTTCAAGAACACGGTGTTGGAGCCGGAGGAAAGGCCTAAGATGCGGACCCTCGAGGGCCTCTTTGACGACCCCAACCCCGTGACCTGGGCCATGAAGGAGCTCCACACCGGCCGGCTGGTCTTCGGGGAGAACCTGGTTCCCGAGGACCGGCTGCAGAAGGAGATGGAAAAGCTTTACCCCGTGGAAGAGGAGGGCTAGGTGGCCCGGGTCCTGGTGGCGGCGAGCGGGGGGGTGGCGGCCATCAAGGTGCCCCACCTCCTCCGCCTCCTCCGCCAGGCGGGGCACGAGGTGCGGGTCCTCGCCACCCCCCGGGCCTTGGCCTTCGTCACCCCCCTTTCCCTGGCGGTGGCCGCCGGGGGGGAGGTGGCCACGGAGGAGGCTTGGTTTCAGCCGCACGGCCGGGCCCTCCACATAGAGCTCGCCCGCTGGGCCGAGGTGGTCCTGGTGGCCCCCGCCACCGCCGATGCCCTGGCCAAGGCCGCCTTGGGCCTGGCGGACGACCTCCTTTCCGCCACCCTCCTCGCCGGGGCCAAGCGGGTGGCCTGGGCCCCGGCCATGAACGAGGCCATGTGGCTCGCTCCCCAGACCCAGGGCCATGTGGAGCGGCTCAAGGCCTTGGGCCACGCCTTCTTCGGCCCCGCCCATGGCCCCCTTGCCGCCGTGGGGGAAGGGGAGGGGTGGGGGCGGATGTTGGAGCCCGAGGAGCTTCTAGAACGTTTGGAAGCCTTCCTCACGCCCAAGGACCTGGAGGGCCTTAAGCTCATCGTTTCCGCCGGGCCCACCCGGGAGTATCTGGACCCCGTGCGCTTCCTCTCCAACCCCTCCTCGGGGCGCATGGGTTACGCCGTGGCCGAGGCGGCCCGGGATAGGGGGGCGGAGGTGGTCTTGGTGGCGGGCCCCACCTCCCTCCCAGACCCTTGGGGGGTCCAGGTGGTGCGGGTGGAAAGCGCCTTGGAGATGCGGGAGGCCATCCTGGCCCAGTACCCTTGGGCCGAGGCGGTGGTCATGGCGGCGGCGGTGGCCGATTACCGCCCCGAAACCACCCTGGCCGACAAGGAGCCCAAGGTGGAGGCGGAACGAATCCTCCGCCTGGTGCCCAACCCCGACATCCTCAAGGAGTTGGGGGAAAAGAAGGGGGATAGGGTTTTGGTGGGCTTCGCCATGGAGACCCGGGAGGGTTTGGAGAGGGCCCGGGGGAAGCTTGTGCGCAAGAACCTGGACCTCATCGTCCTCAACTGGGTGAACCGGGAAGGGGTGGGGTTTGGGAGCCTGGAAAACGAGGTGGTCCTCCTCCTAAGGGATGGGCGGGTGTTGGAGCTTCCCCGGATGCCCAAGCGCCAGGTGGCCCACCGTATACTGGATTTCGTCAAGGAGTTTTGGAAAGCCTAACGGGGTGAATATGCGCAGCAAGGCCGAGCGGCACCGCGCTATCCAGGAGATCGTGAGCCGGGAGGAGATCGGCACCCAGAAGGAGTTGGTGGAGCGCTTACGGCAGCTGGGCTTTGAGGTGACCCAGGCCACGGTGAGCCGGGACATCGCCGAACTCCGCCTGGCCCGCATCGCTTTGGGCAAGGGACGGCACAAGTACGCCCTGCCCTCGGTGGAGCTTCCCGAGGACGTATACGAGGAACTCAAACGGCAGTTTGGCCTTTTCGTCAAGGACGTGGACCGGGGTGGGAACATCCTGGTGGTGAAAACCGCCGAGGGGCACGCCTCGGGGATCGCCCTCCTCCTAGACCGCCTAAAGCGGGACGAGATCGTGGGCACCCTGGCGGGTGAGGACACCATCCTGGTGGTGGCCCGCACGGAGGGGGAGGCCAAGGCCTTGGAGGAGGAGCTAGGGGAACTCCTCTTGGCGGGCAGGGCCCTCAAGGGAGGGGCGTAGCGCCCAAGGTTCCAGGTGGTTGAACTTTTCCTTAAGTCCTTCCTCACCCTTTTCGTGGTCATGGACCCGGTGGGGCTGGTCCCCGTCTTCCTGGCCTTGGCGGGGGACCGCCCCCCGAAAAAGCAGGCCCAGATTGCCGCCAGGGCGGTGCTGGTGGCGGGAGGGCTTCTCGTGGCCTTTTTCTTTTTCGGAAGGGGGCTTTTGGACCACCTGGGGATTAGCCTCGAGGCCCTCCGCATCGCCGGGGGCATCCTCCTTTTCCGCATCGCCACCGAAATGGTCTTCGCCCACCACGAGCGGGAAACCGAGGAGGAGAAGGACGAGGCCCTGGTCCGGGCGGACATCTCCGTCTTCCCCTTGGCCATCCCCCTCATCGCCGGGCCTGGGGCCTTGGCCAGCGTCCTCATCCTGGGCGGGGAGGCCCGGGGGGTGGTGGGGGGGTGGGCGGTGGTCCTCTTTAGCGCTTTTCTGGTGCTCCTTTTGGCCTACCTCTTTTTGCGGGCCGCTTCGGGGATACGCCGGGCCCTGGGGCGCACGGGGGTGAACGTGGTGACCCGGGTGCTCGGCCTTTTGCTCGCCGCCCTGGCGGTGCAGTACGTGGCCGACGGGGTCAAGGGCCTCCTTTAGCCCGGTACATGCGTCGGTCCGCTTCCCGCAAAAGCGTCTCCAGGTCCTCTCCTTCCACCTCCACCCCGCCCGCCGCCACCCCGTAGGGGAGGCTCTGCCTCAGGCGGGCGATGAGGGCGGGGATTTCCCCCTGGGAAAGGCCCAGATGGAGGCTCACGAACTCGTCCCCCCCCACCCGGAAGGCCAGGTCCCGGCGGCGGGAGAGGTTTTTCAGGGCCTGGGCCAGGGCCTTAAGGGCCTGGTCCCCGGCGGCGTGCCCTTCCCGGTCGTTTAGGGCTTTGAGGCCGTTGAGGTCCCAGTAGATGAGGGCCAAGGGCTCCCCTAGGGCCTGGGCCTCGGCGAGGAGCTTGGGGAAGGTGTCTTCCAAAGCCCGGCGGTTTCCTAAGCCCGTGAGGGGGTCGGTGCGGGCTGCCATTTCCAGCGCCTGGCGCTCCTTCAAGGCCTTGAGGAGGAGGGCGGCTTCCAGGGCAAAGGCTTGGGCTAGCTCCAGGGAGAGCGGACTAAAGGCCTCGGGGTTGCGGAAATTGTCCAGGTTCATGGCCGCCAGCACCTCGCCCTCCAAGACGATGGGCAGGCCTAGGGTGGCCTGGATTTCCAAGAGGCGGCCGTGCTCAAAAAAGGCGGGCCGGGCCTCTTTAGCACCCGGGGGCGGCCCTTGAGCCAGTTGTCCACCCCAAGCCCGTACCAGGCGAGCTCCTCCTCCAAGGAGGTGCGGGCACCCAGGAGGGCTTCGGAGAAACCCTCCTGGGCTACCAGGTAGAAATACCCCCCTTCCCGAAGCAGGATGCTCCCCGCCTCCGCCCCAGGCACCGCGGCCACCGCCTCCCGGATGAGGTCCTGGAGAAGCCCCTCCGGTTCCTTGTGCTGCAAAAGCCCGCGCAAGACCTTAAGAAGCCCCTTGTAGGCCCGGGCCTGCACCGAGAGGTCCGTGGTTTCCACGAGAAGGAGGTAAGTGCCCGTGGGGGACGGGAGGCGGGCTACCTGGTAGGTCCTATCCCCATGGACCAGGGTGTCCCCTTCGGGGAAGGGTAGGCCCTGAGCCAGGGCGTTTCGCTCCACGCCGCCTTCGTGCAGGTGGAAGACCGGGTAGGGGGCCTCCATGGGGTTCATGGCGCCTCCAGGAGGAGCCTTGCGTGGGAAAGGGCAGCCTCGGTGTACTGGCCCGAGAGGAGGCGGGCGAGCTCCCGCACCCTCCCTTCCCCCTCCAGCACCTCCACCCGCACCTCCCCCTCTTCCTTGACCACCTTAAGGTGGCGGTGGGCCCGGGCGGCCACCTGGGGCAGGTGGGTCACCACCAGGACCTGGCGCTTCTCCCCCAGGCGGGCGAGGCGCTCGGCGAGCTTCCAGGCGGTTTCCCCGCCCACCCCGGTGTCCATCTCGTCAAAGACCACGGTGGGGGCCTCGGCCCCCGTGAGGAGGGCGAGGGAGAGGGCGATGCGGGAAAGCTCCCCCCCGCTGGCGGCGGAGAGGGGGGAGAGGGGCAGGCGGGGATGGGCGGCAAAGCGAAAGGCCACCTCCTCCAGGCCGAAGGGCCCGGGCTCGGGCAAGGGGGTGAGGACCACCTGGAAGCGGGCCTGGGGGAGGCCCAAGGCGGCGAGTTCCTCCTCCATGGCACGGGCGAGCTTCTTGGCTGCCCCTTGCCGGGCCTGGCTTAGCTCTGTCCCTCGCTGGAGGAGCGCTTCTTCCGCCTTGAGGAGGTCCTTGCGCACCTCTAAAAGGCGTTCCTCACCCCCTTCCAGGGCGGCAAGCTCCGCCTCGGCCCGTTCCCCGTGGGCCAGGACCTCTTCCAGGGTAGGACCATACTTGCGCTTTAAGCGCTCTAGGAGGGCCAGGCGTTCCTCCAGCTGGGCCAGGCGGCCAGGGTCGGCCTCGAGGCCCTCCAGGTACCCCTCTAGCTCCCGCACCACCGCCTCCGCTCCCTCCAAGGCGGCCTCCAGGTCCTTGGCCAGGGCTTCCAGGGTGGGGTCGTACCGCCCCCCTTGGCGAAGCTCCCGCACGGCACTCTCCCAAGGGGAAAGCCCCTCTTCGGTGAGGAGCGCATAGGCCCGGCCCGCCCGTTCCCTAAGGGTTTCCAGATGCCGCAGGCGCCGGGCTTCCTCCTCCAGTTCCCGGTCCTCCCCGGGACGGGGCCGGGCCTCCCGGATTTCCCGCAGTTGGAAGCGCAGGAGGTCTTCCCGCTCGCCCTTGGCCCTAAGGGCTTCCTCCAGGGCCTCTTTTTCCTGGAGGAGGGCCTGGTGGCGGGCATAGGCTTCCCGGTAGGCCTGGAGGTATCCGGGAGACAAGAGGGCGTCCAGGATTTCCCGCTGGCGCTTGGGGGAAAGCAGGGACAGGGCGGCGTGCTGGGCGTGCAGGGAAAGCCAGCGCTCGGCTTCCTCTTGGAGCTCCCTTAGGCTCACCACCTCCCCGTCTATGCGGGGCGTGGAGCGGGCCCCCACCCTTCGGGAAAGGACCCGCTCCCCTTCTCCCTGGAAGAAGGCGGTGACGAGGAGGCTATCCCCATAGGGCCCGATAAGCCCCTCGGCCCGCTCCCCCAAAAGGAGGGCCAAGGCGTCCACCAAGAGGCTTTTGCCCGCCCCCGTCTCCCCGGTGAGGACGTTGAGGCCGGGGGCAAGCTCCAGGGCGGCCTCGCGGATGGCGGCGAGGTTTTTCACCTCGAGGCGGAGTAGCATCCTCAACCCATTGTAAGCCCCCCCTAGGGGTGCTTGACAGGCAGGAGGGGACCTGGTAGATTCAATGTTGCGCCGGTTGAACCGGCGGGGGATCTTGAAAGCGCGGGAATAGGGCACAGCAAGCGAACCCAAACGCCCTAGTGGCGTTTTTTCTTTGGAGAGTTTGATCCTGGCTCAGGGTGAACGCTGGCGGCGTGCCTAAGACATGCAAGTCGGGCGGGCCATGGGGTTTTACTCCGTGGTCAGCGGCGGACGGGTGAGTAACGCGTGGGTGACCTACCCGGAAGTGTGGGACAACCCGGGGAAACTCGGGCTAATCCCGCATGTGGTCATGTCCTGTGGGGCATGATTAAAGGGCGAGAGTCCGCTTCCGGATGGGCCCGCGTCCCATCAGCTAGTTGGTGGGGTAAAGGCCCACCAAGGCGACGACGGGTAGCCGGTCTGAGAGGATGGCCGGCCACAGGGGCACTGAGACACGGGCCCCACTCCTACGGGAGGCAGCAGTTAGGAATCTTCCGCAATGGGCGCACC
>Ga0187841_100056_pt1 | contig 10162 bp, 10 predicted proteins | sample OCT_B_ViralDNA_FD_148972 | JGI IMG/M metagenome (GOLD analysis project Ga0187841, IMG submission 148972) | Extremophilic microbial mat communities from Yellowstone National Park, Wyoming, USA - OCT_B_ViralDNA | ecosystem: Environmental > Aquatic > Thermal springs > Hot (42-90C) | place: USA...
GGACGGGGAGGAGGCCCGGGCCCTCCTGGGGGCGGAGGGCGTTCCCCTCTTCGCAGGCTGGGTGAGGCGGGCGGCGGCCTTCCCCAAGGCCGCCCTCCTGGGGGTGCCCGTCTACCGGGTGCCCGACCCCAGGGCGAGGCTGGCCTGGGGGGACTACGCGCGGGTGGGGGAAGAGCTCCTGAGGGAGGTAGGGGGATGAGTAAGTTCGCCAGGCTCCTCAAAGAGGTCAAGGAGAAGGAGGGGGCCTCCGGGGAGCGGCCTCGGGGGAAGAGCCGGCGGGAGGACTACGTGGCCATGAAGGTCTACATCAGCAAAGAGCTTCACCGGAGGCTGAAGCTGAAAGCTGTGGAAGAGGAGAAGGAACTCTCAGAGCTGGTGGAAGAGGCTCTGAGGAAGTTACTGGTGTGACCTCCTCTTCCCCTTGCCGTGAAGGTGATAGACTTTCGGAGAACGAGGTGGCGAGGGTGGTAAACTTGGCCTGAACAAGCACGAGAGGTAGCTTACCATGTGTATATCAGACTGAAACACTACGATGATTCGGTCATTGAACGATTAGAGGAGGCGGAAGCGGAGTTCCTTAACCAGCTTGTGAGCAAAAGAGGAAAGAGGGTGGATTTAGCTGACCACGGACTTTCGAGAGCCGGAGGAGGATGCCCTTTGATTGGCGCGAGTACCTAAATTTGGCGAGGCAGCTTGGAGGTTTGCAAGGATCTGGCTACTCTCAGGAGGCGGTGGAACGTTCCGCCGTCAGCCGAGCCTACTACGCCGCTTTCTGGTGGGCAAGGAACTACGCGGAGAAAAACCTGGGGTTTCATCATCGCCCTCTTGAGAGGTAAAATAGATGATGATGGGTTACGGAATGGTTACAAAGGTAACGCTCAGCATCGAGCCACACGTGAAGGTCAAAGAACTCATGGTCACATTGGAGATCGCGCTATGCCGCGGATGACGAAGAGGACGACTTCCGTAATTACTTCCGCTACCCTGGGCTTTGAGGCCAAGCTGTGGGCGGCGGCCAACGCCCTGCGGGGCTCCATGGACGCGGCGGAGTACAAGCACGTCGTCCTGGGACTCATCTTCCTGAAGTACATCTCCGACGCCTTCGAGGAGCACCGAAAAAAGCTCCTCGCGGAGCCCTACGCGGACCCCGAGGACCCCGACGAGTACCGGGCGGAGAACATCTTCTGGGTACCCCCTGAAGCGCGCTGGTCGGAGCTGCAGAAGAACGCCCGCCAGCCCACCATCGGGGAGCTGGTGGATCGAGCGATGGAAGCGGTGGAGCGGGACAACCCCTCCCTCAAGGGCGTCCTCCCCAAGGACTACGCGCGTCCGACGCTCAACAAGACCCATCTCGGTCAGCTCATCGACCTGTTCTCCAACCTCCACCTGGGGGGCAGCGAGAACCACGCCCAGGACATCCTCGGTCGAGTTTACGAGTACTTCCTTGGGCAGTTCGCGAGCAAAGAGGGAAAGAGGGGCGGAGAGTTCTACACGCCGCGCTGCGTCGTCAAGCTTCTGGTGGAGATGCTCCGCCCATATAGGGGGCGGGTCTACGACCCGTGCTGCGGCTCAGGTGGCATGTTTGTCCAATCGGAGGAATTCATTAAAGCTCACGGCGGCCGCATAGGTGATATCAGCGTCTACGGACAGGAGCTCAACTACACGACCTGGCGCCTATGCGAGATGAACCTGGCCATCCGCGGAATCGATGGTCGCATCGAGCAGGGCGATACGCTCCTCAACGACCGCTTCCCCGACCTCAAGGCGGACTACATCCTCGCCAATCCGCCCTTCAACATGAAGAACTGGGGCGGGGAGCACCTCCGGGGGGACAAACGCTGGAAGTTCGGAATTCCGCCCGTCAACAACGCTAACTTCGCCTGGGTCCAGCACATCATCCACCACCTTGCACCGACGGGGCTGGCGGGCTTAGTACTTGCCAACGGCTCCATGTCCTCCACCCAGTCGGGTGAGGGCGAGATCCGCAAGAACATCATCGAGGCGGACCTGGTGGACTGCATGGTCGCGCTACCCGACAAGCTGTTCTATTCCACCCAGATCCCCGCTTGCCTGTGGTTCCTGGCGCGGGACAAGCGCAACGGACGCTTCCGGGACCGGCGTGGCCAGGTGCTCTTCATCGACGCCCGCCGCATGGGCCGGATGGTGGACCGGGTGCACCGGGAACTAACGGACGAGGAGATCCGGAAGATCGCCGACACCTACCACGCCTGGCGCGGGGATCCCGACGCGGGCGAATACCGGGACATCCCCGGCTTTTGCAAGAGCGCGACGCTGGAGGAAATCCGCCAGCACGGCTACGTCCTCACCCCCGGCCGCTACGTCGGCGCACCGGAACAGGAGGAGGACGACGAGCCGTTCGAAGCCAAGATGGCTCGGTTGGTGGCGCAGCTTGCGGAACAGCAAGCCGAAGCCCGTTGGCTCGATGAGGCGATCTGGAAGAACCTGAGGGAGCTGGGGTATGGCGGTTGAGGATCTGTTGAAAGCCAAGCGGGGAGAGATCCTGCGCGTGTGTGACAAGTACGGCGCCTACAACGTGTGTGTCTTCGGCTCGGTAGCTCGGAGCGAAGCCGATGAACAGAGCGATATTGATTTCCTCGTTGAGCTTGAGCCGGGCCGGACCCTTTTTGACCTGGGAGGCCTCCAATACGATTTGGAGCAACTCCTGGGGTGCCGGGTGGATGTGGTGACAGAACGCGGTCTTAAGCCTCGTATTCGAGAGCGTGTGCTTCGAGAGGCATTGCCGCTATGAGAGACCTCAAGGAACGGCTGCGGGACATCTTGGAAGCGATCGCCGCCATTGAACCATACCGCGATCGCGCTCGAAGCGCCTTCGAGCAGGACGAGCTGCTCCAGGTATGGTTCCTTCGGCACCTACGGATTATCGGAGAGGCGGCGCGCAGGCTACCCGAGGAGATCAGGAATCTGGACCTTGACATTCCCTGGCACAAGATTATCGGCATGCGCAATATCCTCATGCACGGGTATTTCGCCATCGACCTGGATGTTGTCTGGGATGTGGTGCAACGAGATGTTCCCCTGCTCAAGCCCGCAGTAGAGGCATTGCTCACGAAACCGGAGGACCAAGGCTATGGTGGGTGAAGTTCAGCTCGGGCAAGTGGGTGAGATCATTATGGGTCAGTCACCTCCTGGCGAGACCTACAACGAGCATGGGGACGGTTTACCCTTCTTCCAAGGAGTTGCCGACTTCAACTATCGCCACCCAACGCCGCGTGTTTTCTGCACAGCGCCATCACGAATCGCACTTCCCGGGGACATCTTGTTGAGCGTTCGAGCGCCGATCGGCCGAGTCAACATCGCGGACCGCATATGTGCCATTGGTCGCGGATTGGCCATCATCCGGCCCAAAGCCCAAAAAGATGGCCGCTATTTGGAGTTTGTGCTCCGAATGCTGGAACCAACATGGCATCTCATTGAGGGTGGCGGTTCGGTGTTTGGTAATGCGACGCGACGGGACTTAGAAACACTACGTATACCCTGGCATGAAAACGCATGTGAGCGACACGCCATTGCCCACATCCTTGGCACGCTGGACGACAAAATAGAGCTGAACCGGCGGATGAGCGAGACACTGGAGGCGATGGCGCGGGCGCTCTTCAAGGCGTGGTTCGTGGACTTCCTGCCTGTGCGGGCGAAGATGGAGGGCCGCTGGCGGCGCGGCCAGTCCCTCCCCGGCCTCCCCGCCCACCTCTACGACCTCTTCCCCGACCGCCTGGTGGACTCGGAGCTGGGGGAAATACCGGAGGGGTGGAGGGTGGTCAGACTGGGTGATTTAATCTCTTTTGAGAAAGGTAGAAAACCCCCCGTTTCTTATCCATTGCCTTGTAAGGGGTGCCTGCCTGTGGTTCTGATAGAGAATTTCAACGGGATAGTGTCTTCTTATGCCTTACCCAAAGGTATGACCATTGCCCAAGAAAAAGATGTTCTTATGGTCATGGATGGTGCAAGCTCTGGGCGCGTAGAAACAGGGTATTACGGCATTGTTGGTTCTACCTTAGCTAAAATTACCCTGCGTGAAGGTTCAGGGGTGGGAACTCACTTTTTATACTATGCCCTCAAGCTGCTGGAGCCTGAAATAAGAAAACATCTAACAGGTACTTCCATACCACATGCAGACAAGAACTGGATATCTGCCCAAATGGTGTGCTTTCCTAACAAGGGCGAGCTGCTTTTTTACTTTGAAGAAATTATCGGACAAATACGGGAACGTATAAGAGCTTTGCGTGGCGAATCTCGCACCCTCGCCGCCCTGCGCGATGCGTTGCTGCCAAAGCTCATCCGCGGGGAGATTCGGGTGAAGGAGATGGAGCAACTGGTTTTGCAACATGTCTCGAACACCCAAGAGGAGGATTAACCGATGGCTAAGAAGAGGGTGTTTATCAGTTTCGACTTCGACCATGATGAGGACCTTCGCAATCTCCTCGTAGGTCAAGCGAAGAACCCAGATTCACCATTCGATATCGCAGACTGGTCGGTCAAGGAGCATCTGACTGGCGACTGGAAAGAAAAGGTTCGCCAACGCATTCGTAGGACTGACCTAACCATCGTTATCTGTGGTGAATGGACCCACACGGCTACAGGGGTTGCTGAGGAGCTCAGGATCACGCGGGAGGAGGGCAAGCCCTACTTCCTGCTCTGCGGGCGTGCTGGCAAAAAGTGCACAAAACCGAAGACAGCGCTGCCGTCGGATAAGATACACGAGTGGACTTGGGATAATCTCAAGAAACTTATCGGGGGCGCGAGGTAGCTCATGGCTGACGAGCCAACTCACCGATTGATTCGCCATACAACAGAAACCTACGGGGAGTCTTTTAAGGCCCACCTTCTTGAGCAGTACAAGCTATATGTGGAATCGGCGGAAAAGGTTAGCGAGCGACGGGTGTCGGCGAACAACTACCTGCTAACCGTCAACGCTTTCCTCGTAACCCTCTATGGACTGTTGGCGGGGAGTCCGTACAAGAGTAGCTGGACCGTCCTGGTTCCCATCGCTGGCATCCTCGTGTCGTTAACTTGGTGTCGTATCATTACCTCGTACCGAGACCTGAACACGGTCAAGTTCCAGGTTATACACGAGCTCGAGCAAGAGATGCCGGCAGCGCTTTACGCATATGAATGGCTCAAGGCGGAGGAAGGCCGTGGGAAGGTCTATCGTCCGCTCACCCACCTTGAGCGTTGGGTACCGCTCATATTCGTGCTACTTTATCTACTTCTTGCGATTTTCGGTGCGATAGACTGGTTGACATGAGCACTTTCTCCGAATCCACCGTCGAATCCGCGGCCCTCGCCTGGCTCTCAGAGTTGGGCTGGCAGGTGAAGCACGGGTCAGAGATCGCCCCCCATGGGTTCTTCGCCGAGCGGCAGGATTACGGCCAGGTCGTCCTCAACCAGCGCTTGCGGGACGCCCTGGCGCAGCTGAACCCCGACCTCCCACCGGAAGCGCTCCAGGATGCCCTCCGCAAACTTGTGAATCCACCGGGGGCAACCCTGGAGCAGCGCAACCGTGCCCTTCACCGTATGCTCGTGGACGGTGTGACGGTGGAGTACCGGCGACCGGACGGTGCCATCGCCGGGGCGCAGGCTTGCGTCCTTGACTTCGACGATCCAGACAACAACGACTGGCTCGCTGTGAACCAGTACACCGTGGTGGAGAACCGCCACACGCGCCGACCGGATGTGGTGCTCTTCGTGAACGGTCTGCCGCTGGCCGTCATCGAGCTGAAGAACCCGGCGGATAAGCGGGCTACGATCTGGTCCGCCTACCAGCAGCTCCAAACCTACAAGCACGAGATTCCATCGCTCTTCACCTACAACGAGGTCCTGGTCATCTCCGACGGACTGGAGGCACGCATCGGCACGCTCACCGCCGACCGAGACCGGTTTATGCCCTGGCGGACGATTACGGGAGAAGCGATTGCCCCGCCGGACCTTTCGCAGCTGGAGGTGCTGGTCAGAGGCGTATTCGAGCCAAAGCGCTTCCTCCAGCTCGTCCGCGACTTCGTCGTGTTCGAGGACGAAGGCGGCGGGAAGCTCGCCAAGAAGATGGCGGGCTACCACCAGTTCCACGCGGTGAACGTGGCGGTGGAGGAGACCCTGAGAGCAGCAGGGTTGCAGGCAAGCGTCATCGCGGAAGAGACGGGCCGATCCGAGGCAGAGCGGAAGCCCGGCGGCAAGCCTGGGGACCGCCGCATCGGCGTCATCTGGCACACCCAGGGCGCGGGCAAGAGCCTAACTATGGTGTTCTACGCAGGACGTATCATCCGTCACCCGGCGATGGAGAACCCGACCATCGTGGTCCTCACCGACCGGAACGACCTGGACGGCCAGCTCTTCAGCGTCTTCTCCCGCTGCCGTGAGCTCTTGGGGCAGGAGCCCGTCCAGGCGGAAAGCCGCGCCCACTTGCGGGAGCTGCTGCAGAACCGCCAGGCGGGCGGGATCATCTTCACCACGATCCAGAAGTTCCTGCCCGAGGAAAGGGGCGACCGGTACCCGGTACTCTCGGACCGGCGGAACATCGTGGTCATCGCCGACGAGGCCCACCGCAGCCAGTACGACTTCATCGATGGCTTCGCCCGCCACATGCGGGACGCCCTACCCAATGCGTGCTTCATCGGGTTCACGGGGACGCCCCTCGAACTGGACGACCGCAACACACGCGCTGTCTTCGGTGACTACATCTCCATTTACGACATCCAGCAGGCGGTAGAAGACGGGGCTACCGTGCCCATCTACTACGAGAGCCGGCTGGCCAAGCTGGATTTGCCGGAGGAAGAGAAACCAAAGGTGGACGAGGAGTTCGAGGAGGTAACCGAGGGGGAAGAGGTCGAGCGCAAGGAACGCCTCAAGACTAAGTGGGCAAGCCTGGAAGCGGTGGTGGGAGCAGAGAAGCGGCTTCGCTTGATCGCTCAGGACATCGTGAGCCACTTCGAACAGCGACTGGAAGCGCTGGACGGAAAGGCCATGGTGGTCTGCATGAGCCGGCGCATCTGCGTAGAGCTGTACAACGAGATCGTTCGCCTCCGCCCGGAGTGGCACCACGAGGACGACGACAAGGGCGTGATCAAGGTGGTGATGACGGGCTCGGCTTCGGATCCGCCGGAATGGCAACCGCACATCCGGAACAAGGAGCGCCGGGAGTTCCTGGCAAACCGCTTTCGGGACCCGAAGGACCCCTTCAAGATCGTCATCGTCCGCGATATGTGGCTTACGGGCTTTGACTGCCCGAGCCTGCACACGATGTACGTGGACAAGCCCATGCGCGCCCACGGACTGATGCAGGCCATCGCGCGGGTGAACCGGGTCTTCCGCGACAAGCCGGGCGGGCTCGTGGTGGACTACCTGGGTCTGGCGCACGAGCTGAAGCAGGCGCTGGCCACGTACACGAAGAGTGGAGGCACAGGGAAGACCGCTATTGACCAAGCCGAAGCAGTAGCGGTGATGAAGGAGAAGTACGAGGTCTGCTGTGACCTCTTCCATGGCTTCGACTGGTCCAAATGGAAAACGGGCAGCCCCGAGGAGCGCTTGTCGCTGCTTCCTGCAGCACAGGAGCATATCCTGGCGCAAGAGAACGGCAAGGAACGGCTCTTGAAGGAGGTGACCGAATTGTCCAAAGCCTTCGCCCTTGCCGTGCCTCACGAGGAAGCCCTGGCGATCCGCGACGATGTGGCGTTCTTCCAGGCCGTTCGGGCAGCGCTGGCAAAACGGGTGCCCATGGAGGAACGGCCTGAGGAGGAGCTGGACCACGCCATCCGGCAGATCATCTCGCGAGCTCTCACGCCGGAAGGTATCATCGACCTCTTCTCCGCCGCAGGCTTGAAGAAGCCGGACATCTCCATCCTCTCCGATGAGTTCTTGGCCGAGGTCCGGGGCATGCCGCAGAAGAACCTGGCTGTGGAGCTCCTCCGCAAGCTCCTGGAGGGCGAGATCAAGGTGCGGCGGCGCAAGAATGTGGTGCAGGCGCGGTCATTTGCCGAGATGCTGGAGCAAGCCATCCGGCGCTACCAGAACCGGGCGGTGGAGGCGGTGCAAGTCATTGAAGAGCTCATTGCCCTAGCCAAGGAGATGCGCGAGGCGAACCGGAGAGGCGAACAACTTGGCCTTTCCGAAGAAGAACTCGCCTTCTACGACGCCCTCGAGAGCAACGAGAGCGCGGTGAAGGTCCTCGGCGAACCCACGCTAAAACAGATCGCACGGGAGCTGGTGGAGACGGTGCGGCGGAACGTGACCATCGACTGGGCCGAGCGGGAGAACGTGCGGGCCAACCTGCGGCGCCTCGTGAAGCGGGTGCTGCGGAAGTACGGCTACCCGCCCGACAAGCTGGAGAGGGCCACCCAGACCGTCATGGAGCAGGCAGAGGTTTTGTCGGAGGCGTGGGCGGCAGGATAAACAACGGCTTGTCACCCTACGGCCTCTTTCGGAGCCCCATGAGAGGCTCTGATGGGAAAGCCATTCATAAGGACTCCCCCTATATCTCTCCCCACATTCCGCACCCCCCTCATTCCAGGAGGTAATATCGCCCCGCCCCCAGCAGGCGCACCGCGGTCTCGTGATGGGGGGCCAGGTTGAGGACCAGGGGCCTACCCTCCAGCTCCACCAGGCGCACCCAGATGAAGAGCTGGAACACCCAGCGCAGGGTGGGTCTTTGGGTAGGCCTGCCCTTCTGGTCCGGCAGGCTGGACCCCGTCTCGGCCAGACCCCGCCGCAGCGCCCACTCCCCCAGGGCGTAGACCAAAAGGGCCAGGGCCATCACCATCCCCAGGACCATCACCCGCTCCGGCCGCTTCAGGAAGGCGCTGCCGGTGAAGAACAGGGGGTCTTTGAGAAACCGGAAGCCCCGCTCCACCGTCCGCCCCTGGTCCTTGTACCGCCCCAGCATCTCCCCGGCCGGCAGGGCCTCCCGGTCTAGGACGTTGGTGGCCAGGAGGAAGCGTCCTAGGCCCCGCCTCGCCCGCTCTAGCTTCCCCTCGTCCACCTCCAAGCGGGCCAGGAGGCGGTAGCTCACCGAGAGGGGCGCCTCCCCCTTCCGGGGACGCCCCACCCGTCCCCGGCGCCGCTCCTCCTGCACCCCCAGGTAGACCAGGCGGTGGTAGGGAGTTCTCGATGCGGCCCAGCACCGAGGTGGGCGCTCCTCTTGCAGACCCACTTACAGACCCAAGTACAAGCCTTAGAATCTAGAATAGGGAGGAAACAAGAATGTGGAAAACCACCCTGTTGCTGGGAATCGTAGTCACGGTGTGGCTACTTGTAAAGCACGCAGGTGTTGCCCAAGTGTCCAACAACCCCAGAGATAAAGGCTATGAGCAACCCTCGTGGGAGGTCGTACACGGATTCCGCCCTAAAACATCTTTGAATGCGGTAGCCAAGGGAGATGGTAAGCTTGTGGTGGTCGGTAGCGAAGACGGACTCGTTCTCCTCTCCGAGGACGGCTCTCCCAAAAACCTGAAGGAGCAAAACTCCTCGACTGACCAACTTTTGTTCGGAGTAGCCTTCGGCGGGGGGCGGTTTGTCGCCGTGGGAGATAATGGCGTAATTATCAGCTCCTCTGACGGGAAAGCTTGGACGTTGCACCACGAAAACCCTTGGTGCCAAGGGGGACCCCTTTGCTATTCGGTTTTTGAGGACATCGCTTATGGCGCAGGCCGCTTTGTAACCGTAAGCACCAAGGGAGAGGTTATGGTCAGCGAGGACGGCTTCAACTGGGTTGAAGCCGGCGTTGTGTACATAAGAGACAACAACTTTGGGAGCAACTTTAGGGTATATTCCCTACTTCACGATGGGAGAAGGTTTGTGGCTTTTGGCAAGAGGCGGTTCCTCCCTGAAGAACCTGTTGTAGTCGGCTACTCCTTGGACGGCGTGAGCTGGCGAACGCAGGACCTTCCCTTTGCCATGATGGGGGGGAAAGCCGTGTACGCCAAAGGAAAATACCTTCGTGTGCTACCTCATAGCTCCACCCCGGCCATCCTGAGCAAGACCCGGCTCCGAATGAGGTTGTGGACCAAAAGGATCAGGTTTACCCGGGCCGCCAGGCCCCAAAAGGACCGAGCTTCTATACGGTGAAGGCCCAAAGACCGCACCATCACGCTGAAGCGAACTTCAATCCAGTTCCTGACCCTCCCCATCCAACCTC
>Ga0187841_100058_pt1 | contig 9969 bp, 9 predicted proteins | sample OCT_B_ViralDNA_FD_148972 | JGI IMG/M metagenome (GOLD analysis project Ga0187841, IMG submission 148972) | Extremophilic microbial mat communities from Yellowstone National Park, Wyoming, USA - OCT_B_ViralDNA | ecosystem: Environmental > Aquatic > Thermal springs > Hot (42-90C) | place: USA...
GCATGGAGCCGCCCTAGAAGGGGGACCCGTCCCCCCACAGCGTCCAGCAGGGAAAGGATCACCAGGTTGAAAACCGTACTGCCCAGCACGTCGCCCACGGCAATGTCCACAAGCCCCTGGAGGGCTGCGCTGGTGCCCGTCAAAAGCTCAGGCAAAGAGGTGGTGGCCGCCACCAGGATGAGCCCCACCCAAGCCCGGCCCCAGCCCCGCTTCTCCGCCAGGGCATCCCCGTAGTAGGCCACCCGGGCCCCGGCCAAGACCACCACCAAGGCCACGCCCAGGAAGGCGAGAAAGGTCATAGCCGGGCCTGGAGGAGCTTTAAGAGGTCAAAGCGGGAGATGATGCCGATAGGCCTTCCTTCCCTATCCACCACGGGCACGTGGTTGATATCGTAGGTGAGCATGCGTTCCAACACCCGGGCCAAGGGCTCCTCGGAACCCACGGCGTGCACCGGGGCGGTCATGATCTCCTCCACCCGGGTGGTGCGGGCCTCCTCGAGGATCCGCTCAAGCCCAGCCCCGTCCAGATAGCGGCCCATCAGCATGGGGGCCCGGTAGGTGGAAAAGGGAATCCCCCGCTCCTTGAGAAAGTCCGTTTCCGTAACGATGCCCACCAGCCTTCCCTCCTCATCCACCACCAGCACGCTCCCGATGCGGCGCTCCACCATAAGCCGCGCCACCTCGTCCAAGGTGGCACCCAAGGGCACGCTCACCACCGGGCTCACCATCACCTCTTTCGCCTTCACCGCCGCACCTCCTTTCGCCATACTAGCCGGTCCACCGCCTCCGCCACGCCCCAGGCCAAAAGGGCGAGGGCCAGCACCAAAGCCCAAAGCCAGGGCACGAGGGGCACCGCCTCCACCAGCCCTGGCGCCAGGCTACCCAAGGCCACCTGGAGGGCGATTCCCAAGGCCACGGCCCCGTGCAGGTAGGGGTTGGGCAAGGGGTAGAGTTGGGTGTGCCGGGCAGCGTAGGCGAAGAAGAGTTGCCCCACGGCCATGAAGTGAAAGGCGGCGCTCCGCGCCGCCTCCACCCCCACCCATAGGGGAAGGAGGGCCAACAGGAGAAGGGCAAGGCCCGCCTTAATCCCCCCCGTAAGGAGGACGAAGCGGAGGGAAGGCCCATCCAAGAGAGGACTTTCCTTGGGCCTTGGCGGGCGCCTGAGCACCCCGGGGTTCTGGTCCAAGGCCAAGGCCAAGGCGGGGAGGCCATCCGTCACCAGGTTGATCCAGAGGATCTGCACCGCGGTGAGGGGCAAAAGGAGGTGCCCAGCGGCATCCCTCAGGCCCAGGAGCGCAGCGAGGACCATGCCCACCGCCACCACCAGGATCTCCGAAAGGTTGGTGGAAAAGAGAAAGCGGAGGAACTTCTGGATGTTCTCGTAGATGCTCCGCCCCTCCTCAATGGCGGCCACCAGGGTGGCGAAGTTGTCGTCCAAAAGCACCAGGTCCGCCACTTCCCGGGAGACGTCCGAGCCCCGCTGGCCCATGGCCACCCCCACGTCCGCCCGTTTCAGGGCCGGGGCATCGTTCACCCCGTCCCCGGTCATGGCCACCACCTCCCCCGCCTTTTGCAGGGCCTCCACAATCCGAAGCTTCTGCTCCGGCTTTACCCGGGCGAAGACGTCCACTTCCAGAAGCTCCTCATCGGTCAGGGCCTCCAGGTCTTCCCCCGTGGCCACGGTTTCCACCGGGAGGCCGATGCGCCGGGCCACGGCCACGGCGGTGGCGGGGTGGTCCCCCGTGACCACCACCACCCGCACCCCCGCCTCCAGGATGCGGCGCATGGCCTCCGGCACCTCGGGCCGGGGCGGGTCTAGGAGCAAGACGAAGCCGAGGAAGCGAAGGTTTTCCTCCCTCTCCCCTTCCCCAAAGGCCAGGGCCAATACCCTGAACCCCTTGGCGGCGTGGGCTTCCGCCTCTTCCAGGAGGTGGCGCTTTTCCTCCTCGGAAACCCCAAGGCGGGGGATGAGGGCCTCGGGGGCGCCCTTGAGGTAGCTCCCTTGGGCCGTGGTCACCCGCATGTACTTCCAGGCGCTGTCAAAGGGACGCTCGGAAAGGCGGGGGTATTCCTTCCGTAGCCGCTCCACGTCCAAGCCCGCCTTCTGGACGTGGCGGAGGAGGCCAAGCTCCAAGGGGTCCCCCGCACCCGTGGCCAGGTCAGCGTCGTTGCAGAGGGCCATGGCCAGCAGTGCCCCTTCCGGGTCGTGCCCCACCACGCCCTCCACCTCCATGCGGTTTTCCGTGAGGGTGCCCGTTTTGTCCGTGGCGATCACCGTCACGCTCCCCAAGGCCTCCACCGCCGCAAGCCGCCGCACCACCGCCTTGCGGCGCGCCATCCGCTCCACCCCCAGGCTCAAGGCCAAGGTGAGGATGGCGGGAAGCCCCTCGGGCACGGCGGCCACCGCGAGGGCCACGGCGAAGAGGACCACCTTGGCGGAAAACCCCTCCACCGCAAAGCCCAGGAGGACCAGGGCCACGGCGAGGAGGAGCACCCAGCGCGCCACCCGGTTGCCAAAGACGTGGAGGCGGCGCTCCAAGGGGGTCTTTTCCTCCTCCATCCCGGCAAGAAGGGCGGCGATGCGCCCCATGGCGCTCTCTAGTCCGGTGCGGGTCACCTCCATGAGGACCCGTCCCCGCACGAGGAGGGTCCCGGCGTAGACCTCCTCCCCTTCCCCCTTCTCCACGGGCACGCTTTCCCCCGTGAGGACGCTCTCGTCCACCAGGACCCCGCTCGCTTCCCGCAACACGCCGTCGGCGGGGATGCGGTCCCCCGCCTCCAGGCGCACCACGTCCCCCGGGACCAGCTCCCGGCTCGGCAGGCGCACAAAGCGGCCATCGCGTAGGACATAGACCATGGGCTCCGCCAAGGCCTTAAGCCGCTTTAGGGCCTCCTCCGAGCGCTTTTCCTGAAAGGTGCCAAGCCCAGCGTTCAGGAGGAGGATGGCGAGAATGCTTAAGGACTCCAGGGGAACCCCCTTTGCCCCCTCGGCACCCCAAAGGGAGAGGTCAATGAGGAGAGCGAAGAGGAGGATGTAGATGAGAGGGCTTTGGAACTGACGCAAAAACTTCCGCCAAAGGGGCTCTTCCGGCTTCTCCGGAAGGGCGTTGGGGCCAAACGTCGCCAGCCGTTTCCTCGCCTCCTCCGTAGAAAGCCCCCGCATGGGCTTTAGGATACATAAGGAGCCCAGGGCTTGTTGTCCCGCGCCGCCGCGGTTTAGCATGGAGACATGCTGCAGTACCCCGAGCTACCCCTTGGAAGCCCTCTTATTGACGCCGAACTCCCCGACCCCCGGGGTGGGCGCTACCGGCTTTCCCAGTTCCAAGAGCCCCTTCTGGCGGTGGTCTTCATGTGCAACCACTGCCCGTACGTGAAGGGGTCCATCGGCGAGCTCGTGGCCCTGGCGGAAAAGTACCGGGGGAAGGTGGCCTTCGTGGGCATCAACGCCAACGATTACGGGAAGTATCCCGAGGACAGCCCCGAGGGCATGGTGGCCTTCGCCAAGGAGCACGGCATCTTCTTCCCCTACCTCTTGGACGAAAGCCAGGAGGTGGCCAAGGCCTACAAGGCCCTGAGGACCCCCGAGGTCTTCCTCTTTGACGAAAGGAGGCTCCTCCGCTACCACGGCCGGGTGAACGACAGCCCCAAGGACCCCACCAAGGTGCAAAGCCACGACCTCGAGGCGGCCATAGAAGCCCTCCTCCAGGGCCAAAACCCTCCCCTCGCCGAGGCCCCCGCCATTGGGTGCACCATCAAGTGGAAGCCGGGCAACGAGCCCGAGGTGAAGGTGGGCTAAGACCTCTTTAAAATGGGGCGGGCGCCCTGCGTCCAAGGAGGTTATATGCGCGTTCTGGTCACAGGCGGTGCCGGCTTCATCGGCAGCCACATCGTGGAAAGCCTATGGAAAGAAGGGGTGGAGGTGGCGGTCCTGGACAACCTGGCCACGGGCAAGCGGGAAAACGTGCCCCAGGGGATTTACTTCTACAAGGTGGACCTTAGGGACAAAGAGGGGCTTGAACGGGTCTTCCGCGAGTTCCGCCCCACCCACGTTTCTCACCAAGCCGCCCAAGCCTCGGTGAAGGTCAGCGTGGAAAACCCCCTTTTGGACTTTGAGGTGAACCTCATGGGGGGGCTAAACCTCCTCGAGGCCTGCCGCAAGTGGGGGGTGGAGAAGCTGGTCTTCGCCTCCACGGGCGGAGCCATTTACGGGGAGGTTCCGGAAGGGGAAAGCGCCGAGGAAACCTGGCCCCCTAGGCCCAAAAGCCCCTACGCCGCCAGCAAGGCCAGCTTTGAACACTACCTTTCCGCCTACGGCCAAAACTACGGCCTCAAGTGGGTAGCCCTGCGCTACGCCAACGTCTACGGGCCCCGCCAAGACCCCCACGGGGAGGCCGGGGTGGTGGCCATCTTCGCCGAAAGGGTCTTGAAGGGAGAGCCCGTCACCCTCTACGCCCGCAAGACCCCCGGGGACGAAGGGTGCGTGCGGGACTACATCTACGTGGAGGACGTGGTGCGGGCCCACCACCTGGCCCTAAGGGGCCTGGAAGGGGTCTACAACGTGGGCACCGGGGAAGGCCACACCACCAAGGAGGTCCTGGAGGCCGTGGCCGAGGCCGTAGGGAAAACGCCCGAGGTGAAGGCTGCCCCCCCGCGCCCAGGGGATTTGGAGCGGAGCGTCCTCTCCCCCCTAAAGCTCATGGCCCACGGCTGGCGGCCCGAGGTGGGCTTTAGGGAGGGCATCCGGCGCACGGTGGCGTATTTCCGGAAGGATTAACCCACCGCCCGCCCCCATCCAAGGCCCACGAGCGCTTAGCCCCAGGCCCGTGGTTGCCGCGGGTTCGCTCCCCTACCCACTTCCCGGAAAGCGGGGGTTTTCTGGGGAGGCCTCAAGGGCGCTTGGGGGCGGGGTGTTTACGCTCTTGCCCCCCTTCTGGTAGGCGGGAAAAGGGGAAAGCGCGCCCTCGGGGAACCCGGCTCTTCCCGGCCACCCGCGCCTTGGCCGAGCGGATTCTCGCCTACCCCTCTTGGTCCTTGGGCTTAGGCCCCTCCTCCCCAAGACCCTCCGGGTCCTCCGTGAGGAGGCGCCGGCGGGCCAGGCGCACCCTGGCCCGCAGGGCGGCTAGGGCCTTCCGGTCCTCCCGAAGCCGCTTCTTGGCCCTCTTTAGGGCTTCCTCCCGCGCCTTCGGGCCCACGCCCCCCAGGACCTCCCGCCGGGCGAAGAAGGCCTCGAGGCCCATCCAGGCCACAAGCTCCTCCCGCTCCACCCCCAAGAGCTCGGGCCGCACCCCCGGCAGGGCGCCCCGCACCCGCCGGTAGGCCTCGGGGAGGGGCACACCCCTGCGCACCAAGAAGTCCACCGCCTCCGAGGCCAAAACCTCCGGGGAAAGGGCCTCGAGGAGAAGAGCCGGCTCAAAACGGCTCTCCTCCAAGGCTACCCGGGTGAGCGCTAGCGCCGCCTCCGCCTCGGCCAAGAGGCTGGCTAGGGGCTCCAGGACCCCCGTGGAGTGGTCGTTGAGGTCCGTGAAGGGGGTATTGTGGTTGAGGTAGGCCAAAACCCCAGCCCCGCCCACCAGGCTCCCCGCCCGGATGCGGGCGTGCTCCAGCACCACCGGGTTCCGCTTTTGCGGCATGAAGCTGGAGCCTTGGGCGAGGCTTTCCCCTACCACGAAGGCGCCCCGGGCCGCCCAGGCCAAGAGGTCGGTGAGGAGGCGGGAAAGGCTCGTACCCAAGCCCGCCAGGGCAAAGGCTAGCTCCAAGGCGTAATCCCCGGCGGCCACGGCGTCCAGGGTGTGCTCCACGGGCCCCTGGAAGCCCAAGAGGTGGGCGAGGCGCACGCGGTCCACGGGGTAGGGGCTTCCCGCCAAGGCGCTTGCCCCCAAGGGCGAACGGTCCAGGGTGGAAAGGGCCTGGACAAGCCTCCGGTAGTCCCGCTCCAAAAGGGCCTCCACCCCAAGGAGGTAGTGGTCCAGGGTAGAGGGCTGGGCCGGCTGGTGGTGGGTGGCAAGGACGAGGGGCACGCCAAAATGAGCCTCCGCAAGGCGCAAAAGGGCATGCCTTAAGCGCAGAAAGTCCCCAAGAAGCCCAAGGACCTGGTCCTTTAAGTAGGCGCGGAAGACGGTGAGGTCCAGATCGTTTCGGGAGAGGCCGCGGCGCACCGCCCCCGCCACCTCCTCCCCCCAGTGCTCGGAAAGCTGGAGCTGAATCTCGAAAAAAAGACGTCCTCCACCTCCCCCGTGAAGCTGGGAAGGGGCAGGGTCCGAAGCTCCCTTAAGGCGAACACCGCCTCCTTAGCCTTTGGGATTCCCAGGCGGGCGAGCTCCAGGGCATAGGCGGTGAGGGCGTCAAAGAAGTGGGGCACCAGGCGCTCCCGGGCGAAGCGGTAGTGGGGGGCCAGGACGAAGCGGCGGTACACCCCGTGCCAGCGCATGCCCCCATCCTAAGACCGTTGACGGGGAGAAGGCCCCGTGTTATGTTGACCGCAAGCAAAGCCGGAAGGAGGCGAACATGAAGCGCAGGGAATTTTTGCGGAAAGTGGGCGTGGGTTCCATGGTGGCCCTGGGCATGCCCTACATCGCCCTAGCCCAGGCCAGGCCGGTGAAGCTCGCCACCCTCTTGCCCCTCACGGGGCCCTTTGCCTTCGCCGGGAACGCCGGACGGGAAGGATTTGTGGACGGGGTGGACTACGTGAACGAAGTCCTAGGCGGCATCGGTGGCCGTAAACTCGAGCTCATCGTGGAGGACACGGGCTACGACGTGGCCAAGGGCACCGCCGCCTTTAACCGGGTCCTTTCCCGGGAAAGGCCCGACGAGCTCCTTTTCGTCTACGGGGACTCCACCGGGCTTTCCAAGGCCCTGGCCCCCGAGATCGCCCGTTTGGGCCTCCCCTACTCCGCCACCAGCTTCGCCAACGAGCTCGCCGACCCCAAGACCTACCCCACCATCTTCGTTTTCGGCCCCACCTACAACGACATGATGGAGGCCCTCCTGCGCCAAATCCGCTTGGAGAAGGCCCGGGCCCGCATCGCCCTCGTCTACTCCAACACGGAGTTCGGCCGCGACCCCATTCCCTACGTGAAGGAACGGGCCAAGGCCTTGGGGATGGAGGTGGTGCACGAGGAGGTGACCCCCCCCGCCTTCACCGACGCCACCCCCGTGGTGCTCAACCTGCGGCGGGCCAACCCCGACTACGTGATCCTGCAGGGCTACGCCCTCTCCGTAGAACCCCTCATCCTGCGCACCGCCCGGGAGCAGGGCCTGCAAGCCCGGTTTATGGGCACGTACTACTCGGCGGAGCTCGCCCTCATCCAGCGGGCAGGCCCAGCGGCGGAGGGTTTCACCGTCACCTACCACAACGCCTACTGGTACGACACCCTGGTGCCCGCCGTGGACGAAATGCGCAAGTTCCGCCAGCGCAAGGGGCGGGACACCTCCTACCGTCCCACCTACTACATGGGCAGCCTCGCCGTGGCCCTGGCCGTGGCCGAGGCCATGCGCCGGGCAGCGGCGGCGGGGAAGCTCACCCGGGCCGGGGTGGTGGAGTACCTGGAAAAGCTCGGGGACTATAACGGCCTGGGCCTACAGCGGAGCTACCAGTTCGTCAACCACCGCCTGCCCTACACCAAGCTCTACCGGGCGAGCGTGCGGGAGGGACGCTTCAACGCCATCACCAACTGGATCAAGCTGGCCTAAAGGCCTCTGGCCCACCTCCGTGGAGGACCCGTGTCCGACCTCCTGCCCTACCTCATCGGCGGCCTGGCCAACGGAGCCCTTTACGGCCTCTTGGCCCTCGGCTTTGTCCTGGTTTACCGGGCCACCAGCGTGGTGAACTTCGCCATAGGGGAGTTCCTGCTGGTGGGGGCCTACCTCACCTACACCTTCGCCCTCTTCCTGCCCCTCCCCTTGGCCATCCTGGCCGCCTTGCCCCTCGCCTTCCTCTTCGGGATCTTGGTGGAGGGGGGTTTCGTACGGCCCCTATTGGGCCGGAACGTGGTGGCGGTCATCATGGCCACCATCGGCTTGGCGGCAGCCCTGGACGGGGGCGTCCAACTCCTTTGGGGGCCGGACCTCAAGTACTTGACGGGAAGCCTGCCGGACCTGGGGTTCCAAGCGGGGAGCGTGTTCGTATCCTCCCGGGCGGTGTGGAACCTCCTTTTGGCCCTCCCCCTGGGCCTAGGCCTTCTCTGGCTTCTAAGGCGGAGCAAATACGGCATCCTGGTGCGGGCCATCTCCGAGCGGGAGGTGGCCGCCCTAGCCCTCGGCATCCCCACCGCCCGCATCCTGGCCGGGGTCTGGGGGGTTTCCGCCCTCCTCGCCACCCTGGCGGGAGCCCTCTTGGCGGTGGCGAGCGGGGTGGGGCACAACCTGGTCTTCTTCGGTATGAAGGTCTTCCCCGTGGCCATCCTGGGAGGGCTGGACTCCGTGGGCGGGGCGCTTTTGGCCGGGTTCTTGCTAGGCGTCCTAGAGGCCGTTTCCCAACGCTACCTGGAGCCCATCCTCCCCGGCTTCACCGAGGCCTTGCCCTTCTTGGTGGTCCTTCTGGTGCTCTTGGTGAGGCCTTACGGGTTACTGGGCGAGCGGCAGATTGAGAGGGTGTGATGCTTTCCGTGGAGAACCTCAAGGTGGTCTACCGTGGGGTGATCCTGGCCCTGGACGGGGTTTCCCTGGAGGTAAGGGAAGGAGAGGCGGTGGCGCTTCTGGGCCCTAACGGGGCGGGAAAAAGCTCCTTGGTGCGCGCTTTAGCCGGGCTTCTACCCAAGTTTGAGGGGCGGGTCTTGGACGGGCACATCCGCTTCCTCGGCCAGGACACCACCCACCTGGACCCCGTGCGCCTTTCCCAGATGGGCCTCACGGCCGTGTTGGAGGGTAGGCCCCTTTTCCGTTACCTCACGCCCCTAGAAAACCTGGTGGCGGCGGGCCACCGCCTTTCCCCTAGAGAGCTTAAGGAGGGCATGGACGAGGTCTTCGCCCGCTTCCCCCGCCTCTTTGAGCGCCGCCACGAGCAGGCGGGCTACCTGTCGGGAGGGGAGCAGCAGATGCTCCTTTTGGGCATGGCCCTCCTCACCCGCCCTAGGCTTCTCGTGGTGGACGAGCCTTCCTTGGGCCTGGCCCCGAAGCTGGTGGAGGAGGTGATGCAAACCCTGAATGCCCTCAGGCACGAAAAGGGGCTAAGCCTCCTTCTCGTGGAGCAAAACGCCCGGGCCGCCCTGGCTATCGTGGACCGGGTCTATGTGTTGGAGCGGGGCCGGGTGGTCTTTGAGGGAGATGCGAAGGCGGCCATGGAGGACCAGGACGTGATGGAGTTTTACCTGGGCAAGGAGGAGGTGGGCTTCCGGCAGGCCCGCCGCTACCGCCGGCGGAAGAGGTGGGTGTGATGGGGGTGATCCTCGAGGCCGAGAACCTGCACCTTTCCTTTAAGGGGGTGAAGGCCCTGGCCGGGGTAACGTTCAGCGTGACCGAGGGCGAGTTCTTCGCCGTCATCGGCCCCAACGGGGCGGGCAAGACCACGCTCCTAAACGTCCTTTCTGGGGTGTACGAACCGGAAAAGGGAGAGGTGGTCTTCCTCGGGCAAAACCTCAAGGGGAAAAGCCCCCAGGAAAGGGCCCGCATGGGCCTGGGCCGCACCTTCCAAGGACTAGAGATTTTCCGGGGCATGAGCGTCCTGGACAACGTCAAACTGGGAGCCGAGTTGGCCCTGGCCAGCTACCCCTTGGGCCTCCCCCAAGCGGCGAGGGAGTGGCGGCTTAGGGCCTGGGCCGAGGAGGTGTTGGACTACCTCCACCTCTCCCCCTACCGCCACGCCCCGGCGGGGATGCTCCCCTACGGCCTCCAGAAGCGGGTGGAGGTGGCCCGGGCCCTGGCGGGCCGGCCCAAGCTCCTCCTCCTGGACGAGCCCATGGCGGGGCTTGCCCTGGAGGAGAAGCAAGACCTGGCCCGCTTCCTCCTGGACGCCCGGGAGGAGTGGGGCGTCACC
>Ga0187841_100060_pt1 | contig 9838 bp, 7 predicted proteins | sample OCT_B_ViralDNA_FD_148972 | JGI IMG/M metagenome (GOLD analysis project Ga0187841, IMG submission 148972) | Extremophilic microbial mat communities from Yellowstone National Park, Wyoming, USA - OCT_B_ViralDNA | ecosystem: Environmental > Aquatic > Thermal springs > Hot (42-90C) | place: USA...
TCGTGGACACCTACGGGGGGGCGGTGCCCCACGGGGGCGGGGCCTTTAGCGGCAAGGACCCCACCAAGGTGGACCGCTCCGCCAGCTACTACGCCCGCTACATGGCCAAGAACCTCGTGGCGGCGGGGCTTGCCCGCAGGGCCTTGGTGGAGCTCGCCTACGCCATCGGCAAGGCCAGGCCCGTTTCCCTGCGAGTGGAAACCTTTGGCACCGGCATCTTGCCCGACGAGAAGCTCACGGAGATCACCAAGAAGGTCTTTGACCCGAGGCCCTTGGCCATCATTGAAGAGCTGGACCTCCTTCGGCCCATCTACACCCCCACGAGCGCCTACGGCCACTTCGGCCGCGCTGGCTTCCCCTGGGAGGAAACGGACCGGGTAGAGGCTTTGCGGCGCGAGGCGGGCCTTTAGGCTTTCCCTTGCGGGCCCCCCGGGACCCTGCCCGGGGGGCTTAGCCGATTTCCACCCGGTTCTTCCCCTTCCGCTTGGCCCGGTAGAGGGCCTCGTCCGCCCGCTTGAGGAGGGAGAGAGGGGAGTCCGTGGGGGCGGCCTGGGCCACGCCGAAGCTGGCGGAAAGGCTAGGAACCGGGGGAACCTTGAGGTCCGCTATGCTTTGGCGGAGCCTTTCCGCCAGTGCCAGGGCCTGGGGGAGTTCGGTTTCCGGGAGGAGGACGGCGAACTCCTCGCCCCCTAAGCGCACCGCCCGGTCGCTTTGGCGGATGTGCCCTTCCAAGCACTCCGCCAAGGCCCGTAGCACCCGGTCCCCGGTCTCGTGGCCGAAGGTGTCGTTCACCGCCTTGAACCCGTCCAGGTCCAGGGTGATGAGGGCGAGGGGGCGGCCGTAGCGCTGTACCCGGAAAAGCTCCCTTTCCAGGATTAACTCCAGGTAGCGGCGGTTGCGCAAGCCCGTGAGGAAGTCGGTGTAGGCGTCCAGCTGGGCCTCGAGGTAGCCCTCCTTGATCCGGACCAGCATGTAGAGGAGGCCCACGTAGGCCAGGTTGGCCCCGAAGAACTGGGCCAGGGCGTTCAGGTGTTCCGGTTGGAGGTGGCCGCGGAAAGCCCCTAGGAGGGATAGGAGGAGGAGGGTGAGGAGGTAGAGAAGGGCCAGGCGCACCGCCTGCCGGGTTTGGAAGAAGAGGAAGCTGCTGAAGTAGACGAAGGGCACCCAGAAGGCGGCGGGGGAGAGGCCCATGGGGTTCGGGCGGAAGAGGAGCTGGTAGGCCAGGGTGGCGAGGAGGTACAGGGCGATGAGGGCGTGGGCGCTGGGCAGGACCCAGGAGGCGGAGCGGGGAAAGAACCAAAGGGAAGCGGCGAGGAGGGCGAAGCCCAGGGCCAAAACGGGCAGGAAGACCCGGTCCACGGGGTCCAGCCCTACCCTTTGGGAGGTAAAAAGGGCCACCAGGGCGAGGATGGCCCCTAGGGGCAGAAGCCCGAGGGCCATCCTCCTCCGGAGGGGGTTTAAGGGGTCCAAAAGCTCGAGGGTGGGTTGCAAGCTAACCCCAATATACCGCTCCCTGGGCAGGCCCATGCCCCCATCCTGCCAGGACCCTCCTTAACAGGGTCTTAACGTCCTAGTCCTCCAGGTAGGTGTACCCCTGGAGTTCCCGCATGTACCGTTCCAAGAAGGCCCCCTTCTCCGCCGGGGAGAGGCGGCTTTGCCGCACCAGGCGCTCCACTCCCTGGAAAAGTTCCCGGGAGGAAAACCCCATCTTCTCAATGACCTTTTCCGCTGTCTCCCCGGGGATAAAGCGCTCAATGGCGAAGCCTTCCTCGTCCACCACCACGTGGGCTTCGCCCACCTGGCCGAAGAGGTTGTGGTTGCTTCCCAGAACGTCCTGGTAAGCCCCCACCAGGAAAACCCCCAGGTAGTAGGGCTCCCCGGGGCGGATGGGGTGGACGGGGAGGCTTTGCCGCACGTCGTGGAGGTCAATGAAGCGGTCTATCTTGCCGTCGGAGTCGCAGGAGATGTCCACCAGGGTGGCCTGGCGGGTGGGGAGCTCGTGGAGGCGGGAAAGGGGCACGATGGGGAAGAGCTGGTGGATGGCCCAGGCGTCGGGGAGGCTTTGGAAGATGGAGAAGTTGCACACGAGCTTGTCGGCGAGGAGCTTTTCCAGGTCCTCAAACTCATCGGGGGCGTAGGGTAGCTCCCGCACGATGCTGTACACCCGCCGGGCGACGTGGTAGAAGATCTCCTCCGCCAAGGCCCGGTCCCTCAGGGAAACGAGGCCCAGATCGTAGAGGGTTTGCAGGGTTTCCTTGTCGGCGAAGGCGTCGTGGTAGACCTCGCGGAAGTTTTTGGCGCTCAGGCTTTGCAGGCTCTCCCAAAGCTCCTTGACCAAGGGGTGGGCCTCCTCGGGCGGGGGCTCGGGGCGCTTTTCCCCTGGAGGGGTGATGACGTCAATCACTTCCAGGACGAGGACCTGGTGGTAGGCGGTGACCGCCCGCCCCGATTCCGTGACCAGGGTGGGGTGGGGCTCGCCCTGGGCCTCCACCACCTCCTTGGTCACGTAGACCAGGTCCTCGGCGTACTCGGGGAGGGTGTAGTTGGCGGAGGCGTAAAAATTGGTCTTGGAGCCATCGTAGTCCACGGCCAGGCCCCCGCCCAGGTTTAGGTAGGCGAGGGGCGCCCCGAGCTTCCTGAGCTGCACGTAGGTCTGGGCTGCCTCCCGCACCGCCATCTTGATGCGGCGGATGTCCGTCACTTGGCTCCCGATGTGGGCGTGGACCATGACCAGGGCGTCCAGGAGGCCTTCCTCCTTCAGGATCTCCACCGCCCGGATGATCTCCGGGGTGGTGAGGCCGAACTTGGCGTTCTCTCCCCCGGAGGCCTCCCACTGCCCCGCCCCCTTGGCCTTTAGCTTGTAGCGGATGCCGATCTGGGGCTTGACCCCGAGCTCCTTGGAAAGCCGCACCACCCGGGGTCCTTCCCGGGAGAGGTCCTGGGCCAGGATGAGGGCGAGCTCCGCTTTGCTCCCCGCCTCGAGGCCGTAGTGGTAGGGCCTTCCCGCCTTGGCCACCGTTTCCAGCACCAGGCGGCGCTGGTTCACCTTCACCGGGTAAACCCCCCGGTAGCCCCCGGTGTAGCCGTACTTCTCCATGGCCCGGCGGAAGGCCTCGTTGAGCTCGCGGACGCGGGCCTCGAGGATCTGAGGAAAGCGGAGCACCAAGGGCAAGGGCCTCCCCTCGTCCCTTAGCGCCTCCACGATCTCCAAAAGCGAGGCGGCGGGGCCCTCGGGGCCCAAGGGGGTTACCTCCAGCTCCCCGTCCCGGCCCACGCGGAAAAACCCCGCCCCCCAGTAGGGCACCAGGTAGATCTCCTCGGCTTCTTTGGGGGAAAAGCGCCTGGCCGTCTTCAATCCGGGTCAACCTCCGCCCTTGAGTGTAGGACGGAAGGCCCGGGTTGTGAAGGGCTCACGTAAAGGTAACCCTCCCCTTCGGGCAAGGGACCTTCCGGGTCCACCAGGTAGAGGAAGGCTCCCCCGGGCTCGTTCACCACCACCCGCCCCCTTGCCCGAAGGAGGGGGCGTAAGGGTTCCGCCGCCTGGAAGGCGAGGGGCATGGGCCCAACCTCCTCCTCCACCTCCTCCAGGAGGTCCAGCCACTCCCGAAACGCCTCGGGGGTCACCTCCTCCGGCACCCAAAGCCGCACCGCCCCCCTTTGGTTCCCGAAGAGGCGGAAACGCCTGAGGAAGCGGCGCAAGACCCGCCTTTCCTCCCCCGAGGGGCGGAAGGTGAGGTGCTTGTGGCCGAAGACGCTGAAGCGGAAGCTCGGAGGGGCCAGGGCCCGGAGGCGGCCTATCGCCTTGGGGTCCCCCACCCGGTGCCACCAGGAAAGCTCCACCGTGGGGAAGGCCTGGCGGTAGGCCTTGAACCCCCCAGGATACCCCCTGTAGCCCTTGAGCCCTTTAAGGAGCACCTTCCTCCTGCCAGGCTTCCAGAAAGCCCAGGCCCACCCGGGCCATGAAGGGGGTGATGGTGTGGCCCGTGCCCTCCTCCACGTACCGGGCCAGGCGGCCTTCCCCGTAGTGGGGCCTAAGCGCCTCCAAGGTCTTCTCCATGCGGGCCAGGGGGACGATGAGGTCCTTGGTGCCGTGGAGGTGCAAAAGGGGAACGTTCCCGTAGGCCTCCCCCTTGAGGGCGGGGGGGGTTTGGTAGAGGGCTTCCACCTTGGGGTCCTGGATCTCCTGCCCCTGGGGGAGCTTCATGGGAAACCCGGAGCCGATAAAGGCCAGGGCCGCCCGGGGCCGGAAGCCTTCCGAAAGGAGGAGGTGGAGCACGAAGGCCCCCAGGCTTCCCCCAGCCAGGAAAAGGGGCAGGCCATACCGCCTCCTGGCCTCCTCCGCCACGGCCCAGGCCTCCTCCTTATAGCCCAAGGCCACCTGGTAGACCTCCTCCACGTAGCGGGGGCTTTTGGCGGAAGGGGGGCTTCCCCTTTCCCCGTGCCTGGGGGCGTCAAAGGCGAGGAGCAAAAACCCCCGCTCGGCGTAGCCGGGAAGGAGGGAAAGGATGTGCTCTTTGGACCCCTGCAGGCCGTGAAGGGCAAGGAGGAGGGCCTTGGGCGCCTCGGGGAGGTGGGCCAGGACGGGAAGGCCGGCCAGGGTGAGGGTTTCTTCCCGCATAGGGCTAGGTGAAGAGGCTGGACACCGACTCCCCCCGGTGGATGCGCCAGATGGCCTCGGCGAAGAGGGGGGCCACGGTGAGGGTCTTGAGCTTGGGGCCTTCCTTGGGCGGGCAGGTGTCCGTGGCCGCCACCTCCTTCACCGGGCTCTTGGCGATGCGCTCCAGGGCGGGGCCCACGTAGACCCCGTGGGTGGCGGCGGCGTAGACCTCCCTGGCCCCCGCTTGGAGGAGGGCCTCCACCGCCTCCACCAGGCTCCCGGCGGTGGAGATCTCGTCGTCCACGATGAGGGCGGTCTTCCCCGCCACCTCCCCCACCAGCATCCGTACCCGCACCTGGGTGTCGGAAACCCGCTCCTTGTCAATGAAGGCCAGGGGCAGGCCCAGCCTGCGGGCGAGGGAGCTTGCCCGCTTGATGTCCCCGGCGTCTGGGGCCACCACCACGGCGTTTTCCAGGTCCACCTGGGTGGCGAAGTGGTTGGCGATGACGGGCTCGGCGGAGAGGTGGTCCACGGGCACCTTGAAGAAACCGTGTACCTGGGGGGAGTGGAGGGTCATGGTGAGGACCCGGTCGGCCCCCGCCGTCTGCAGGAGGTCGGCGATGAGCCGGGCGGCGATGGAGATGCGGGGGGCGTCCTTCTTATCGCTCCGGGCGTAGGAGAAGTAGGGGATGACGGCGGTGACCCGGGCGGCGCTGGCCCCCTTGGCGGCGTCAATCATCATGAGGAGCTCCATCAGGTGGTCCTGCACCGGCGGGGTCAGGGACTGGACGATGAAGACGTCGCCTTCCCGGAGGCTTTCCTCGTAACGCACGAAGAGGTTATCGTTGGCGAAGCGAAGGGTGGTGCTCTTGCCCAGGGGAAGGCCCAGGGCCTCGGCGATGGCCTGGGCTAAGGGGCGGTTGGACTGGCCGGAAAAGATCAAAAGGGGGCGGTCCATGCCGTTCCCCAAGATACCATGCCCCCCTAAAGCGGGGTAAGCGCCGCCTGTTTGGGCGTGGTCACCTCGGGGCCCGTGGGGTGGAGGTAGACGTTCACCTCCGTGCGCACGCCGAAGGTTTCCAGGTAAAGCCCGGGCTCCACGGTGAAGGCAAGCCCCGGCACCAAGGGGCGGAAATCGTGGGTTTCCAGGTCGTCCAGGTGGGGGCCAGACCCGTGCACCTCCTCCCCCAGGTTGTGCCCGGTGCGGTGGCGGATGTAGCCCCCGTACCCCCCTTCCAGGAGGACCTGGTGGGCCACCCGGTCCACCTCAAAGCCCTTGGGGTAGCGCCCCTTTTGGTACGCCTCCGCCACGAAGCGAAGGGCGGCCTCCCGGGCCGCCACCACCTGGTGGAAGGCCTTGTGGGCCGCCTCCTTTGCCCTATACTCCGCCATCCAGGTGATGTCGGCGTAAACCCCGCCCGCCTCCTTGGCCCAGAGGTCCAGGAGGACCACGTCCCCTTCCCTCAGGGGCCTTTCCGTGGGGGCGTGGTGGGGGTTGGCGGCGTTTTCCCCGAAGGCCACCATGGGGGGGTGGTCAAAGACGAGCCCCCTTTCCTCCAGGACACGGACCAGGACCCCTTGCACCGCCTTTTCCGTGGCCTCCGGGTGTTCCCGGAGGAAGCTTAGGGCGAGCTCCTTGGCCACCACGAGCCCCGAGGCCGCCCGGCGGTGGCTTTGGAGCTTCTCTTCCCCCCAGGTCTGGAAGAGGAGGAGGAGGGGCCAGGAGGAGGCGGCCTCGAGGCCCAGGCCCCTTAGGAGGTCCAAGGTACCCCCGTCCACCCGGGAAAGGTAGGGGATGGCCCCGCCCGGCACGTACTCTAAGGCCACCCGCCGGGCCCCCTCCAGGGCTTCCCTTAGGCCCGTTAGGAAGCCTTCCCAGGTGTGGTAGGTGCGCCGCCTGCCGGGCAGTGGGGGGAGAAGGCTTTCCTCAATGGCGTGGCAGAGGAGGGTGGGCTCCCCCTCCCGGGGGATGAGGTAGGCCAGGCGGCGGGTGAGGTGGAGGCCGCTTAGGCCCAGGACCTCGAGGGCCACCGGGTTGCTCCGGCCAAAGGTGTAGAGGAGCCAGCCGTCTAGCCGCTCCTCCCGTAGGGCTTCCTGGATGCGGGCAAGCTCCATGCCCCTATCCTCACCCCTTGGGAGGGATTTGGGAAGTGTGGTATGCTCCGGCCATCTATGAAACGCCTTCTAAGGCTTTTGGCCTTGCTGTTGGCGGGTGCGGCGGGCCTCCTCGTCCTGGCGGGGGTCGCCGGGTTCGTCTACCTCCGCGCCTCCCTGCCCCAGACGGAGGGGCGCATCGCCCTTAAGGGTCTTACTGCCCCGGTGGAGGTGGTGCGGGACCGGCACGGGGTGGTGCGGATAAGGGCGGGTAGCCTATGGGACCTCCTCTTCGCCCAAGGCTTCGTCCATGCCCAGGAGCGGCTTTGGCAGATGGAGTTCCAAAGGCGGGTGGGCCAGGGGCGCTTGAGCGAGGTCCTGGGGGAGGCTACCCTGGCCCAGGACCGCTTCCTCCGCACCTGGGGGTTCTACCAGGCGGCGAAGAGCGCCTACGAGAGGCTTTACCCCGAGGAGAAGGAGGCGGTGGACGCCTACGTGGCCGGGGTGAACGCCTTCTTGGCCTCGGGGGCCCCCTTGCCCCCCGAGTTCGCCCTCCTCGGCTTCCGCCCCGAGCCCTGGCGGGGGCCTGACGTTTTGGTCTGGGCCAAGATGATGAGCTTTGACCTTTCCGGGAACTGGGAGGAGGAGCTTTTGCGCCACCGCCTCCTCGCCCGGGGGGTGAGCCCGGAAAGGCTTTTGGAGCTCCTTCCCCCTTACCCCGAGGACGCCCCCACCGTTCTTAGCGCCGAGGACCTGAGGCTTCCCCTAAGGCGGGAGGAGGCCCCAAGCGCCCTTCTCCCCATGGCCCCGCCCCGCTTCCTCGAGGCCAGCAACAACTGGGTGGTGGCGGGGAGCCGCACCGCCACGGGGAAGCCCTTCCTGGCGGACGACCCCCACCTGGGCCTCCAGGCCCCTTCCCTCTGGTTCCTCATGGCCCTGGAGGCCCCGGGCTACCGGGCCGTGGGCTGGACCTGTACCTCCTGGAAGAGGTGGGGACGGGCTACCGCTATAGGGGCCAGGTCCTCCCCTACCGGGTGCGGGAGGAGGTGATCCGCATCAAGGGGGGGAGGGAGGAAAGGCTTAAGGTGCGGGAAACCGTCTATGGCCCCGTGATCACCGATGCCCTCGCAGACCCTCCCAAAACCCCCATGGCCCTCCGATGGGTGAGCCTGGACCCGGAGGACCACATCCTCATGGCCTATTTGGGCATTAACCGGGCCAAGAACTGGGTGGAGTTCCAGGAGGCGCTAAAGCTCTACTCCGCCCCCAGCCAAAACTTCGTCTACGCCGATATAGACGGCAATATCGGTTACATCGCCCCGGGGAAGTTCCCCATCCGCAGGGAGGGGCACACGGGCATGGTCCCCGTGCCCGGGAACGGGGCGTGGGACTGGCAGGGCTACCGCCCGCCCGAGACGTGGCCCATGGTGCTGAACCCCAAGGAGGGCCTCCTCGTCACCGCCAACCACAAGGTGACGCCCAAGGGTTTCCCCTACGCCCTCACCTACGACTGGGCCGAGCCCTACCGGGCAGAGCGCATCCTGGAACTCCTAAGGGCCAAGGAGAAGCTCACCCTGGAGGACATGAAGGCCATCCAGCAGGACCAAAAAAGCCTCCTCTTTCGGGACTTTCGCCCGGTCCTTTCCCTCCTTAACCCCCTTTCCGAAAGGGCCCGTGCCTGGCGGGAGAGGCTTCTCGCTTGGGACGGCACCATGGCCCCCTCCTCCGAGGAGGCCTTGGTCTTCGCCCTCTGGTACACCGAGCTCACCCGCCTTCCGGAAAAGGAAGTGGGAGAGGCCCACTGGGACGAGCCCCGCTACCTCCTAAAGGCCCTTAAGGAGGGGGATAAGAACTGCGACCAGCCGGAGACCGAGTACCCGGAAACCTGCCTGGACTACGCCGCCCTTGCCCTGGAGAGGGCCTTGGACCGGAAGGAGGCCCTTAAGGCCAAGGCCTGGGGGGAGGTCCACCGGGCGGCCTTCCGCCACCCCGTCCTCACCCACACCCCCTTGCGACGCCTCTCCGACCGCCAGGTGGCCTTTGGCGGGGACCGGTACACGGCGAACGTGGGCCCCTTTGACCCCCAAAGCCTCACCATGGGACACGGGCCGAGCTACCGCCAGATCGTGGACCTTTCCAACCCCGAAGGCTCCCTCTTCGTCCACCCCATGGGCCAGTCGGGCCACCTCCTCTCCCCCCACTACGCCGACCTCCTTCCCCTTTGGGCGAGGGGGGACTACCTTCCCATGGCCTTCTCTGGGGAGGGGAGGACCCTCCTTCTGGAGCCGGGCCGCTAGCCCTTTTCCTCCCCGTTTTCCAGGCTCTGGAAGTGGGCCAGGGTTTCCCGCACCTTCTCGTGCACCCAGTAGGCCTTGCGGCCAAAGAGGAGCTCTATGGCCTCGTCCACCGCCTCCACGGCGTAGAGGTGGAACGTGCCCTTCTCCACAGCCCCCACCACCTCTTCCCGCAGGGTGAGGTGGGGGAGGTTGGCCTTGGGGAGGACCACCCCTTGGGTGCCCGTAGGCCCCAGGGCCTGGCAGATGCGGAAGAAACCCTCCACCTTCTCCGCCACCCGTCCCACCGCCAGGACCCGGCCCGTCTGGTCAATGGCCCCGGTCACCGCCAGGTCCTGCCTTAGGGGGAGGCCCGAGAGGGCGGAGAGCACGGCCAAAAGCTCGGCGAGCCCCGCCGAATCCCCTTCAATCCCGCCGTAGCTCTGCTCAAAGACCAGGCTCACCGTGGCGGAAAGGGCCCCCACCTGGGCGTAGGTGCCCCGGAGGTACCCGGCCAGGGTGAGGACCGCCTTGTGGAAGACCTGGCCGCCCAGGCCCACCTCCCGGTCAATGGAGAGGATGCCCTCCCGCCCGGGGCCGGCCTGGGCGGTGATGCGCACGGGGCGCCCCGTGGGCCAAGGGCCTTCCACCACCACGAGGCCGTTTACCTCCCCCACCCGCTCCCCCTGCACCTCCAGGGCCACCACGCCCTCCTTGAGGTCTTGCAGGTAGAGCTCCTCTTCTAGGCCAAACCGCTCCTCCCGGGCCCGCAGCGCCCTTTGCACCGCCTCCCGGTCCAGGGGCTTGCGGTAAGCCTCCGCCTCCTTGGCCAGGTCCAGGAGGCGGAAGAGGCGGGCGTCCAGCCGCCCCTGGT
>Ga0187841_100061_pt1 | contig 9806 bp, 6 predicted proteins | sample OCT_B_ViralDNA_FD_148972 | JGI IMG/M metagenome (GOLD analysis project Ga0187841, IMG submission 148972) | Extremophilic microbial mat communities from Yellowstone National Park, Wyoming, USA - OCT_B_ViralDNA | ecosystem: Environmental > Aquatic > Thermal springs > Hot (42-90C) | place: USA...
GTAGGACACATTGGTGGCGGCGAAGTCGGGCTCGCCCATGAAGGGGGGAATGTAGTGGATGCGCAAGGCCCTCTCCCCGTCCGTTTCCACCACCACCAGGTACCAGTTTTCCCGCTTGTTGAGGGCGGTAAGGATTTGGGTGCGGGAAAGGGTGACCACCTCGGAACCGGGTCCCTTGGCCTTGACCTCGAGGAGCCGTAGTTGCCCTTCGGGGGTACGGGACTCTATGTCATAGCCCGGGTAGCCCGGAGACATCTCCTCTGGCTCGTGGCCCATGCGCCGCTCCGCCCAAAGCACCGCCTCCACGGCGATGCGTTCCAGGCGTTGGCGGACGTCCTCTTCGGGGGCCTTTAGGGCCTGGGAGAGGGGCGGCACCACCAGGATGGCCTGGGAGAGCCGAGGGGGCAGGGAGCGCAGGTGGCGGGCCTGCTCAAGCTCCTCCTCCCGGCGGCGCAGGCGCTCCCGCAGTTCATCTGCAATGCGCTTGAAGGCTTCCGCCCGGCCGGCAGCCCCGGCCTTTCCCTCTCGGGCCAGCTTGTTTTGCTTATGGGCCTGCTGGTCCCAGTGGTAAATTTCCGACAAGAGCCTGTCCTTCACCGCCTTTAGCGTGCGGTCCACCTCCACCTGGCGGAAACGGCGGACTTCTTCCAGGTGTTTGCGGGCCAGGTGGGCTGCGGCGTAGGCTTCCGCCTTCGCCAGGAGGTGGGGGAGGTTGAGCCCTTCCAAAAGGGCCAGGGCCATCCTCCTTTCCTCTTCGGTGGCGGGGCGCAGGTCCAGATAGGGGGCGGGGCCTTCCTCCCGCACCTCGCCCTCCGGGGTCAGGCCCACGTAGAGGAAGCGGCGGGAAACGGGCCCCTTGGCGTCCTGCACCTCGTGCTCCAGGGCCAGGATAATCCGGGGAGCGGTGGCGTTTTCGTCCACCAGGACGGTTCCCCTGTCCAGGTATTCGCCCCACTCGGCCAAGGCGGTGTCCAGGAGGGCCTCGAGGAGGGGGTGGCCCGGCATCAGGAAGTCGGCCACGGGTTTACCCGGGAGGGCCACCTGGTCCTTGTGAAAGGTCACCCGGGTGTAGCTTCGCAAGACCCCGGGCCGCGCCTGGCGTACCCGAGGGGGGACGAAGCTCACCTCCATCCGCCCTCCCTCCCGGCGGTGGACGGTGCCCCCCAAGCGGGTGAGGGCCTCCTGGAAGAAGCTGGAGAGGTAGTGAGGCTGAAGCTTTCTGGCCTCGGCCCGCTCCATCGCCAGCCTGAGTTCCGTCAGGCGCTTGGGGTCCAAGACCTCGGAGGCCAAGGCGTTTTGGAGGAGGGCTTCCAGCCGTTTGAGGTCCACGGCCCCTTCCACTTTTTGGAAAAGGCGGGCCCGCACCTCCGGGTCCTCCCCGTAGCGGATGGCCTCCAGGAGGAGTTCCCAAAGGGGCTTTTCCTGGAAGAGCTTGCCCAGGACATCAAAGACCTTGCCCCCCAAGGCCGTGCTCGCCTCCTCCAGTTTGCGCAGGAGGCGTAGGTAGACCTCGCCTTCCCGGGTGTTTGCCGCCACCAGGTTCCACATGTGGCACACCTCGGTCTGGCCTATGCGGTGGATGCGGCCAAAGCGTTGTTCCAGGCGAGCGGGGTTCCAGGGCAGGTCGTAGTTGATGAGGAGGTGGGCCTGTTGCAGGTTCACCCCTTCCCCAGCAGCGTCGGTGGCGATGAGGATGAGGGTTTCCCGGTCCTGGGTGAAGCGGGCCTGCCGTAGGCGGCGCTCCTCCCTGGAAAGCCCCCCGTGGATGCTCACGAGGGCCTCGGGGCGGCCCAGGTAGCGGGCGAGCCGTTTTTCCAGGTAGTCCAGGGTGTCCTTATGCTCGGTGAAGAGGATGAGCTTGTGCCCCCGGATGAGGTCGGTTTCCAGGAGGCTCCTGAGCTCTTGCCACTTGCGGTCCTGTTCCTTCTTGAGAAGGGCCTGGGCCTTCGCTTCCAGGCGCTTGAGGGTGGCGATTTCCGTTTCCAGCTCGGCCAGGGTGCGGGCGGCGGTGGCCTGGTCCAGGACCTCGGGTGCCCCTTCCAGCTCCTCGCTGGGGAACTCCTCCAGCTCGTCCAGGTCCTCCTCTTCCAGGATGGGAAACCGCAGGGCGAGGCCCTGCTTCACCTCTTCCCGGCGGGCCTCGAGGCGTTTCCGGCGCCTTTCTAGCGAGCGGGCGATGGCCAGGGGGCTGCTGGCTAGCCGACGTTGGAGCAGGGTGAGGGCGAAGCCCACGGTGCGGCGTTGCCCTTCCTCCAGGGCTTCGGCCCGGTTCATCTCCTCCCGCACGTAAGCGGTCACCGCCTCGTAGAGGTCCATTTCTTCGGGAGAAAGGGCGTAGCCCACGGTGTAGGCCCGCCGTTCGGGGAAGAGGGGGGTGCCGTCAAAGCGGACCAGGTCCTCTTTCTGCCGCCTGAGCCAGAGCCCTTCGGTGTTCAAGGCGGGGCTATTGGGCCGAGGCTTACCTCTAAAGCGGTCGGGGTCCAGGAGGGAGAGGAAAAGCCGGAAGTCCTCCTCCTTTCCCCGGTGCGGGGTGGCGGTGAGGAGGAGGAAGTGACGGGCCTTCTCGGAAAGGCGCTGGCCCAAGCGGTAGCGGCGGGTGGCCTTAATCTCCTGGCCGTAGTAGGTGGCCGCCATCTTGTGGGCCTCGTCCACCACCACCAGGTCCCAGTCCACCTCGAGGGCCTTGTCGGCCACCTCGGGAAAACGGGCCAGCTGGTCCAGGCGGGCAATCCAGTAGCCGTGCTCTTGGAAAGGGTTTTGGCGAGCGGTTTCCAGGCGCGAGCGGGAGAGGACCTCAAAGGGAAGGCGAAACTTCTCCCAAAGCTCCTCCTGCCACTGGAGGACCAAGGCTCCGGGGGCCACCACCAAAGCCCGCTCCAACGCCCCCCTCAGGGCCAGTTCCCGCATGAAGAGCCCCGTCATGATGGTCTTGCCTGCCCCTGGGTCGTCGGCGAGGAGAAAGCGAAGGGGATTCTTGGGGAGCATGTGGCCGTAAACGGCCTCTATCTGGTGGGGTAGGGGTTCCACCAAGGAGGCGTGGACCGCCATGAAGGGATCAAAGAGGTAGGCGAGGCGGATGCGCTTGGCCTCCGCCGCCAGGCGGAAAAGGTCCCCGGGGGCGTTTAGGGGGAAGCGGGGCGCCTCCTCCACCTCCAACCGGGCAAGGTCCTCGGGGTAGAGGAGGGCTTCCCCGAGCTCGCCTTGGGCGTTGCGGTACGTGATGTGGAGGGCGCCCTCGAGGGGGCGCACGTGCTCCACGCGCACGCTCTCCCCCAGGACCAAGCCCTTTAGGCGAAGCCCGGGACGCACGCTGTGGAGGAGGGTGCTGGGGTCCACGGGTCTAGTTTAGAGAAAAGAGGGGATGTGGGGGGTGAAAACTTGCCGACCAGAACCCCCGAAGGAAGCCTGCGAGCCCAGGCCCGGGCTAGGGCCCCGCCCACACCACCTCGAGGCCCAGCCCAAAGGCCTTCTGGAAAAGCCCGGCTTGCTTTTCCGCCTCCACCCGCTCCACCCAAGGGTCCTCCGCCGCCTCCAGAAGAAGGCGCACCCTTTCCCCAAGCTCCACCCTCAGCCCCCGCACCCGGCCCGAGCGGGTGCGCTCCAGCATCTCGGCGAGGCGCAGGAGGGCGGCAAGCCTTAGGAGGCGCTTGGCGTCCCCCCGCTCCAAGAGGGGCTTGAGCGCCCCCGGGGAAGGGTCGCCCCGGCGGTGGTAGCGCACCAAGAGGCCCAGGAGGGCCTGCTCCCGGTGGCGGAAGCCCAAAAGGGGCTCGGAGAAGACCAGGTAGGCCCCGTGCTTGTGGTGGTCGTGGTAGCCCAGGTGCATGCCGATATCGTGCAGGTGGGCGGCTTCCAAAAGGAGGCGCTTTTCCTCCTCTCCCAGGCGATGGAGGGGGGCAAGCCCGGCGAAGATGTCCAGGGCCAGGGCCTTCACCCGGTCCCGGTGGGCTTCGGAGAAGGGGTAGCGTTGGAAGAGGCTTTCCACGGCGAAGGCCCGGGGGTCGGGCAGGAGGTGGGGTGGCGGCAGGAACCGGCTGAAGAAGGCCCCTTCCCGGATGCCCATCCCGCTTACCCAAAGCCCCGGGGCCTGGAACTGGGCCAGGAGCGCCCGGAGGAAGGCCAAGGAGGCGGGCAGGGTGCGGGCCCGGTCGGGCTGGAGGCCGGGAAGCTCGGCCCGCTCCTTTAGGGGAAGGCGCAGGACCCGCTCGTAGAGCTCCTCCACCCCTTCTCGGGGCAGGAAGTAGCCGTGGAGGTGCTCCCAGGGGTAGTCCCGCCCCTTGGCGTGGAGGCGGGCGATGGCCCGGAGGTTGCCGCCCAGGCCCACGAGGGGTAAACCCCCCGATAGCCCCAAGCCCCGAAGCGCCTTGGCCACCGCCTTCTCCAAGGCCCGCACCTCCTTGGGGCTTGGCGGGTCGCCCTGGAGGAAGGTCTCCGTGAGCCGGAGAGCCCCGAAGGGCAAGGCCTTCCCCTGGCGGAAGCGGCGGCCTTCCATGCGGGAAACCTGGGCGCTTCCTCCCCCTTGGTCCACCACCAGGGCGTCCTCGAGGAAAAGGCCGTTCGCCACCGCCAAGACCCCCAGGCGGGCCTCCTCTTCCCCCGGCACCACCTGGGCCGGAAGGCCCAACCGCCAGGCCTCCTCCAGAACCAGGTGCCCGTTCTCGGCGTCCCGGATGGCGCTCGTGGCCAGGACCACCACCTCGTCCATGGGGGAGGCCCGGAGGAAGTCGGCGAAGGCCCGGAGGGCCTTCCGGCCCCGGGCTAGGGCCTCATCCACGATGCGCCCCCCCGCGAGCCCCTCCCCCAAGGCCACCGCCTCCCGGAGCTCGTCCGCCAAGAGGTAGTACGCCCCCGGGCAATAGCGGTAGACCACCAGGCGAAAGGTGCCCGAGCCCAGGTCCAAGACCGCCAAGGAACGCTCCTTGACCGCCTCCTGACGTGAAGCTGGCGTAATCTGTAGCAAATGCGCCTCCTCCCCGAAGCCAGCTGGCTCCAGTTTAACCGCAGGGTCCTCAGGCAAAGCGAGCGGCCCGACTTTCCCCTTTTGGAGAGGCTTCGCTTCCTCGCCATCTGGAACCGCAACCTGGACGAGTTCTTCGCCGCCCGCATCGCCAAAATCTTTCTGAAGGGGCGGGGGGATGCGGCGCACCGGGCCCTCTTGGAAGAGGCGCAGGCCCAATGCCTTTATGCGGCGGAGCGCTACCACGCCCTCCTCCAGGAGGCGGCCCCCGTCCTCCAGGTCCTGTCGGCGGAGGCGTTGGACGAGCTGGACTGGATGTACTTCCGCGTCTTTTTGGCCGAGGTGGTGGCCCCCCGAACCGACCTCATCCCCTGGGAGGCGGTGGGCGACCTTTCCCACGGGGCCCTGTATTTCGCCTCGCCCAAGCATCTGGTGCGGCTGCCCCAGGACCTGCCCCGCCTCCTCCCGGTGCCGGGGAGGGAGGGCACCTTTGTGCGGCTTGGGGCCTTGGTGCGGGCGCGGAGCGACCTCTTCCTGCCCGAGGAGGCGCCCCTCTACGAGTTCCGGGTCCTGCGCCTTTTGGAAAGCGAACGGGCCCGGGCGGACTGGGACGAGCTGGCGCAGGCCCTCGAGGGGCGGCAGGAGGGGGTGCCCACCCTCTTGGTGGCCGAGGAGGGCTTCCCAGAGGCCTGGCTCGAGGGGCTACGCCGGGGCCTGGACCTTTTGCCCGAGGAGGTGTTCCGGCTTCCCCCACCCCTGAACCTCACCCTGGTGGAGGCCCTGGTGGAGGCGGGGCCTTCGGGGTGGCGCTTCCCTCCCCTTAAGCCGGTCCGCCCGGAGGGCTTCCTCAAAAACCCCCTGGGACGCTTGCGGGAGGAGGACCTCCTCCTTTACCACCCCTTTGAGGACTACGGGGCTGTGGAGCGGTTCGCCGAGGCGGCCCTGCGCCCCGAGGTGGAGGAGGTCTACGCCACCCTTTACCGCATCGGGGAGGAAAACCCCTTGGCGGAGGCGCTCCTGGAAGCGGCCCGGCGGGGAAAGCGGGTGCATGTGCTCCTGGAGGGCCGGGCCCGGTTTGACGAGTTGCAGAACCTCCGCTGGTACCTGCGTTTCCTGAGGGCGGGGGTGGAGGTGCTTCCCCTGTCCGAGCGCAAGGTCCACGCCAAGGCCCTGCTTCTCTTGACCCGGGAAGGGGGCTTTGCCCATCTCGGGACCGGGAACTACAACCCGCAAAACGGGCGGCTCTACACGGACTTTTCCCTCTTCACCGCCCGGGAGGAGGTGGTGCGGGATGTCCACGCCTTCTTCCGCGCCGTGCGACAGGGGAGTTTCCCCGACCTCGCCCTCCTGCGCACGGGGGAGGCCATCCGGGCGCTCTTGGTGGAGTCCATCCTGGCGGAGGCCCATCCCAAGGGCCGGGTCATCCTCAAGTTCAACCACCTTACCGACCCCGAGGTGCTTTCCGCCCTGGTGGAAGCGGCGGAGGCGGGGGCCCGGGTGGACCTCTTGGTGCGGAGCACCCTGACCCTCCTCCACCCCCGCTTCCAGGCCAAAAGCCTGGTGGGCCGCTACCTGGAGCATGCCCGGGTGGCCGCCTTCCGGGCGGGGGGTGCCTGGAAGGTCTACCTCACCAGCGCCGACGCCATGCCCCGGAACTTCCAAAACCGGTTTGAGCTCCTCTTTCCGGTGCTCTCCAAGGAGGCCAGGCGGAAGGTGCTTAAAGTGCTCAAGCGCCAGGTGCGGGACGACCGCAATAGCTTTCTCCTTCTCCCCGAAGGGGAAAAGGTCCTTTGGGGCGGCCGCCACGATGCCCAGCGCCCGCCCGGGTAGACTGAAGCATGGAACTCTTCCTGGTCCGCCACGCCCTGGCCTTGCCGCCCCAGGGGGAAGGGGAGGGGGCCGATGACGAGCGGCCCCTCGCCCCCAAGGGGGTGCGGCGCTTTCGCCAGGTGGTCCGGGGCCTGAAGGCCCTCGGGGTTTCCTTGGACCTGATCCTCACGAGCCCCAAGCGCCGGGCGCTGGAAACCGCAAGCCTCCTCGCCGAAGGCTTAGGTGGGGAAGTGCGCCTCACGCCGCACCTCTTAGGCCCTCCTGGCCAGGCGCTCCTGGAGGCGTTGCCCCGGGAGGGGAGGGTGGCCCTGGTGGGGCATGAGCCTTTTCTGTCTGCGCTTCTGGTCCAACTCCTCCTTGGGGACCTTCTGGGGGCTTCTGTGGAGGAAGCCGTTTCGGAACGCCTGGCCTTCAAGAAGGGCGGGGTGGCCTGGCTGGAAGGGGAGGCGAGGCCCGGGGGGCTAGCCCTGAAGGCCTTTCTGCCGCCCAAGGTCTTCCGGGTGTAGGGGGGCGAGGCCCCGGGAAAACCGCTCTTAGGTGGCCTCGGTTTGCCCACCTTTCGGCCCCTCGTCGCCCCCACCCCTCTAGGAACGAGGGGTTCGCGCGGCTTGGCCGAGGGGCAGGCGGTCATGGGCCGCTAGGGCCCCGAGGCGAAAAAGCTTGGGGTGCGGGGCGTTTAAGGGAGATGTAAGTTCCCTTGAGGAGGATGGGAGTTGAGGACCCTGGGGTCCTGGGGCCCTTCTCAACCTCGGTTGCACCCCCGTCTTGCCGCTTGTTGAAGGCTGGGAGGGGAAGCCCATCCCTGGATCTCCGGATGTACGGGGTCTGCAAGGGGTAGGTGGTCCAAATGGAGACGCTCCGCTACCATCCCTGGCAAACCCGGGCGGCCCTCCTCCGGCTCCTCCTCGGGGGTGGGGCCTTCCTCGGGGCGCTTTGGCTTGTCTGGCTTCTTGTGCGGGAAGGGGAGGCCTGGGCCTGGGCTGTGGGGGTGGGGGTTTTCCTCCTCGCTCCCCTTTACCTCTACCGCACGGGGCTCGCTCCCCTGCTTCGGGCGGGCCTAAAGGTGGTCCTGGAGCCCGAAGGGGTCCGCTACGCCGGGCGGTACTACCCCAAGGCGGCCTTGCGGGGCCTCGAGGGCCCTTTGGCCCCCACCAAACCCTGGGGCCCTCTCCATCCCTTCCGGCTGGACTTTGGGGAGAAGCTTCCCCTCCCCCTGGACCTCCCGGGGTGGGACCGGCTCCTTGGGCACCTGGGGTGGGACTGGACCGAGCACCCCGGGCTTGCCACCTACCTGGGCGAGGCTCGGGGCATCGGCTGGCTGAATGGCCTCCTTTACCCCCCAGAGGAGGTCTGGGAGGTTTGGGAAAGGGACCGCGCCCGCTACCGCCGGGAGGTGGGGCGGCTTTGGTGGGTAAGCGGCCTCTTGGCCTTAGGGGTGGTGCTGGTTGCAAGCGGTAGCGCCATCGGGGGGTACATGGCGCTTTTGGGGTTTCTCCTCTTCCTCCTGGTTTGGCTTCCCACGTGGCACCGGCTTTTCGGCCTGGGTGGCCTTCAGGGGTGGGCGGGCCGGTACAACCCTTTGGCGGAGGCCCGGAAGGGGGTGGGGTCTGGGGGCGTTTAAGGGTTTTGTAAGGCCTGGGGACTAGCGTGAGGGGTGAAAGGAGGTGTTGTGGCGATGAAGAGGTTGTGGTTCTTAGGCCTGGCGCTTGCCGCCTGCAGCTTTCCTTTCAACTATACGCTGGACTTGCTGGAGCGGGATTTGCCCGCTGACTTCGTGGAGGGCACTTTTCAGGTGAGGGCTGGGGGTATAGACCCTAACCCCAAGACGCTTGGGCCTGTGCCCGTTTCCTACACCCCGGATAGCCGGGTTAGCCTCTCGGGAGCGAGCTTGGAGTACAGGGTCTGCTTCACCTCGGAAACGCCGGGCGCAAGCTTTAGCGGCTCCTTGACCTACGCCGCATACCTGGCGGGTGACGAGGCGGGCCTCTTGGACCCAGCGAACTTGGTCGCCCAGGGCATCGGGGGGGTGGCGGGGCTTAACGCTGGCCCAGTCTGCGTTTCCGGGGAGGCTAGCCTAAGCGCAGGGCAGCTCCAGGCGGTGGCGAGCGGCCGCTTCTACGTGAGCGCCCGGATCAGCGGGGATGCCACCAGCAGCCAGGAGGCCACCATCCGCTACCGGACCGAGGTTTTGCGGTTACGCCTTTCCGGCACGGTGCGCCCGTAGGGAGGAGATGCCTCGGTATGCCTGGATGACGGCCTTGGTGGGGGCGGGCCCGGCCCAGCAGGACCGGGTGCTTTCCCCCCAGGGCCTTCAGGCCCAACGGCAACCCCTCACGGGCCTCACCCTAGGAGGCCGGCCTGCCCTGGGGGTGTATGCCGAGATTCGCTACCAGGGGCAGGCGTACGTGGACCTCGCCGTCTACACCGTGGAGGGAGGGCGGGCCTTTGGCCTGCAGCTCACCACCCCTGCCCAGGCCTTTGCCCAGGTACAACCCCTCTTCCGGCAACTCCTTGGGCAGGTCCAGCTCCTGGGGGATCAGGGGCAGAGGTTCCCAGCACCGGGCCCTTTTCCCACCTCATCGCCGACGCCCTCCCCTTTGCCAGGTCCCTTCCCCGCGCCCGTCTTGCCACCCGGGCCCACTCCCTCTCAGGTGCTCTCAGGCTCCAAGCCGACCTACCCGAGGGCCCTTCCCTGGACCACATCGCCAAGGTCTTGGCGTGGAACCGGGAGTATCGCTTCAGCCGGGCCTACCTGGACGAGGGTTTTTATCCCGTGTTGGAGGCGGACCTCCTCTTGGAAGGGGGCGTGACGGACAGGGCCATCGTGGCGTTCCTGCTCGTGTTCCGGGAAAGCTGGCAGGAGTTTGCTGCCCACATGGGGGGCGATGGGAAGGAGGAGGGAAGATGAAGCGCCTCGCTCGCCAGTATAGCCGCCTAGCGGCGCGCTTCCTTTGGTGGAAAGGTTTGCTTAGCTTGAGGGTCATTGGGCCGCTTCTCCTTTTAGGCCTTTGGGGAGGCCTCT